>Ga0102953_1000638_pt1 | contig 23749 bp, 18 predicted proteins | sample SalPon2A_C_D2_MG_FD_78509 | JGI IMG/M metagenome (GOLD analysis project Ga0102953, IMG submission 78509) | Soil microbial communities from South San Francisco under conditions of wetland restoration - Salt Pond MetaG R2A_C_D2_MG | ecosystem: Environmental > Terrestrial > Soil > Wetlands | place... | reverse complement strand
GGGCCGGGCGCGCGCGAGTTCCCATGCCGGCAGGTCGCCCTGTGGCGTGCGGACCGGCTGCTCCAGCGCATACTGCGCGGCGAAGCAGCCCGGCACGGCCTGTGCCTCGGAGGACGCAAGGAAACGACCCAGCACGGCCGGGTCGGTCAACACCTGCTGCACCTTCTTGGCGCCGGCGAGCTGCGTGTGCAGATCCGGCACGCTGATCGCCGAGGACGCCTCGATTAGTGCTCGGGCGCGAAAGGCGTCCTCACTGGGGAAATCCTCCGGGCCATAGGCGGCACGGAAATAGGCGATGGCCATCACCTCGCCGTCCACAACCAAGTGTCCCTCGCGCAGACGGCCGCTGCGCGCAATGGCCTCCAGCGGGAGGCGACGCGTGATGAGTCCCCGCCCGCGCAGGGCTGCCTCCAGCAGGCGCTGATCGAACACGTTGGCCTCCCCGGGCTGCACGATCATCAGCACGCGCGCATCCGGGTGCCCATAGGCCTTCCAGGCCTGAGCGAAGCCATCCGCGATGGCGGGCAGGGGATCGTTCGGCACCACCCGCGCCTCCAGTGGCGTGCCGAGCAGCAGGTAGCGGTGCAGCCGCGCCACCAGCGGCGAAAGGCCGGGGTAGCTCGCGGAGATCGTGTTCAGCTCTACCTGCCGCAGCGCGGGCTTCACCTCCGGCGTGGGCTGGTGCACGAAGTAGTCGCTGCGCGTGACGGCCAGGAATAGCGAGCGCTGACCGCGGCCTTCGCGTGCCATAGCCAGCAGCCGCGCCGTGAAGGGGTCCACGCGCGCCGCCGAGGCTAGGGCCTCTTCCAGGAACGCCACATCCCGAGCTACGGCATGGACCAGCCGGCCAAACGGCGCCGTAAGCGCCACCATCTGTGCGTGCAGCGCGGACGGCAGCGGACTGGGGGTCAGCGCAAAGGGGGCGTGGGCGAGGGTGCCTTGCGGAGAATACTTGAGCAACCCCTGCAGCAGGGCGTAATCAACCGCCTCGTCGAGGCGGTCCGCCAGGGCGGCCAGTACGTCGCGGTCAGTTGACACGGATGGATTGGAAGATCCGGTAGGCTTGGTCTTCGGACTCGCTGTAGTGGTCGTAGTGGTCCACCACCTCAGTGACCGTGATGTCCGGCTCCAGCATCAGGTCGAGCAGCGTGTGTGCAGAGAGCAGCTCACCGTTCGCGTTCTCCACAATGGCCACGATCGGGCGCTCGGGGTGCTCGTCCGGCCCCACGGACATGACGAAGCCCAGGTCACCCGTGGAGAGCTTGAGCAGCGATCCCACGGGGTAGCGCCCCATGCTCTTGATGAAGTAGCCGAGCATGCGCTCGTCGAACTCGGAGCCCTGCAGGCTCAACAGGTATTCGATCGCCTTGCCGGGCACCCAGTTCTTCTTATAGCGCCGCTTGCCGATCAGCGCCTGGTAGACGTCCGTGATCGCCGCCAGCCGCGTGAGGGGCAGGATCTGCGCGTAATCCACGTCCGGATAGCTGTTCAACAACGTGTTGTCCCGCTTCACGTGGTGGAAGGCGGCCACGTTGATGGTGGGCTCCGGCATGCCCATCTCGCTCAGGATGCGCGCCCCATACGTCGTATGGTTGCGCATGATGGTCATCTCTTTGCTGTCCGGCGCATAGCGCTCGGTGCTCTCCAGAATATCCTTGGGCACCTCGCTCTTGCCGATATCGTGCATGAAGCCCGAGACGAGGGCGAAGCGGCTGTTGGCCTCCGTGGTCTTCTTTCCCGTGCGCTGGAGAATGTCAACGTAGCATTCCTGCAGAATGACGGACATATCCGTGCAGTGCGCGTAGGTCTGGTCGCTGCTGCGCAGCCCCGCGATGGCCTTCATGGCCGGTGACGAGCCCTGTTTGAGGATGTCGTCCACCACGGCCTCCACGCCCTTGGACGAGAACTTGCCCACGCGGCCGTTGTCCAGCATCTCCTCGACCAGGTTGGAGGCCTTGTCGCGACTCTCGTTGGCCGAACTGACCGTCTCGATGAACTTGCGGATCTCCTCTCGCTTGACCGTGTGGCGCTTGCGGGCCTTCTCGGAGCCCACGGCGATGGACTCCTCCACAACGTCCTTGGTGGGTGTCCGCACGGCGGGGGAGCCGGAATCGTGCACCACCTTGAACTCGAGCAGGCCGTGCTGCTCCAGGAAGTGCGCCGAGCCGGACTCCACCTTTGACGACTTCAGCGTGGACGGGATGTTGATGATGCTCTGCAGGGGGTCGAAGGGACTCAGCTCCTCCACGGGCGCCGTTCGCGTGCCGTCCTCGCCCACCAGCACCGCCGTAGCGCCCTTGAACGTGGACTTGAGGAACTTGACGTGCTCCTCATCCAGCGACGCGTAATCGAACGACAGTTCGGTGATCTCTTCGATCGTCATGCCCGGCTGCAGTTCGGTGACTCGGACCTTGCGTGAGGACTGGGCCATCTCGTCTCGAATGGTGAACGCACCTCGTGGCGGCACAGCGAGACAGGCCGCCGGGGTGCGGAGGAGCAGGCGACCCCACGGCAGCGGCGCGCGCGCCGCAGGCTCCGTGCGAACCGTGTCTATCTAGTTAGCATCCGGCTTCGGCCCGTGCAATCGCCGGGCAGGCCTGCCTGGGGTCCCCGCCAGACGCCGATGGAGAGCGCACGAACTATGGAAGGGCGCCGCCCAGCCCGCCCCAGCGTCCGCGCCGGGGCGCGAGACGCTGCGGTCCCATCACGTGGAAAGCAGCGGAGCGATCTCGTCCAATCGATGGATTTCGTGGTCCGGCGTCACCCCCAACTGTTCCTGGTAGCGGCCGAAGCGGTTGATCCAGAACACATGGAACCCGAAGGCCTTGGCCCCCACGGCATCCCAACTGTTAGAGGACACGAAACCGATGGACTCCCTGGGCACGCCCAGCTTCTCAACCGCCAGTTCGTACACTTGCGGCGACGGCTTGAAGACGCTCAACTCGTGCACGCTCAGGACATGCTTGAGATAAGGCGTGAAGCCGTTGTGCTGGGTCACCTTGAGCAGCATCTCCGGGCTGCCATTGGAGAGAATGGCCAGCGGGATACGTTGCGAGAGCGCCTGCAACGCCCCGGGCACCTCAGCGTATGGCGTAAGTTGCAGATAGTTCTCCATCAACTCGCGGAAGGCCTCCTCGGTCGGCTCCAGCTTGAGCGATCCACAAGCGAAGCGCAGACCGGCGGCAGTGAGCTGCCAAAAGTCCTGATAGCGGCCCATCAGCGAGCTCAGCCACGTATATTCGAGCTGCTTCTGGCGCCAGATATCGCTGATGGCGACGCCATGGCCGGGGAAGTGCTTGTCGCACAAGGCCGTGACGGAGGCAACGTCGTAAAGGGTGCCGTAGGCGTCGAACACCAGGGCTTGCAGCTGCGGCGGGGATGCGCTCATCTTGCTCCTTGTCGATGCGGCACCTGGGGCCGCGGGCCCCCGTGGCCGCCGATCACGCGCCCACATCCCCGAGGATGGTCGAAGCCCGGGGAGGCGCAAAGGCCGGGCGCAGGCGCTCCAGCAGCCCAGCGAAGTCCAAAGGGAACTGCTGCGAAAGCCACTCGGCGCGCCGCTTCAGTTGGCTCAGCGACGGCCCGTTGCGCTGCGTGCCTGCGATGAAGATCACATTGCTGTCCACGCGCACCGAGAGATAGTGCAACTGCTCGAAGGTGGAGCGCAGGGCGCCACGCACCTGAGCCAGCAACTCGCGATCCGAGCCCCAGGCATTGACGACGAGCCAGCCGCCGGTCGCGAGCCGATCGCGCAGCATGTTGAACGCGGTCGCGGTGTTCATCTGCGGCGCGGCGCCATTGGCGTGGAAGGCATCCAGGAAGATCAGCGCATAGCGATGCGTGTCCTCCCGCAAAAACATCGCTCCATCCTGGTTGACCACCTCCAGGCGGGACGAGACGGGCAGGTCGAAATAGCGATAGGCCACGTCCACCACGCCGCGGTTCAGCTCCACCACGCGCTGCTGCACCTCCGGCAGGTGCCGGTGCAGGCAGTCGGGAATCGTGCCGCCACCCAGCCCAAAGTGGAGGACGGAATCCGGCTTGGGAACGAACAGCAGGCCCGCCATCATGGCGCGCGCGTAGTCCAGCAACAGCACGTCCGGCGCCACAAGGGAGCGCGCACTCTGGGTGATGTGGTTGCCGAAGCGCAACTCGCGCTGGTCGCCCCGGTCGATCACCTGGATTTGCACGCCATCCACCGTCCTGTTGTAGATGGGCGTTTCGTAGCGGAACAGCTTCATTCGACCTCGTGCGGCCAAGTCGCCGGTGGTCAGGACGGCGGCCCCGCCTCCCCTCGGAGACGTGCCGAGACGCTGCGCAGAGCGGCATCTGCCGCGGCAACACCCATGGGCCGCAAATTCCATGAAAGACAAATCGGCCCCATTTGGCAATCGAAATCCCCGCCGCCTTGGCCCAAGTGCTATAACGGGAGCACCAGCGCCAAGAGCCTCTGACCGCCCACCGGGGGCGGCCGTAACGCATTGAGAACCCTCCCCCTCGCGAGCCATGCCGCCGTCCACTTCCAGCAGTCCCCGCGAGACACTCTATCGCCTGCGTGAGGTGCAGGCGTTGCTTCCCGGCGAGGGCAGCATCGGCCCCATCACGTGGGCTGTTCGCCGCGGCCAGCGCATCGGCGTGCGTTGTGCGAGCGACGCACAGTGGGAGACATTGCGGGCCCTGCTGACCGGCGAGCGCAGCCCGGTCTCCGGCTGGTTGGACGAGGTGACACCGGTCACGGTGCAGACGGACGCACACCTGCGGAAGGTGCTCCGCCCCGGCGATTCGCTGCAGGACTTCCTCGACGGCCCGGATGCGCCGGAATTCGTGAGGCTGGAGGGGCGACGGCACTCGCTGATGGTGCTGGTGGATTTGCTGGACATCACACCTGCCATGCGACGGTGCGTCTTCAAGTTCGGTTCTCCGTCGCTGCTGGAACGCGTGTGGGCCCTGCGCTTCCTCATTTCGCGGGCAGACGTGTTGATCGGACGGGAAGTGTTCCGCATCGCCGATCCACCGGTGCGCGTAGCGTTGCGGCGGCGCTGGGGCGACTGGCCGGGCACGCTCATCGCCGGCGAAGGCGACCAACCGCTGCCCGGCGCGCTCGATGGGTGGGCGCGGTTAGACGCGGAGGGGCACTTCAGCGCCGGAAATCTCGCCGCTCCGCCGGAGGACGGCCCCTGAGCGCGTCATTTGCGCAATCCCGTGGCGGGCGCGGCCACGCCTGCAAAGCCCCCGCTCCCTGCGCGATCCGCGGCGGCAGCGCGGAAATGCAGGCGGCACTTGGGTTGACGTTTCGCGGGCTTGCGGATAAAACCGTGCAAATGGCCCGCCCCTGGAGCAACCGCCCAGGAACCGACCGGCCCAGTTTCCACGGATGGAACCGGCACCTGCCTGCCCGACCGCGCCTTTGCCTGCATCGCCCGCGCTTGCTGGCCGTATGACCCAAGCCGACTTCATTCACGTCGAAGGGCTGCACAAGCGGTACCGCGACGTTCACGGCAACGAACTGCCCATCCTGCGTGGCGTTCGGCTGGATGTAGCACAGGGCGAAACCGTGTCCATCATGGGCGCTTCAGGTGCCGGCAAAAGCACGCTGCTGCACCTGCTGGGCACCTTGGACAGTCCCGACGAGGGCATCATCCGCATTGGCGGGCTGGACATCAGCAACCTGGACGATGAGCAAGGCGCCCGCTTCCGCAACGAGACCATCGGCTTTGTGTTCCAATTCCACCACCTGTTGATGGACTTCACGGCGCTCGAGAACGTGATGATCCCCATGTGGATCCGCGCCGGACGGACGGTTCCTCTGCAGGATGAGGCCCACCATCTGCTGGAAGAAGTGGGGTTGGGCCCGCGCGCCCATCACAAGCCCGCCGAGCTTTCCGGCGGGGAGCAGCAGCGGCTGGCCATCGCCCGCGCCATCGCCAATGGCCCACAGATCCTGCTGGCGGACGAACCGACGGGCAACCTGGACGAGGCGACCGGGGCGCGGGTGGAAGAACTGCTGCTACGCCTGAACATCGAGCACGGCCTCACGGTGATCCTGGTCACCCACAATTCCCAGTTTGCGGCCCGGATGGCCCACCCCTACGTCCTGGAGCACGGGCTGTTGCAGCCCTTCTCCCCCGGCCGGCCCGATGCCTAGCATCGCCACGCCGGATGCGGCGCCCCAGGGGCGCACGGCAACTCCAGCCTCCTCGCGTCGGCGCCGCAGGAGGTGGGGGGCGTGGCTCGGTTTGTATGTTGCGCTGTGGCTACTGCCGAGCATCGTGCTGGCGCAGACGGCTGCACCAGCCCCCGCCACCCCGGGCAGCCCCGCCCCCGCAGGTCCGCCCGCCCAGGCGCCGACCCTGCAGACACCGACGCTGAAGGCACCTCCGCTGATCACACCGCTCGCGCCAACACAGGCGCCAGCTCCGGTCGCGGCACCCACCCCTGCACCAGCACAGCCCAGCGCGCCGCCTGCGACGCAAACGTCGAGCGTGATCCTGGACATCGAGTTTCAGGGCACAGTGCACACCACCAAGGGCGAACTGCTGGGCAACGTGACCAGCCGCGTGGGCGAGCAACTGCTACCCCAGACGGTCACGCGGGACGTGAAGTCTCTCTATGCGCTGGGCTTCTTCAAGCAGGTGCGGGCAGAGGCGCAGCCAGTGCCCGGCCGGGGCGTGATTCTGCGCTTCATCGTCACAGAAAAGCCGCGCATCGTGGCGATCCTTTTGCGTGGCAACACACGTATTGACGACAAGGACCTGTTCGAGAAGATCCCCATTGCCGTGGGCAGCTACTATAACACGGCCGAGGCCACTGAGACCGCGGAGCGCATCCGCACGGCCTATCGCAACAAGGGCTACCTGCAGGTGAAGGTAACGCCGGAACAAGACCCGGTGGACGCCTACGACGTGCGCCTGATCTTCCACATCGAAGAATCTCCGCGGATGTACATCACGGACATCCGCGTGACGGGCACGCACGTGTTCACGGAGATGGAGATACGCCGCATGATGCAGTCGGCGTCCGTGGACTGCTTCGACTGGATCAACGACTCGGGCGTGTTCAACGAAGACAAGATCAACCACGATCTGCAGACCATCGTGGCGGAGTACCTCCAGCGCGGCTACGTGCGGGTCTTCATCGACAAGCCCAAGGTCACCCTGATCCACAACGACGAGTACTCCAAGATCATCGTCGAACTGCACATCACCGAGGGCCCCCAGTATTTCACGGGGCAGTTGGACATCAGCGGAGACATTCTGGGCGACAAGCAGCAACTGCTCGATGCGCTCGGGCTCAAGTCCGGCAACGTCTTCGATGCGCTGCAGCAGAACCGCGACACGTTCGCCTTGCGCGAAATCTACCAGGAGCAGGGCTACGCCTTTGTGCAAGTGCGCCCGCAGGTGCAAATTCACGACGATACCAAGATCGTCGACGTCACCTACGACATCACCAAGGGCGAGAAGGCCTACATCGGCCGCATTGAGTTCCAGGGCAACAAGGAGACCCGCGACTACGTGATGCGCCGTGAGTTCAAAGTGCAGGAGAACCAACTCTACAACGGCCTCAAGTTGCGAGAATCCCAGCAAAACCTTAATGCGCTGGGATACTTCACGCCTGGGTCCCTGCACCTGGAGACCAAGCCGCGGGACGTGAACAACGTGCTGGACATACTCACCAACGTAGAAGAGTCGCAGACCGGCACCTTGCAGGCACAGATCGGCTACAGCGACCAATCCGGTGCCACGCTGTCGACCTCCATCTCCAAAGGCAACTTCCTGGGGCGCGGTGAGACAATCCGAGGCTCGGTGCAGTGGAGCCAACGCGGCACCACGCGGGACTTCTCCGGCGATTTCATCGAGCCGCACCTGCTGGACACCGACTACTCCAGCGATTCCTCGGTCGCCTATCGCACGATTCAGGACCAGACGGAGCTGGACCGCGGCACCTTCAACGAGATTTTCGCCTCGCAGGGCTTCGGGCATCCGATCATCGGCCCGCTGCGCATCAACTTCGCCTTGTCGGCGCTCAACCGCGACTTCCAGGACCCGGAGGAGCCGAGCGTGCACCTGCGCACGTTCACGACCTCGCTGATCTACAATACGGTCAACAACCCCATATTCCCCAGCGCCGGCTCCAACGTGACGCTGTCGCTGGCGCAGATCGGCGGACAGATGCTGGGCGGCACGACGGAGTACCGGCGCTACCGCCTGCTGGCGCAACGGTTCTACAGCCTCAACGACTCGGGCAGCCTCGTGGTGATGGGGCGGCTGCGGCTGGGCTGGCTGCAGCAGGTTGGCGACAACCTGATCCCACCGGAAGATCGCTTCCGGCTGGGGGGAATCAACTCCCTGCGCGGTTACCGGTACAATGAGGTGGGTGGCCCTTCGGGCCTGCTGGATCGGCGGCTCAACTCCGTGAGCCGCCTCAAGTTGGACGACCTGGGTCAGCCAGTGCTGGACTCGTTCGGCCAACCCGTCCTGGAGAATGTGGACAAGCGGACGCTGGGCCTGCCCGAGTCCACGCTGCAGCAGTTGCAGGGTGGCGGCACCATGGAACGGCTGTTCAACCTGGAGCTGATCTTCCCGCTGGCCGGCAACAACATCCGCGGTGTGGTCTTCTACGACGCGGGGCAGGTCAATGCCGAGCAGATCCAGTATCAGATCCTCAATGAACAGCAACCCGGGTTCTTCGATCTATTGCAGAGCGTGGGTGCCGGCATCCGCATGATCACGCCGCTCGGCGTCTTTCGCTTCGAATACGGCCAGAAGCTCAAGGTGCGCCCCAATGAGAGCCCCGGCCAGTTCGACTTTACGATCGGTACGCTGTTCTGATTAATTATGGGGGCAGCGGCATCGGTCACCCCACCGGAAGCCGCCGCCCTTCCCGCTCAGCCATGAGACCGAGTCCGACCATGCATGGGAAGCTGCTTCTCCGCTGCCTCGCGCCGCTGCTGCTGTTCGCCGTGGCGGCCCTGCCCGCGCAGGCCAAAGGCCTCGAGGGCCTGAAGATTGGTGTGGTGAACGTGAATGAAGCGCTCAACCAGTCTGCTGCCGGCGAACGCTCCAAGAGCATTCTGCTGGCCTCCAAGAGCCAACTGGAAAACGAGCTGAAGGCCAAGGAGGCCGATCTCAAGAAGAAGCACGATGACTTGCAGAACAACATCATGCTCACCAAGGAGGCGCGCCAGGCCAAGGAGCAGGCGCTGCGCGATCAGGAGAATCAACTGCGCAAGGACGTGCAGGATGCCCAGCGCGAGTTGCAGGACAAGGAACGCAAGCTTACCCAGTCCATCTATATCGAGCTGCGCACGGTGATCGGTCAGATTGCCCAGGAAGAACACTACGACCTGGTGCTGGAGCAGAACGCGGCCAACGTGATCCTGTTCTCCACCACCAAGTTCGACGATCTGACGCAAAAGGTGATCGACCGCTACAACCAGTTCAATTCGGGCAAATCGAGCGCACCGGCCGACTCCGGCACCTCGGGATCCGCCGCCAAGCCCAAGAAGAAGTAACCGCCACGGGCTCCGGTCGGGAGATCGCGCCGCTCCTTTTCCCCGACCCGGACCGCCCCGGTGCACTCCTGCGGAGGGATGTCCTGCGATGGCCGTACTCGAGATCGAAGACATCAAGAAGATGCTGCCCCACCGGTACCCGTTCCTACTGCTGGACCGAGTACTGGAGCTGGAAGAGGGCAAGCGCTGCAAGGCCCTGAAGAACGTGACCGGCAACGAGGACTTCTTCCAGGGGCATTTCCCCGGCAACCCCGTGATGCCGGGCGTGCTGATCGTCGAGGCGATGGCCCAGGCCTGCGGAATCGCGGCCTTCGCGCTGGAAAAGGACGTCTCCAGCAAGTGGCTCCTCTTCGCGGGCATCGAAAAGGCGCGCTTCAAGCGCCCCGTGGTGCCCGGCGACCAACTGATCATCGAGGCGGCGTACATCGCGCACAAGATGAGCGTCTGGTCGTTTTCGGCCTCGGCCTCGGTGGATGGCCGGGTGGCAGCCCAGGCGGATATCCGCATCGCCACCGTTCCCAAACAACCCTGACGCGCCGGGCTTGGCGCCGCATTCCATGCCTGCTCCCATCCGCGTCGCCGTCGTTGGCGTAGGCCACTTGGGCCGCTTCCATGCCCAGAAATACGCAGCCCTGCCCGACTGCGAGCTGGTGGCCGTGGTGGACGCGGACCCGGCCCACGCCAAGGCGGTGGGTGAGGAGGTGGGCGCCCCCGCCAGCACCGACCTGGCCGCCGTGCTGCAACAAGTGGACGCCGTCAGCATCGCCACCCCCACCCAGAGCCACCAAGCCGTGGGGCTGGAATGCCTGCGCGCCGGCAAGCACGCCCTGATCGAAAAGCCGCTGGCCGCCACCCTGCCCGAGGGCGAGGCGCTGGTGGCCGAAGCGCAGCGCCAAGGCGTCGCGCTGCAAGTGGGCTATGTACAGCGCTTCAACCCAGCGTTCGTGGCCTGCCGGCCCCACATCGCCCGGCCACGCTTCATCGAGTCTATCCGCATCCAGCCCTACACCGGTGGACGAGGGGCCGATGTGGACGTGGTGCTGGACCTGATGAGCCACGACCTGGACCTGGTCGCCTCCCTGGTGGATTCGCCCCTGCACAGCCTGCACGCCGTGGGTATCTCGCTGGTGACGACCAGCACGGATCTGGCCCACGCGCACCTGGTGTTCGAGAACGGCTGCACGGCCAACCTGACCGCGAGTCGCATCTCCGTGAAGGCCGAGCGCCGCATGCGGCTGTTCCAGCGGGACCGCTACTTCTCCATCGACTTCGTCGTGCCCTCCGCCCGCCAGTACGTGGCGACACCGGGAGCCGAGAACGGCGCGCCCGTGCGCGAAGAGGCGCTGCAGCTTGCCAACGCGGATGCGCTGCAGGCCGAGCTTGCCGCGTTCCTGCACGCGGTGCGCACGGGCGGCACGCCGCCGGTCACAGGCGCCGACGGCCTGCGTTCCATGGAACTGGCCGACCGCGTGATGCGCGACATCGCGCGCAACGTGCTGCCATGATCCTGTTCCGCTCCATCTTCCGGGAGCTCGTCAATCCGTTCCTGATGACCCTGCTGGTGATGGTGGGGTTGCTGATGACCCAGCAGGTCTATGATCTGGTGAACCTGGTCGTGGAGCGGCGGCTGAACCTGGCGGAAGTCGGCCTGATGCTGGTCTATCTGGCGCCGCAGGTGCTGGACGTGACGGTGCCCCTGGCGGTCGTGGGGGCGGTGTTCGTGGTGGTAATCCGGCAATCCATGGATGCCGAGGTAATCTCACTGCGGGCCACGGGCCGCGCTCTGTGGAGCTATGCGGCGCCGTTCCTGATCTTTGGCGCGATCATGACCGGGGTCACAGCCTACGTGACGGTCTGGCTGCAGCCTCTGGCCAGCCGCCTGTACCAGAACCTGCAGGTGGAGATGGTTCGCTGGCGTGCGGAGCAGAAGCTGGTGCCGGGTGAGTTGAACTACGACTTCGGCGACAAAGTGATCCGCGTCGGCGGCCGTAAATCCGCCAAGGAACTGTCCGATATCTTCATCGCCAGCCGCCACCTGGGCCCCACCAGCTCCGTCATTACGGCCCATAGCGGCTGGATCGAGGTGGACGACAAGGCCAAGCGCGTGGTGTTCCGCCTGAAGGACGGCACGGTATACACGCTGAGCGGCGACGCGCCGGAGTTCCGCACCGTGAACTTCGACACCATGCGCTATGCCTTGAACTACAAGCCCGTGCAGATCGTGGATACGCACACTCTGCGCTCCACGCCCAGTTCGCGGCTGCTGGCCAATGCGCGCGACGCGGCCCAATCGGCGTCGGCACGCGCCAGCGCGCTGGATGAGCTGATTCGCCGTGTCGCAACACCTTGGGTGTGCCTCGCCTTCGCGCTGGCGAGCATCCCCATGGCGATTATCGACCCACGCTCGGGCCGCCGGGCCGGGTATCTGCGTGCCATCTTCCTCGTCGTCGCGTACTTCGTCGTCTGGGCGGCGTTCAAGGACTTGGTGGGAGGCGGCAAGGCAGTGCCCTATGCCATGTTCCTCCCGGCCCTGCTGATCTTTCTGTATGGTATGTTGAGGCTTTGGCAGATGAACGCCGACGTGGACTCCCTGTGGCGGGCCTTCCGCCGCTGACCCCTCGGCGGCGTCCACCGCGCGGGGCAATGGAGGGAAGATGGTCGCTCTCAGCACGACCGCCCAGGTGGAAGAGGCGCTGCGTCGCGGTGCCGCGGGGCGCGGCGAACAGGCACCGCTCCTGCTGGACTACGCACGCATGCTGCTGGAACACGGCCCGGTGCGCTTCCTGGCGGCGCTGCCGGAAGCCGCGTTGCTGGACTTCATGGCCCAGCGCTTTGAGTTCGCCCAGCAACGGACCTCGCAACCCTTCGCATTGCGCGTGAGCGACGGGCCGGCCCTGGCGGGCCGTGGAGGCCCCGCGTTCTCGGTGGTCGAAATCCTCGTGGACGACCGCCCCTTCCTGGTGGACAGCATCCAGAGCTACCTGGTCGCGCAGGATCTGCGCATCCAGGCCCTGCTGCACCCCATACTCAACGTGCGGCGTGACCCACAAGGCCACATGGTGGCCGTGGCGGACTACAGCGCAGGCGAGGGCACCAACGAATCGCACATGTGCTTCCTGGTGGATGCGGTGCCGGAGCGCCTGCGCCAGGGTCTGCTGGAGGAGCTGCGGGCGATCCTGTACGACGTGATCCGCTGCGTGGACGACTACGCGTCCATGACAGCGCACATGGAGCGCATCAAGACCGAGGCTGGTGCCGACAAGGCGGCCCGCCCCGTATCGCGCCTTATGCAGTGGTTCCAGGAGGGTAGCTTCATCTTCATGGGCTACCTGCCCTTCCGCACAGCTGGCGGAGCGCTTCAGCCCCAGCCGGAGCACGGGCTGGGCCTGTTCCATCCGGCGCTCCAGCCGGCTGCGCACCATGAGGCGTTGCGCGTGCAGGTGACGCGGTTCATGGAGCGCGCGGCTGACGAAGCTCCGTTCTTCGTGGTGGAAGAGACGACCATCGCGTCCAAGATGCACCACCGCGAGCGCCTCACCGCGCTGCTGATATCCCCGCAACCGGCCGGTGGGCGCCGCGAGGCCGCCGCGCTGGTGGGCATCTTCACGGAGCGCTCGCTGCTGCTCAACGTGCTGGAGATCCCGGTGGTAGAGGCGCGCATCGCCGCGGTGTTGCGCCTCCGCGAAATTGCACCGGCCAGCTACAAGCAGCGCGAGGCCCTGGCGTTCCTGAATGGGCTGCCGCGCTTCGAGCTATTCCGCCTCCCCGAACCGATGCTGGAGCGGGTGTTGGAGTTCTTCCTGGAGGTGGTGGATCAGCCCCGCACCGAGGTCGCGCTGCTGGAAGACGAGGACTCGGGCACGGCGCGCGTTCTGGTCACGCTGCCCGGCCGCGAATTTCCCCAGGCCAAGGTGCAACAGGTGCGCGAGCGGGCCGAGGCGCTGTTCAACCTCACCGCTCAGAACGTGTACGTCGTGCACGTGAGCACCTTCGGCATGCTGGCGCTGGTGTTCTATCACCCCGCGGGCACGGCTGCCGCCCTGCCCGATCCCGCGCAGGTGGACGAGGCCATCCGCGAGGAACTGCTCAGCCGGGACGATCGTCTCGTGCGCCTGTGGCTGTCCGCCCGGGGCTCGGCGCTGGAGGAGCGCCTGGCACGCACCCTGGTGGAGGGCCTGCCGGAGGAGTACAAGATCGCTCACCCGCACCCGGAGATCCTCACCGATCTGACGCACCTGGAGGCGCTGGCCAAGTCCGACGCCCCTCAGTTCGTGCTGCGCCGCGCCCCCGCCGCCGGAGGTGTCAAGCTGGTGCTGTATGGGTGGGAAAAGCTCTCCCTCAGCCGCGTCATGCCCATCTTCACCAACCTGCGGGTGGAGGTGGAAGAGGAGGAGACGGTGGAGGTGCGGCTGCCGGAGCGCCTGGCCTTCATGCACACGTTTCTGCTGCACCCGCCGCCGGGCCGCGAGATCGACCCCGAGACCCACCAGGAGCCCCTGCGGCAACTGATTTTCAACATCCTGCAGCACCGCTCGGAGAACGACCCGCTCAACGCACTGCTCCTCAGCGCGGACTTTGACTGGCGGCAGATTCACCTGATGCGGCTGTATCGCAACTACTTGATGCAGGTGGGCACGGTCTACACGCGCAGTACGATCAACGAGACCTTGATCCGCCGGCCGCGCGCCGTGCGGGCACTGTATCAGGCGTTCCACGCGCGATTCGACCCGGACCTGGACGCACGCGAAGCGGCCCAGCGCGAGGCCCGCGAGGAACTGGAGGAGGCCGAGCGGGAGATCGACAACCTCACGGAAGACCGCATCGTCAAGGGTATCCATAACCTGATAGGGGCCAGCATCCGCACCAGCTTCTACCAGGATCCCGACGATCCGGTCATCGCCGTTAAGCTGGCCAGCGCCGACATCGAGCAACTGCCCAGCCCGCGCCCGCTCTACGAGATCTCGGTGTACGGACCGCTGATGGAAGGTATCCACCTGCGCGGGGACAAGATCGCGCGCGGCGGCATCCGTTATTCGGACCGACCGGACGACTTCCGCACCGAGGTGCTGGGGCTGATGGCCACGCAGATGAAGAAGAACGCCCTCATCGTGCCGTTGGGCTCCAAGGGCGGCTTCGTGGTCAAGGATCTGGCGCCTTACGATGGCAACGCACGCGCCGCCGGGGACGCGCAGTATCGCGTGTTCATCCGCGCTCTGCTGAGCATCACGGACAACCTGACGCAGGGACGGCCTGTGCCCCCGCCACGCGTGGTGCGGCACGATGACGACGATCCGTACTTAGTGGTGGCGGCGGACAAGGGCACGGCGCACCTCTCCGACACCGCCAACGCCGTCGCGCAGGAGATGGGCTTCTGGCTGGCCGATGCGTTCGCCTCCGGCGGCTCCCACGGCTACGACCACAAGGTTGTGGGCATCACGGCCCGCGGCGCATGGGAGTCCGTGAAGCGCCTGTTCTGGGAGCAGGGGGTGGACGTGCAGCGCGACCCAGTCACCGTGGTGGGCATTGGCGACATGAGCGGTGACGTGTTCGGCAACGGTCTGCTCTCCAGCCGCACCCTCAGGTTGATCGGCGCCTTCGACCACCGCCACATCTTCCTCGATCCCGACCCCGATCCGGAAGCCGCCTATGCGGAGCGCGAGCGCGTGTTCCGCCTGCCCCGCAGCGCCTGGACGGACTACGATGCGTCGCTCATCAGCGAGGGCGGCGGCATCTACCCCCGCAGCGCCAAGGCGATCCCGGTCACGCCGCCACTTCGAACGCTGCTGGGCACGGAGGCCGAGACGCTGAGCGGCGAGGAGATGATCCGCGCGCTGCTCACCGCGCCGGTGGACCTGCTCTGGAACGGCGGCATCGGCACCTATGTGAAGTCGTCCACGGAGAGCAACGCGGACGTGGGCGACCCCAACAACGATGCGGTGCGCGTGGACGCGAACCGGCTGCGCGCCAAGGTGGTGGGCGAGGGAGGCAACCTGGGGTTCACCCAGATCGCCCGCATCGAGTTCGCCTCCCTGGGCGGGGGCATCCACACCGACGCGATCGACAACGCGGGCGGGGTGAACATGTCCGACCACGAGGTGAACCTGAAGATCCTGTTCTCCGCGCTGATCGACACGGGCCAGCTGGCCGGGCGGGAGGCCCGCAACGCCCTGCTGGCCGAGCTGGAGCCGGATGTCACCACCGCCGTGCTGCGCGCCAACTTCCGTCAGGTGTTGGTGCTGTCCATGGATCGCCTGCGCTCGCAGCGCAACGTGGAGCCCTTCCTGCGGCTGGTGGACCTGCTGGCGGCGGAGGGCGGGCTGGACCGCCGCACGGAATCCATCCCGAATGCGCAGCGCTTCCAGAGCTTCCAGAACGAGGACGTCGGCGTGCCGAGGCCCGTGCTGGCCGTGCTGCTGGCCTACACCAAGATGCTGCTCTACCGGCGCATCGTGAGCGCGGAACTGGCGGGGGACGAAGCACTGGAGCGTTACTACCGGGCGTACTTCCCGCCCAGCGTGGTGCAACGCTTCCGGCTGGAGGAAGCCAACCACCCTCTCAAGCGCCAGATCGTGGCCACCGTGGTCACGAACCGCATCGTGGATCAGGCCGGCATGACCTTCGTGGCGGAGCTGGCGGCCTTCGCCGGGCGTTCGTGGGTGGACGTGGTGGAGGCATACCTGCTGGCCGACGAGATCGTGGGCGGCCCCGACTACCGCGAGCACGTCTACGCGCTGGCCACCACCCTGCCCGGCGAGACCCAGTACCGCCTGCTGATGGAGTTGGAGGCGCTGCTGGCCGAGATCACGCGCTGGCTCCTGCTCCAGCCGCGCGGCGAGGCGCCGCTCTTCGCGGGCGAGGCTCGGCGCCGCGAGGAGTTCCGCGCCTACTGCAACGCGCTGCCCACTCTGCTGGATGCGGAGGAGAAAGAGGAGATGGCAGACGCCATCGACGAGCTGGAGCGCGTCGGCATGCGGCCGGAGGCGGCGCGCCTGGGGGCGCTGGTGCCCTTCCTGCGCGACTACCCGCTCGTGTGCGGTCTGGCGGCCCAGGGGGATATCCCCGTGCCGCAAGCCTTTGCCCTGGTGGCCTGCGTTGATGAGCGCCTGCGCTTCCGGCAGTTGGAGGCGGCGCTGGTGACCGCCCACTATGGCGACCGCATGCAGAAACGCTTCGGAGACGGTCTCCTGCGCACGGTGGAACTGCAGCGCCGCGCCAAGCTGACTGCCGTGCTGGAGCAGCGCGGGGCGGGCGAGCCGGCCGAGTGGCTGGAGGCGTGGCTGACCCAGCGCCAGGGCCCCTGGAGCGCCTACGAGGCCACGCTACGGCAGGTGCTGGCCGTCGATCGGCCGGAACTGGTGGCACTGGCCGTCGTGATCGGCCAACTCGAAGGGGTGTAGGCGGCGCTCAGCGCCCGCCCGCCCGCTCCAGCCAAGCCCACATGGCGTCGAAGAGATAGGCCTTCTGGTCGGTGAGGCGGTGGTCCCCCTCCTTGATCAGCAGCAGGTCCAGACCCGGATAGCGGCAGTCCTCCACGAAGCCCAGGCTGGTACGCCAGTCCACCGCATCGTCCTTCATGCCGTGCAGGATCAGCGTGGGGGCCTGGTAGCCCACCAGCAGCTTCTGTGGATCGTAGTTCAGCGCATCGTCCATCAGGCCGAAGCCGATCTCCAGGTCGATCCAACTGCTCTCGAATCGGCGCGCGCCCGTGCGCTTCCACTCCTCCATGGCTGCGGGTCCGAGCTGCCAGCCGAGCCGCCCCGGGAACTGCAGCGAGGGCGCGATCATCACCAGCGGTCCGGTCTCGCGGGGGTGCGCCACATGGTGCCAGGCGACGACGGCGCCACCCATGGATGAACCGATCAGCACGGGGTGCATGCCACCCGAGCGGGCCGCCAACCAGTCCAGCGCCACCCACAGGTCCGCCAGCATGCGCGTCATGGTGAGGTCGCGCATGGAGCCGTCGGAATCGCCGTGTCCGCGCAGATCCAGCGAGAGGAAGCCCCAACCCTGCGCGCCGAAGCGCTCGGCGAAGTGCACGGCCTTGTCTCCGCCCCGGTTGGACCCGAGCCCGTGCACGAACACGGCGCTGCGTGCGCCCGCCTCGACAGGCGGATACCAGTCCAGCACGATGGCCTCGCCTTCAGCCACGGGAATGCGATGGGTCTCGGGGGTCATGGGCAACGGCGTTGAAGCAGGGTGAGTGCGCGTGGGGTTCCGGCGACCCGACAGCGAGTCATATGGCCATGCGGGCAGCGTCAGCGCGGCCGCGCTCGATATTCACGAAGTAGAGCAGCACACCGCCGGCCACGAAGAACACCGTCAGGCTCAGGAGCGCCAGACGCGTCTCGCCGGTGAGCAGCAGCAGCGCGCCATACACCAGTGGCCCCAGCATCGCGGAGAACTTGGAGCTTAGCGCGAAGAAGGCAAAGAACTCCGCATTGCGTCCGGCCGGCACGAAGGAGGCGAAGAGCGAGCGGCTGATGGCCTGCGAGCCCCCCAGCACCACGCCGATCAGGGCACACATCACGTAGAACTCGGCCAGTTGCGTCACGACCTGCCCGTAGGTGACCACCCCGGCAAACACGACCAGCGAGAAGTACAGCGCCGCCTTCTCCCCATAGCGTGTGGCCAGCCAGCCGCAGAATAGCGAGCCGGGGAAGGCGATGATCTGGATCATGATGATCGCCGGGATCAGCTCATTGAGCGTGATGTGCTGCGTGAGCGCGCGGTCCAGGTAGATGTTCTGCAGGGCATAGGGCGTGGCGTTTGAGATCAGCGTGGCAATGCCATCGTTGTACAGCAGGAATGCGCCCAGGAAGAGCGCCGCCTGCGGCATGCGAGCCACGTGGCCCAGGGTGGTGCGCACCTCGCGCCAAGCCCCGCGCACGGGCCCCACACCCGCCGGCCGCGAGCGCGTGGCGCCCCGCTCCGGCACCAGCGCGAAGGTGACCAGGGCAAAGCCCGCCCACCAAGCACCGACCAGCAGGAAGGCATTGTGCACGTCCCCCCGGGGCGGCACGAAGAAGATTAGCGCCAGGATCAGCGCCAGCACCCCACCGATGTAACCGAAGGCATAGCCGCCGCTGGAGACGGCATCCTGCTCCGCCGGCCCCGCAATCTCAGGCAGGAAGGCGTTGTAGAACACGTTGCCGCCCTCGAAGCCCACGTTGCCAATGAGCACCAGCAGCCCCACCGCCCACCAGGGCATCCCCACCCATAGGCACGCCGTGGCCACTGCCCCCGTGAGGCAGTAGGCGCGCAGGAAGCGCATCTTGTGGCCGCCGCCATCCGCGATGGCGCCCAGCAGCGGAGAGCTGAAGGCCACGATGGCAGCGGAGAGCCCCACCACCAGCGACCAAGCCGCCTCCGCCGTCACGGCCACGCCCCCGATGCGCATGGCCGGCGCCGGCCCCACGGCCAGGTGGCCCGCGTTGTGGGCCGCGGCCTCGAACACGCCCACGAAGTAAGCCGAGCCGATCACGGTGATAACGCACAGCACGAAGGCGCTGTTGGCCCAGTCGTAGGCGATCCAGCCCACGCGCTCACGGGTGGCCAGCGTGCGCCAGAACGATGACTTCTCCGCTCGGTTCATGCCCGTCCTGTCCGCCCGTGGGGTGAATGGGGTATGGTGACGCCAGACCGCTCGCCGCCGGCCCCACCCGGGGTCAGCCGGGCCAACCTACTGCGATTGCGCCACGCGCACAACCTGCCAGACCGCGAGGCCCGCCATGGCCAAGTTCCTGATCCTGTACCGCTTCCAGCGTCCCGTGAAGGGCGGCGGACCCGAGCGCTTCCAGCGCTTCCGCGCCCTGATGGAAAAGGAGGGTGGGCGCATCCTGGCCTTTCACGGGCTGGTGGGCATCTACGATGTGATGGTGCTGGCCGAGTATCCCGACGTGCGCTCCGCTGCCAAGGGCGCTGCGGCCGTGGGTAACCTGATCAGCGCCGAATCCACCACCCTGCCAGCCCTGGAGCAGGAGGCCTTTCTGCAGCTGCTGAAGGAACTGAACGAGGAGGGCTGACGCCCCATGCATCCGTTGGAGCTGCTGGTCGTGGGCGGCACGGGACTGCTGGCCGCCTACGTGAGCGGCGTGGCCGGCATCGGCCTCAGCATCGTGCTGCTGCCGGTGCTGGTGCTCTACATGGGCGTGCGCGAGGCCATCCCGATCCTGGCCATCACCCTGCTGGCCGCGGGCCTGAGCCGCGTGGGCGTGACGTGGCGCCACATCGCCTGGCCCGTGGTGGGCTGGTCCTGGCTGGGAGCCCTGCCGGGGGCGGCCGTGGGGGCGTACCTGTTCACGGTGGCGCCGACGGCCCTGCTCACCCGGGGCCTGGGCGGGCTGCTGCTGGTGCTGCTGGTGTGGCGTCACATCCCGCGGCGACAGCTCACGCTGCGGCGCCCGCAGTGGTTCCTGCCCATCGGCGCGGGCTTCGGCGTGCTGTCCGGTGTGGCCGCCGGGGTGGGGCCGCTCATTGCGCCCTTTTATCTCGCGGCGGGATTACGCAAGGGGGCGTACGTGGGCACGGCCGCGGCGGTGGGCCTGGGCATGCAGGCCGTCAAGCTGGCGGTGTTCGGCAGCACCGCCGTGCTCACGCCGGAGGTCATCGCGTTCGGTCTCTTCCTGATCCCCATCAGCGTGGTGGGCACGGTGCTGGGCAAGCGCACGCTGGACCGGGTGCCCGAGCGCGTGTTCGTCCTCATCATCGAAGCCGTGATGCTGCTGGGCGGGATCACGCTGCTGCTGCGGGGCTAAGTGCGTCAGCGCAGGGCGCCGCCCAGGCGGCCCGCGTAGCCGGTCAGCTCCAGGTAGCCCTCGCCCCGGATGGGCCTGCCGTTGCGGGTGCCATGCACCCCCACAGCACCCTCCCAGTAGGCGAAAGGCGTTCCCGCGGTCGCGGTCTGCTCCTGTGCGTCGAAGGCCGGGCTGAGGTGCAGGTGCAGGCCCTGCCCGGGCAGCGCAAGCTCCCACTCCAGCGGATAGTCGGCGCCCGACCGCGCGCTGTGCCACATGCGCCCGGGCGCGAGGGTGGCCCGCCCCGCGCCGTCGCTGGTGAGCACGATGCGGCTGCGGCGGCCGTCCGGGGCCACGTAGATGCCGCCCGAGTGGGGGTCGGTCCCGCCATCGGTGCGGCGCAGGCGATACAGCATCAGGTCGCTGCCGTCGTCCAGGCGCAGGCCCATCCAGTCCCACCCCGCGAGCTGCGGCCCAAGCTGGCTGGTGCCGAATTCGTGATCCATCCACGTAGTGCCGCTCACGGCGAAACTGTCGCCATCCACCCGCACGGTGCCCTCCGTGGCCATGCGCGGCAGCGAATAGTACCAGGAGGCCTGCCCCGGCTCGGCGCCCTTGCGGTCCAGGCCGCCCTGGCCGTTGAGCACGGGATCGCGCTCGGCGCGCAGCGTGAGGCTCAGGGCGAAGTTCCCCGCGTCCACTCTCAGCCGCGCACCGTTGCCGCTATCTTGCAACGGATCAGCCCGCCACGACTCCACCCACACCTGCATGCGGTCCGGCGCCGCCCCGCTAAGGCCCAGGCTGTCGCGGCTCGCCCGACTGGCGTGCAGGTAGCGCTGCCCTGCGATGTCGCTCAGCGCCACCTGCGCCAGGTAGAGCGAACGCACCGCCCAGGCGCTCCGGCGCGGTGGCTCCTGGGCGCCGGGTTCGCGGACACCCTGCCGGAAGAAGGTGACCTGATAGCCGAAGACCCGGCCCCCGGCCGTGCGTACGATGCCCGTGTAGTACCACCACTCCAGGCGGTAGGCGGGGTGCTGGCCGTGGTCGCGGGGGAAGCGCCAGGTGCGCGTACCCTCCGCTTGGCGAAAGCCCGCGGGCTGGGCGTCCGGTGCCGGGCTCGCCGCCGCGGACGCGGCCGGCACGCCGACAGCCAGCAACAGTGCGATCAGATGCGCAGGTGGGCGCATGGCGGGACTACGGCGAGAGCAGCGCGGCACGAGGAGTGGAGGCTCTGGCGGCGGCCTGGCCTCAGACGTCCTGCAATGGCCGGCCGTCCATGCCAGTGAGGGGCTGACCCAGGTGGCACAGCAGGGTAGGGGCGATGTCGATGCACGAGGTGGGATCGTCGCGCACGGCCGCGGCGGGAAAGCCGCCCCCGCGCACGATGAGGAATGGGCTCTGCTCGTAGCGCCCCGTGCCGCCGTGTTGGCCGCAGCCCACGTTGTTGATGCCGCCCGGCTCGTACATGATGTCGCCGTAGCCGGCCACGCCGTACTCGTTGGTCCGATCCGACTTGCGCATGGACACAGCAGCCGCCAGGGCCATGCCCGTATCCAGCCCCACCTCCCCCAGCCGACCGTCCGCGTACACATCCGCTGCCCAGTCCTGCCCCTGCAGCCATTCCAGCAGAGCGGGCACGCGCGCCTGCGCGGCGGGCGCCACGAAGAACAGGGCCGAGGTGCCCTGGGACGCGGGCACGATGTCCGACGAGTCCGGTGCGGCCTTCAGCCCGGCCTCCACCAGCAGTGTTGTTACGTCGATGACGCGGTCGGTCGTTTCCTGCCCATGATCCGAGGTAACCATCAGCAGCAGCTCACGCCCGTCGGGGTCCAATCGCTGCACCGCCTCCAGCACGTGACCCACACAGGCATCCGCGGCGGCCAGGGCCTTTCGGTGCTCCGGGCCGCCCAGCGCGTTGTAGTGCCCCGTGTTGTCTGGCTCGCTCAGCCATAGCACGGACAGCGCTGATCGGCGCTCCAGCAAAGCCTCGGCCACAAAGCGCTCCGTGGTGGCAGCATCCCCGGCGCTGCCCTTGGGCGTATCCAGGTGCTCACCTGCCGGCAGAGGCTTGAGACCCGGCCCGTGGGAGCCGGCCCGGTTGTACAGGAAGCCGTGGCCGTCCGGATCCTGGAAATGCGCCGCCCCCGGCGAGGCATTGGAGAAGACGATGGCCCCGCCCGACCCCGCCAGGCGTTGCGGCAGCGCAGGCCGGGTCAGCACGCGGCCCGTTGCGGCGCGCAGACGCTCCCGGAAGTCCGCCTTGCCCGTGGTGAGACACACCAGCCCCGCACCCTCGTCTATGGCCATCGCATTGCCCAGCAGCCCATGGTGCCGCGGCAGGCAGCCCGTGGCGATGGATGCCGAGGCCGTGCGCGTGGTGGAGGGAAACACGCTGCGGTGACGGGTGAAGCGGCAGGCTTCCTCGGCCAGCCGGGCCAAGTGCGGCGTGGTGTCCGGCCGGATCAGGTCCGCGCGCAGGCTGTCCACCACCACCAGCACCGCGCGCCGCGGGCGCATGGCGCGGCCGGTCTCGGTGCTGCGCAGGGCGGCTCCGTCCCGATCTGCTCCGGTGCTGCGCGGCATGTGGGCTCCGGTTGTACGATGGCTGGATGACGTGCTTGGCGACTTCCGCAAGAGTACCACGCGCCCTCGGGAGGCGTCCACGGCCCGCTGGCGGGGACCCCGGGAGCGGCTGGCTTCCCGTGCGGCATTGGGGTAGGCAGGGAGCAGGGGGCCGTCGCGCGCTGCCGCGTCGACCATGCGGTACCAGTCACGCCATCCCATGCAGGAAGCCACATGCCGAGCCGTATCGGAATTCCGCCCCGGGCGGGGGCACTCGCCATCGACCTCACCGGCATTGCGCTGCTGTCCACGCTATTCGCCCCTTGGATCGGTTCCCGCCTGGGCCTGGACGTGTATGCGGGGCAGGGCCCGGGGGCCGGCGGCATGATGGCCGGGGCGGCGGCGGGTACGCTGCTGATCACCCTGCTGTGGCTGGGCACGGAGGCCGTTTGGGGGGCCACGCCCGGCAAGCGCGTGCTCGGTCTGCGGATCGGCACGGCGGCAGGCGACTGGCCCACGCCGCGGCGCCGCGTGGCACGCTGGGCGCTGAAGAGCCTGCCTGCGTTGCTCGGGCTGCTCACCGTGGTGGTCTCGGTGGCACTGCCGCGCATGGGCTCGCTGCTGCTGCTGCTAACCTACCTCAGCGCCATGGTCATCGTGGCGGGCTGCTTCATCGCGGTGGGCTCCGATCACGAGGCGCTGCACGACATCGCCACCGGCACCGCCGTCTATCGCCATGCCGAACTCCCCGCGCCGCGCGACTGACCGGCCAGCAACCCGAAGCAGAGCAGGCGGCTCCCTCGAAAACCCTGCGACGAGGCTAGAAGCTATCCCGAAAATGCTGGACCGTGGCGGGTGATCTGAATACGTTGGGGCTATCCCTCATGGAGGAGGCCCCAATGGAGCTGACGGACAAGCAATGGGAGCTGATCGAGCCGCTGCT
>Ga0102953_1000637_pt1 | contig 23774 bp, 18 predicted proteins | sample SalPon2A_C_D2_MG_FD_78509 | JGI IMG/M metagenome (GOLD analysis project Ga0102953, IMG submission 78509) | Soil microbial communities from South San Francisco under conditions of wetland restoration - Salt Pond MetaG R2A_C_D2_MG | ecosystem: Environmental > Terrestrial > Soil > Wetlands | place... | reverse complement strand
CGAAAGAATGAGAAGCAGAATTCAAAAAAATTATCAGATGAATTTTATTCATGTTAAAAACGATACCCTAAAAGCGATTGCAATTCAAAATCTCAACGAGCCAAAATTGAGACTGGAGTTAATCAATGATATTGTATTTAGAAATGGTTTGTCCGAATTGCAAAAAGCAGGTGATAAAGAATTGAAGGCAAAGGCAACACAACTGTTAAAACATAGTCAAACAGAATTAAATCGATGACTGGAATCTACAGATATATCCGGGCAAAACTTGCTCGGAAATGTGGTTGGTGTGTTGGTGAAAGTTATGGAGTCGATTAAATCAAAACTTAAAAAGATGGATCAATAGGGTGATCTGTATCTGCCCTTACCAGTAGGTGTCCGAATCAATGGCATTAAAGGCCTCGTTTCATCCGTGCGGAGCGCGTCGGAGACTGTGCTAACGACGTTTGAGAACATGCGGAGCGGGTGGGCGAGCCCATTGGTTAGAAATGATAGTAAACGAATGTTTAAAACTACTTCACAATTGATTGCTACCTAATTCAGATTTAGTTAATTTCATCAGGTTTTTGATAAACGATAGATGCACAGGCAAATTTAAGGTGTATAGGTGCCTTTTTGTAAACGTGAAATAAGTGTACCTACATAAACAAGGACGGTGTGTCCAAATAAAAAAAAATAATATGATTATAGGAACATTATTACGAAACATTAAAACATATGCGGGCATAAACTATGTCCCCTTGAGTAACGGACACTCATACTGCGGACTTGTTGGTAATAATGGGATAGGCAAAAGCTCTGTTCTTGACGCTTTAGATTGTCTATTCAATCAGAAGCAATGGAATTATAACATAGTGGTTCGCAAAAGTGGTTTTTCTACAACAAGGCCACATATTGTACCAATATTTCATATTCAAAAAGACCTTATTTCTGATGATAATCAAAATTTGGCTAAAAAAATAAGTGATTATGTATGGGAATGTGATGAGTCGGATTTCCTAGCTCAAAACAAAGTGCATTTCAATTCATTTAAAAGCCAGCGAGAAATCCTAGAAAGAGGTGGTTTCAAGGACAATTATCTTATACTCCCTATTGGACTAACATATGATGGATGCCCAAGTCTAAGTATATTCAATAATAGAAGCATTGGGGAAATCCTAATTGAGACGTTTGAAAAATTTAACCAAACAATTCAAGATGAAGACTTGAAAATTCTCGAACCATTAATCCAAGAATTAATGGGATACATTGAATACATCTACATCCCAAAGGATATTGACCCTGACAATTTCACACAATTGGAAACAAAGGAAATACAAGGCCTTATGGGAGAAACTCTTAATGATATTGTTGCTAAGTGTGTTCCTCAAGCCAAAATTCAAGAAATCAACAGGAAGCTCAATGAATTCATTGATGGATTGTCTGCAACACTTGGAGAATACGCTTTTAGAACTGCCGGTGAGAGACAGGTAAATTTACGGAAGCATGATGTTTACAAACTCATTATTGAAGCTTATTTTCATATTAGAAAACTACATAAAAAAGAGGGTGACCACTGGCTTGACTTAAATTCACTTAGCTCTGGTGAAAAGCAGAAAGCAATAATGGAACTTGCATACCAGTTCTTGAAGGAGTATAGGGACAAAACTGACAATTTAATTGTAGCAATTGACGAGCCAGAATCTTCCCTACACATGTCAGCATGCTATGATCAATTTAACAAGTTGGCAGAAATGAGTGAAATGTGTGATCAACTTCTATTTACTACTCACTGGTATGGTTTCATTCCTACGATTGAAGATGGATGTGTAAGTGTTATTACGAAATCAAAAGAGAAAAAAGAACATCAGTTTGATTTAATCAGAATTAGTAGCTACCGAGAGCAAATAAAACAATCTATAAAAAGCTCAAAAGGTCAGCTTCCATATGATATTAGATTAAAAAGTATCAACGATTTTACCCAATCAATCATTACCAGTATTTTAACTGATGAGCCATTTAATTGGCTAATTTGCGAAGGTTCTTCCGAAAAAATTTACTTTGAAAAATATTTTGAAGAAATAAAAGAAGACAAGAAACTAAGGATTATCCCAGTTGGAGGAGCAAGTGAAATTAAACGTAATTATAACAACCTTCAGGTTGCATATGAAGACTTTAAAAAAGAAGTTCAGGGTAGCGTAATCATGATTTCTGACACGGATGCGGAAATTGTCCAATATCCAGTTAAAGCAGAATTAAAGAATTTGCTTTGCTTTAGGATAGTTAATATCGATAGCACGAAAAAAACAAATTTAGTCAGAGTAGACTCCAACCCTGTATCTCCTAAAACTGAAATTGAGGATGCACTAAACGGTAGATTGTTTTTTGAAACTCTGATGGAATTTGAAAAAACGCATTCCGAAGTAGAGACAATTATTACTGGAATTGAAGAACCAGAAGAAGTAGCATCATTTTACGCACTTGACCTTTCGCCTAGCAAGCAAAAATTACTAGAGAAGTTTTTTGATACTGGGAATGTCAAGTTTGAATTTGCTGTTAAATATGCAGAGAAAGTCGGTGAAGACTATCAAACCCCAGAGTGGATAGAAGAAATAAAGAAAATATCCTAATAAAACAATTAGCCTCTATTAAAGCGTTGATTGCATACGTTTTGCATTGGAGGCTGTGTTGGACTAAACACGATCTGCCTGCAACCACCTGGCAATTAATTTTTTGGCTGTAGTGTTTTCAATCGATTTTTTCCCTGTATAAAATTGAATAATAGGAAACTATTAGAATAAAAAAGAACTGAACTACTTCTGTTTATGGCAGGATTGGAATGTAGTAAATTTGGTTCAATGGTAAACGTTTTTCTAAAAAAAATATTTGGGTATTAATTGCCATATCTATATGGCACCAATCATTGGATTAGAAAGCAATAAGCTCCCGCAATGCGGGTTTACTTCAACCAATACCAATGTGCAATTAATCCGCGGGAAATTGACCAACTGCCGAAAAGTTTAAATTTTACAATTTCAACATTTCGGCAGTTATTGCATAAAGGGGAAATTTCAGGCCAATTTTTCGGGCATTGGTCCGGGGGGTGGGGCGCTAAGATTCATCCCATGAAAGCTTTCAATACTTTCTTTCATCGACACGTCAAAAGCATGATCCGAAGCCGCGACAGCCTGCATAAATGAATCGGCTCCGGGTCCTTCATGTAAGACAGCAGCCATCAATCCGTTCGGTGTTTCCACGGCCCACACATCGTGTCGGGTCAAACCGTGACGTTTGTTCAGATCATCAAAATCTTTTTTCATTTCACCGTTAAGGTTTTTGGCCCAACTTTTCCATGCTTCTTCCTTGCCTTTTACGACAGGTACAACTACAAGTCCCATAATGTTAAAAATTTAGTTTTAAATAACTTATGGTACGTTCGGTTTAAGACAAAGTTGTCTTAAATTCAAGAATAATTCAAATTATTTTCGAACCTTGTTTGAGTTGACAGGCGTGACAGACGCGGGGTATTAAAACCATAAAACGCCACTTGGCAGTTGGTCATTTTTAGTATTGAAATTGGCTGTTCAAACCCCATTTTCCGTTTATGCTCAAACCTATGGTTTTGTTTGCCGTCGATTCGCTCATAATCTCATGGCAGACTATAATTTGTCGTTTTCAACGAATCCTGAATGAACATTTTGATGCTTGTTTGCTTTTATCATAAAAGCAAACTAAAAATCAAATCATGAGCATTCAGGCCGCAAATGCCAGGACAATCGAACAGGAACTGGATTGGTTTCAGCAATTAATCATGCTTCGGGGAAAAATTACCTTTGAACAATCATCGCCAGAAGATGAAATTCAAAAGTTTGAACTTCCTTCCGTTGAAGACCAGGACTCTCCTTATGCCAACCTGATCAGAAAACACCAAATGACGATGGAGGAGAGGCTCGTGCTGATTCTCTCACTCATTCCGCACGTAAAACCGGCCCTGCTGGATTTGCTGAACATGAAAAACGAGCTCTACGATATTCCCTTTACCGAATTTGGCGGAATACGGTACGACAAGCACAAAGGATATCTTCCCACAGGGGAGACAGCCATATTCTTACTTGCAGGAGCAAACCTTGAAAAACGGTTTGAGCTGTTGAAGCTTTTTAACAATGACCATTTTTTTCAACGTGAAGGGATTCTTTTTTTAGAACGGCCGTCGCTAAATGAGCCACTGCTTTACGGCCAACTGTCTATTTCGCAGGAATACCTCTCACTATTTACAAAGGGAGAAGTGTATAAACCCGATTTTAGCGACAGTTTTCCGGCAAAACGGATCATTACTTCCCAGGAATGGAATGACTTGATCGTTGCAGATCCGTTACGGCAAGGACTTGAGGAAATCAAGAATTACATTGAGCATGGACGACGCCTGAAAAAGGACTTTCAATTTGGCAAGAAAATCAAGCCTGGCTACAAAGTGCTGTTTACAGGCCCCCCGGGGACAGGGAAAACATTAACTGCAAGCCTGTTGGGGAAGCATTTCAACATGGATGTTTACCGGATCGATTTGTCAATGGTGGTTTCCAAATACATCGGTGAGACCGAAAAAAATCTCTCCCATATTTTCGAGCTGGCAGAAAACAAAGATTGGATTTTGTTCTTTGATGAAGCCGATGCACTCTTTGGAAAGCGGAGTGAGACCAACGATTCACACGATCGTTATGCCAACCAGGAAGTGTCGTTTTTACTGCAACGAATGGAAGATTTTAATGGTTTGGTGATTTTGTCCTCCAACTTCAAAAAAAATATTGATGACGCCTTTTTTCGAAGATTTCAAATCGTATTGGATTTTGAAATGCCGGATGCCTCGCTGAGGTATATTTTGTGGCAACGTTCAAAAACAGAGGACTTTGAATATGAGTCAAGTGTTGATGTGAACGATCTGGCTGAGAAGCATGAATTAAGCGCTGCATCAATCGTTAATGTGCTTCATTATAGTATTTTAAAGTGCCTCGGGCGAAAGGATAAAGTTATTCGAATGCAGGACATTCATGCCGGCCTGAGAATGGAGAAAATAAAGGAAGGGAAAAGTATCGTTCATTTAATGTAAGCCATCCATGCATGAAATAACTTAACCTTCTGACTTTTTATTCATATAATATTCAATCACAATATCGTCGGAATCCGGCTTTTCGTCTTTCTTCTTCTTTGCCAGTTGTTCTTCCATATCTTTAATGGTTTGAAGCAACTGTACTCGTTCTTCCACCCAGGCTATTTCTGCTTGCTCAAGTTGGAGCAGCTTTGATTTTAATTGCCCGACCTGCTTCTCAAGGTTTTCGTTATGTTGCTCCCCAAACCTGATTCTTTCATTCCATTCGTATCGCTCATAAGCTAAAACTTTCCGGTATTTACGGGCTGTGAAATACATCGCAGATAAAATGCCGGCGATTAACAATAAAATACCAGCAATAATGAATATTCCCGAACCATCAATGCTCAAAAATGAAATTGATGAAATATTTTTTATAAAAGGAAAACAAAGATTTGTCATGACTTAGTTGTGTTTAAGTAATTGAAAAACCATGCTATTATAACAAAGAGGACCGTTAATCGAGTTCATGTTAAGAATTATTATCGATGTTCATTCTAAACTTTTGACCTGTTACCGTGTTATCAAAAATACATTCTTTTCTACACGTACTGCGATTTGGGGACATGTCATTTACTTAACGTTAAAGTGACGGTTAAGTTGAATTATGTCATTTATTTTTTAAGACACGTTCCTCATGATTCAAGTTACATTAAATTACATTCGGGAAATACTGAATGAAAATATCAGGAATGAATTTTCAATTTCAGAGAATAAAGTTGTGATCTCGAATATTATCAAAGCGGATGGATCGGTTCCAGCCAACATTGATGGAAAAATTGTTTTCTTCCTGGTGAATCTGGATGAGGAATCAACCTTGAAAAACAGTATGAATCGGTCAGCCTTAAACGGCAGGGATTCATTTGTTCATAGCAGCCCCAATCTAAATTTAAATGTCCATTTACTCTTTTGTGCCAATTTTGACAGCACAGTCTATTTGGAAGGGGTGAGCTACCTTTCCTCCATTATACGCTTTTTTCAAGCCAACAAAAAAATCACATTCGAGCATTCAGGAGATTCCGGGAACAGGAAGAACAACCTAAGTTTTGAGTTGTGCAAATTGGACTATTCACAACTCAGCCACCTGTGGTCAGCAGTTGGTAGTAAGCTCATGCCTTTTGTGGTGTACAAAGTTGGATTAATTGTGTTTGATGAAGGGCCGGTTGAACGAGTCATCCCGGCAATTAAAAAGTCAGAGAATTAAACTTAATTCCATCATATGCAGCAAGTTTACAGCCTTTTGTTGACTTTTATGGTTCAGCATCGATACTTCAGGGACAACCTGTTTCATGTTGCTGATATTTCTTTTGCTGAAGGAACAGCCAAGTTAATCAATGACTTGGGCATTGTTATCAAGCCTTTCAAGGGGGGCTTTTATCTGCTGTGTTCTGATCCGGAACTACTTAAAGGCGAACAGCGAAGTATCCGACTAAACCTAAATTGTCAGGATACGCAATACATCAATTATTCTGACTTGCCATCCTATCAGCCACGAACCAGCCTGTTATATTTTGACAATCAAATCATCCCTGCGGGCTCCAACGATGAAAGCCTTCTTTTACATGAAGATTTGTTTGTGAGTGTAAAGGACATCGTTCAGGTCACCCATGGAAAATTGACCATCCCAAATTTTGATCAAGGGAAAGAATATCGATTTACGGATGCGATTGGGGACGAGTTACACCCGGGACGTATCCAGTTTTCAGCCAATAATCCGAATGAAGTAACACTGCTCAATTTACCGGAAGGACTTGTTCGGGTATATTCCGGGGATGAGGAAATTGAACGGGTTTATCACCAGCCCAAAGCCATTTGGACAAAGCCAATGGGAATCATTGAGATTTATGCCGGGGAACTATACAATCAGTATAAAAAGAAGGAACAGATTGACTATGCTGTACAGTTTAATTACCGGCAAACAATCTGGAAATATTTCGTTGTTAGCCCGGTTTATCAGAAGTTTAACAATCTAAGTATTGTCAATAAGGGAAAAGAACAGATTTTTAATGCGCCACAGAAACAGCGAATCCTTCAGAACCAGGAAGCGTTGGTTTTTGAATCCAAAGACAGGATTCCACTGTTGGAACAGTCCGGCGAAATCTATCAATTGGTTGACAATTATGATCCTGAACTTCCGGCTGGCAAGGTTATTTTAAAAAATCTCGCTAAAGCCTCTCCTGAACAATTGTATTATGACACAACTGTATCAGATGCACCCGCTTATTCTCATATTTATATATAAACATCAAACTTAGAAAGATTATGGCACAAAAATTAATGACTCCAGGAGTTTACATTGAAGAGGTCAATGCTTTTCCCGGCTCGGTCGTCGAAGTAGCAACTGCCATTCCCGCTTTCATCGGCTATACCGAAAAAGCTTCCAGGAATGGAAAATCTCTGGTCAATCAACCCGTACGAATTACTTCGATCTCGGAGTATCTCCTCCTTTTTGGCGGAGCGTTCAGCCCTAAATTTACCCTTGACAAAGTCGCTGACGGAAAGCAAGGCAAAAACGAAGTTTCCATCAATGGCGCAACCAAAGACATCAATTTTGTCAAGGACCACGATGCCTATATGTTTCCCGCTATCCAACTATTCTTTAACAATGGCGGTGGCGCCTGCTACATTGTCGCCGTTGGTACCTATGGTGGTGCGGATAAAGTCGTCGAAGTTAAGAAAGATGAACTTGAAGGCGGTATTTCAACGCTGCTCAAGGAGCAGGAACCAACGATGGTGGTGATCCCGGATGCTGTGAAGCTGGGAGACGATTGCTACGATGTCTACAAAAAAGTATTGGCTCACTGTTCAAAAATGCAAAGCCGCGTTGGAATCTTAGATATCTACGATGGTGATCAATCACGGATTGTGGGAGATGCCAGTGTTGACATCATTACAAAGTTCAGGGAGAAAATTGGAACCGAAAACCTGAGTTACGCTGCCGCTTATTATCCTTGGTTGAACACAAACATCGTTCAAAAAGGCGATATCACTTTTGAGAACCTCGATGCTTCTGTTGAACTGAAATCATTATTGCCGGAAGCTGGTGCACAAAGTTTAATTGCAGGCTATCCTGCTGATGAAAACGCATTTAAAGAAGCGCTGATTAAAGATAAACCTGATGATTTGGCTGCTGCATTGTCCAGCGACAATCCGGAAGGCGTGGAAAGTGCCGTGACTGAAGGCAAACTCGCTGATGGCTTCAATGCGGATGCGTTAACGGCATTGCAAGAAAAAGGTGGATTAGTAGCTACCCAAAGCTTACTTCAGAATTACGTGGCCAATAAAAAGCGCAATTTTCATTTAGGCTTGATGGCCACAAGTCCAACTTACGCCAGCCTGTTGGATGAAATCAGAGGGGTGATGAATGTGCTTCCACCATCAGGTGCGATGGCGGGAATCTACACTATGGTCGACAATTCAAGAGGCGTATGGAAATCTCCCGCAAACGTGAGCTTAAACAGTGTGGTTAAGCCAGCTGCAAACATTACCCATGACGAACAGGAAAACCTGAACGTGGATGCTATTTCTGGCAAATCGATTAATGCCATTCGGACATTCCCGGGCGTGGGAACACTGGTTTGGGGTGGTCGTACTCTGGATGGAAATAGCCTTGACTGGCGTTACATCAACGTTCGGCGCACTATGATGATGCTTGAACAATCGATTAAGCTGGCACTTCGCTCATACGTTTTTGAACCCAACGATGCAAACACATGGGTAACCGTGAAAAGCATGATTGTTAACTTTTTGACCGAAAAATGGAAGCAGGGTGCATTGGCTGGTGCCTCACCAGAAGACGCTTTTGATGTTCAGGTTGGACTCGGAACCACGATGACAAGCATTGATATTCTGGAAGGAAAAATGCTGGTTACTGTTAAGCTGGCTATTGTCAGACCTGCAGAATTCATCGTCGTTACTTTCGAACAACAAATGCAGAAATCATAATAAAATAGACATAAACTTTTAAAAATTAAATACTATGGCAGGAGAAGCACAAGATAAAAATTGGCCATTACCAAAGTTTTATTTCATGGTCGACTGGGGAAGTACAACAAACATTCCCTTCCAGGAAGTAAGTGGGTTGGAAATTGAAGCCCAGGGAATACCTTACCGACATGGTAACAGCCCTGTATTTTCAGAAATCAACATGCCTGGAATCGTTAAAAACAGCAATGTCACCATGAAAAAAGGTGTATTTGCCAACGACAACACATTCTGGGATTGGTACAATAAAATCAAGATGAATACCATCGAACGTCAGAATGTGGTGGTTAAGTTACTTGACGAAAAAGGCAAGCCAACCATGACATGGACCCTCACCAACGCCTGGCCAACAAAAATCAGTTCCACTGATTTGAAGTCTGATGCCAATGAAGTTGCTATTGAAAGCATTGAAATTATGCACGAAGGTTTAACCATTGCTAACGGCTAGAAGATATGGGAAGTGATAGTTTTTTCCAATCCGGGTATGCTCCGCCAACCGCTTTTTATTTTTCGGTAAAGTTTAACGGTTTTAGCGAGATGGATAGCAGTTTTCAAGAAGTCTCAGGATTGAAAGTAACTATTAATACCGAACCCAAAAAGGAAGGTGGTGACAACAATTTTGTTCATCACCTTCCTATGCAACCAAAATATGAAAACTTGGTTTTAAAACGGTGCCTGCTGGCCAATTCGGACCTGGATCAATGGTGCCGGGATGCGATTGAAAATTTCAAATTCGATCCCAAAGACTTGCAGTTGTCACTTTTGGGTGCCGATGGAAAAGTGTTGGCCTCATGGTCAATCGTACAGGCTTATCCCATATCGTGGGAATTATCAACGCTCAATAGCACCAGCAACCAATTGGCCATTGAGTCTCTGACCTTAAAATACAGGCTTTTTAGAAAGGATAATGTATGACATTGATTGTAAAAGAACTTATCGTTCGGGGTATCGTATCTGATGATCAGGCATTTTTGAATGAATCGTCGATGGACAAAGAAGAACTTGCCCGATACCTGGAGCAAATGAGAAAAGAAATAGAACGGGAGTGCATTGATCAAGTGCTTCAAAAACTGGAATCCAAAACAATTCGGTAAATAAGCTATGGCGAAACTAACCAAAATGAAGGTTGTGGCTTACAAAGATCCTGACTTTTCAAGCCAGATCGGGAGTTATGATGTTTTGGTCAACCCGGAGAATTACAAGCTAAAGAATGAACAGCAATACTCATCCTCCGATACGACCAACGGATCGAGCGTTCAGATTTCAAAATATAAAGGAGGCGGACAGAATCTATTCGAGCTTAACTTCTTTTTTGACGGAACCGGGGTTATTTCCAAAGACAAAGTAGATGACCAGATTCAGGAGGTAAAAGACCTCATGTATGAGTACAATGGTGATATTCACGAGCCTAACTACCTGCGGGTTTACTGGGGAACGCAATCGCTTTTTCAGGGAAGACTGAAAAACTGGAATGTCAATTACACGATGCTCGATATGGATGGAACACCGTTAAGAGCTGAAGTGACTGCGACCTTGGTTGAGTCGATAAGCGCTAAGAAAAAGGCCCTCGAAGAAAAGAAAAACTCTGCGGATCTGACCCATGTGAGAACAGTGCTCGATGGTGACAGCCTGCCATTGATGTGTTACCGGATCTATGGCGATAGCAGCTTCTACATGAAAGTGGCCAGATACAACGAGTTGGTTGATTTCAGGGCCATAAAGCCGGGAGATGTAATTGTTTTTCCACCCGTAATTTAAAAGAAAGATATGGCAACTGTATTACAGCAAACTGATGGAATTTTAAACATTGAGATTTCAATCGACGGAAGTAGAATTAAAGATACGATCGAAGTCCTGGAAATTTCGATTGAAGCCGAAGTGAACCGGATCCCAACAGCAACGATTGTCGTTGATGACGGTGGCCCAATCGGTCTTGTCAATGATCCGTTTTCCAACAGCCAGGGAAGCGATTTTATTCCCGGTAAGGAAGTTGAAATCTCATTGGGGTATGATTCGGTTAAGAAAACTGCGTTTAAGGGAATTATTGTTTCTCAAAGTTTGAGTGTTAAAAATAGCCAGTCGAGGCTTTCTGTTGTCTGTAAAGACAAAGCTGTGAAGATGACCAAAGGGCGTTTAAATTCCATGTATTCGGATGGAAAAGATTCAGATGCCCTATCAAGTATCGTAGGAAATTACGGATTGACATTGACGAATGACAGTACAACTCCGGAACTCCCGGCATTAATGCAATACAATTGCAGCGACTGGGATTTTGTGGTCATCCGGGCGGAAATGAATAACATGGTTGTCGTTGCCAATCAAAACGAATTAACGATCAAAGAATACGATTTTAGCTCCAGACCGGATTACGAAATTAATTGCTCACAGATTGTGATTGATATGGATCTGAACCTGGACAGTGAAAACATTGCGGGCGAATACGAAATGAATGCCTGGGACGATGATCAGCAACAAAGTACCCAGGTTACCTCAGCGCTCGATGACGGCCTGAAGCAAGGAAACCTCACCTCAAAAAGTTTGTCTGATGCAGTTGGCTACAGTAAATCAAGCCAGTTTTCATCCACCTCCATGGAATCAGCAGAGTTGACTGCCTGGGGAAAATCATTGTCGAGCAAAGCGGTGCTTAGCAAAATTCAAGGGAAGATCACAATCCCGGGCACCACAAGTTTAAAAGCCGGCGATTTGGTCGCCATTTCCGGATTCAGCACAAGATTTAACGGAAACGCATTCATCTCCAAAGTCAGCCATGAATTGAGAGAAGGAACCTGGCTAACAATCGTGCAGGTTGGTAAATCACCACAATGGCATTCCGCATTGCCGGATATCACCGACATTGCTGCTTCCGGCTTAATACCGGCAGCAAATGGTTCGCAGATTGCGACGGTCAAGAAAATTGACTCGGACCCGAAAAATAAATACCGTGTACAGGTGACGCTGCCTGTCTTGTCAGCAGGGGGATCAGAAATTGATATTTGGGCACGATTAGCATTTCCATACGCTTCGAACCAGGCCGGTTTCTTTTTCTATCCTGAAATAGGAGATGAGGTTTTGTTGTCGTTTATCAACAATGATCCACGATACCCGGTAATTACAGGGGCTCTTTACAGCGCCAAAAACAAGCCAAATGAAGATCCGGTTGAAGACAACCAGTACAAAGCTGTTTATTCAAAATCAGGAATAAAGATCCGGTTTGACGACACGGATAAGATACTGGTGATCGACACTCCGGGAGGAAACTCGTTCACGCTGGATGACAAAAATAAAAATGCCATTTTGAAAGACATGAATGGCAATTCCGTAACACTGGACGATTCTGGAATAGCGTTGGATAGCGCAACAGATATCAAGCTGACGGCACAAAATAACGTCGACATCAATGCTACCGGCGGTATCACGATGAAAGCAAATTCGGATGTGAAAGTCGATGGATTAAATGTTGAAATGAACGCGCAGGTCGGGTTTACCGCCAAGGGAAATGCAACAGCCGAAGTATCGGCTTCCGGCCAAACGACCGTTAAAGGCGCAATGGTAATGATAAACTAAAACTGAATATTATGGGAATGGCAGCCAGATTAACCGATATGCACACCTGTCCGATGCAAACGCCAGGTGTTCCACCAATTCCACACGTAGGGGGACCAATCATTGGCCCCGGAGCTCCAACGGTTTTAATCGCAGGAATTCCGGCGGCTGTTTTGGGAGACAGCGTGACTTGCGTGGGACCACCGGATTCAATTGTCATGGGCTCGGCAACAGTGATGATCACCGGAAAGCCCGCAGCCCGGATGGGAGATACCACGGCACATGGTGGTTCCATCGTTTTGGGGTGCCCAACAGTAATGATCGGAGGATGATTGTATGAAAGAAAAAGATAATTCGTTCCTGGGAACAGGCTGGGCTTTTCCGCCAGCTTTTAATTATGATATGGGAACGACTGAGGTTGTTCAGGATGAGGAAGATATCCAACAAAGCCTGCGAATTATTTTGGGAACAATTCCAGGAGAACGGGTGATGTTTCCTTCGTTTGGGTGTGCAATCCGAAAGTTTGTATTTGAAACGGATGATCCAACCTACATGAGTATGCTGAAAGATGCCATTTATGATGCGATCCTTTTCAACGAACCACGTGTGAAAGTCGAAAAGATTGACATTGAGAATGACCGGCGTGAGGAAGGACTCATTCATATCCATGTCTTGTATACCGTCATTATCACGAACACAAGAAGTAACATGGTATTCCCATTCTATTTTAAAGAAGGTACCAACTTGTAAAACAACAAAATATAGTCGGACTTTATGAATAAAGGAATCAGTCGAAAATCGAGAAAGGATCAGGCACTTAATGCCGATTATGTTTCTGTGGACGAACGCAGCTTGCTTGACATGGTGCAGTTCTCCCTTGATTTTTCGCGTTTTATCAATTACTACGGTGCTCAGAATAAAGTAACCGGCCGTTGGAATTCCTTGTTATTGAACGATCCGGCTTTCATCAGTGCCATGATCGCCGGCACTGAATTGGAGCGATTTAAACTCAACGATGACATTGATGTTCAGCTTGACCAGGGACGGGATTTGGCTCGTTTGAATGAACTGACAAATGAATTGATTCGCATTGTCAAAAGATGGTCAACTTTATTTTCCTTATCCAATTACAAGGGCACGCTGCAAAAGGAAATTGACAAGCTTTTACTATCGGTTGCTGAACGTAACATAAATGAAGATGACGATGAGAGCCTGGAATCGGCCAGGGAGTTTTATGATCACATTTTGGGGAATGTGGTTTACATCAAAGGAAAAGCGAGCAAGAGCTTTGAGGAACAGTTGTTGAATTCGAATCATCAGCCACACATTGGATTGCTGTTGGCATTTTTGAAGTTGTATCAAAATGTCCAGCGGGATATGAATTCCATTACTAAAAAACACCTCGATTATTATTACCTGGATTTACTTCAGCAAAAACGTAAAAAATTAAAGCCAATTACTGCGATTGTTCGTTTGCAGCTGCAAAAAGGCGCTGGCAATTTCACGGTGAATGGAGGCGATCGTTTTGAGTTTGTTTTCGAAGATAAACAACAGCTTGTTTTTGAGGCCATTTCATCAACCACAGTCAGCAAGGCTGAAATTGCTGATGTAAAGACGCTCTATAAAAGTGATTTTTATCCATTCAATAATAAATTTGAAGAAGACGGATTTTCAATCAGTGTCTTGTACGAAGCCGATATTCTTCCCGGTGCAAAAAATGCGGTGCATTCTGAAGCCGGTGAAAAAGAGCTGTTTCCCGCAACGCTAGGCGAAGAAAAGACGCATTTTATGTCTTCACCGAATGAGATCACACTGAGTGATGTTGGATTGCTGATCACTTCACCGGCATTAATCCTCGAAAAAGGGCGACAGGAAATTAGTCTCACTTTCAAAATTACACCCAAATCGTATCATGATTCGAAGGCCGCTTTCGAAGGGTTGGTTAAGCAGGAAGCTCAGCAAGAAAAAAATAGTTCGCAGGATCTGGAAAAACTGCGCCAACGAATCGTTTCAGAATTTTTTAACGAATCGTTTCTAATCTACATCAGCACTGGCGATGGCTGGAAAATGGCTGACTATTCCAGGAGCCGGATCAATCGCTCCGATTCATCGCTTAGTTTCGATATTCAACTGAATCCTCAAACCGAAGCACTTATCCCGTTTGACCCGGAAATTCACGGAGGAAATTACGATACCGAGTGGCCCTGCATCAAAATTCTGCTGAATAATGATGCACAATACCATCCCTACAAAATATTGAAAAGCATCGTGATTGAAGATATTACGATCGACACTTCAGTGAGTGAAGTTTCAAACCTGACGTTATCCAATCCCAGTGGCAATCTGGACAGTTCAATTCCATTTATGCCATTCGGCCCGGCACCTGTTATTGGCGGTTATTTGCGTATTCGGAATCCACTCATCCTGCAAAAAAATCTCAGCAAACTCAAGCTGTACATCAACTGGTCGGGGCTTCCACAAATCAGGAACGGCTTTTCGGACTATTACAAGGATTATCCTGGAGAGATTAGCAACAGCTCATTTAAGGCAGTTATAGCACAATCCCGGAATATTCCGAAGTCACGAAAACAAGATCAACAAACTTTCGGGTTGTTTGATTCAAATGGTGAATTCCTTGCCAATGAAAAAAAAATCAATGTCAATATTGATCATTTCAGTTTTAACGGACGGAAAATCCAATCAGGGAATAGTGTGGAGGAAAATTCGAATCAACTGTTTATTGTTTTAACCGATCCTGAAAATGCTTTCGGGCATCCGGTTTTTACTGAAATTTATGGCAATGCGGCATTGAAAGGCAGTCGATTCAGGAAGAAAGCCATCTCACTGCCTAATCAACCGTATACACCCGTTATTGAACGTTTGGAAGCCAGCTATTCCAATACCGCCCGTGAAATCATGTTGCGCAAGATTGACGACAAGGGCACCGATATAAAGTTTGTTCACATTTATCCGTTTGGGCACGTGCAGGTATTTCCCGGCCCCGTGAAATCTCAAAGTTTTTTGCTGCCTCAAATCGAGCACAAAGGAAATTTGTTCATTGGATTGAAGCAAGTTAAACCTGGCGACATTGTCAGTATTGGATTCGATCTGGTTCCGGCAGTTTATATTCATACGGCAATCAATGTCCCAAATGTAACATGGGAATATTTGTCTAATAACGATTGGTTTGCCCTTAATAGCTTGCTGCTGGAAGACTCCACGGACGGGCTTATTAAGTCAGGAATCATCAAAATTAAAATTCCGGAATCAATCCAATTGGAGAACACCTATCTTCCGTCTGACAAGTTGTGGATTCGTGCCGTTTGCAATGGAACAGAAGAGCTGAATTCGCGAATCAAACACATTTTCACACAGGCTATTTCAATCACGTCCAATTCGCAGCTTTCGAGTCCAACACATGATTTGAACAACGGAAACAAAATCCAAAAGATCAGCCTGCAGGGCAAAAAGGAGACTGGGCAAATTTTTGGTCCATACGCTTTAGAGATGAATGATACGGTAGAGAATGATGATTCTTTTTACAGCCGGGTGAGCGAACAATTGCGGCATAAAAACAGAATCGTTTCGAACTGGGATGTTGAACGAATCGTCTTGAACCGTTTCAGTCAAATTGAAAAGGTGCGTGCTTATGGGCGAAACAGTTTCCTCGATGAGTTGGTCAAAGGCAGCAGCCTGCAAGTCGTTGTTATCCCCAAAAATAAGTTGGTTGACGGAACGCGGGGAAGAAGCACCAACGTGAATTTCAGCACACTTAAAGAAATCAAGAACTATGTTTCACAGTTTGTTTCGCCCTATGTCAATGTCGAAGTTTCCAATCCGGTATATGAACAACTAAAAGTCAGGTGTAAAGTCAAATTTAATGAAACACAACGAAGCGGTTACTTGATTAGTGCGCTTAATAGCGAGTTGATCAGTTATTTATCACCCGATATCGAAAATGAATCGATCGAAAAAGGATTTGATGAATCCATTTCGAAGACAGAAATACTGAATTTTATTGAGAGTAGGCCGTACGTTGAATTTGTAACTGAATTTTCGGTATTGCAAATTATCGAAGTTCAGGGACGGTATAAAATCATTGACACCGCAAAAATTCAGCGAATAGAAGATCTGCGGACTATTTCAGCCTATGCAATTCTGACATCTGCCCCGGAACACCAAATTGAGATTTTACTGGATGAAACACCCGAAAAACCTACGATATCGGGCATTGGTGATTTAGGCATTGAATCGGATTTTGTGATCAGTGGGACGGATGGAAAATACACTTAAACCAAGGGAATGAAAAACCAGAAAAATATAACTGATAGAAAACAGCTGAAGGCCTTTTTTAAGAAAGGTAGTCTCCCGGAGGAAAGTGCTTTTGAGAAGCTGATCGATTCCACCTTCAATAAGGCAGATGATCGGCTGGATATCAATGAAGAGGGCTTGATGATTTATCCATCAGATAACGGAAAAGAAAAGCTGTTGAGCTTTTTCGAGGACAAAGACGACGCGGAGGCCATGTGGGCCATGTTCATTTCAAAAAAGGAAAATGGCGGCATTTATTTCAGCAAAATTGGTCAATCTGATTTTGACAATTATGAGCCGAAGGATGAAGATCAAGCACCGGTGCTGTTTCTGCAAAAATCAGGTGGAAGGATCGGCGTAGGAACCGACTCCCCGAACAATAAGCTTGATGTCAGGGGAATTGTTGCTTCGGAAGGCCGTGCCGGAAATTATGCTGAAGGTGTATTAGATGCTGATGGTGAATGGCACAATGTTTTTCAGTCTGAAAATTTGTATGGATGCAACGCATACGAAATTATGGCTTATGTTGAAGGCGACAAGGGAGAGGGGAGATATGCTTTGATGCATGCCATTGCGATCAGCACCTTTGGAAACTCCAAACCTAAAATCACGAAAACCATTGCCTATCATGGAAAATGGTGGAATAAAATTTCGATCCGTTGGGAATCCAGACCTTCCAGGATTAAGGAAAAGCCAGCCGGTAAAAAGAAGAAGATGATTGACCTTGTCAAATTGTGGAAATCAATTTCAGGTCTTTGGGAGTCAAAAGATCCGTTTAATTACAACCTTCAATTGAAGACGAAAAGTAACTACGGCGAGGGTAAGAAAATATATTTTAAAGTATCGCTATTGTGGGACTCCAGCTTTATAAAGAGAACAAATTGAATCGAAGTTAAATGAAAAAATCTGTTAGCTTTTCGGCAGACGAAGTTGAAAAACTCAGTTCAAACTTTACCGAACTGAGGAAGAAGGGGATTGCTTACATCCAGGAGCTGAGCGGCGATGTCTGGACGGACTACAATTCGCATGATCCGGGAGTTACTATCCTGGAGCAGCTGTGTTATGCCACAACGGATTTGGCTTTTCGCACTTCATTGCCGATTGAAGATTTGTTAATGCCTGGAAAAGATTTGCCGGTCAATGCCAAAGCGAATTCCTTCGTTGCTCCTTCCGACATTTTGAGTTCACATCCGGTCACGCTTGCAGATACCCGAAAGATGATTATTGATCATTTCGATGACATACAAAATGCATGGGTTGTTGCAGGAACTGGACAGGGCCACCAGGAAGAAGTCCGGGGAATGAACCGGGTGGAGATTTTACCAACGATGAATTTAATTCATTCGTTACAAGCTTCTCCGGCGAAGAAAGTAACGTTTTTAAACCAAATCAATCAGTTTTTAAGCGAAAACCGGAATCTGGGTGAAAGCTTTGAACCGCCGCTGTTGCTGGAACCCCAATTAATTCACATTGATTTTGATGTTTATTTGAAAGATCAATCTGACACTGAAGCCATACTGGCAACACTTTTTCTCAAATTGTTTGAATTTATTTACAGCCCAATTCAGTATTACAATTTTGAGGAAATGGAAGAGGCCGGCTATAAGATGGAACAACTTTATGCCGGGCCAAAAACCGCCAAAGGGTTTATTAAAAATGATTCGTTGGGGAGCCGCCAAACGACTATTCATGTCAACGAATTGCAAAAGTTATTTTCTAAAATCGCTGATGTCGAAAAATGCGAAGTTCAAAAGATTGTTTCAGGCGGAAAATCGTTCACATCGTTAGTGGCAGAAAAGGACAAATTCTTCCACCTCGACGTCGACAATGGTTCAAGAAACACGGTTGACAGCCGGATGGAAAGCATTTATTCGGGACTAAATGTCTATGTGAATAATAAAAAATTACCCTCCATAAATAAGAAGGTAATCAACAACCTGTTTTTCGAATTGTGGTCGAAAAAATACCGGGGATTTTCAATTGGCCAATTCCGGGATGAATCATTTCATCAGGCATTGGAAGGTACTTTCCGGAATCCGGGTGAATATTATTCAATCCAACACCATTTCCCAATAATTTATGGAATCGGGAAGGATGGGCTTTCAGCGCATGAGCCCGAAGAACGGAAAGCGAAGGCATTTCAATTGAAAGCCTATTTGATGTTGTTTGAACAGCATATGGCCAACCACCTGTCACAGTTAAAGAACCTGAATGAGTTTTTTAATATCGATTTCAGGAATGGTCAGGAGAAGACTTACTTCTCGCAGCAGATGCCGTCAATTCCAAACTATGAAAAGCTCTCAACCGCAAACCAAGCAGCGATTGATCAAATCCTCGAATCGGAGCCTGTTTTCTTTCATCGAAAGAACCGGGTTTACAATCATTTGCTGGCCCGGTTTGGTGAAGAAATGAACGATACGCCCTGGAAAGTGGCTCTGCGCTTGAATTTGATAAAAGATGAAAAAGATTTTCACCGACTTTTACTGCAGCAAAAGTCAGCCTTCCTGATGCAGCTGGAAACGCTGAGTTACGATCGGATGAAAGGGGAGTCGTTTGGAAGCAATGAATCGCAATTCGAACGAAAGCCCTCAGGTTTGGAACAGCTGATAGCTCTGAAAACAGGCATCCCGCTGAGAGGGAGTCAGTCACTGATTCCTGATTTTACGCTTTCGGATCCGCAACTGTTGAAGTACAAAGAAGACCCTGTAAAAAATATTGACGAATTAAATCACACTTATCGGCCGCTTAGCGCCGAGGAACAGACACTGGTACAAGAAGAACCTGGTATTGAGGGGGGGCAAAATGCGATGTTTGGTGAAATAGGAGTAAAGGCTTTGTTCAGCGAATCGCTGGATTACAAGAATTACAGGCTTTCGATTCCGAAATCCAATTCCGATAGAATCCAGGTCATTTTTCAGAAAGAACCCAACAAATGGGTGAGTTTATTTGATTGTGATTCCGAGACTATTGCCTGTCAAAATATTGGCCGTATCATTAACTACTTCATTGAACAAAACAAACAATCGGAAGGGCTTTTTATCGTTGATCATATTCTACTAAGCGACTTTTTAAACGGATGTGAATATGGTTTTTGTTTCCTCGATGAATATGGTGAACCTTTCTTTCAGACCATTGAAAAAAAATCCTGGGGCGGATCGAAAGCGGAACGTCAAAAATGCCTGGACGACTTTTATCATTATAGCGAACTTAAAGATGCCTGGTCTTTTGCTGATGGCAAATGGATGATAAAAGATTCCAACGACAATATTCTAGCAACATATGAAGCTGGAGACAGTGATCTGAAAGTTGACGGAGATGAGATGGATCAACTATTCATGAAGTTGAAAAACACGGTTCAGCTTTTTAATGGTTCTGCCGATGCAGTCGGACGACTGCTGTTTGACGAAGTGGAGAAAATACGTTTGATGGGAACCATGAGTCAGAAAAGCAAAAACTACAGCCAACGACGACTGGTCTTTCAACGCAAGCTTCCTTCCGGCGAAATTATCAATGAGGACTTTTTCGACATGAATGTTTCCATTGTTTTGCCCAACTGGCCGGCAAGGTTTCAGGATGAAAGGTTCAACGATTACGTGTACGAGTTGATCAACGAGCGGATTCCGGCGCACATCGGAAACTCAATTCTCTGGATTGACTTGAACAAATTCAATGTTTTCGAAGAAAAATATCGCGTTTGGGAAAAAGTAAAATCGGAATCTGGATTTGATGAAGAGCCTTCCGAAAGTTTGAAATCAGCAGCTTACGAACTGTATCGAACGATTAATGAATTAAAACAAAGCGAGTCGTGATACCCAATCAAAATACCATTCATCGCTCTGAATTTAATTTCAAATACCAGAGCAAAGTATCTGCATCAAGATGCAATATTTTGATTGAGTCTATTTTTGAATCACACATTCTCCCGGAACTTGAAAAAGCGATTTCCAATAAAATACCTGATGGCGTGCAGATTGAGTTGTCAAAATTGGAAATTGACATCGGGAATATTGACGCCAAAGAACTTTCTGCTTATTTGCCAAAAAGAATTCGTGAGTCTTTGGAGAAAGCGCTCTTCCCTCTATTGAACGCAAGAACAGGACTTCCTTTGGATAACAATACAAATGTTGCGCCACGAGATTCGAAAAAATACTTTTTAAGTGCGTTGGAATTGTTTCTGACAAGAGGCTATTTCCCGCTTACACTGGAAGGATCAGCAACCATTGATGATTGGATTGTTGATGCCATCCGGGAAAACGACAAGGAAACGCTCGGATTATTCAAAAAATACAGGGGGTACGATTCTGTTATCAAGCGGATTACCTACTCGTTGAAGCCGAAGACCATTGACAGGGTTATGCAGTCGTTAGATCCGGTGAACAACGTATGGATCAACGATTTTCGGCAAATCATGATTTATGCCAAGAGGGAACAAGGACTCAATCATGTCAGTGATGCCGAATTCACACAAATGATTAATTATTTGTCTTTGAGCTACCTGCTAAATGAAACCAGCCAGGCTTTTAATCGCCGGAGATTTGCATCAAGCATTCTCAATGATCTTCTAGCTACTTACAATCTGGAACTTCCCTTGTTGAGCAAATCCATTAATCATTCTACCGGAAATAAAGATGTGCTTTTCATCCTGAATGATACACTTTTGCAATTGCCAAAAGCAAAAAGCGTCAAACAAAAAACGATCAGGGAACAGGATTCCGGGTCACTGGAAAAACACAAAAGCAAGTCTGAAAATAAGGTTGATGTAGCGCAAAATATTGAATCGATTAGTCAACGTCCGGCTGATGACTTGGTCGATGCCATTGAATTGCTTTTAGATAACAAAAAGGACACTGCAAAAAATGGGAAAGCTCATTCTATTGAAGCATTGCTTTCTGATGTTTTGGCGAAAAATAAGACTGGTCTGTTGGAACTTCTCTATAAGCACCGACGAGATAGTTCGTCAATCAAGAATCTTGTAAAGGATTTGAAAACCAGTTCATTCGACCTGATTCTATCGTCCATCGTTCCGGTAGAAAGCAAGTGGATTTTAGATTTCAGGAAAATTTTTCTTGCCAGGCTTAAAGAGTCAAATTCCAATTCGTTCGGTGGTGCGGAAATTGATCAGTCACTCAATAGTTTCATCCTCATCTATTTGTTGAATCAAAGAGGCCCGGCTTTTAACAGGCGGGACTTTATCACATTTGTTTTAAGGGAAATGATCAATGCTCATGGAGTCGCGGGGCGATCCATTTCTTTTGAAAAAATAGCTTACATCGGATCGGATGAAATTCCACAATTAATTGCAGAAACGTTGGATATTCTGCAGCCTGAAAGAGACACAACATTGGCAAAAAAAACGCCAGTCAGATTAGACATTGACCAAATTATTCAGCGATTAAATGCAGCAGATTTTAAATCGATTGATCGCCGGTTTTTGAAAACGCAAATTATTGAAGCCATTGCCATCAAATCGAAAAGGGATCAACTTGTTGATCAATTGAACGAGCAGGGCAGCAAACTTATTCTTGAATTGTTTGAGTCACGAAAAGGAACAGAGCTGTTTGAATTGATCAAGTCGTTCAGCTCTGAAGTAACATGGAGAATGGCAAAAACTACTACTTCTAATTTGAAACTGACTACCAGGCAGGCTATTATTAAAACGATTTTGTTCTTGAATGAATCCAGAATCCGATCGTTTGATCAAGAGGAATTGGTGCTGTTTCTTATTTATTCATCCGGAGTCGAGGGCTCAAAAATCAAGTCGTCAGAATCACTGAAGCACTTTGTCCAAAAACAAAAAAATCTTGATTTTAAAAGGATTCGCTCATTCATCGATGATGAACAGGAATATCCTGAAATTTCGGCGATCTCAAAGTCCTTGTTGGAAAATCAACTAGCAAATCAGGAAGGTGCAGATATCAGAACACCAAAAGAATCCTCTCCGGAAGAATATTCGATGATTTACAGCCGAAAAATCGTTGGATACTTTTTAGGAACTGGCCAGTTACCTGGTTCCTATTTGGAACTGGCACAACAGGATGTTCAAGTTCTTTTCATGGATTTAATCCGGCATCGAGACAACTTTTTAGTTTTCCCATTGATGAATTCAGATGATTCCGAAAATCTTGTCAGAAGAATATATCAGTTGATTGATAATGATGAAATTAGTGAGTTGGAAGACTATTTCTCGCATTTTTTCCCGGATGAATTTGCTTTGCTTTCAAAATTGATTGGCGAGGTCCGGCAACAGCTTGAATATAATGCGTCGGCTCGCTTGAGTGAGAAAAAGTTTATCCTTAAACTATTGATTGAGGCGCTTGCCGCAGGGGATGGTGGAAATTCGTCAGGTGATTTTATGCACGCTGTATTTGAGCGGCTAAAGCAAGAAGTAGCAGTGGCTGATTCAAAAAGCTTGCTTCAGTTTTTGATTTCAAAGTCAAGGAAAGGTACGGATTCGACGTTGGAACAAAAGTTTTATCAAGATTTTAAAGTTGGCTATGACGAACGATTCAAAAAAACGTTCGAAAAAGATTTTAATGAGCTCGATGATATGCTGGTTGCTATTCATTTTGAAGATCGCTCTCGCGATCCGAAAATTCGCCAACTGATTCAACGAATAGCTAAGAATTTTTTGCTTAGTTCAAATACATTGGCAGCTTTTATTTCTGACCAGCGTACTGACCTGTTTCAAATATACACCCTGTTTAAATTTCATTTACCCGAGAGTCAATGGACACCAATTGAAAAGGCATTTATTGCACAGACGTCATTCCGAACTGAAATTGAACGAGTTGAACGACAGACGGATGCGTTGAGG
>Ga0102953_1000636_pt1 | contig 23823 bp, 18 predicted proteins | sample SalPon2A_C_D2_MG_FD_78509 | JGI IMG/M metagenome (GOLD analysis project Ga0102953, IMG submission 78509) | Soil microbial communities from South San Francisco under conditions of wetland restoration - Salt Pond MetaG R2A_C_D2_MG | ecosystem: Environmental > Terrestrial > Soil > Wetlands | place... | reverse complement strand
GGCAGCCAGCGCACCACCGCTTCCAGCGCCGCGCGCGCCTGCGCCGCGCCGTCCGGCTCGGCGTGCCACGCACGCAGGCGCTGGGCCAGGGTGGCCTCGCCCAGGTCCTCCATCAGGTAGAGCCCCTGCGCGGCGGCCTCGCCCAGGATGCGCGGCACGGGGATGCCCTGCGCGGCGAAGTGCCGCGTGAAACCGAGGAACGCCCGCACCTCGGCCAGGTTGGCGCCGATCACGCCGATGGCCGGCCGGCCCGCGGCCTCCAGCCGATGGAACGCGCGCTCCGAGCCCCCACCGGGCAGGCGCTCCCGCAGGCGCACGGGGATGCCCAGGCTGCGCCCGGCCAGCGTCTTCAGGTCGTCCAGGGTGGCGGTCACGCGTGGGACTCGGGCCGTGGGGGCGGGGTGTGGCACGCTGCGGCGGCGATGTGATTTAATGGGCGCTACTCGCAGCACGGCGCCGCCGGTGGCCCGTACACCGGGCCTTGGCCCAGCATGGAACAGGTCTGCAAGGAGAGTCCAGCATTGAACATCTGGGAGGCATACAAGCAGCGCGGCTTCTTCGCCCAGTGCACGGATGAGGCCGGTCTTGCCGAAGCCGCCGCGGCGGGGCCGCTCACGGCGTACATCGGCTTCGACCCCACAGCCGACTCGTTCCACGTGGGGCACCTGATCCCGCTGATGTCCCTGGTGCACTTCCAGCGCGCCGGGCATCGCCCCATCGCCCTGATGGGCGCGGGCACGGCCATGATCGGCGACCCCACGGGCAAGAACGAGATGCGCCAGATGCTCTCCGTGGAGCAGCTGGACCGCAATGTGGAGGGCCTGGAGCGCCAGCTCCGCGGGCTGCTGGACTTCGATGCGGGCGCCCTCCTGGCCAACAACGCCGACTGGCTGCGCAAGCTGAACTACATCGAGTTCCTGCGCGATATCGGGCCGCACTTCTCGGTCAACCGCATGCTGACCTTCGAGACCTTCCGCATGCGGCTGGAGGGCAACGGCCTCAGCTTCATCGAGTTCAACTATCCCCTGCTGCAGAGCTTCGACTTCCTGGAGCTGCACCGGCGCTACGGCTGCGCGCTGCAGATGGGCGGGGACGACCAGTGGGCCAACATCATCTCCGGCGTGGACCTGGTGCGGCGCATGGAGCGGCACAGCGTGTGGGGCTGGACGTTCCCCCTGCACACCACCGCCTCCGGCGCCAAGATGGGCAAGACGGAGAAGGGCGCCGTGTGGCTGGACCCGGCCAAGACATCGCCCTACGACTACTACCAGTACTGGATCAACGTGGACGACCGGGATGTGGCCAAGTGCCTGTTCCTCTTCACGCTGCTGGAGCCCGAGGAGATTCGCGAACTGGAAGCCCTGCACGGGGCGGACATCCGCCAGGCCAAACAACTGCTGGCCTTCGAGACCACCAAGGTGATTCACGGCGAGGAGGAGGCCAAGCGTGCCGAGAAGGGCGCCCGGGCCCTCTTTGGGGGTGGCACGGGCGGCGACCTGGCCGAGGTGCCCACCAGCCCATTCGTGCTGGCGCCGGACGTGCTGGTCTCGCAGGTGCTGGCGGACGTGAACCTGGCCAAGTCCCGCAGCGAGGCGCGCCGCCTCATCAAGCAGGGCGGGGTTTCCGTCAACGACCGCCGCGTGGCGTCGGAGGACGAGGCGCTCACCGCCGCGGACGTCAAGGACGGCGCCATCCTGCTGCGCGTGGGCAAGAAGAAGTACCACCGGCTTGTGGTGGAGTAAGGGAAACCGTACATGCATGGAGTAAGCACCAGGAGGGGGTGAGGTTCCCATGCCGGATGACCTGACAGCCAAACCGCCGATTCCGCCGCTGGTGACGATGGGCGATCCGCGTCTGGCACAGCCCAGCGCGCCGGTGGACCTGGCGCGCATCGCCACGCCCGAGTTCCAGGCGCAGTTGCACACGCTCACGCACGCACTGGTGGAGTACCTGGGCATCGGCATCGCTGCGCCGCAGGTCGGTTGGTTCGAGCGCTTCTTCCTGATGCTGCTGGAGCGTGAGGGGCCGGACGACGAGCCGGAGCAGGAACTGCAAGTTTGGATCAACCCGGAGATCGTCTCGACCTCCGAGGAGCACGCCTGGGCCTGGGAGGGCTGCCTGTCCGTGCCGGGTCTGCGGGGCTGGGTGCGCCGCCCGGCCGCCGTGGCCGTGCGGGGCTACAACGCCCGCGGCGAGCAGGTGTCGGCGGAGTTCCGGGGCTGGGAGGCGCGCGTGTTCCAGCACGAGTACGATCACCTGGACGGCATGCTCTTCCCCTACCGCGTGGCGGACGCCCATCACCTGGTGATGACGCCGCTGCTGGAACAGCGTGAGAGCTGGCCCGCAGACTGGCCGGCACCCGGCGCCCGCGACGCACCGCTGGGGGATGTCGTACCCGAGGATGACCTGGGCTGATCCGATGCACCACACTGCAACGAGCACGTATTGACGATGGAATCCGCAATTGACGTAGCCCCCGTGCGCAGCGCGCACCGCTTCGACGAGGCCGCGCTGGGCCGCTACCTGGAGGCCCACGTGGCGGGCTTCCGCGGCCCGCTGCGCGTGCGGCAGTTCGAGGGCGGGCAGTCCAACCCCACCTACCTGCTGGAGGACGCGCAGCGCCGCTACGTGCTGCGCCGCAAGCCGCCGGGGCACCTGCTGCCCTCGGCGCACCAGGTGGACCGCGAATACCGCGTGCTGACCGCCCTGGCCGCCACGGACGTGCCCGTACCCCGCACCTATTGCCTATGCGAGGACGACACCGTGATCGGCACGGCGTTCTACGTGATGGCGTTCGTGGAGGGGCGCATCTTCCGCGAGCCGCTGCTGCCGCGCGAGCTGCCCCCGGCAGAAGTGCGGGCCCTCTTCGCCGCCACGGCGGACGTGCTGGCGCGCCTGCACCGCGTGCGGCCCGCGGCTGTGGGTCTGGCGGACTACGGCCGGCCGGGCAACTACTTCGAGCGCCAGATCGGCCGTTGGAGCAAGATCTATCGCGCCTCGGAGACACAGACGATCGAGCCCATGGAGCGGCTGATGGAGTGGCTGCCGCGCACGATCCCGGCCGCGGACGAGACGACGATCGTGCACGGGGACTACCGCCTGGGCAACATGATCGTGCACCCCAGCGAGCCGCGCATCGTGGCCGTGCTGGATTGGGAGCTGTCCACGCTGGGCCATCCCCTGGCGGACCTGGCCTACACCTGCGTGCCCTGGAACCTGCCCGCCGAGCGGCTGAGCGGCTACATGGGGCTGGAGTTGGCGTCGCGCGGATACCCCAGCGAGGCGGAGCTGGTGGCGGACTACTGCCGGCACTCGGGGCGGGCGGACATCCCCGACTGGCCGTTCTACGTGGCCTTCGCCATGTTCCGCCTGGCCGCCATCAGCCAGGGCATCGCGGGCCGCGTGCGCGATGGCACGGCCGCCGGAGCCGATGCCGCCGAGCGCGGCGCCCGCGCGCCCCTGCTGGCCCGGCGCGCCTGGGAGATCCTGCAGCCGGTCACGGCATAGGCGCTTACCCAGCCTTCCCTCCACCCGCACCGGTGCCCCATGCCCCACTACACCCCCGATGACCTGCCGCCCCTGGTGACGCTGGGCGACCCCCTGCTGGCGCAGCCCTGCGCGCCCCTGGACCCCAAGCGCATTCGCAAGCGCGCGTTCCAGGCACGGCTGGCGCTGCTGCGCGTGGGGTTGGAGCACCACGGCGCCAACGGCATCGCCGCGCCGCAACTGGGGTGGTTCGAGCGTTTCCTGCTGATGCGCGATCCGGGTGGCACGGGCGGGCTGGTGTACTGGATCAATCCGGAGATCGTGCAGGCCAGCGAGGAGCAGGTCTGGTACTGGGAGGGCTGCCTCTCCGTGCCGGGCTACAAGGGCTACATCGCCCGCAGCGCGGCCATCGCCGTGCGCGGCTACAACGAGCACGGCGAGCCGGTCAGCCGCGAGTTCGCGGACTGGGAAGCGCACCTGTTCCAACACGAGTACGACCACCTGGACGGCGTGCTGTTTCCCTACCGCGCGGCGGACCCCCGTCACGTGGTGTGTGCCGAGGCCCTGGAGCAGCGCGACGCGTGGCCGGCGGACTGGCCCGCACCCGGTGCCCGCGAGGCGCCCATCCGCGCCTTCCGCGCGCCGGGGGAATAGGGGCCGGTCGGGCAAGGGCGCGCCGCGCGCTTTGAGATGCACCCTATGGGCGCTCCTCAGCAACGCGGAACGGTGCACCGGTGCAACCGAAGACCGCCTTCCTGAGCAGCCCTGCAAAGCAGAGCGTCTCGAAGGGGCGGTCGCTTCACCCTATTCCGCTGTGGCGATGGCCTCTGACTACGTTCACGGCTATTCCGCGCGCGAGGCGGAGCGCCTGCACGACCAAGCCAGCACCCTGCGCGAGCTGCTGCACCACGACAGCACGTGGCCGCCGGGCAGCCTGGTGCTGGAGGCCGGCACGGGTGTGGGCGCCACCACGGCCATCGTGTCGGGGCAGAACCCCGCCGTGCGCTTCGTCTCGCTGGACTTCGCCGGGGCGTCCCTGGCCCAGGCCCGGGCGGAGCTGGGGGCGGCCGGCCTGCGCAATGTGTCCCTGACGCGGGGCGATCTGTACCGGCTGCCCTTCCCCGATGCGGCGTTCGATCACGTCTTTCTGTGCTTCGTGCTGGAACACCTGACGCGTCCGCCGGCCGCGCTGGGCGAGCTGATCCGCGTGCTGAAGCCCGGCGGTACGCTTACGGCGGTGGAGGGCGACCACGGCTCGTGCTACTTCCACCCCGAGACGCCCGCCGCCCGCGCGGCCTGGGAATGCCTGATCCGCGTGCAGGCGGCGCTGGGTGGCGATTCTCTCATCGGCCGGCGCCTGCAGCCCCTGCTGCGCGGCGCGGGCTTGCGCGAGGTGCGGGTCTCGCCCCGCATGGTGTATTGCGATGCGGCGCGACCCCAGTGGCTGGATGGCTTCGTGATGCGCACCATCATTCCCATGGTGGAGGGCGTGCGCGAGGAGGCACTGGCCCGCGGCTATATCGACGCCGACACCTGGGCCCGGGGCATCGCCGATCTGCACGCCACGGGCACCGCGCCCGAAGGCACTTTCTGCTACGCGTTCTTCAAGGGCATGGGCGTGAAGTAGCCCCACATAAGTCCCCCAGCAGGCTGGCGGCGGCCCTGCCACTACCGCCGACAGTGCCAAGTCCTTCCCGTCCGGTCCCACCACGGCGATATCCGTTGTGATTATCCGTAATTAAATGGATAGGGCTTCCCTCGAGTTTGGGATAACTTCTGCTGTTTCTATTAGCAATAGTGTGACGATATCACCGGCATAATATGCATAATTTTGCCGTATTATATAATCGAGCAATATGATTGTTTTCTTGATGATAATTTTGTGACATGTGAACATTATTTGCGTTAATATTTAGAATGGCAGCGGCCGGAGCAGGGCCGCCATGGCGGAATCCAACCCACATGAGGGATGAGATGGGGCGCTTGAGGGTCGCGCAAGGAGTGAAAAAGGCTGCGCGGCCATCTGACGGAAAGGGGGCATCCGGGACTGCGGGTCGGCATCCGTCGTTTCGACACCTGAGCACGAGGAGAATCCTGGGATGCCCCCAGAATCCAATGACGACGCATACCAGTTTCGGGCGCTGGCGATGGGCCTGCAGAGGGCTTTCGCACCGCTGGCGCCCATCATCAACCGCACCCGCCTGCTTTCCACCAATGCGGAGGTGAACTCCGCCCACCTGGGCGATGCCGGCGCTCCGTTCGCCATCATCTCCCGGGAGCTCGTGTACATCGTTCGCGAGCTCAACACGCTCATCGCGGATCTCGAGCAACTCTTCGCCGACGTCTCCCGGCAGTCCGCCGGCTGGCTGAAGGCGGAGCGCCGCGTGCGCAGCTTCCAGCAGGCGCTGGCCCGCATGCGCGGCGGACAAGCCGGTGAGAGCGCGCAGCCGGCGCTGCTGGGCAGCCAGGATGTGACGCTGGTCTCGCCCCTGGCGCCGGGCGTGGGCGCGTCCTGGGCCGAGGCCGCCCGTGCGTCCAAGGGCAATGCGGACCAGCGGCGCCTGTGGCAGGCGTTGGCGGACAATCGTGAACGGCTGCTGCGCGACATCGGCGGCCTGCTGGAACAGATGCGCCGCACCGCCCGCTACGTGGACCGGCTCACCTGGGTGGCCGTGCGCCACTGCCACTTCACGGCCGTCACGGCCCGCATCGAGGCCACCAAGATCTCGGATGTGACCAAGGACCTCACGGCCGTTGCCGGGGAAATTCGCAAGCTGGCGGACGACATCGCCACCGCGGAGCGCGAGGCGCGGAGCCTCGTGATCGACGTGCAACGCCACGGCTCGGTCGTTACCGCGCTGATCGGCAATGAGATCGCCGCCCTGCTGAGCGGCACAGCCAGGGAGACCCTCAATTGATCAAGAAGGAGCTCTTCAACAACGGCACGCGTCGCTGGATCTACATCGGCCGCGACCCCGACCTGCCGGAAGCGGTGATCGATACCAACGAGTACGTCGTCATTGACGACGGCAAGGCGCTGCTGCTCGACCCGGGCGGCATCGAGATCTTTCCCGCCGTGACGGCCATGCTGACCCGGGAAGTGAGTTTGGACAGCATCGAGGCCATTTTCGCTTCGCATCAGGACCCGGACATCGTCTCGTCTCTTTCGCTCTGGCTGGATCTTTGCCCGCAGATCCAGGTGTACTCGTGCTGGATCTGGACCACGTTCCTGGCCCACTTCGGCGGCTATGGCGCGCTGCGGGCCGTGCCGGACCACGGCGGGCCGCTGCCCCTGGGTCGCAGCAAGGACCTCACGCTGATTCCGGCGCACTACTGCCATTCGGCGGGCAACTACTCGCTCTACGATCCGCAGGCCCGCATTCTGTTCAGTGGAGACATCGGCGCGGCGCTGCTGCCCCGCGGGCAGAACGCGCTGTTCGTGGAGGACTTCGATGCGCACGTGCCGGCCATGGAGGGCTTCCACCGGCGCTGGATGCCCTCCAACGAGGCCAAAAACCGGTGGGTGCAGCGCGTGCGCCAGCTTGACGTGGACATGCTGTGCCCCCAGCACGGCGCGATCTTCCGGGGCGAGATGGTAGGACGCTTCCTGGACTGGTTCGAGGCGTTCAACGTGGGCGTGACCACGGAGATGGTGGGCACTGTGGGCGAGTCGGCCGACCTCACCAGCCGGGCGGGTGCCGACTGACCTCGCGCCGCAGCCGGCCTGCCCGCGCCCCGGCGCGGGCAGGCCTCACTCCGGCAGGCGCAGCGTGCCGTTCGCCTCCAGGGTGAAGCCTGGATTCCAGGCCACCTCCCACAGGTGGCCGTCCGGATCGGCGAAGTAGCCCGCATAGCCCCCCCACTCCGTCTCCTGGGCGTCCTGCACCACGCGGCCCCCGGCGCGTACCACCTCGGCCAGCAGCACATCCACCAACTGCGGGTTGGGCACGTTGTGCGCCAGGGCCATGCCGCGGAACGGGCGCGTGGGCCCGGGCGGCGGCAGGCCCGCGTCCTGCGCCAGCGCCGCCTCGCCATAGAGCGCCAGAGCGATGCCGCCCACCTGGTAGAACGCCACCGTGTCGCTGCTGATGGACGACGGCCGCCAGCCCAGCCCGCCCTCGTAGAAGCGCCGGGCCCGCGCCATGTCGCGCACCCCCAGCGTGATCAGGCTCAAACGCTGTTCCATGGTGTGGCTCCTGGGAAATGCCTGCAGAGCTAGGATTGGGCTCCGGCTGGAGCACCGCGTGTCGCTGCAACCTATGGCCGGCCGGCTGTCATTCCGAGCGGAGCGAGGAATCTGCTGTCCCGGCGTACAAGCAGATTCTTCGGCCCGCATTGCGGGCCTCAGAATGACAGACCTCGTTGAATGCCAACGCTTGGCCCGTCCCCAGCCGCGCCTAGCCCGGCATGCCGGTGAGGAGGGCTTCCACGCGGGCGATGATCAGCTCCTTGCGGGCGCGGCGGGAGAAGTCCGCATAGTCCTCCAGCACGTCCTCGTGCAGCTCGAAGTGCGGATCGCGCAGGCCCAGCGCCGTTGCGCGGGCGTGCAGGGTTTCGCGTAGCAACGTGTGCGCCTCCTCCAGTGCATCGGCCAGGCTGGGGAAGGGCCGCTTGCCATGGTGGTCGAACAGCTCCACGCCGCCGCGCTTGACCGGCTCGATGGAGACGGACTCGCGCAGCAAAAACTGGCTGGTGATGGCGCCCACGGCATTGGCCACGTCGCCGTCCGGGTGCATCACCAGGCGCCGGGCCATGGCCTCAGGCACGCTCTCGAACAACACGGGCGCGCCCGCCCCCACCAGCACCACCTTGGCACGCGGGTCGAAGGCCAGGTGCGGCCCGGCGGCCTCCTCCGGCGTCAGCATCAGGTCCGTGAGGCGCTCCATCAGCGGATCGCCCGGCGTCAGGGGCGGGCCATACTCCGCCAGGAAGCTCGCCAGCACGGCAGTGGCCTGCCGGCGCGCCGTCCCGGCCAGCACTTCCTGGAAGTCACCGGCGTCCAGGTCGAGCATGCGCGCATAGAGGCGCAGGACGTGCCGGGCGGCCTCCTGGGAGAACTGCGGCGCGCGGCCCGCCGCGCAGAACAGGTCCGTGGGCGTGAGCGCCACGCGCACGATCAGCCGCCGCCGCACCAGCTCCGCCACCTCCGCGGCGAAGCGGGGCACCGCCAACTGCTGGCCGAGGGCCCGCACGCGGCGCGGTCCTTCGCCCAGGGCAGCCAGAATGGCCCGCTGCGGCTCGCTCAGGGTGTCGTCCCGCAGGCGCTCGGGCCGGTACTGGTCCAGCCCCGCCAGTTCCAGCAGGTCCGGGTCGCCGAAGTGCCACTGATCGGCCAGCTCGGCCTCCAGCGCGGCGACGGAGAAGCCGGGGTAGCGGTCCGCGGCGCGGCAGAAGGGCAGCACGCGCTGGTTCTCGAAGCGGTAGCGGCCGGGCCCCAGCAGGCGCAGGCGGCTGTCGCCCCCCAGGCCGAAGGTGGCGATGTCCAGCCCGTCCACGGCGATCTGGCGATGGTTGATGAGGATGCCGCCGCGGCGAAGCTGTCCACGCCCGCCGTGTACACGCCCAATGTCCGTGGTGGTGCCGCCCACGTCGATGACGATGGCGTCCGGCTCGCCGGAGAGGAAGCGCCCGCCCTGCAGCGAGGCCGCCGGGCCGGAGAACAGCGTCTGCACGGGCCGCTCCAGCGCTTCGGCCTCCTCCATCAGCGAGCCGTCGCCCTTCACGATGTAGAGCGAGCAGGCGATCTCCAGCTCGGCCAGGATGGACTTCACGGCGCGCAGCCACTCCAGGATCACCGGCAGCAGGCCGGCGTTGAGGGCGGCGGCCTGGGCGCGCTGCATGAAGTTGAGCTGGTGCGTCAGCTCGCTGCCCAGCACCACGGGCTTCTTGAAGGCCTTGCGCAGGATGGCGGCAATCTGCTGCTCGTGGGCCGGGTTGCGCGTGGAGGCGTAGCCCGAGACGGCATAGCCTTCCACGCCGGCGTCCAGCGGCCGGCACTTCTCCAGCACCTCCTCCGCAGAGACGGGCACCAGCTCCTGCGCGTCGAAGCCCACCTCGCTGCGTAGCAGCACGAGTTGCGGGTGCAGCGTGTCCGGTACGCTGATATCGCCCGGTTCCACGACCAGGGCGGTGGGGTGCACCTTCTGCTCCGCCACGGTGTTTGTGGCCAGCGTGGTGGAAAGCGCCACCCGCCGCAGGCGCTGGGGCTCGCCCGGCTGCAACTGCAGGGCCGCGAAGGCCTTGCCGATGCAGATCGTGTAGTCCCCGTGCGTGGTAGGGGTCTTCGCCTTGCGCAGGATCTGCTGCGAGGCCAAGTCGAACAGGACGATGTCCGTGAAGGTGCCCCCGGTGTCGATGCCGATGCCCAGGGGTGCCGAGGCGTGCTGCATGTACCGCTGCCTGCTGTGCCGTTGAGGATTGCGCCGCCGACTGCCCGCTCCGGCGGGCCGCCCATGCGCGGAAAAAGGGCACGCTACCACATCGTGCCCGGGCGGTGCGCGGAAAATGCGCGCGGCAGGCCGGGCCGTTGGGGTGAACCCGTGGACGCGCCATCAACAGCAGATTTCTCGCTGCGCTCGAAATGACAACGGCGCCGCACGGTGCAAGGTCGCATCTCGCATGGATAGTGGCCCACACGGGGCAACGGTGGCGCGGGCGTCCCCGCCCGCGCGGCCCGCGACCTGGCAGTGGCCGGGCGGCCTACGCCGTCCGCCGGGAAGATCGCAAGGGGGACGTCAGGCGCGCAATGGATTGTGCTGGCTGCGTGCGTGTGGTACGAATCGCTCAACCGATGGACCGCCAAGGGCAGGCGCCTGCCGCCCTCAAAGGAGCGCACACACCGCCACGGACGAACATGGCTCTGAAGACGCCCATTTACGTGATCCCCGGGGAACCGGTGAAGGAGTACCTCAACCAGTACACCGACTCCCTGAAGAACATGTTTCAGGAAGCGATCCGGGTGCACCCCAACTTCTGCACGTTCGATCGCTGGGTGACCACGGACTACACGGGCCCATATTCCGAGTTCAAGAACGGCTTCCTGACCTACAAGTCCTGAGTCACGGCCGGGGCCTTCCCTGGCCCCGGTTGCCGTCCTCGACGGGTCTGCCCCTGCGGCGGGCCCGCCGGCGCCTGCCTGTTCCGCGGAGCCGCCGCCCTCGTCCGGCGCTGTTACCCGCGATGCCCCAACTCCAGACCGATCCCGATCCCGCGCTGCTTGCCGCGGTGGATGCGCAGTGCTTCGCCGAGGCCTGGGATACTATCGGCTATGCCCAGCTGCGTGCGAACCCGGCCGTGCAGGCGTGGCTGCTGCGCGATGACGCCGGGGCGCCGGCGGGCCTGCTCTGCTTCCAACGCGTGGGGGACGAGGCGGAGGTGTACCGCATCGCCGTGCTGCCCGCCCTGCGTGGCCAGGGGCTGGGGCGCTGGCTGCTGGTGCGCTTCATGGCCCGGGCGCGCGCGGAGGGGCTGCGGCGGGCCTACCTGGAGGTGCGGGAGAGCAACGCCGCGGCGCGGCGGCTCTATGAGGCGGCGGGATTTGCGGAAGCGGGACGCCGGCCCGGCTACTATCGCCAGCCGAGCGAGGACGCGGTGCTCTACGCGTGGGACGCGGCGCCGGACGCGCCCGTGCGGGACTGACGCGGCGGGGCGGGCCCGTGCGCCCGTTCGATCGCGCGCTGGAAGCCCGCGAACCTGACGAGGGCCCTGCAGGGGCCGCCGCTACGCAGGTGGCGGCTCTTCCTCCTCCACGAAGGTACCGAAGTCCCACCAGTCCAGCAGGAAGCCCGCCACGAGACCCCACAGCAGCCACGTCACCACCGCCGTGACCGTGAGCAGGATGCCCAGGTTGAGGCCGAACCAGCCCTCGCCGCCCTGCGGATAGTCCCACAGGAAGAGCTTCAGGATGGGCAGCAGGGAGACCAGCAGGCCGCGCACGGTCTCGCGAAGGTCCGTCAGCAGAGGCACGAAGAAGAACAGGCCGAAGATACACCCCCACACGATGCGCCAGGCAAACCAGGGCGCGGCATCGGCCGGTGCGGCGACGGGAATGCCCAGCGTAACGAACAGGCCGGTCACCGTACATACCCAGATCAGCGCGCTGGTCGCCAATGCGGCCAGCCCGCCTGCGAACAGCGACTGCAGGAACGGCGGCACCTTGTTCAATCGTCCCTCCTTCCGTGGTTGGGTGGCGGGCCCGCCTCGTGTGGCGGGCGCCGCAGGTTGTCCGATGCGTGCTTCATGCGCGACGCCGCACGCGGTAGCCGACCGCCTCGCGGTCCCAAGTGGCGGGGTGCAGGCCCTGCTCGCGCAGCACCGTCTTGCGCACCTTGGCCGTGGGGGTCTTGGGCAAGGCCTCCAGGAAGCTCACGTAGCGCGGCACGGCGAAGTAGGGCATGTGCGGCTGGCAGTAGTCCAGCACCGCTTCCGGCGTGAGCTGCTCGCCGGGCTTGAGCACGACGCAGGCCATGATCTCGTCCTCGCCGCCAGCCACCTCGGACTTCACGGCGACGGCGGCGGCCTCGGCCACGGCCGGGTGGCCGGTCAGCACCTTCTCGATCTCGTACGAGGAGATGTTCTCGCCCCGCACGCGAATGCAGTCCTTGATGCGGTCCACGAAGTACAGGTAGCCGTCCTCATCGCGCCGGGCCGCATCGCCGGTGTGGAACCAGAAGTTGCGCCAGGCCTCCACGGTCCGTTCCGGCATGGCATTGTAGCCCTGCATGAAGCAGAAGGGCTCGCGCGGCCGCACCACCACCTCGCCCACCTCGCCGGGCGGCACCTCCTCGTCCGTGTCCGGATCGGCCACGCGCACCTCGAAGTAGCGATCGTAAGGCAGCCCGAAGCTGCCGGGCCGGTAGGGCGCATCCAGCGGATGGTAGGCCACGATGTTGACCTCGGTCATCCCGTAGCCTTCGATCAGCCGCGTGTTGAAGCGCCGCTCGAAGGCCTCGCGCAGCTCGGCTGGCGCGGGCACGGCGCAGATCAGGCGCAGGCGGTTGTCGCCATCCTCCGGCCGCTCGGGCTGGCGGTAGATGAACTCGGTCATCACGCCCAGCGTGTTGGTCACCGTCACGCCATGACGGCGGATATCGTCCAGCCAGCGCGAGGCGGAGAAGCTGGGCACGATGACGGCCTTGCACCCCGCGATGAGGCAGCCGTAAAGCTGCATCAGCATCGCGTTCGCGTGGAACAGCGGCATGCAGATGTAGTACGTGTCCTCCGCGGTAAGGCGCAGGTTCTCCACCTCGCCCAGGCCGAACAGGTACAGGTGCGCGTGGGGCATCAGCACGCCCTTGGAGGGGCCCGTGGTGCCGCTGGTGTACATGATCGCGCCCACGTCCCGGGGGCTCACCTCCCGCGCGATGGGGGCAGCCGGCGACTCCAGCAGTGCCTCGTAGGGCGCCAGGCGGATGCGCTTGAAGGGCGGCGGGGTCCCGGCATCCAGGCCCAGCACGAACGCCTGCTGCACGGCGGGCACGTCGTCCTCGATCTCCGCCAGGGCCGGCAGGTAGTCCGCCTGGATCAGCACATAGCGAGGGGCGGCATTGGTCAGCACGTGCGTGAGGAACACGCCGCGGTAGGCCGTATTGATGCACACCTGCACGGCGCCGAGCCGGCTCAGCGCGAACCAGATCGTGCAGTAGTCCACGCTGTTGGGCACCATCACGGCCACGTGCTCGCCGGGCTGCACGTCGTGGCGCAGCAGCCCGTTGGCGAGCCGGTTGGCCGCCGCATCCGCCTCGGCGAAGGTCACCGGCGGTTCGTCCTGGAATTGCAGAAAGGGCCGCTGCCCCCGCGCGGCTGCCTGGGCGGCCAGCACCTGCCCCACCACCCAGCCCGACTTATCCACTGCCATGGTCATCCTCCTCCCCAGCCACCCCTCTGCCTGCTGGCGCGGTGCCCCCACGTTAGCCGGGGCAGGCCGCGATGGCAAGCGGGACGCGGGCCCGCGGGGCGCCCGCAGACGGTGCATGGCGGTGCGCCGAGACCCGCCTCGTTCAGCCACGCTGCGGAACGGCTGGGGGCTCCAGGAATCGGCCTGTCATCTCAGCGTCTGCGCCGCCCGTGCTTTCGCGCGCCATCGCGGCTCTCGCCGGGCACGAGACCAAGGATCAGCGCCAGCGCTGCCGGCAGCGCCAACAGCAGATACAGGGCTTTGGGTTGCTCGATGTAGAGCTGAATCAGCGTGAGCAGGCCCACCAGCGGCAGGAACACACCAAGCATCCGCGCATAGCTGAACGAAGGCGCCGTGCCGGGCGCACCCGCGCGCTCATCCCGAAGTCGCTGGCGGGCCTGCAGCCAGACTGTCACCGCACCCGCCGCCACGACGATGCTGAACGTTACCCATTCGAATAGCACCGCATCCTCCTCCTGCCCACCGGCCTCTCGCGCGGCCGGTTGCAGGTCACCCTGGCCACCAGTGGGTAGAGCCTCAGAACAGAGGTGCGGCCAGGCGCGCGACGGACTCCATCGAGCGGGTGAACCGAGAGCGCCCGCGGATCTGCTCCAGGGTCACCTCGCGGGCCTGGGCCATTTCGGTCAGAAAGGCGCCCTCCAGGGTGTGGGCAAAAGCGGGGTCGTAGATGAGGGCGCCCGTCTCGAAGTTGATGCGGAACGAGCGCTGGTCCAGGTTGGCCGATCCCACGATCGTCAGCGAGTCGTCGATCAGCAGCGCCTTGGCGTGCAGCGTGGCATCCGGCCGGAAGGCGAAGATGCGCACCCCCGCCTCCACCATGTTGGGGAAGAACGAGCGCGAGGCGAGGCTGACCGCCCACTCGTCGCTGCGCTGCGGCACCACCACGCGCACGTCCACGCCGCCCAGCGCCAGGCTGGCCAGCGCGGTCTGGATGGTCTCGTCCGGCAGGAAGTACGGCGACATCAGCCAGGCGCGGCGCCGCGCGGCCGTCAGGCAAGCGAAGTAGATCTGGTGCATCTCCGTCACCACCTCGTCGCTGGGCAGGCTGTTGACGATCTGCACCAGCGGGCCGCCGTCCGGGGCTTCCGGCGACGGGAAGTGCGCCGGCTCGCCCAGCAGCTCGCCCGTGGCGAAGTGCCAGTCCTCCGAGAACACGCGCTGCAGGGAGAGCACCGCCGGGCCTTGCAGGCGCACGGCCATGTCGTGCCACTCGCGGTGGGAGGCCCGCTGCCCCAGGTACTCGTCGCCCAGGTTGATGCCGCCCACGTAACCGGTGCGCCCGTCGATGACGGCGATCTTGCGGTGGTTGCGGATGTTGAGGCTCCAGCGCCGCCGCAGGGGATTGAGCGGGTGGAACCACTGGAAGCGCACCCCCGCCGCGCGGAGCCGGGCGATGTAGCGCCGGCTGAGGAAGATCGAGCCCACGCCGTCGATGAGCAGGCGCACCTCCAGGCCGTCGGCGGCCTTGGCCTGCAGCGCTTCCGCCAGGCGCCGGCCGAAGCCGTCCGCCCGCAGGATGAAGTATTCCAGGTGCACGTGGTGGCGGGCCTCCGCAATGTCTTGCAGCAGGGCCTCGTACTTCTGCGCCGCACCGTTGCACAGCGTCAGGCGGTTGGCGCCCGTGAGCGGGTAGGCCCCCACGCGGTCCGCCACCACCAGGCAAGGCCGCAGCGACTCGGGCACGCGCTCCAGGTGCCGGTCCGGGCCCGGCTCGGGCCGGATGCGTGAATCCAGCAGGGGCCCGATGGCGCGGTCGGAGCGCACCTTCTTGCGGGGCATGCGGGGCATGCGGGTATGCCGCCCGACCGCCAGGAAGAACAGCGGCCCCGCCACGGGGATGAAGGTCACGGTCAGCAGCCAAGCCAGCATGGCCACGGGCTGCTTGCGCGAGAGCAGGATCGGGGGCCACATGGCCAGCGCCAGCAACAGCACGGCCAGATCCACTAGCTGCGGGCGGTAGCTGAGCAGGATGTCCACGGGCGGAGCCTCCCCGGGCGCGCACGCGCGAGAGCCGACCTCTCCCCAGGGCCGCAGGCCGTATCGTGCCGGTCCTTTCCTTGTAGCCGATGGCGGCGGGGGGGTAAAGGCGCGGGCCGGCGCTCGTGGGTCCCATCTTCCCCCCTCCCGCCGCCGGTGATAGCCTGAGGCGGTTCCACTCGGATTGGCCAGGGATGGCTGAAGGGATGGGCGCCCGCCCGCCTGCAGCCCCCGCCAGCGCTTCCATTTCTCTTTGCCCGGCAGGCCCGCGATGCCCCGCGCCCGCGAGACCGATTCCATCGTCGTGATCGGCGCCAGCGAGCACAACCTGCGCAACGTGAGCCTCACGCTGCCGCGGGACTCGCTCACGGTGTTCACGGGCATCAGCGGCTCGGGCAAGTCTTCGCTGGCCTTCGACACGCTGTTCAAGGAGGGCCAGCGGCGCTTCCTGGAGTCGCTCTCGCCGTACGCCAGGCAGTTCCTGGGGCAGATGGAGAAGCCGCGGGTGGAGCATGTCGAGGGTCTCAGTCCCACGGTTTCGATCGACCAGAAGACGGTGAACCGCAACCCGCGCTCCACCGTGGGGACGATCACCGAGCTGTACGACCACTACCGGTTGCTGATGGCGCGGCTGGGCCAGCCGCACTGCCCCACCTGCCACATCCCCATCTCCACGCTCACGCCGGAGCAGATCGCGGACCGCGTGCTGGCCCAGCACGCCCCCGAGGCCGAAGCCGGTGGGGCGGCCGTCCCGGGCGCGGGCGCCGACAATGGCCATGGCGGTGCGGCTGCCCCAGGCGCGGACGCCACGCAGGAGGCCCCCGCTGGGTCGGCGTGCCTGGTGCTGGCGCCCGTGGTGCGCGAGCGCAAGGGCGAGTACCGCAAGGAGCTGCGCGAGTGGCTGGAGCAGGGCTACCTGCGCGCCCGCATCGATGGGCAGATCCGGCGGCTGGACGAGGACATCGCGCTGGCGCGCTACGAGAAGCACACGCTGGAGCTGGTGCTGGACCGCTTCACGCTGGAGTCGCGTCAGCGCAGCCGCCTCACCGAGGCGGTGGAGAAGGCCATCGAGATGGCCGGCGGGCTGGTGTGCGTGGAGGTGGGCGAGGAGAGCACGCTCTACAGCAGCTCCATGGGCTGCCCGCGTTGCGGCCTGCCCATCCCGGAGCTGGAGCCGCGCCTGTTCAGCTTCAACGATCCCCAGGGGGCCTGCCCCACCTGCAATGGCCTGGGCACCCTGCGCCGCTTCAGCGAGGAGCGCCTGGCGCACCCGGAGCGCTCTCTGGCCGAGGGCGCGCTGACGTGCTTCACCGAGCGCGGCAACCTGGTGTTCACGGACATCCGGCTGGACTTCGTGCTGGAGCTGGCGGAGGCGCTGGGCATCGATGCCTGGACGCCGTGGGGGCGCCTGTCCGCGGCCCAGCGCAAGCTGCTGCTGGAGGGCAACCACGAGCAGCGCCTGCGCATCCGCAACGTCTTCCGCAATCCGTGGCTGCTGGTGGAGCAGGCGCAGGAGGAGGGCCTCTGGCCGGGCCTGTATGCCGTGCTGCACTTCGTGGAGCGCTTCGTGGGCTCGGCCCTGGAGCGATACCAGTCGGTGAGCCGCTGCCCGGACTGCGCGGGCCGGCGCCTGAACCCCGTGGCGCTGGCGGTGAAGTTTCGCGAGCACAGCATCGACACGCTGTCCGGCATGACGGTGGAGGAGGCGGTGGCGTTCTTCACCGGGCTGGAGCTGGCGCCCGCCGAGGCCATCATCGGCAAGGACATCTTCCGCGAGATTCGCGCCCGGCTGGGCTTCCTGAACGATGTGGGCGTGGGCTACCTGACGCTGGACCGGCGCGCCACCACCCTTTCCGGCGGGGAGGCGCAGCGCATCCGGCTGGCCTCGCAGGTGGGCAGCGGGCTGCAGGGCGTGCTGTACGTGCTGGACGAGCCCTCCATTGGCCTGCACCAGACGGACAACCGCAAGCTGATCCACACCCTGCAGCGTCTGCGCGATGTGGGGAACACGGTCTACGTGGTGGAGCACGACGAGGAGACCATCGTCTCCGCCGACCACGTGGTGGACCTGGGTCCCGGCGCGGGCAGCGAGGGCGGCGAGGTGCTGGCCCAGGGCTCCGTGCAGGACCTGATGGCGGCGCCGCGCTCGCTCTCCGGCCAGTACCTGAGCGGGGCGCTGGAGATCGCCGTGCCGGAGCGGCGGCGCAAGGCCCGCGGCAAGGGCATCGCGGTGAAGGGGGCGCGCCGCCACAACCTGCGCAGCCTGGACGTGGCCATCCCCCTGGGCGTGTTCGTGGCTGTGACGGGCGTCTCCGGCTCGGGCAAGTCCACCCTGGTGCACGACATCGTCATGCCGGCGCTGAGCGCGCACCTGCGCAGCGACCCGGTGGGCGGGGGCCGCGGGCAGGATCACGACTTCACCAAGGTCACCGGGCTGGAGCAGGTGGACAAGGTCATCGAGATCGACCAGTCCCCCATCGGCCGCACGCCGCGCAGCAATCCCGCGACGTATACCAAGGTGCTGGACGCCATCCGGGGACTGTTCGCCTCCGTGCCCGAGGCGAAGATCCGCGGCTACAAGCCCGGGCGCTTCTCCTTCAACGTGAAGGGCGGCCGCTGCGAGGCCTGCGAGGGCGCGGGCGTGCGCACCATCGAGATGCAGTTTCTCAGCAACGTGGAGGTGGTCTGCGAGGAGTGCGGCGGCAAGCGCTTCAACGAGGAGACGCTGCAGATCCACTACAAGGGCCGCACGATCCACGAAGTGCTGGAGATGAGCGTGAAGGAGGCCGCCGCGTTCTTCGCCAACGTGCCGGCCGCCGCGCGCATCCTGGGCACGCTGCAGGACGTGGGGCTGGGCTACATCAAGCTGGGTCAGCCCTCCACCACGCTCTCCGGCGGGGAGGCCCAGCGCGTGAAGCTGGCCTCCGAGCTGCGCAAGCGGGGCACGGGCAACACGCTGTACCTGCTGGACGAGCCCACCACGGGCCTGCACTTCCACGACATCCGCACGCTGCTGGAGTGCCTCAACGCGCTGGTGGAGCAGGGCAATTCCGTGCTGGTGATCGAGCACAACCTGGACGTGATCAAGACGGCGGACTGGGTGATCGACCTGGGGCCGGGCGGGGGCAAGTACGGCGGCGAGGTGGTGGCCACGGGCACGCCGGAGCAGCTCGCCGCGCACCCGCATTCGCTCACGGGGCGCGTGCTGCGCGACGTGCTGGCGCCCCACCGGGCACCGCTCCCCGCCGAGCGGCACCGGCTGCAGCGGGGCAGCCGCGACCTGGTGGTACACGGGGCGGAGCAGCACAACCTGAAGCACATCGACGTCACCATCCCCGCGGACAGCCTCACGGTGATCACCGGGGTTTCCGGCTCCGGCAAGACCAGCCTCGCCTTCGACACCATCTTCGCCGAGGGCCAGGCCCGCTACGTGGAGTCGCTCTCCACCTACGCGCGGCGCTTCCTGGGGCGCATGGACAAGGCCCGCGTGGACGGCATCGACGGGCTGGCCCCCGCCATCGCCATCGACCAGAAGAACAGCGGGCGCTCGCCGCGCTCCACCGTGGCCACCATCACGGAGATCTACGACTACCTGCGCCTGCTCTATGCGCGCATCGGCGTGCCCCACTGCCCGGAGTGTGGCGAGGCGCTGGCGGGGTATTCGCCCACGCGGCTGGCCCGCGAGCTGACCACCCGGCACGAGGGCGCACGGCTGGTGCTGACCGCGCCGCTGTACCGCCCCGGCTCGCACCGGCCCAGCCTGCTGGACGATCCGGCGCACCTGGTCGAGCTGGGCACGGCCCTGCAGGCCCAGGGCTTCACGCGGCTGTGGCTGGGCGGCGAGGTGGTGGAACTGGCGGACTGGCTGGCGCTGCCCCCGGCCAAGCGCAAGCTGACGAAGAAGACGCCCGTGGATCTGGTGGTGGATCGCGTGCGCGTGCGCACCGGGGAGCGCAAGCGCTTGGCCGAGGCCATCGAGGTGGCCTTTGAGCAGGGCCGCGGGCTGGTGCGCCTGGTCTTCCCGGATGGCGACGGCCCGGCCGAGGGTCCCGCCGCCGGCAACGGCAAGGCGGCGCTGGTGGAGCGGCTGGTGAGCGAGCCGGTGGGCTGCGTGGCGTGCGACTACTACCTGGACGCGCCGCTGACCCCGCGCATGTTCTCCTTCAACTCGCACCAGGGCGCGTGCGTCACCTGCAGCGGGCTGGGCAAGACACCCCAGGTGGACCCCGATCTGCTGGTGCCCTTCGGCGAGCTGCCGCTGCTGGAGGGCGCCCTGGTGCCGGGGCCGCTGGGCCAGGCGCTCTCGCGCAAGAACAGCAAGCCCTGGGCGGCCACGCGGGCCTTCGCCAAGCGCGAGGGCATTGCGCTGGACAAGCCGTTCCGCGAGCTGAGCGAGCAGCAGCGCGAGCTGCTGGTGTTCGGGGACGGCCGGCGGCTCAACTACAGCAAGCGCCACGCGTGGTCGCGGCACATGCACGCCTACAGCACGACCTTCCGCGGGCTGGCGGGCATCGTGACGGACTGGTACCAGAGCGAGCACAAGGCCAAGTGGCAGCCGCACATCGAGCCGGTGATGGCGGACGTGGCATGTCCGGACTGCGAAGGCGAGCGGCTCAAGCCCGCCTACCGCGCCGTGACCATCGGTGGCCACAACATCAGCCGGTTCTGCAACCTGACCGTGCAGGAGGCGCAGGCGGAGTTGGCGCGCTGGCCGCTGAGCAAGACGGAGCGGCAGGTGGCCGAGCAGCCCACGGCGGAGATCGGCTCGCGCCTGGGCTTCCTGAAGGACGTGGGGCTGGGCTACCTCACGCTGAACCGCGAGGCCATGACGCTCTCCGGCGGGGAGGCGCAGCGCATCCGGCTGGCCTCGCAGCTCGGCTCGGCGCTGGTGGGGGTGCTGTACGTGCTGGACGAGCCCACCATCGGCCTGCACCCGCGCGATACGCGGCGCCTGCTGGGCACGTTGCAGCGCCTGCGCGACCTGGGCAACAAGGTGGTGGTGGTGGAGCACGACCCGGAGACGATCCTGGCCGCCGACCACGTGATCGACATCGGCCCGGGGGCGGGGCACCTGGGCGGCGAGGTGGTGGCGGCCTGTCCGCCCGAGGAACTGCAGCGGCATCCCGCCTCGCTCACGGGCGCGTACCTCTCCGGGCGCATGGGCATCCCCCTGCGCGAGGCGCCACGCCCGGTGGACCCGGCACGCACGCTGGCGGTACGGGGTGCCCGCGCGAACAACCTGAAGGACATCGACGCGGCGTTCCCGCTGGGCGTCTTCACGGCCGTGACGGGCGTCTCGGGCTCCGGCAAGTCCACGCTGGTCGTCTCCGTGCTGCAGAACGCCCTGGCGCGCCGGCTCTCCGGCGCCCGCGTGGTGCCCGGCGCGCACGCGGCCATCGAGGGCCTGGAGCAGGTGGACAAGCTGGTGGTGATCGACCAGTCCGCCATCGGCAAGACGCCCAAGAGCAACCCCGCCACGTACACCGGTGTGCTGGACAAGATCCGCAGCCTGATGGCGCAGATGCCCGAGGCCAAGCAGCGCGGCTACAAGCCCGGGCGCTTCTCCTTCAACGTGAAGGGTGGCCGCTGCGAGGCCTGCGAGGGGCGTGGGTTCAACCACATCGAGATGCACTTCCTGGCGGACGTGTGGGTGCCCTGCGACGTCTGTGAGGGCCGCCGCTACAACCGCGAGACGCTGCAGGTGCGCTTCCGCGGCAGGAACATGGCCGAGATCCTGGACATGGAGATCGGCGCGGCGCTGGAGCTGTTCGCCAACCAGAGCGGCATCCGGCGCGGCCTGCAGACCCTGGCGGACGTGGGGCTGGGCTACATGAAGCTGGGGCAGGCGGGCAACACGCTCTCCGGCGGGGAGGCGCAGCGGCTCAAGCTGGCCAGCGAGCTGGGCCGGCCCACCACCGGGCGCACCGTGTACATCCTGGACGAGCCCACCACGGGCCTGCACCTGGACGACACCGCCAAGCTGCTGCGCGTGCTGCACCGTCTGGTGGACGAGGGCAACACGGTGATCGTGATCGAGCACAACCTGGACGTGATCAAGACGGCGGACTGGGTGATCGACCTGGGGCCCGAGGGCGGCGAGGCCGGTGGCCGCGTCGTGGCCACCGGCACGCCCGCGCAGCTTGCCCGCGCCGCCATTGCCACCGCCGCCAGTCACACCGGGCAGGCCCTGGCCCGGCACGTCCCGGCCTTCGCCACGGCCCCCGCCGCCGAGTCCGGCCCGTCCGCCAAGGCGCCCAAGCGCCGCAACGGCAAGCGCACCCGCGCCAATCCCGCCGATGCGGCGGACTAGGCTCTGTTCGGGAATCATGTCGGACCGGCCGCATGGTGCCGGCGCCGGTCATTCCGAGCGCAGCGAGGAATCTGTTGTGCCCTGCTCCGAAAGCGGATTCTTCGGCCCGCGGGGCGGGTCTCAGAATGACAGGTAGCGGTGAATCGGCATTCCTTTGGCGCTGCGGAACCGAGCCTCAACCGGCTGGTGGGCGCTGGTTGTGGCCCCCACGCCCGGCATTGGCGTACGATCACGGCATGTTCCGAAGCCACCCTGTCCTGCGACCGGCCGCCCTGCTGACCCTGGCCGCGTTTCTCTTCGCCTGCACGCATGAGGTGCCGCGCGAGACCGTGGCGGTGCGGCATTATCGGGTGGACTGGGCCGCGGCCCACGTGCCCGTGCTGCGGCTGGGCGGGCTCACGGCCCAGGGCGTCGTGCTGACGCCCGCGCAGTGGCCGCTGGAGGCGAGCCTGAAGAACCTGCTGGCGGCGGACTTCACGGGCGTCATCGAGGGCCTGGACCTGGGCTTCCATTCCTCCACCATTCCCTCCGGCGCGCTGGAGGAGCTGCACGACGAGGGCTACCTGCCCGCCTATGTGCGCGTGGAGAACAGCGGCGCCACGCCCGTGCACTTCGATCCGCGCGCGCTCTCGGTGCGGGTGGATGGCGACACGGTGCTGCCCGCGGTGGCGCCGGAGGACCTGCCGCAGCCCGTGCGCCGCATCGACTGGATGCAGACGGGCGCCGTGGTGGTGGCCGTGGCGCTGCTGGCGATCCTGGCGGTGGCGGCACGGGAGGGGCGCTCCTCGAATCGGCCGCAGGTGCAGGGGCAGATCTACATCAACCCGCAGATGTTCCTGGAGCCGCATCCCTTCCGCGCGGAGCGCGAGCGCGACCGCGCCGCGCGCATGGCGGCGTCGGAGCCGCCCGCGCCGCGGGATGCCGGGCTGCTGCGGGTGGAGACGCTCGCGCCCGGCGAGGCAAACGAGGGCTTCGTGCTGTTCACCCTGGCCGGCGGCGTGCGTGACTGGCGTACGGCACGCCTGGCCCTGGGCGAATAGGCGCGGCTCCGACGGCCGGTCATAGCGCCGCCCACCGCCGCTGACGTGACCACGTCACTATGCGGGCGACGGGCCCGTGCTACAGTGGAGGATAAGCTTTAAATGCCGGTCGGGAATGCCGGCGCCGCTGCGATGTTGGTTCGTTGCAGCCGCCCGCTCCCGCCGCACCACGATACCTCGAGGAGGGAGAAACCATGAGCACTGCCGCCGCCGTGAAGCAAGCCGTCAAGCCCCGCTATGGCATCCTGCGCACCGTGGACCTGAGCTACGAGCAGGCCGTCGAGCGCGTCACCGAGACGCTGAAGGCCCAGGGCTTCGGCATCCTCACCGAAATCGACGTGAAGGCCACGCTGAAGAAGAAGCTGGACAAGGACTTCACGCGTTACGTGATCCTCGGTGCCTGCAACCCGCCGTTGGCCTTCCGCGCGCTGAGCGAGGAGATCGACATCGGGCTGCTGCTGCCGTGCAACGTGAACGTGTACGAGGACCCCGCTTCTCACAAGACCGTGGTCTCGGCCATCGATCCGCAGGTGCTGGTGGAGGTCACCGGTCGCCAGGATCTGCAGGAACTCGCCGAGGAAGTGCGCTCCAAGCTGACGGCGGCCATCGAAGCGGTCTGATTCGGGCCCGCAACACGCCAGCGGCCGTTCCCGCAGCGCGCCTCAGGCACGGGAGCGGTGCCCACGAAACGCAAACGCCCCGGCATCGGGCCGCAAGGCCCCCGGGGCGTTCCGTCACTTTATCCGCCGCGCGCTGCGGCGCCCAGCCTCCCAGACAGTGCGCCGGTCACGGGTGACCCGCCGCACCTTGCGCACGCCGGTGCTATTCGCCGCCACGCACCGTGAGCACCGGCACCGGCGAGAGCCGCACGATGCGCTCGGCCACGCTGCCCAGCAGCACGTGCCGCACGCCCGTGCGTCCGTGGGTGGCCATCACCACCAGGTCCGGCTTGTACTCTTCGATGACGCGCAGGATCTCGTCCACCGAGTGTCCGTGCTTGACTTCGGTGATGTGCTTGACGCCCTGGCCGTCCGAGGCGGCGATGCGCTCCAGCTCGTTGCGCGTCTCTTCGATCACGTCCTTCACGATGTACT
>Ga0102953_1000635_pt1 | contig 23837 bp, 23 predicted proteins | sample SalPon2A_C_D2_MG_FD_78509 | JGI IMG/M metagenome (GOLD analysis project Ga0102953, IMG submission 78509) | Soil microbial communities from South San Francisco under conditions of wetland restoration - Salt Pond MetaG R2A_C_D2_MG | ecosystem: Environmental > Terrestrial > Soil > Wetlands | place... | reverse complement strand
CGCTCGGCGTACATGCGGTACTGCAGCTCGTCCAATCGCGCGACACCCGCCGGGATGTCATCGTGGATCGCGGCGTGTTTCTTCGCGCCGTGCGTCGCCGCGGGATCGACGTCGGCGAGCCGTACCGTGGTCCCGGGTTTGACGCGCAGCTTCTCACGCAGCTTCACGATTCTCTCCTTCCCGTTGACTTGTTAAAACAGCTGTTTTATACATCCGTTTCACCTCGTGGGAGTCTGTGTCCGTGTCGCGGAAGCTCGTCTTCGGTCTGATCGGTCTCGCCATCGTCGCTGTGGTGGTGTTCCTGGTGCTGCGCTCCGGCTCGAGCGATCTCATGCTCACCGGCGTCGTCACCACGAACGACGTCATCGTGAGTCCGCAGGTCGGTGGCCAGGTCAGTCGACTCCTCGTCGCCGAAGGTGATACCGTGGAGCCTGGCCAATTGATCGCCGTCATCGCGCCGGCGGAGCTCAAGGCCGAGCAGACCTTCTACGCCCATAGCGCCGATGCCCTGTCGGCCCAGGTCACGGCGAGCGCGGCGGCGCTCGCGGCGGCCGAGGCCCAGGACAGCGAGGCGAAGGCCAACGTAGCCAACGCGCGCCTCACCTACCAGCGCGACTCGGCGGTAGCCGCGGCGGGTGGTCTCACTCCCGAGACCCTCGATCAGGCGCGGACGGCCTTCACCGTGGCGCAAGCGCGGGCGGACGCCGCCGAAAAGCAGGTCGCGGCGGCACGGAGCGCGCTCCAGGCGGCGCGGCAGCAGCGGGACGCCGCCGCCGCGCAGGCGACGCGGGCCGACGTACGGCTCGGTTATACCGAAGTCCGCGCGCCGATCGCGGGAATCGTGGACGTCCGCGCCGTGCAGCAGGGTGAGGTGGTGACGGCCGGTCAGCCGGTCGTGACCCTCATCAATCCCGACAGCCTCTGGGTCCGCGCCGACGTCGAGGAGTCGTACATCGATCGGATCCGTTTAGGTGACACGCTCACGGTGCGGCTCCCGTCGGGGGCGGAGCTCCCAGGCGTGGTCTATTTCCGGGGCGTCGATGCGGCGTTCGCGACGCAACGCGACGTGAGCCGGACCAAGCGCGACATCAAGACCTTCGAATTCCGCCTGCGGGTGAACAACACGGATCGCCGATTGGCCGTCGGCATGACCACGTACGTCCTCCTGCCGCTCTCCACGACGAAGCCATGAGCGCGATCGACGTCCGCGAGATCACCAAGAAGTTCGGGGATTTCACCGCCGTGGACGCGATCTCCTTCGACGTCGCCCACGGAGAGATCTTCGGCCTCCTCGGCCCGAACGGAGCGGGGAAGTCCACGCTCATCCGGATGCTCACCACGCTCCTCCGGCCCACGTCGGGCACGGCGGTGGTGGGCGGGTTCGACGTCGTCACGCAGGCGAATGAGGTGCGCCGCACGATCGGTGTGATTCCGCAAGCGTTGACGAGCGACCTCGATCTCACGGTCGAGGAGAACCTCCTCATCTACGCCAAGCTGTACGGCGTACCGCGCGAGCGCCGGAAGACCCTCATCCGTGAGCTGCTCGAGGCGGTGGAGCTTTCCCAATGGGCGGACAAGCCGGTCAAGTTCCTCTCGGGCGGGATGCGACGCCGGGTGGAGATCGCGCGCGGGCTGGTGCACGAGCCGCGGATTCTCTTCCTGGACGAGCCGACCACGGGCCTCGATCCGGTCTCACGCACGTCCGTCTGGGAGATGCTCCGCGCCATCAAGGCGCAGCACGACCTCACGGTGCTTCTCACCACGCACTACATGGACGAGGCCGACCGCCTGTGCGACCGCGTGGCGATCGTGGACCACGGCCACCTGCTGGCGCTCGACTCCCCCATCAAGCTCAAGGCCGCGACCCCGGGTGAGAACACGCTCGACGCGAGCTTCGTGGACGCGCCGGCCGATTGGCACCAGCGGCTCGAGGCGCTGCCCGGCGTCGAGAGTGTGGAAGGCGAAGGCGCGGTCTATCGCCTCGTGTCGAACAGCGGTCCCCAGACGACGACGGCGCTCCTTCGGGTGGCGGCCGAGGCCGGGGTCACCGTGCAGTCGCTCGGCGTCCAGAGCACCACGCTCGACGACGTCTTCGTGCACTACACCGGCCACGAGCTGCGCGATCAGCTGCAGGAACCGTCGGCGATGGACCGGAGCGTCATGCTGCGACGCCGGGCGGGGCAGTAAATGGAGCGCATGTGGGCGATCGTCGAGCGCGATCTCCGCCGGTTTCGGCGGAGCCCCACGCTCATCGTCGTCTCGCTGATCTTCCCGATCGTCCAGCTGGTGATCCTGGGCTACGCCTTCGGCGGGCAGGTGAAGCACCTGAAGGTGGGCCTCGTGGATCAGGACGGCCACGTGCCCGCGGTCCGGCTGCAGGAGCTCGGGAACGCCATCACGGCGAACGCGAAGACGTTCACCTTCGAGCCCTACCACGACCAGGGTACCGCGCTCACCGCGCTCCGGAACGGGAAGATCAACGGCGTGTTGACCATTCCGCCCGGGTTCTCGCGCCGGCTGCTTTCCGGCGATGCGCCGCGTGTGGCGCTCATTGAGGACAACACGGACAACTTCGTGGCCGCGACCCTCGCCTCGACCTTCAGCGGCATGATGCGCGCCTACGATCCGTCGGGGCCGAACACGCGGCGGCTGAGTGCCCAGCCGACGCTCGACGTGGTCGAGGTCTATCCCTACGTCCCCTACATCCAGTACTTGCTTCCCGGCTCGATCGTGATGTCGATCTTCATGATGGTGATGATCGGCGGCGGGATCATCTTCATCGACGACAAGGCGCGCGGGCTGCACGAGGGGTACCTGGTCACGCCGATCACGCGCTTCGAGCTCATCCTGGGCTTCAACATCTCGGGCGCGATCAAGGCGATCCTCGCGGGCACGGTGCTCATGCTCATCGGCTCGCTGATCGCGGGCATTCCCAATCCCTATGATCCGCTGCGGCTGCTGCGCCTCTTCGTCGTGATCTCGATCTCGTCCATCGCGCTCGTGAGCATGATGTTCCTGTTCATGGTGCGGATGGACGACCCGCTCGTCCCGCGCGCGATCTTCGGCGTGCTGAATACCCTGCTCTTCTTCCCGAGCGGCGCGGTCTATCCGCAGCAGGCGTTCCCCGGCTGGATGCGCGCCATCGCCGTCGCCGATCCGTTCACGTACGCGGTACATGCGCTCAAGAGCCTCCTGCTCAAGAACACGGGATTCGCGGCGATCGCCGGCGATCTCACGTACTTGGTCGTTTTCTCGGCGCTCACCATGACGGCGGCGACGTTCCTGTTCAAGAGGGAACTGTGAGGCACGCGCATGACGCGGAGACGCGGGAGCGGCTGCTCGAGGTGGGCACCCGGCTCTTCGGCGAGCGCGGATACTTCCACGTGACGGTGCGCGACATCTGTCGCGAGGCGGACGCCAACGTGGCGGCCGTGAACTACTACTTCGGCGGCAAGCTCGGTCTCTACACGGAGATCGTGCAGGCGCTGGTGGGTTCGATGCGAGAGGCCGACCCTACCACCGCGGCGCCCGCGGGGAGCTCCGCCGAGGAACGCATCCGCCACTACGTCCGCACGTACGTTCCGCGGATCGCGAAACCGCAGGGCCAGGCGGTGTGGGGCCAGAAGCTCATGGGGCACGAAACGCACGAGCCGACGCCGCTCGCGCCGTGGATCGCCGAGCAGGTCATCTTGCCGCGCGTGCGCTATCTGTCGGAGGCGGTCGCCGAGCTTCTCGGCTGTGCCACCGACGATCCGCGTGTGGGGCGTTCCGTGGCGAGCCTGCAGGCGCAGTGTCTCTTCTATCTCCCGAGTCGCTTCCGGACCACGGCGCTCCGCGGGTGGGATGCCAGGGTGGAGGCGGAGGTGGACGCGATCGCCGAGCACATCGCGGAGTTCACGCTGGCGGGGATTGCGCGGCTCGCCGTCGGCGGGCATACCGGCGGGGCGTCGTAGGACGCCGCCAAGGCGGCGACTCGGCGTTTGCTGCCCGTGAACGGGCATCTCGTGCCGTCGCCTTCGGCGACAGTCTGGGCCGAGTTGCCGCTTCAGCGGCTCCGAACAGATGCTGAGCTCCATGCTTGACGAATCGGCATCTGTGTCCTACTATCTACTACAAACATAGTAGGAGACCCGATGACCGCACATCTCACCCGTCGCGAGCTGGACGTGATGGCCGTCGTCTGGCGGCGCGGCTCGGCCACCGTCGGCGAAGTCTTGGACGAACTGTCCGATGACCTCGCGTATTCGACGGTGCTCACGATCTTCCGCACCCTCGAGGCCAAGGGTCACGTGCGCCACGAGCAAGAGGGGAAGGCGCACCGGTTCTACGCGCTCACCCAGCCCGAGGAAGCGGGCGACACGGTGCTGACACGGCTCCTGCACAAGGTCTATCACGGATCGCGGGAGGCGCTCTTGGCCCAACTCGTCTCCGATCGGGATCTGTCCGCCGCCGAGTTGAAGCGCCTCCGGAAGCTGCTGGACGAACGGCTGAGGGAGGTGGGCCGATGATGCTCACGTGGATGATCTATGCGATCGCGCTGGGGCTGCTCCTCGCGCTCGCCGGCGTGGTGCTGGAGCACGCCGCGCAGCTCATGCGCTGGCCCGCGCGCTGGAGCTGGCTCGGGACCCTCTCGCTGATGCTCTTCATGCCCGCGCTCGGGCTTCTTCCCGGCGCGACCCGGTCGCCGACGATCACCGCCGCGCCCCTCAATGTCGTCTCCTACGGTCTCTCGAGCGTGGTCTCCTCCGCGACGGCGGGCCACGCGCTCGCGGCTCCCTCGATGGGAACCGTGCTGGTGGGCCTTTGGCTGCTCGCCTCACTCGCGATCCTCGGGATCGCGATCGTCGGTCAGATCCGCGTGCGGCGCGAGATCGCCGGGTTGGCCGAGGTTCGGTTGGAGGGAGCGGTCGTTCGGGTGAGCCGGTCTACGGGCCCGGCGGTGGTTGGCCTGTTGAGGCCGGTGATCGTCGTGCCGGATTGGGTGCGCTCGCTCGACGTGGAGCGGAGACGTTATGTGATCGAGCACGAGTGCGCGCACGCCAAGGCAGGCGATACGTGGCTGCTGTATTCCGCGATGGCTCTCGTGGCGCTGATGCCATGGAATCCCGCGATGTGGTGGGCGGCGAAGCGGTTGCGCGATGCGGTGGAGCTCGATTGCGATCAGCGACTCGTCCGGAGTGGTGCCAGTGTGGGGACGTACGGGACGCTTCTGATCGATGTGGCGGGTCGGGGATTTGCCGCGCTCGGCGCGGTAGCGCCGTTCATTGGGCGTACCTCACTGCTCGCGCGGCGGATCGAGATGCTCATGCGGGGAACCGCCCGTGCCCGCGTGCTGCGCACGGTCCTCGCGCTCGCGGCGGGAGGCGCGCTGGTGATCGTCGCATGTCAGACCAAACGCCCGGAGCCAACGTCACCCCCGGCGGCAGCGGGTACGCCTTCCGATACCACGATGGTCTACGTCCAGCGCGGCCCGCTCGACACGGGTCAGAAGGGAGCGCCGCCGGTGTTGCTTTCGAGGCCCGAAGCCGCGTATCCGCCGCTCATGAGACAGGCTGGCATCACGGGCCGTGTCGCGGTCACGTTCGTCGTGCGGAAGGACGGGCGCGTAGACACTGCCTCGATTCGCGTGACGCGGAGTACGAATCGCGCGTTCGATCAGGCGGCCAAAGACGCGATCGCCCGGTCAACTTTCAAGCCCGCGCGGATCGATGGGAGGGCCGTGAGTGCCTACGTCAGTCAGGACGTCGCATTCGCGCTCGAGGGGAGGCCCGCGCCGGAGTTCTCGTCGGACACCACGATGATCTTCGTGGACACGGCGACGCACCTCCAACTTCGACCGAGCACAGTTCCGGTGCGACACTAACGCGCTACTTCACCACCCACGCCTGATCGTTCTTGAGCAACGCCTGGATGCGCGGGTCGTCGCGGATGCCGTCGAACACGGGATCGAGACGGATCGACGCGCGGGTGAGCGGCATGATGCTGGCCGATCCGACGGGATGATGCGCCTGTTCGGTGATGAGCCGGACCGCCTCGTCCCGATGTCCGAGCAGCACGTGAATCAGAATGAGGCCCTCTTCGCTCCGGGGCGCCTCGAGCGCGTCGCGTGACGCCGGATTCAGCTGCACGGCGCGCTCGCCGTCGCGGACCGCGTCCTCGGCCTTGCCCTGGATCGCCTCGGCGACGCCTAACGCCGTGTAGAAATCCGCCCGATTCCCGAAGACGTCCGCGCTCGCGCTGCTGGCAAGGAACGCGCGGGCGGTCGCCGCCGCCGAGTCCGCGTAGCGCACAGCGCGCACCGCGGAACCCTCGGCGCGCGCGTTGAGGGCGAGCAAGAGCAGGCGGTTTGGACGATCGATCAGTCGCTGCACCGGCATTCGATCGACTGCCGAGTCCGACGCGTCGAAATGACGCTCCACGCGCTCGAGCATGGCCGTCCCGTACTGGACAATGAATGGCGAGACGCCTGTCGGGAGCGTCGTGAGCAGCGAGCGGGTCGCGGCGGTGTCCCCCCTTCCGAACAGCACTACGGCGACCAAAAACGAGGTCGCGCCGTCGTTCGTGGGATCGAGAATCAGCGCCCGTCGTTCCAGCTCTTCGGCGCGATCGTACTGGCGTAGGCTCGCGTATGTGTCCCCGAGGTCGTAGAGGGCACCCGGGTCACGCGGATCGAGGACAATCACGCGTCGCTCGGCGGCGAGCGCGTCCTCCCACTGACCCCTCCGTCGCGCGATGTAGCCCACACCCTGAATCGCCTCGGCATCGCCGGGGCGCTGCACGCCGACGGCCTTGAAATGCTGGAGCGCCGAGGCGTAATCGCCTTGCGCGTAGTAGGCGTAGTACGCCTGCGCGATCTCGGTTTGCGCGGAGGACGGCGCGAGCGCAACTGCTCGGTCGAGTGCCACGCGTGCCGGCAACGTGTCCGTCGTGAATCCGTCGCGTACCTGCCAGGCGCGCGCCGCGGCGAGTCCCGCCCACGCCTCTGCGAAATTCGAGTCGAAAGTAATCGCCTGCTCGAACGCGCGTACGGCGGCGGTGTCCTTGAACGCGCCGCCGCGCAGCGCGAACAGCTCCTTCCCGCGGTGATACCAGTCGAGCGCCGCGAGATTGCTGGTCGGCGCCTTCTCGACCGCCGCCTCCTCGGTCTTTGTAAAACTCGCCTGCAACGCCTGTGCGACGTTCTGCGCGATGTCGCCCTGGATCGCGAAGACGTTTTCCGCCGTGAGCTCGCGGTCATACGACTGTGCCCACAGTTGCCGATCGTGCTCGGCATCCACGAGCTGCACGTTCACGTGAACATGGTTCCCGGCGCGTTGGACCTGTCCCTCGAGCAGCGTGCGCACGCCGAGCTCCGCGCCGATCTGCTTCACGCTCTTGGTGGTGCCCCGGTATTGATCGGAGGAGCTGCGTGAGGTGACCTGAAGCGCGCCGACCCGCGTGAGGTCGGTGAGAATCTCGTCCTGCACCCCGTCGGTGAACACCTTGTTCGCCGTGTCACCGCCGACGTTGTCGAACGGCAGCACGGCAACGGACTGGGCGCCGGCGCCCCCGCCGCGACCGCCGAACTCGCGGAATGCGCCGTACCCCGCGCCCGCCACGATCACGATCCCCGCGGCGGCCATCACCCAGCGCGGTAGGCGCCGCGCCCGTGCCGCACCCGCGCTCACGGCGGTGAGCGGTGCCGTGGACGTCGGCGTGATGCCTCCGCTCGGCGTCGTCAGCGCCTCGAGCTGGGGGAGCAGGACCTCCGCGTTCGCCGGCCGGTCCGCCGGACGCTTCTCGAGGCACTGCATCACGAGCTGACCGAGCGGGGCAGGGACCGATTGCCGAATCGTCGTGATGGGCTTCGCCGGCTCCGTCACGTGCGCCGCGAGGATCGCCTGCGGGCTCGGACCGGTGAAGGGCGGATGGCCGGTCAGCATCTCGTACGCCATCACGCCCACGGCGTAGAGATCGGCACGGAAATCCACGTGCGGATCGGCCACCGCCTGCTCGGGCGCCATGTACATGGGTGTCCCGAGAGCGACGCCCGCGGTCGTGAGCGCCTGGCGGCCGGTCGCTTCGCTTACGGCTTTCGCGACGCCAAAGTCCGTGACCAGCGCGTGGCGGCCGGAGAGGAGCACGTTGTCGGGCTTGATGTCGCGATGCACCACACCGTGCTGGTGCGCGTAGGAGAGGGCATCCACCACGTCCCGCAGAATCTTTGCCGACTCCGCCACCGGGAGCTCGCCGCCGCGCGCGAGCTTCGCGCGCAGCGACTCCCCCTCGATGTAGGGCATGACGTAGAAGAGAAAGCCGTCGGCCTCTCCGGAATCGAAGAGCGGGAGGATGTGCGGATGCTGGAGGTTGGCGGCGACTTCGATCTCGCGGAGAAACCGCTCGACGCCGAGCGTCGCGGCGAGCTCGGGTCGCAGGACCTTGAGGGCGACTTTCCGATGGTGGCGGACGTCTTCGGCGAGATAGACCGTGGCCATCCCCCCCTGGCCGACTTCCCGCTCGATGACGTAGCGCCCCGCCAGGGCGGCGTTCAGGCGCCCCGTGTCGCTCACGACGCTTCCGCCGCCTTGGTGCGCGGGACCGTCCGCCCGATCAAGACGGTGATGTTGTCGCTTCCACCGCCGTCGAGGGCGTCCTGGAGGAGCAGCTCGGCCGTTTCCTTCGAGCTCTTCAGGTTCCCGAGACGCTCGGCGATCTGCTCGTCGGAGACGTGCTTCGTGAGGCCGTCGCTGCAGAGCAGGACGATCGTGCCCCACTCCCGCACGATGCGCGTGACCACCGGCGCCGCTTCGGGCCCGCCGATCGCGCTCGACAGGACATGTGCCCAACGCGTCTGCGCTGCGTGCTCCCGCGTCAGCACCCCCTGCTCCACGAGGTCCTCGGCCATCGTCTGGTCCCGGGAGATCTGCGTCAGGCGTCCCTGGTGGTAGATGTAGAGGCGGCTGTCGCCGACCTGGAGCACGTACGCCTGCGGCCAGAGCCCGAGCCACAGCGTGAGCGTCGTTGCGAGCCGGCCGGTCTTGCCCTCTTCCGCGGCGTGCTCGAGCAGATCGGCGTGACACTGCATCGCGGCGTCTTCGAGCAGCTTCGCGAAGCCCTCGGGTTCCGTGGCGTCCGCCGTGTAGAAGGCCTGGGCGCTCCGCGCGACGTACGCCGCGATGGCCTGGAGGGCGAAGCGCGCGGCCTCTTCGCCGGCCCCGCTTCCCACGCCGTCGGCCACCATCGCCAGCCAGGCGACCCGCTCGGTGGAGCTGGTCAGCCCTTCGATGCCCGGCAGACTCGTCTGATCCACCCGCATGTGCTTTGAGAGCGTGGAGATCAGGAAATGATCCTGATTCTCCTTCCGCACCTTGCCCACGTGCGTCACGCCGTACTGGTCGATATCGGCGTCGGTCGGTTTGTGAATCGATTCGGCCATTGGGAACGATCCCTCTCGGAACGCCTGTAACATGCACGTCGCCGGCGTCCCGCGCGACCCACCCCCAGCCTGCTAGGGCGTCCCCGTCCCGTGGTGGTTCCGGAGCAGGGCGTCGAAGGCCTCGAGGGTCGGTAGGTAGCGGATGCCAGCCGTGCGGTGCGTGGCGTCGAGCGCCGCCGCGCCGTGACCGCCGATCACGAGCGGCGTGGCGGCGGGGAGACTCTTCCGGATCTGCTGAATTTCGGCGCCCAGGCGGTCGGGATGCGCGGGGTACACGACGCTGAGTGCCACGAGACCCGCGCCCGTGCGCCGCGCCGCGCCCGCGATTTCGGCAGGAGGGAGGTCGGCACCGAGGTACGTCACACGCCACCCAGCGGCGGCCGCCACGGCGGCGGCCAGCATCGCTCCAAGCTCGTGCCGCTCCTCCGGCGGGGTAGCGATCACCGCCATCGGCGCGTCGTCCGCCAGATCGAACGACGGTGCCAACCACTCGAGCCGACGGCGGATCACTGCGCTTGCCGCGTGCTCGTAGGCGGGGCCCAGCTCGCCCGCTTCCCAGCGGCGTCCGATCTCGTGGAGCAGCGGCGCCAGTAGCGCTTCGATGAACCTTGTGGCGCCCATCGCAAAGGCCGCCTGCCGGAGGACGGCGTCGAGCTTCTCGGGCGCGAGCTCGGTGACCGCGGCTAACGCCGCGTCGAGGAAGGCGGCCTCGAGGCGCCCTTCGGGCCGCCGCTCCGCCGCTCCCCCTCCGGGTGGCGCCGCGGCGGCCTCGTCCTCCGCCACGAGCCGCTCGAGCTCGGCGTCCGAAAGGTCGGCGACCTGCGAGATGTTGCGCCCCGCCCCCGTCGCCTGCACGAGGAGCGTGAGCCGTTCGACATCTGCATCCGAGTAGAGGCGCTGGCCTCCATCACTCCGGCCCGGTTGCACGACGCCGTACCGGCGTTCCCACACGCGCAATGTGTCCGGCGAGAGCCCGGTGCGGCTCGCGACGACCCGGATCGGATGTCGCGGAGTTGTGGTCAGAGGTGTGTCCGGCATGGCTGACATATTAAACAACTGTCCAAGCGTTGACAAGGTATCTATTTGGACAATACATTGACATACAGCTCACAGCGTCGTATTTTGTTCGACGTTAGTTGGACAACGGCTCCGGCGCGTGTGTGCGACCGGCTGGCCGAGGCACCGAACCGGAGGCAGCTCAGATGCGGAATCTCAGGAAGCAACCATTTATGGTCACCGCGCTGGCGGCCGGCGCCCTACTCTTGGGCGCCGCACCCGCGGCGCATGCGCAAAGCGCGGGGAAGGTCGCCGTCGAAGTGCGTGGCGGCGTCAACGTTCCCACGTTCGGCATTACCGACGCCGCGAAGGCCGGGCCAAGCGTGGGCGGCGGGATCTCAGTGGAGGTGGCCCCGCGGGTGTGGCTCATGGGGGACGCCGATTTCGGCTTTCACAAGGGTGCGAACCTGGTGGGCGGCGGCCAGGGGCCCGACGTGGACGTCTTTCACTTCATGGGCAAGGTCGGCTACGACCTCCTGCCGCGGCAGTATTCACCGCTCTCGGTGACGATCAATGCCGGCGCGGGCGCGATGATGTTCCGGGTGAAGGGCACGACGACTCTCACCAAGGCGTATCCGGCGATCAACGTCGGAGCGAAAATCGGCTACGACGTCACTCCCGGGGTGGCGCTCTTTCTGAGTCCGCAGGGCGACATCGCCTTCACGGACAAGGCCGTGCTGGGCACCTCGAAGGCGTGGGTATGGCCTTTCGCGGCGGGGCTGCGTCTGAGCTTCTGACGCAGGCTGGTTCGCGGGACCCTGGACCCGCGCCGCCGCTTTTTTCATAGATGGAGCCGCCGTCCTCTCGAGGGCGGCGGCTCCGCGTCTTCCTGGCGATCTCTCGACCAATCGGCTCACACCCTTTATGTTGGGGCCGACCATTTGCCCTGGAGAAATGGGATGCGTTTTGTGCCACCCTCCGACAAGCGCGGCGGACTGATCGCTCCACCACCCGTCGTGGTGCAGGACCGTCGCCGCGCCGACCGCCGGCGGGAGATGCGCGGCCAGGAGGGGAGCGCGGTGAAGGAGGGGAGGGAAGATGGCGAGCGGCGCACGCGGGAGCGCCGCGAATCCCCCGCGGGGCATCTGCGGAATGCGCTGATGATGTTGGATGATCTGACGCGCCTGGCCGAGGCAAACGACAAGGCGCAGAACGCCCTCGCGGGCGCCGCGCGCCGGATGTGGCTGGCCCTCGCGGAATTCGAGCGGGAGAGCCACCAAAACGCATCCATGCGGTGGACCGGGAGGCCGGCGGAAGGCTGACCCGCCGCACCTCCCGAACCGGTGCCGTATTAGGCGCCCTGCTTCACCGCCTGCACGTCGAGCGAAATCTTCACGTCATTCCCAACGAGCACTCCGCCCGTCTCGAGCGCCTGATTCCAGGTGAGCCCGTAATCGCGACGGTCGATCGTCGTGGTGGCGCTGAATCCGATCCGCTCACCACCCCAGGGATCCTTCTGGCGGCCCTCGTTCGTGACGGCGAGCGTGATTTCCCGTGTCACCTCGCGAATCGTGAGGTCGCCGATGAGGGTGAATGTGTCGTCAGCCGTCCGTTCGATCCGGCGGCTCATGAATGTCATCGTCGGAAACTTCTCGACGTCGAAGAAATCGGGCGAGCGCAGGTGGGCGTCGCGCTTCTCCTCACGCGTGTCGACGCTCGAGACGTCGATCGTGACCTCGACGCTCGATGTGGTGAGATCGCGCTCGTCGAGCACCAGCGATCCGCTGACCGCGCCAAACTGCCCCTTCACGCGGCTGATCATGAGGTGCTTGACCGAGAACTCGACGCCGGTATGAGCGGCGTCGATCTGCCAGGTGGACTTCCCCGTGGCGATGGTGGCTTCCGTAGTAGCGGACATCTATGACCTCCTCGTACCGTGCGCGTTCGATGTGTGGTGCGGACGAGCTCTGCGCACGCATTGCGAACCCGCCCAGAACAAATACTTGTCTAGTCTATATCTTAGTAAAGAGACATATCTTCAACAAAAAACCCGTGTGGCTCATTGAGCGGTCCCCGCGTCGGCGCGCGAGCGCGCGTAGAGCCCGAGACGCTTGAGGAGCTCCGCCGCACGGCGTTGATCGTTGGTCCCGAGCCCCGCGAGCGCATCCTCGAGTGCCGCGACGTGCTCCGCGAAGACCCGCGCGATCAGACCCTTGCCCTTGTCGGTCAGCGCGGCATAGCGGGCCCGGCGGTCGGTCGGGCATGCCAGCCGCTCCACCAAACCCCGCTTGACGAGCCGATCCACCAGGTAGGTGATCCCCCCGCTCGACACGAGCACCTTCCGCTGCACCTCGCCGACCAGCAACGGACCCTTGGAGTACAGCGCCTCGAGGATCGCAAACTCGGCGAGCGTGAGATCATGGCGCTCCACGCTCTTCGAGGCCAGCGCCGCAACCGCGGCCTGGGCGCGCGAGAGCGTGACCCAAAGCTTGAGGGCGACCGCCGTTTCCGGCGAGAGATCGGGTGCTACGGACGAGATCGTCATTGTCTTAGTACTAAGCTATCTCGCTCGCTCGAAATGTCAACGGTCCGGCCGCACGAACGTTTCACCACGGATTCACGGCGGCTTCGGCACCCGTGTCGCAGGTTCTGACGGCTCCTCAAGGAGGCAGCGATGACAGGGGTGCGAACGATAGGACTGCTCTCGGCACTGGCAGTGGCGGCCGCCTGTGGCAGCTCGACCGGACCGGCAGCTTCCGATCTCGTGGGAACGTGGCACGCCACCCGGATGCAGTATGTCAGCACCACGGGACTCGGCACAGTCGACATCGTCGCGGCCGGGGGAACGGTCACGCTGGTGCTCAACGCCGACTCGACATATCAGCTCACCGTGACGCCGAGCGGCGGTTCGCCGGACGTGTCGGCCGGCACGTGGAGCAACTCGATCGACGTGATGACGGTGCGTGAAACCGGCATGACGGGCGAGATGCAGTTCCAGATGACCTATACGGCCACGACGCTGACGCTCACCGGCGCGAATACGAGCTACGACTTCAACGGCGACGGCACGGAAGAAGCGGCGACGCTGAACGTGACATTCACGCGCTGACGCGCGATCTCGGGGTGCTGCCTAGGGCGTCATCCCGAGCTGCCACATGACGAAAAGCAGGGACCGGGCCGTATCCTGAATCTGCTTCGAGACCGGCAACCCACCCGAGTGCCCCGCCTCCGTGTCGTAGTGCAGCAGAATCGGCCGGTCGGATGACGTCGCCGCCTGCAAACGCGCCGTCATCTTGCGCGCATGGAGCGGGGCCACGCGCGTGTCACCGTCGCCGGTCAGGAGCAGCACGGCCGGGTACGCGGTGCCCGGTTTCACGTTCTGATACGGGGAGTATTCGAGGAGATACTTGAACTGCTCCGGATTGTCCGCCGAGCCGTACTCCGAGACCCAGAACGAGCCGATCAAGAATTTCTGGAAGCGCAGCATGTCGAGCAGCGGGTAGCCGCACACCACCGCGCGGAAGAGATCGGGACGCTGGGTGAGCGCGGCCCCGACCAGCAGGCCACCATTCGACGCACCCGCGATCGCGAGCCGGTTGGGGTTGGTGTACTTGTTGGTGATGAGCCACTCGGCGGCCGCGATGAAATCGTCGAAGACGTTCTGCTTCTTGCCGAACATCCCCGCCTCGTGCCACGCTTCGCCGAACTCGCCGCCGCCCCGCAGGTTCGGCACGGCCAGCACGCCGCCGTGCTCCATCCACACGGCGTACTCGGCGGAGAATCGGGGGGTCATGCTGATGTCGAAGCCGCCGTAGCCCGTGAGGAAGACGGGGTTGTTCCCGTCGAGCGTGATCCCCTTCTTCGACGCGACGAACATCGGCACGCGTGTGCCGTCCTTCGACGTGTACCAGACCTGCTTCACCTCGTAGTCCGCGCTCGCGAACGGCGCGTCCTCCCGCCACCAGACGGACCGCGCATCCGCGGCGATCCCATAGCGGTAGATGGTGGTGGGGACGTTGTACGACGCGAACGAGAAGAACGCCTGGTCCTGATCCCAGCGTCCGGAGAGGCCGCTGACCGTGCCGATCGACGGCATCGCGATCTCGCGGAAGGGCGTCCCCGCCAGATCGAAGCCGCGGATATGCCCGATCACGTTCTCGAGATAGCGCACCCACACGTGATGGCCCGCCAGGGAGAAGCCCTGGATCGCGTTCTTGCCTTCGGGGACGATCTCCTTCCAGTGTGAACGCCCGGGCGACGCGGGATCGGCAACCATCACCCGCCCGTTCGGCGCCTTCCAGTCGGTCTGAATCACGATCGTGTCGCCGGCAAAGGCCGCACGGTAGTTCTTTCCGGTCTCCGTCACCATCGGGAGGACGGGCCCGTCATGCGCGACGTCCTTGAGGTAGAGCTGGTTGCCGCCCGAGGTGCCGATCGCCACGGTGATGAGCAGCCACCGGCCGTCGGTGGAAAGGGTCGAACCGATGTACTTGTCCGGCGTGATCCCGTCGCCGAAGACCAGCTGCGCACTGTCCGCCGGCCAGCCGAACGCGTGGTAGTAGAGGCGCGGCCCCGCGTTGGTGGCGCGACTGTAGAAGAATGCCTTGTCGTCGGGCGTGAACGAGAAGCTCTCGACCCGCATCTTCGGGAGCGCTTCCGCGAGCACCCGCCGCGCGGGTACGTCGTAGAAGCGCGTGACGGTTTCGTCCTCTCCGCCGTGCCGGATGCCGTAGGCCAGGAGCTTCCCGTCTTCCGAGACCTCCACCATATGAACCGAGAGCGGCACGCCCGCTTCCATCGTGTTCGGATCCACGAGTGGGATGTCGGTGCCGTCTGCGCCTTCCCGCATGTAGATGACCGAAAGGTCCTGATCGGCGGCCTTCCGCGTGAAGAAGTAGCGATCGCCCCGGACGGTGGGCGCGCCCTCCTGATCCACGCGCATGAGCCGGCCGAGGTCGTGCGTCAACGCCGCGTGTCCCCGCACACCCGCCATCACCGAGTCGGTGAACGCGTTCTCCCGGTCGATCCAGGCCCGGGTTGCCGGCGAGTGCTGATCTTCGAGCCAACGATACGGATCCGGGATGGCCACGCCGTGCAGGGTGTCCACCACCGTGTGCACGGCCGTCGGCGGATAGTGGATCTGCGCGGCGAGCGGGCGGGCCGCGAGGGGCGCGAGCGTCGCGGCGACGGCGCACGCGACGAATGTCCGGGGACGCATTACGAGGCCTCCGTCGTTGTGAGTCGCGCGCGGAGCGCGTCGTGCTCCGCCAGGTCCACGGCCGTCCAGGCCATGGCGAGTGCTCCGTCCACGAGCGCCTTATCGGCGGCCGGCTTGACGCAATAGGCGGTGAATTCGGGCTGATGATTGCCGGCGGTGCCCGAGTCGATCCCGATCATGGGATGGATGGAGGGGACCGCGAGCGAGACGTTGCCCATGTCGGTGGATGCGGCGATACGGGCGGCGAGTGGGCCGAGATCCGGGAGGGTGCGCCCCGCCGCGAGAGCATTCGCGCGGTAGAGATCGGCGATGTCGCCGTCATGGATCATATGCGTGTAGGGTTGATCGCCGCCCACCACCTGCAGCGTGGAGCCGGTCGCGAGCGCGCCCGCCTCGAAGCAGTGGTACACCTTCTCCCGCAGCTCGCCGAGCTCGGCGACGGTCTCGGAGCGGATGATGTAGCGGCCCTCGGTGTGTGCCGGCACGATGTTCGGCGCGTCGCCGCCCTTGGTGACGATGCCGTGGATGCGATCGGTCTGTCGGATGTGCTGGCGCAAGAGACCGATCGCCGTCTGCGCGATGGTGAGCGCGTCGGCGGCGTTGATGCCCTGATCGGGGAATGCCGAGGCGTGCGCCGCCTTCCCGGTATAGCGGACCTCGAACATCGAGGCGGCGATGAGCCTCGGGACCACCCAATCGAACGGAGCGGGATGCACCATCATCGCGGCGTGCACCCCGTCGAAGGCACCGCGCTCGAGCATCAGGATCTTCCCGCTCGCGTTGCCGACCTCCTCCGCGGGCGTGCCGATCACCGAGACGGTGAGGCCGACCTCGTCCGCCACCTCCGCCGCCGCGATCCCGGCGCCCGCGGACATCGCGGCGATGATGTTGTGGCCACAGGCGTGTCCGACGCCGGGTAGCGCGTCGTATTCCGCGCAGATCGCGACGTGCAACGGGCCGCTGCCCGCGCGCGCAATGAAGGCGGTCGGCAGATCGCAGGCGTTGGGCGTGACGTCGAACCCGGCATCAGCGAGCAGCTCCGCGACCCAGGCGGAGCCGTGCTCTTCTTCCCAGCCGAGCTCCGGGTCCGCGTGAATGCGGTGACTCAGCGCAACGAGCCCCTCGCGCTCTGCGCTCACGCGCCGGCGAATGGCGGTCTTGGCGTCCATGCGATCATCTCCTCCGCGGGTACCGGAACGCTTGGCGAGCGTGGGGTAACACCCGGCGCGCGTGGGCACGTTCCACGCGCGGCCGCATCCGGAGCCTGCTCGTTACACCGCGTCGGGCCCCGGAGTCTCTAGGCCGTTGCATTACCGTCGGCGCGTGATGCGCCGCACAATCGCGCCCCCCTGCCGTTCGCGGCGGGAGCGGCAAAGCGCGAGACCCAACACGCGGATGATTCCGGCAATGCCTTGGCATACAGTCAGTTACAGTGGGGGCACGCTTCGTGCTCGTTGGAGTGACATGAACCGCTCCACCGAAGTCCATGTGCTCGACCTGATTCCGGTCGTCCTCCTGAGCGACCGTCCGGCAGCGGTCGACGCCGATCCAGAGGCGCTCCGCTCGCTCGTGTATCGGTTCGTCCTCGCGAGCAGTGCCCTGCGCGAGTACGCCGCCCACGTCGCGGAGCGCCCCAGCCTCAACTAGCGGTCGTTCGTCCGGTACTTCGCGAACCATCCCATCACGTAGGCTGCCTTCGCCATCATGTTGCTCGGCTTCGCGGCGATGTCGTGTGACGCGTCGGGAATCCGCACCATGGCGCTTGGCACCTTCCGGAGCTTGAGCGCCTCGTAGAACTGCTCGGCTTCCTCGCTCGGCGTCCGATAGTCCACACCGCCCGTGATCAACATCGTCGGCGTCGTGACGTTCCCGACGTAAGAGATCGGGGAGCGCGCCATGTACGCGTCGAGGTGCTCCCAGGGGAAGCCGGGCATCCAGTACTTGTAGAAGAACGCCGGGAAGTCCGCGGTGAGCACGAAGCTGTACCAGTTGATCACCGGCTTCGCGACCACCGCCGCGCGGAACCGGTGCGTGTGCCCCACGATCCAGGCCGTGAGAACCCCGCCGCCGCTGCCGCCCGTCACGAACAGGTTCGTCGTGTCCACGTATCCCTTGGCGATCACGGCGTCCACGCCGGACATGAGGTCGTCGTAGTCGTGATCCGGGTAGTCGAGGTGGATCGCGTCACCGAACTTCTCGCCGTAGCCCGTACTTCCCCGGGGATTGATGTAGACCACCACGTAGCCGGCCGCCGCGTAGAGCTGGAGCTCCGCGCCGAACCGCGCGCCGTAATTGAGATACGGCCCCCCGTGAATCTCGAGCACGAGCGGGTACTTCTGTGACGGATCGAATCCCGGCGGCGTGATCACCCAGCCCTGGATCTGCTGGTGGTCGTAGCTCGAGGGGAAGTCGATCTCCTGCACCTTGCCGAGCGTCTTGTGGCCGAACAGATCATCGTTGAGCCAGGTGAGGCGCTGCGACGGCTTGCCCGCCTGGCCCACGGCAACGTCCGGCGGGTGGTCGGTGGCAGTGAGCGTGAAGGCGTAGCGTCCGTTGTCGGCGAGCGAGAATTGGCCGCCGTTGTACGGCCGTCCGATTTCGAGCTGCCCGAGGCCGCCTGTGAGGGTGCTCAGCGTCCCGGCGAGCGTGACGTAGCCGATCTTCGTGTCGCCACGGTCGTCGTACTGAAAGAAGATCCCCTTCCCGTCGTGCGCCCACCGAATCCCCTGGACGCTCCGGTCGAAGTCGGGGATCGTCACGACGTGGGATCCGCTGCCGTCCGCATTCATCACATAGAGACGGCTCAGCTGATAGCCCTGGTAGTGGTCGTCGTATCCGGTGTAGGCGATGCGCGCGCCGTCGGGGGAGACTGCCGGATCGTGGTCGGGGCCCATACGATCGGTCAGCGTCTTCACCGTGCCGTCATTCACCGACACTGTGTAGATCTCGCTGTTGTTCGTGGCGTAGTCGGCGTCGGGATGCCGGTTGGCCGAGAAGACGATCGTCTTGCCGTCCGGCATCCACTCGGGCGCGCCGTCGTTGTACGGTCCGTCGGTGAGCTGACGCGGCGTGCCGCCGTCGGCGGGGACGACGAAGATGTGACGGTGACCGCGCCGCAGATACCCCGCGCCGTTCATCCGGTACTGAACCTGGTCGATGTACTGGATGGCCGGGCCCCAATCGGCACCCTTCGGCTTGGCGGGCAGCTCGACGAGCGGCTTCTCGTGCTCCGGCACGAACATCGTGAACGCGATCCACTTCCCGTCGGGTGACCACGCGAGCCCGCCCGGCGACTCCTCCACGTGGGTGAGCTTCGCCTCCTGCCCGGTGTCCATCCACCGCACGAAGATCTCGCTCCCTTCGTCGTCCGCGTGTGCCACGTATGCGAGGCGGCCGCCGTCGGGAGACCAGCGTGGCGTGCCGGCATGCCGGTCGGGCGGGAGGAGCGCGCGCAGGTTGGAGCCGTCGGCGTTCACGATCCAGAGATCCGACACGGCGCGATCGTGCATGATGTCGAACGACGAGCGCTCGAAGACGATCCGGCTCCCGTCGGGAGAGATCTCGGGATCGGCGGCCCACTCGAGCTCGAAGATGTCGCGGAGGGTGAAGCGGTTGGTGTCGGCGACCTGCTGGGCGGCGAGGCGGGGCGCGACGAACGCGGTGAGCGCCGCGGCGAGCGCGACGCGCGTGACACGGATCATCGGATGATCTCCCTGGGAGGTGGCGAAGCGGGGCAAAGATGCCACCTGGCGGGGCGCGCCGCCAGGACGGCGACACCGGACGCGGCTCAGCGCGCCGGGCGCATCATCGATTCGGGCATCCGTACGGCCACGACCTCGCCGCGCGCCGTAACGACCTCGGCGGCCGAGACCGACGCCTCGACGATCGCCTTCCGCTCGCCGGCGTCACGGACGCGGGCGCGGATGACGAGCTCGACACCCAATGGCGTCGGTTTCACGAAGGAGACGTTGAGCTGGGCGGTGACGAAACGCGGCGCCGGACCCGCACCGATCTCCCGGCCCGCCGCCCGCTCGGCAAAGGCCGCGGCGGTGGCCATGGCGTGGCAGTCGATGAGCGATGCGATCAGGCCACCGTACGTGAACCCGGGCACCGACGTCTGCTCGGGCCGTGGCGTGAAGCGGGCGACCATGTCCTCGCCCTCCCACCGCGACTTGATCTGGAGGCCGTCGGCGTTGAGTCGGCCGCACCCGTAGCAGTGTGCGACGTCGTCCGGATAGAAATCCTGGATTGCCGCGCCGGTTGCCTGCGTCATGGCGCGCTACCTGGTGCCCGCGCGTGTGCTTCCACCCGCCGGCACCGAGTGCTGGCCGAGGAGCACGCCGTTCACCTGCTTCCCGTACATGGACATGGGAGAATCATGGTACAGCTTGCGCGTGTTTTCCACCGTGCCCTTGAAGCGCGGATCCTGCGGGCGCTCGTGGCTGTCCATGAACAGTGCGACGTCCCAGGCGTCCTGGTCGCTCAACGTACCGCCGAGACTGAGCGGCATATTCGCCTTGATGAAGCCCGCGGCGTTGTTGACGCTGCCCATCCCCGCGCCCCAGTTGAACGACTCCGGTCCCCAGAGCGGTGGGAAGACCTGCACGCCGCCGGCCCGCTGTCCCTGTCCGTCGGTGCCGTGGCAGAGTGCACAGTGTGCGGCGAAGACCTTGGCGCCGCGCTGGTAGTCGGGGGCCTGCGCCGGTTTCTCGAGCTTCGGGTACCCGCGTCCCGCGATCGGTTGGTTGACGGGCGCGCCGGTGCTGAGCCAGAACGCGTAGCTCTCCAGCGCCACCAGGGCCGAGTCGCCCATCGGCGGCGCCTCCCCGTTCATGCTGAAGCGAAAGCAGCCCTGCATCCGCTCTTCGAACGTGTTCACGTGCTTGTTCTTGCTGCGATACGCCGGGAAGTTGACGTACGCCGCCCAGAGCGGAGCCGAATGGGCGAGGCGACCGGCGTCGATGTGGCAGTTGGTGCAGCTCAGCACGTTGCCCGTGTACTGCGGGGCGTAGGTGGGCGTCTCGTTGAAGATAAGTTGACCGAGGCGGACCATCTGTCCGAACTGGTCATCCGGGATGGCGGAATCGGGCGGCGGCGTGAACGCGGCCGCTGGTGCTGCCGGGGCGACCGGAGTAGCGCCGGGCGCCGGCGACGGACGCACGCTCACGTACGTGATGACGGCGCCGGCCACGGCGGCGAGCGCCGCCACCGTCACGGCAGTCGAAGTCTTCATGGCCGGCTCGCTTTCGCGGTCGGGGGCGTGGGCGGCTGCAAGGCGTAGTACGCGGCCACGGCGGCGACGTCTTCCTCGGACATCCGCTTGGCGATCGTGGACATCAGATCGAGCGGGCCCGGGCCACGGGTTCCCTGCTGCCACATATGCAGTTGATCCGTCAGGTAGCGCACCGGTTGACCGGCGAGGGGAGGGAAGGCCGTGCCCACGCCGATCCCGCCCGGCCCGTGGCAGCGGTCGCACGCTGGGAGGGTGTCGGCCCAGCGCCCGCGCATCGCGAGCACCTCACCCGCGTGGCGCGTCGCCGAGTCGGCGCGTTGCGCGAGCGTGTCCGGCGTGGGCGCCCGGCCCACGGGAAGGCCGCTCAGATAGTGCGCCAGGGCCTCGCGCTCCGCGGGGGTGAGCGCCTTTGCGATGGGCATCATGAGGGGGTTCTTCCGCGTGCCGCTCGCGAGCGCCTCGAGCTGCTCGGTCACGTAGGGCGCGCTTTGCCCCGCGATGCGCGGGTAGCCGAGTGCCGGATTCCCCAGGAGGTGTGGACCATGGCAGCTCACGCACGCGGGTACGCCGTGGTCGTTCCCCTTCTCGGTGATGGCCGCGGCCCGTGCGTCCTGCGCCGTCGTCTGTCCCATCACGCAAACGGGAACGGCGAGACCGACGATCGCCAGGAGTCCCCACAAGCGACGGTGATGGGTGCTGCGTCCGACCACGTCTCCCCCCGCGTTGAAGCGGCGCGACGCCGCCAGGAAGGTCACTTCGCCGGTGCCGGCTTGAACCCGTACCGTTCGAAGATCTCGAGCGCGGTGGCAGAACGCAAAAACCCGAGCCATGCCTTCGCCGCCGCAGGATGCTTGGCGCCCTTGACCATGGCCGCCGCGTAGGTGGCCGTGGTGTTCAGGTCGGGCGGAATGTCCACATGGGAGATCGGATGCCCCGCCTCCTCCTGGAAGATCGCCTCCGACTTCCAGGTGATCCCCGCATCCGCCTTCCCCTGCATCAGATAGAGCGGGGACTGGCGGTGGTGGATGTGGGTGAGCATCGTGCGACCGTCCTTGACCTTCGTCTCGTAGACGAGCTGTTCGAGCGAATCGCCGCCGGCCTTGCGTAGCGTGGCCTGGACCTGCCGGGCGATTCCCTCCCACGCCGGATTCGGCATGACGAGCCGGACGTTGGGCTTGCCGAGGTCGGCGACGGTCGTGATGCCCGCGGGATTGCCTTTGGGCACCATGATGGTGAGATCGTTGGTGACGTATCTGGTCGCGGGGCCGACGAGCTTGCCGGCCGTGATCTGCTCATCCACCCGCTTGAGGCCCGCGGCGTAAATGTCGGGCGCAATGGTCCACGTCATGTTCCCGACGGTCACGGTGTTGCCCGCGTCCATGATCTTCGTCAGGAGACCGGGGGGGATCGTGACGTAGTAGAGCTTGCCGCGCAGGTCCGGGTGTTCGGTCTCGAACGCCTTCACCAGCGACGCCATCGCGAAGAAGTAGTTCCCCCCGACGAAGATCACGAGCTGGGGATTGTCGAGACTCCCGTGGAAGTCCGGCAGGTTTTCGACGTCCGGGACCGTGAATTCGAGCCCCTTCTCGAGCGCGGGATCATTCTCGCCCTTGGACCAGGGGGGATAGAGTGCCGCGTCGAAGGGCGGGCGGGCCGCCGGCGTGGCGGTAGCGGGACGTTGACGCCCGCAGCCGGTGGCCGCGCCCAGCATCACCATCAGCGAGGCGAGGCGTGTTGTGTGGTGCCGTCGCATGGTTGCTCCTCGGGCCGCGTTACATCGCGAGAACCGCGTACCCCTGATCTTGCAGAATGATGAGCGTGGATAGCGCGGACCACGCCACCTCGAAATTGGGGTTCACGTCAGCCGGCGTATAGTGCCAGTCGCCGAGGGCGTTGCCGCAGACCAGCAGACGCACGCCGGCCTTCTTCAGCTTCTCCAGCACATCGACGTTTGGATTGGGATGATGGAACTTCGCCTCGAAGGTCTTCGCGTCGAGCGCGGCCGGCGTCGCGGGGCCGTGGATGACCAGCGCGAAGTGGAGATGATCGAGCGGTACGCCGGCGGCGGCGAAGGAGTTGATCACGCGGGCGACATGCGAAAGACCGGCGTTGACGTCGGTGTCTTTCCCCGCCTTGGTGATGTCGAAGATCGCCTTGTATGTCGTGGCGGCGTCGGGCTTGAGCGTCGCCTCGGGCCAGGCGTGAACCGGCCCGATGCCCTTGATGGCGGGTGTGCTCCAGAAGTCCGCACCTTGCTGGGCGGCGGCGGTGGATGCGACGCCGAGGAGCGCGGCGAGCGACAGGAACGCGATACGCAGCTTCATGGCGGTGTCCCGTGGGCGGCCCGCGAGCGCGAACCGGTGAAGATTAAAGTATAGCTATCACGTTATATACACTTCGAACGGCTGGTGTTCCAGGCCGGCAACGACCGTGTAGCGAACGGCCGGCGCGTGGCGCCGGTCCGCGGTGCTCAGAACCTGGTGAGCAACGCCAGCGACACCGTGCGCGGTTGGCCCGGCACGCGCTCCTGCACGTCAGGATACACGCGATTGAAGAGGTTCGACACCTTGCCCTGCACGACGGCACCGGCGATCCGGTAGTTCGCGCGGAGGTCGACGGTGGTGATGTCGCTGCGCGGGTCGAGCGGATAGACGAGCACCGACGCGATGCGGCTGCGATAGCGAACATCCACGCCGGCGAGCCCGCCGAGGAGATCGAGCGTGACGGTGGCGTTGTGGCGTGACCGATAGGTAAGCCAGCCGCCGGTATCGAGATCGATGGCGTCCAGGTACATGTAGGTCACGGACGCCGTGAGGAGATGCGGGAGGATCGGCGTGTCGAGGCTCGCGTCGAGGCCACGGATGCGCGCGCGTTGGACGTTGCGAAACTGAAAGACGAAGACCGAATCGGGGACGCCCGCGGGCCCGATGAGATCGCGATAGCCGTTCTGGAAGACGGCCGCGTCGAGCCGTGCG
>Ga0102953_1000633_pt1 | contig 23864 bp, 23 predicted proteins | sample SalPon2A_C_D2_MG_FD_78509 | JGI IMG/M metagenome (GOLD analysis project Ga0102953, IMG submission 78509) | Soil microbial communities from South San Francisco under conditions of wetland restoration - Salt Pond MetaG R2A_C_D2_MG | ecosystem: Environmental > Terrestrial > Soil > Wetlands | place... | reverse complement strand
AATGAATCCGCAGAGCGCCTCCAAATCGCAAGGCGTCTCCTCTTTGAATCTATCGATGAACGTTTACTCGCCGGTTGATTCAGGCCACCCTTCAGACTCATCTTCGGATTGGAATAGACTGGAGCCGGCCGGACTCAGTTTTCCGGCGCGGATTCTCCGCCTCCGGTAGGTCCCGCCCCTCCCGCCCCGGCGAACGCCCGATGGCCGCGCAGCAGCTCCAGCAGCAGGTCGGAGGCCACTCCGTTGACCACCCCCGTGACGAGGGCGAAAAGGAGAAAGAACGGCAGCAGGTTCCACAGCCCGTCGTGCCGCACCAGGACCAGCCAGGCAACCGTGACCTGCCCCAGGGCGTGCCCCGCCGCGCCGAGAACGGAGACCCCGACCGGGCCGATCAGGCGGCCGAAAAGCCCCTTGGCCGCGGTCATCAGCGCGGTGGCCGCCACCCCGCCGGCGAGCGAGAGGAGAAATCCCGGCGAGAAGAGATTGCCCAGGACCAGCGAACCGATGCCGATACGCGCCAGGCTCACCGCCCAGGCGGCCCTGCCGCCGTAAAGAAAGAGGGCCGTGAGGGCAAGGATGTTGGCAAATCCGAGGCGAAACCAGGGCGCCGGCGAAGGCATCAGGGCCTCCAGGGTATGGAGAGCCACCGCCAGGGCGACGAAGAGGGAGAGAAAAATCCGCCGGCGGATCCGTTCCAACTCCGCCGCCTCACCGGCTGAGAAGGTCATATTCGCCCTCCTTCTCGCGGCCGCCCTCGACCCGGATGAGCAATTCGTTGGGGACGCAGGCCAGCAGCTCTCCGTTGCGGGAGATCTCCCCCATCCCCATGCAGATCTTGCGGGGGCATGGGGAGGATTCGACGCAGACCCGACCGTCGTGGATGACCAGCACCGTCTCCCCGAGAGGTCCGGAAAGGGCAACGCGCCGATCGCTGTTGAGCGGGGCGGTGAAGATGACCTTTCCCCGCTGCTCCACCACCACCCTCTCGCCCGCTTCCCCCGGCGCCGTCAATTGAAAAGAGAGTATCGCCGCGCCCAGCAGGCCCAGGACGATCATCCGATCGAGGGCCGTCATCCTTCGCAGAAGCGCCCTCAGGGCCACGAAACCATCCCCCTGAGACCGTCGGAGAGAACCGGTTTGCCGTCGGCGCCGACGATCAGGCCTTCGACGCCGGGGTAGCCGGCGAGCAGCTCCAGACCGGCCTCCGGACCGAGAACGAAAGCGGCCGTCGCCAGGGCGTCGGCGAGGGCGGCGTTCGGGGCTACCACGGTGACGCTGCGGCTGAGCGTACCGGGATAACCGGTATGCGGGTCGAAGAGATGATGGTAGCGAACGCCGCCGGCGGTAAAGTAGCGTTCATAGTCGCCGGAGGTGACCACTGCCCCCTCGTCCAGGGAGACGGTCGCCAGGATCTTGTCCGGGTCGCGGGGATGCTGGATGCCGATGCGCCAGGGGCGGCCGTCGGGACGGGTTCCGAGCAGCTGGATGTCGCCGCCGGCGTTGACCGAGGCGCTCTCGATGCCGGCCACCCGCAACACCCTGACGGCCCGGTCGACAGCGTAGCCCTTGGCGATTCCGCCCAGGTCGACGGCGAGACCGGGGCCTCCCTTTGTCACCCGGCGCCCCTCCAGCTGCAGGGCGCCGGGACCGGTACCCTCCAGCGCCCGGCGGATCTCTTGCGGGGTCGGCACCCGCGGCTCTTCGGTCTCGATGCCCCAGAGGGATTTCAACCGCCCCAGGGTCAGGTCGAAGGCGCCGCCGCTTCTGCGGGCCACCTCCAGGCCGAGGGCGATGACCTCGGCTGTTTCCGGCGCCACCGCGACCGGGCCGGCCGCCTCCGAGAGGCGAGCCACGTCGCTGGCGGGGCGCCGCGGACTCATCAAATCTTCGATCCGGGACATCTCCGCGAAGGCGGCGTCTACCGCCCGGTCGAGCTCGGCCTCGGGCCGGCCGAAGGCGGCAATCTCCACCACGGTTCCCATGATCAGGCGGCTGCGGCGGACGCTTTCGGCCTCGTCGCCGGTATAGCGGCGCACCATCAGCAGGGCCAGAGCCACCAGCAGGAGAACGATGATCAGCGGCCGGTTAAAGGGCACGGGCTACTCCTCGGCGATCTCGCCGATGAGGTCGTATTCGGAGGAATCGGTGATGCGGAAGGGGACGATGGCGCCGAGATCGGCCTGCCCGGCGGTGATATAGACCTGGCCGTCGACATCGGGGGCCTGGCGCACGGACCGGCCGCGCAGCAGCAGATCGGTCTCCTCGGCGTAACCCTCGACCAGGACCGGTTCGACGCGCCCGACCAGGGCGCGGTTCTTGCGAAAGGAGACCCGGCTCTGGGCCTTCATCAGCTTGCGGTAGCGGGCGGCCTTGATCCGCTCGGGGATCTGGTCCGGCAGCGCCCCGGCGGAGGTTCCCTCCTCGCGCGAATAGCGAAAGACGCCGACGCGCTCGAAATGGCCCTCGTTGACGAAATCGAGCAGCTTCCGGAACTGGGCCTCGGTCTCGCCGGGGAACCCGACGATGAACGAGGTGCGCAGGGTGAGATCGGGAATCCGGTTGCGCAGCCGTTCGAGCAGGGAGCGGGTGCCGGCCTCGTCGATGCGCCGGTTCATCATTCCCAGGATGGTATCGTCGATGTGCTGCAAGGGGATATCGAGATAGTTGCAGATCTTCTCCTCGCCGGCGATCATCTCGATCAGCTCGTCGGAGATGCCGTCGGGATAGGCGTAGAGCAGGCGCAGCCAGCGCAGGTCGTCGATCCCGACCAGCTCCCGCAACAGGTCGACCAAATTGCCGCCGCCATTGCGGTCGGCGCCGAAGGCGGTCACGTCCTGGGCGATGAGGTTGACCTCCTGCACCCCTTCGGCCACCAGCCGCCTCACTTCCTCGACCAGCGACGGGATGCGGCGCGAGCGCAGAGTACCGCGCAGCTGAGGAATGATGCAGTAGGAGCAGTGATTGGCGCACCCCTCGGCGATCTTGACGTAGGTGGTGTAGAAAGGGGAGGACTTGACCCGCGGCGAGGTGTGGTCGTAGAGGTATTCGGGAAGACCGATGGCCGGCACCTGCTGCGCGCCGCGCCCCCGGGCGTCGAGCAGCTCGACGATCCTCGGTGCGTCGGAGGTGCCGAGGAAAAGATCGACCTCGGGCAGTTCGCCGGCCAGCTCCTCGCGATAGCGCTGCGGCAGACAGCCGGTGACCACCAGCAGCCGGCAGCGGCCGGTCTTCTTCTGCTCCGCCACCTCGAGAATGGTCTCGACCGATTCCTCCTTGGCCTCCTTGATGAAGGAGCAGGTGTTGACGATGATGATGTCGGCCCGGGACTCGTCGGTGACGATATCGAAACGATCCGCCGGCAGGTGACCGAGCATGACCTCGGCATCGACCAGGTTCTTCGGGCAACCAAGGCTGACAAGACTTACCTTCTGCTTCATTGAGTTCCCGCGTAATCCTGAATAAAGGTCTCAGGTATGGGTTTTTGGTCGGATTTTAACTTAAAACTAAAAACTTCAAACTCAAAACTGCCTTACGATCTCATATTCACGAACTGAAGCTCGACACCCAGGTCCTTCGTCTTGAGGACCTGGATCACCTCCTGCAGGTCGTCGATCTTCTTGGCCGTCACCCGGACCTGTTCGTCCATGACCTGGGCCTGGACCTTGAGCTTGGTCTCCTTGATCACCTTGACGATCTCCTTGCCCTTTTCCTTGGAGATCCCCTGGACGACCCCGACCCGCTGGCGCACCGCGCCGCCGCTGGCCGGCTCTTCCTTGCCGGAATCGAGACACTTGGGCGAAACGCCCCGCCGCACCAGCTTGCCCTTGAGGATATCGACGATGGCCTTGAGCTTGTAGTCGTCGGCGGCGAGGATGACGATCGCATCCTTCTCCAGGTCGATCTCATTGTGGGTGCCCTTGAAATCGTAGCGCTGGTCGACTTCCTTGAGCGCCTGGTTGACGGCATTGTCCACTTCCTGCATGTCGACATTGGAAACTACATCGAAACTGGGCATCGGCATCCTCCTCGGGGGAAATGGGGCGTCAACAAGAGTTGCGCCGAATCAGGGACTTATAGCATGAAAACACCCCGAATGAAAAGGCCGAATCCGGGACGGTTCTCAATAGATGCGAAAGGACGACGGCTCAGAAGCCCATCTCGGCTCCGGTCGGTCGGATCACCTCGACTCCCTCCGGCGGACTGAATTCGAAGACCCGGTCGGAAAGGCCGATGTTGACCCGGAGGTCGCTGAATTCGATAAGAGTGCTGTTGCCGTTGGGGTCGTAAACGGTGGTGGAAAGAATCGGGAAGATAGCACTGTCCTCGGACCGCCCGCCCGGCTTTGCGGAAGGACCGCCTGACAGGACCGCATCCCGATCGACAACGATGACCAGGCGTTGAATGAGGCTGGAGGGCTGCCGGGGGGTCAGTTCGAGAACGTAATTGCCCTTCCCGTCGCTTTTCGGCGAGGCCCACCCGATGGCGAAATCGTGCGACAGGTTGCCCAGGTCGGCCAGGAAGGTGACGGGATCGCTGCCATTGGCCCGGGACGACGGGCCGATATCAGAGCGGATAACCTGGGCGTTCTCGGGCAGGTAGACCCAAATCGTCGTGCCGTCTGAGATGATTTCCTGGATCGTGGGCTGCTTGTATTCCCAGCGAAACTTGGCGCGGGGAACGCTGCCCGAGCCGTTGCGGTCGAACTTGAAGACGACTTCCCCGCTGCCGCGCTGGGTCCGGTCCAGGGAGGCGATGCGCGACAGTTGGGCGAAATCGGCCTGGAAGTCGGCAATGGCCGTGGGGGTCGTCCCTGCCCCGGAGGACGCGTCCGCCTTGAAAGGGGCCTCCAGGGCGCTGACGACATCGTTCAGTTCGGCTCCGGCTTCGGCGGCGCCGAAAGCCTGGCCGCAGATCAAAAGAAGGCCGACGAAGACAAGCAAGGCAATGCGTATCATGCAGTTCTCCTTGAACCGAAAATCCGGGGGGCTCCCGAAGGGAGCTTAAAGAACAAGATCGGAGGCGGGTCGGCTCACCGTCCGCACCCGCACATCGCCGCTGGCGAGATCGAACTCGACCGTGCGGCCGTGGGCGCCGCCGACGTCCTCGGCGAGAAGTTCGATGCCGAGGGACTGCAGGGTTAACCTGGCCGTCTGGGCGTTGCGCTCGCCGATGCCGACCGTCGCCGAGCCGTGCAGGGGCTCGAACATATTGGCGCCGCCGACAATCCTGGCGGTGATCCTTTCCTTCTCGCCGCCGAGACGAAGCAGCTCTTCGACCATGAGATGGATGGACCTGTCAACGAACTTCGTTTGGCGAGTCTCGACGATGTCCGGTCGCGAGCGCGGCAGCAGAGTATGGGCCAGACCGCCGAGTCGGGAATCGGGGTCGTAAAGGGCAATGCCCAGGCAGGACCCCAGCCCGTAGGTTACCAGAACCACCGGCGCCCGCGCCACCCGAAATTCCGAGATGCCGACCCGTTCCCTACCGCTCATGCCCCGCCCCCGACCGCGTCGAGAATGATATCGAGGGAGCGGTGGTCGGGAAGCAGGAAAAAATGGCCCTTGATAGCCTCTTCCCGCGGGTTGTCCCCGTGGAATTCGGTTTCCACCATGAGCGCCATATCTCCACGCATGCTCAGCTCGATGAGGACGTAGTCGACGACGGCGCCGGCCATATCGTGGGCCAGCATCGGAATCGAGGGAATCAGGGTCATGTGCAGCAGGCTGCCGAGCGCGCTGAGGTACGCCGAAGCGAGTATATTGCCCACTTCCTTGAGGGTCGAGGCGCCCATCTCGTCCATCTCGGCGCCCGTCCCGGCCTGGCCGAGCAGCCGGCTGAGCAGGAGCCGGGCGCTGTCGCGGGGGAAGATGAGCAGGATGTCGCCTCGCGCATCGCCCAGGATCCGAAGGGTGATGCCGGCCACCACCTTTTCGGCGCCGCCGAGCAGGTCGGGAACCCTGGCGATGTCGGTAACGGTGACCTTCGGCACGCGCAGATGAACCGTTTCCCCGATAAGCTGGGAGAGGGCGGTGGCGGCATGGCCCATGCCGATGTTGCTGATCTCCTTGAGGGCATCGAGCTGACGGTCGTTCAAGCGGGTAAAGGTCATGGATTTTCGCCTCTCCGGGCCGCGACAGGCGGTGCGGATCGCTCATCGAGCAGGAGTTGGGGATCGACAATGAAAACGATGCGGCCGTCCCCCAGAACCGTGGCGCCGGTGACCCCGGCGATGCGATCGAGGGGAAAGACGAGGGTCTTGACGAAGGCCTCGCGCTGACCGGCGAAGCGATCGACCACCAGGCCGACCTTGCGCCCCCGGACCTCGGTAACGAGAATCGGAATCGAGCCGGCATAGGGCCGACTGGGCAGATGCAGGATCCTGCGCAGGGAGAGAAGCGGCACCACCTCCTCACCGAGCCGGATGACCATCTGCCGTCCCGAGGACTGGATCTCCCGCTGGGCAATCTCCAGGGTTCGCACGACTCGGGTGATCGGAAAAGCCAGGGTCCGGCCGTCACATTCGACCAGCAGAATCTGGATAATCGCCACCGACAGCGGCAGCTTCAGGACCATCCGGCTCCCCGCGCCGGGGGCGGAGCGAATCTCCAGGGTTCCGCCCAGACTCTCGACGGCGGCCTTGACCACATCCATTCCAACCCCGCGGCCGGAGGTTTCGGTGAGCTCCGTCGCTGTCGAAAAACCGGGCAGGCAGATCAGCTGCAACACCTCCCGATCGAGCAGGGCCTTGGCCTGGCCGGGTGAGAGAAGGCCCTTTTTCAGTGCCTTTCGGCGGATCAGGTCAGCGTCCATGCCGCGACCGTCGTCGGCCACTTCGACCAGAACCATATCCTTCTCGCGCCGGGCCGAGACGGTGATCTCGCCGCGCTTTTCGATGCCGTGGTCAACGGCATTTCGCACCATATGCACGAGCGGATCGGCCAGGGTCTCCAGAATCGCTCGGTCGAGTTCGATCTCTTCGCCCGCAAGGTGAAATCGAATTTCCTTGCCGGTCTTGCGACACAGATCGCGAACCAGGCGGGGAAGTCTCCCGGTAACGCTCTCCAGGGGCATCATCCGCACCTGCAGCACGTGATGATGCAGGTCGCCGATCTGGCGGGTCAATTGACCCAGCCCCGCCCTGACCTGCGTCCATTGCTCGGCCCGGGCGGCGGACTGCAGCATGTAACGGCTGGTGATCAGTTCCCCGGTAAGGTTGATGAAACGATCGAGCAGTTCGGTACGCACCCGCACGGTGCGCACCCCCTCGTCGCGGCGCGGCTGACCCGCCGCTGCCGTCTCGACCGCCTCGTCGACAACTACCCGGGCGACATCGGTCATCGCCAGGAGCAGCGCCCGGAGCTGTCCCGGGTCCTGCGTCGTCTGCACTTCCGCTTCCAGGCTGGAGGCGGGTTCGCCGCGAACGAGGCGGCCCTCGCTGGGAGTCGAGGTAAGCAACTCGCCATGGCGTCCCAGTTCCTTGAGGACGAGAAGACTTCTGGCCGCCGGTGCCGCCGCCTCGGCCGTCAGTTCCACCCTCACGCGAAGCAGCGCGGGCGCCGGGGTGGCCAGGGAGGATTCCTCTTCGACCTCCGACTTCAGCCCGCCGGAGACGAATGCGGCGACTTTCCTTTCGGGGCGCTTCGCCTCGAGATCCCCCAGCAGCCCCTCCAGCAGGTCGACCCCGGCCAGAAGGCGATCGACCGCCGGAGGCGGAAGGCTTCCGCCTTTGCGAAAGCCGTCCATCAGATCCTCGAGGTGGTGAGCCAGCTCCGCCGTGTGTTCATAACCCATCGAGGCCGCCATACCCTTGATCGAATGGGCTTCGCGAAAAAGGGCATCAATCCCTTCGCGATCGGTGGGATCCTTCTCCAGGGCGATAACCAGCCGGCCCATCTTGTTGAGATGCTCCCTGGTTTCGGTCAGAAACATCTCGCGGTACTTGGACATGTCCATGGGAAAACCGAGGTTCAAGGTGCATGGTTAAAGGTTCAAGACGGGAGCGGAAAAAATCGGGTTCAGCCCCCGGTGACGCGCCGCGCCACCTCGATCACCTGATGTTCCTTGAAAGGCTTGACGATAAAGTCCCTGGCCCCGGCCTGGATGGCTTCGACGACGAGGGTTTCCTGCCCGAGGGCGCTGCACATGACAACCCGGGCACGGGGGTGCTCCCGGACGATCTCCTGCAACGCCTCGATCCCGCTTTTTAGCGGCATGACGATGTCCATGGTGACCAGATCGGGCTGGCAGTCGCGGTATTTTTCCACCGCCTCGACGCCGTTGGCCGCCTCGTCGGCGATTTCAAAGCCGGCCTTGGTGAAGATCTCCTTGAGCATGTTGCGCATGAACAGGGCGTCATCGACGATCAAGACCCTAAGCCCCATCGTTTCCTCCTGTCACCTTTTCAGTTTCGTCAAGGCTCGCCAGCAGCGGCGCTGTGTCGAGCATGTTGATGATTTCCCCATCGTGGTTGCACACGGTGCGGATATAGGCCGTATCGCTCGTTCCCCGGGACGGCAGAAGGGCCTCGGGGTCGAGGGCGCGAATGCGGCGGATCGCGGTCGCCGACAGAGCCAGCGAGCAAAGTTCGGGGACCAGGACGATAATCCTCGGATCCCGCGCCGGGGAGTCGAAGCCGAGATAGGCCGGCAGGTCGAGAACCGGCAGAATGCTTCCGTGGAAATTGATGGCGCCGGAGAAATGCTCGTCGGCACGGGGGATGTAATGCAAGACGGGGGCTTCGACGACCTCCTGGATATTTTTCACCTCCAGGCCGTAGAGCTCATCGCCGAGTGCAAAGACGAGAACCTGTTCCATTTTCCCTACAGGCCCCTTTCGACACCCAGGTCGAAGCGCCTGACGATGCTGAGGAGTTCCTCGGAAAGGGTCGAAAGACCCTGGGCCGCATGAGCCATATCTTCCATTGACGCCGTCTGCTCCTGCGTCGCGGCGGAGACCTCCTGGGTGGCGGCGGCATTGTCGGTGACCACCCGTGAGATCTCATCGGTGGCGGCCACCATGTTTTTGGCTCCCTCGGTCTGTTTCTGGGACAGCTCGGCGATGCTGGTCGCCTTGGCCTGGGTATTCAGGGCGGTCTGGATGATTTCCTCGAAGGCCCGGCTGGTATCGTCGATCGCCTCGCGACCGGCGTCCATCTCCTGGATATTGTCCTTCATCGAGGCTTGAATCTCCTGGCCCTCCTCGCGGATGGTCCCGACCAGCCGGGTGATCTCGCCGGCGGAATGACCCGTCGACTCGGCCAGCTTGCTGATCTCCTCGGCCACCACGGCAAATCCGCGACCGTACTCGCCGGCCCGGGCCGCCTCAATGGTGGCATTCAGGGCGAGCAGATTGGTCTTTTGGGCAATACCGGTGATAACTTCGACGATCTGCCCGATTTTCTGTACCCGGGCACCGAAGGAGACGATCTGCTCGCCGTTTTTCTCCACTTCGCCCAGAACCTGCTTCATCTTCTTGATGGTGCTGCGGGCGGTATCGCCACCCTGCTGCGCGGTATGGGCGGTGTCGTTGGCCGAGGCGGCGAGTTTCTTGGCCGAGGCGGCGATCAGGTCGATGGAAACCGCCATCTCCTTGATCAGCCGGGTCGATTTCTCCACCATCTCGGCCTGGGTTTCGGCACCCCGGCTGATCTGTTCGACCGTATTGGCCACCTCGTGGCTGGCAGTGGTCATCTCCCGGGAGGTCGTCGAGAGCCCCTGGGCCGAAGCGGCCACCTTGTCCGAGGAGGCCTTGATGTAACCGACCAGCTCCCGCAGGTTGTCCACCACCTTGTTGAGCGAAGCGGCCAGATCGGCCGTCTCATCGGGAAAGGCGGTCGATCGCGGCCGCACGTAACGGGTGAGATCCCCCTGGCTGAGCCGTTCCGCCGCCTCGTTGAGAAATCGGATATTGCTGCTGAAGGCCTTGGAGAACCCCCAGCCGAGCAGCAGCCCGACCAGCAGGGCGAAGCTCACCGTGACCAGCTGCTGCCAGGCTTCGGGAATGCCCAGGTGGGGAACCAGCAGGTTGAATAGCACGATGGAGCCCACCACGATAATGAATCCCATAGTGAACTTGTAGGTGATCTCTACACGCATCGATCCGCTCCTTTGGTTATACCTGAATCAGTGAGTGCATTATCGGCGGATTCAGGTTATATCCACGCGAAAAAACCGGCAGCAGGCCTCGGCCCGGCGGTTCTCTCTCAATCCTGCCTTCGTCGATAAATCCGCTCTTCGGGGCATTCGGCCTCGAACCGCCTCCGCACAGAGCCCAGCAGGGTTTCGGCCCGACCCAGGACGAGAAACCCGCCGAGCGGCAGGGCCCGGGAAAAACGCGCCAGGATCTTCTCCTGCTCGGCCCGGGAGAAATAGATCAGCACATTGCGGCACAGGATCAGGTCGGCCTCCGGATACTCCGGCCCGGAGAGTATGTTGTGCCGCTCAAAGCGAACCATGGCCCGGATATCGGCGCGCAGCCGGAAGTTCTTTCCTTCCGGCTCGAAATAGCGTTCGCGAACCGTCGCCGGCACTTCCAGCAGGCGCTGGGGATCGAATAGCGCCTCGCGGGCCCGGCCGAGAATCGGGGCGCTGACGTCGGTGGCCAGGATCTGTACATCGACCCCCGCCGCATCGAGGTCGTCCGCCAGCAGGGCCAGCGAATAGGGTTCCTCTCCGCTGGCACAACCGACGCTCCACAACCGTATCCGCCTTCGCCCCCCGGAGCCGGCCCGCTCGACCAGTTCGGGCAGAATGCGCCGCTCGAGCATGGCGAAGGTGGAGGGGTTGCGGAAGAATTGGGAAACATGGATGGTCAGCGCAGCCAGGAGGGTATCGATTTCGGCTTCGCTGCGACGCAGGGCGGAAACGTAGGGTGCGGCCGTGGAAAAACCGAGCGCCCGCACCCGGCCGGCAATCCGTCTCTTGACGCAGCGGTCCTTGTACATGCCCAGATCGAACCCGCGACTCTGCAGCAGGATCTCGCGCACCTGCTCGAAATCTTCGTCGGCAAACTCGCTGCCGACGAATGGCGCTTGAGAAACGCATTTTGACCGCTCTTCGCTCAATAGTCCCTCCGATGCTTACCATAGCAAACATCGATCCAAATATACAACTATCCCTTCGACGGCAAAAAGGCAAATGTTTTGAACCCCTTGCCCCTTCATCCGGCGTCCTTCGAAATGGGCTCCCGCCCGAGCGGATCAGCCGGTCCCGCGGAAATGGTTGAACCCCGCGTTCGGCAGCCGGCAGTCCCGCCCGTGACGGTCCTTGACCACGATTCCGTCATCCGGGGAGGTAATCGAGCCGAGCCGGGTCAGGGGGAGCTCGACCTCTTCGGCTACTTGGTCAAGGACCGCCTGCTTGCCGGAAGGCACGGTGAAGAGCAGTTCGTAGTCCTCGCCGCCGGCCAGGGCCAGGTCCCAGAGCCCTCCGTCTTTTTCCAGCTCCCGGCGAAAGGGCGGGCTAAGGGGTATCGTCTCGCGCTCCAGCCTCGCCCCCACTCCGGAGGCCTTGAGCACATGACCCAGGTCGGCCAGCAGGCCGTCCGAGACGTCGATCATCGCCGAAGCCGCCCTCGCCCGGGCCAGCGCCCGCCCGAGACCGGTGCGGGCGCGTGGAGCGTGGTGCCGCTGCGCCAGGTAGGGATCGGGAGCCTCGTCCGTTTGCAGCTTGCGCAGTGCCAGGGCGCTGTCGCCCAGAGTTCCGGAGACGAAAATCGCATCCCCGGGCCGGGCTCCGTCGCGGGTTACCAGCTCGGTTTCCGGGATCGTCCCTTCGACAGTGATGGAGATCAGCAGCGGCCCGGGCGAGCCGCAGGTATCGCCGCCGACCAGCGTCACGCCGTAGCTTTCGGCCTCGACCAGCAGGCCGTCCATGAAGGCATCGAGTTCCTCAAGAGCCGTTTGCCGCGGAATGCCGAGCCCCAGGTAGAGATGTCGCGGGGTGCCGCCCATGGCGGCGATGTCGCTGACGTTGACGGCGACGCTCTTGCGCCCCAGATCCCGCAGGCCGGTCCATTGCCGGCGGAAATGGACCTCCTCGATCAGCAGGTCGCTGGTGGTCAGCAGCAGTTCTCCCGGCGGAACGACGGTGGCGGCGCAATCGTCGCCGATGCCGAGCCGCACCCCCGAGCCGGCACCGACCCGACGGGCGATGCGGTCGATGAAGCCGAACTCCCCCAGCTGCCCGAGCTTCATGGTTCCTCGGTGATGGCCGCCTGGAGAACATCGTCCATGGAGGCTGCCAGAACGAAGCGGACCTTTTTGCGCAGGTGAGGGGGAATCTCCTCCAGGTCCTTTTCGTTGCGGCGGGGAATGACGATCGTTTCGATGCCCGCCCGCAGGGCGGCGAGGGCCTTTTCCTTGAGGCCGCCCACGGGCAGCACCTTGCCCCGCAGGGTGATCTCGCCGGTCATCGCCACATCCTTGCTGACCTTGCGCCCCGAAAGGGCCGAGATGAGGGCGGTCGCCATGGTAACCCCGGCGCTCGGCCCATCCTTGGGAATCGCCCCGGCGGGCACGTGGATGTGGATGTCGCGGTTTTCGAACTGCTCTGAATCGATGCCGAGCTCGGCCGCCCGCGCCCGGGCGTAGGAGAGGGCCGCCCGGGCGCTCTCCTTCATCACCTCGCCGAGCTGTCCGGTCAAAATCAGCTCCCCCTTGCCCTTCATCGGGCTCACCTCGACGTAGAGGATTTCGCCCCCGACCTCGGTCCAGGCCAGGCCGGTGGCCACCCCCACCTCGTCTTCGCGCCGCTCCTCCTCGGGCAGGAAGCGCGGCGGACCGAGGAAGCGGGAAACAGCCGATTCGGTGATCTTCGCGGGGCTCTTCTTGCCCTCGGCGAACCGACGCGCCACCTTACGGCAGATGCTCCCCAGCTCCCGCTCCAGATTGCGCAGCCCCGACTCGGCGGTGTATTCGGTGATGACCTTGAGGATGGCGTTGCGCGAAAAACGGATCTGGTCGGGCTGCAGGCCATTCGCCTCCTGCTGGCGGGGAACCAGGTAGCGCTGGGCGATGGCGATCTTCTCCTCGGCGGTGTAGCCGGAGAGCCGGATCACCTCCAGCCGGTCCTTGAGCGCCGAGGGCACCGGGTCCATGATGTTGGCGGTAGCGATGAAAAGGACTTGGGAGAGATCGAAGGGCAGGTTGATGTAATGGTCGGAAAAGGCATGGTTCTGTTCCGGGTCGAGCAGCTCCAGAAGCGCCGCCGAAGGATCGCCCCGAAAATCGGAGCCGACCTTGTCGATTTCGTCGAGCATGAAGACCGGATTGTTGGTCCCGGCCTGCTTGATCCCCTGGATGATCCTCCCCGGCAGGGCGCCCACGTAGGTGCGCCGATGCCCGCGGATCTCCGCTTCGTCGCGCATCCCGCCGAGGGAGATGCGCACGAACCGGCGGCCGAGGGCGCGGGCGATCGACTTGCCGAGGCTGGTCTTGCCGACCCCGGGAGGACCGACGAAACAGAGGACCGGGCCCTTGAGTTCCTTCTTGAGCTTGCGCACCGCCAGAAACTCGAGGATGCGCTCCTTGACCCGGTCGAGGTCGTAATGGTCCTCGTCGAGAACCTTCTTGCCCTTTTTCAGGTCGAGATTGTCCTCGGTGGCCCGGCTCCAGGGCAACTCCAGCAGCCAGTCGATGTAGGCGCGCAGCATGGGGTATTCGGCCGACTCCGGGTGCATCGACTCGAGGCGCCGCAACTGCTTGTCCGTCTCCGCCCGGGCCTCCTCGGGCAGGCCGGCCTCCTCAAGCTTCCCGCGCAGCTCGGCCACTTCCTCGGCCCGCGCGTCGGCCTCGCCCAGCTCGCTCTGGATCGCCCGCAGCTGTTCGCGCAGGTAATACTCGCGCTGGGTCTTGCTCATCTCCTCCTTGGCCTGGGACTGGATGCGATCCTGGACCGCCGCCAGTTCCAGCTCCTTGGCGAGCAGATCCTTGACCCGCCGCAGTCGCTCCGAGGGGTCGAAGACCTCGAGCAGCGCCTGGGATTCGCTGACCTTCAGTCCGATATTGCTGGCCACCAGATCGGCCAGGGAACCCGGGTCCTCGATGTTCTCCACCACCACCATCACCTCGGCGGGGAGCGGCTTGCCCATGTTGAGCAGCTGACTCAGCTGATCGCGGACGGTGCGCATCAACGCCTCGGTTTCGATCGGCAGATCCTCCGGCCGCGGCTCGGCAATGCGCTCCACGCGGGCCGAAAGGCAGGGCTGCTCGGCGACATAGGCCAGCTTCCGGGCCCGGCAGATTCCCTGCACGAGGATTTTCACCCTTCCGTCGGGAAGCTTGAGCATCCGCATGATCATCGCCACCGTGCCGACGTCGTAGATATCCTCCGGGGCCGGTTCCTCGTCACCGAGATTTTTCTGCGAGGCGAGGAAGACGAGGCGATCCTTGCCCAACGCTGCATCGACGGCGGCAACCGATTTTTCCCGGCCGACAAAAAGGGGAATGATCATGTAGGGAAAGACCACCACATCCCGGACCGGCAACATCGGCAATTCCTCGGGAATGGGCATCTCCTCGTTCGTTCTGGCTTGGTCCAAAATCTTCCTCCATGGCCGAAGCCCGGTAATGACAGCAATTAGCCTGAAAACGGCAGTTGATCGCGCAACGAAATCAAAGGATTACATCCCACGGGAAACTCACCGGACAGGGAATTGGCCTATCTCTCATAAGCTTCTGGGTTTTACGTTGCGTTCGTCGCGTGAGACTGATTTTTCCCGGTTTAGCTAATGGCCTGATTTTATTTTCGTTTCATGTCCTGTCAAGGCGTCGGAAGCGACCCGTCGCCGCCGACAAGGGCGGCAGGTTCATCCAGGCGCCACGATACCGCAACCGTCCGGGGTTGTCCATCGGTGAGTTGCCTTGCCCGGCGGCGGCAAGAAAAAGGGGCGCCCCGCAGAGCGCCCCTTTCCTTGCCGATATTGTGAGAGAGCTCTGTCTCAGAGCTTCGGACCGGCCTGAGTGAAGTCGAAATCGTCGCTGTCGGTAATGTACTTCTTGAAATTCTCGATGAACATCCCGGCCAGCCTGTTGGCGGTATTGTCAAAGCCCTCCTTGTCGGCCCAGGCATTGCGGGGATTGAGTAGGTTGGCGTCGACCCCGGGCAGCTCCTTCGGAATGCGCAGGTGGAACCAGTTGGTCTCGGCGAACTCCGCGGCGTTGATGCTGCCGTCGAGAATGGCGTTGATGCAGGCACGGGTCGCCTTGATGCTCATCCGCTCGCCGACGCCGTAGCCGCCGCCGACCCAGCCGGTATTGACCAGGTAGGCGTTGACCCCGTGTTTTTCCATCTTCTCGCCCAGCAGTTTGGCGTAGGCGGTGGGATGCAGGGGCAGGAAGGCCTCGCCGAAGCAGGCGGAGAAAGTGGCCTGGGGTTCGGTGACCCCGCGCTCGGTTCCGGCGACCTTGGCCGTGTAGCCGGAGAGGAAATAGTACATCGCCTGCTCTTTGGTCAGTTTGGAGACCGGAGGCAGGACGCCGAAGGCGTCGCAGGTCAGGAAGATGATGTTCCTGGGATGCCCGCCCTTGAGCGACGGCTCGAAATTGTCGATATGCTCGATCGGGTAGGAAACGCGGGTGTTCTCGGTCTTCGAATCGTCCTCGAAGTCGATCACTCCCTTCTCGCAGGCGACGACGTTTTCCAGCAGGGCGTTGCGGCGGATGGCATTATAGATCTCCGGCTCGTTTTCGGCCGAGAGATTGATGGTCTTGGCGTAGCAGCCGCCCTCGAAGTTGAAGATGCCCTCGTCGTCCCAGCCGTGCTCGTCATCACCGATGAGCCTGCGGTTCGGGTCGGTGGAGAGGGTGGTCTTGCCGGTGCCGGAGAGGCCGAAGAAAAGGGCCACGTCGCCCTCCTCGCCGACGTTGGCGCTGCAGTGCATCGACAGGATACCCTCGATCGGCAGCCAGTAGTTCATCATGGTGAAAATGCCCTTTTTCATCTCCCCGCCGTACCAGGTGCCGCCGATGATGGCCACGTTCTTCTCGATGTTGAAGATGACGAAGACCTCGGAGTTGAGGCCATGCTCCTCCCATTTTTCGTTTGCGAGGTTGCTGGCGTTGTAGACGGTGAAATCGGGAGCGAAATCGGCCAGTTCACCGGCTCCGGGGCGGATGAACATGTTCTTGACGAAATGGGACTGCCAGGCGAACTCGGTCACGAAGCGGACCTTCTTGCGGGTGTTCTCGTTGGCGCCGCAGAAGCCGTCGGTGACGTACAGGTCCTTTCCGGAGAGATAATCGGTAACCTCGGCGTAGAGTTCGTCGAAGATCTCCGGCGCCACGGCCTGATTGATCTTGCCCCAGGCGATGTTGGGGAATGAGGGGTTCTGGTGGGCGAAATACTTGTCCTTGGGAGAGCGGCCGGTAAACTTGCCGGTATCGACCATCATCGTGCCGTTTTCCGACACCTGTCCCTCGTTGTTCCGGCTCTCGTGCTCGAAAAGTTCATCGTAGCCCTGATTGTGATAAATCCGGCCGACACGCTCCAGACCAAGAGTCGCCGCATCCAACGACAGTTTCTGACCTTCCATAGCTGCTGCTCCCTGCATTTTTTTGCCCCCTGTCTGGGTTGTTTGGTTCCGCCCGGAACGAACCGGGCTGTTTTTCATCCAAAAAGGCGGTCGTTCGCCGCCCGGCGGTATCGAATTCCTTACGAAGATTCGATTATACCGTCCTTTTCCCTCCGTCCGCAATGAACGGGCCTTGAAACAGATGCAAAATCCGGGTCCATTCCGTAAACAAAACGCCATATTATTAACAAATTTACCGAAGATAAAAAAGAGAAAAGTTTAGATAAAAAACTTTCCTCGCGGCAGTCCTCCGGAAACACTTCATGTGTCCCCGGGATATGACCTGTGATATTCAGGGATTGCCTCGGCTGCGAAGCTTCAGGTAGGCGACCAGTTGCCAGATCTGCTCGTCGCTGAAATGGGCTCCCCAGGCCGGCATGACCGAGCCGCGGGAGCGGAAGGGTTCGACCGTTTTGCCCCGCGCGATGCGCCAGAACAGGTAGTCGGGCGCGATGGCGCGGTATTTTTGCGCCCCGAAATCGGGCGCCGGCGGGTTGAAAAAATCGGCCCGGGGGCTGCGGCCTTCGCTGGTGTGACCGTGGCAGCGCGCGCAGTGGTCCATGAAAAGCTGTTTTCCCGCACGGGCGCTGGCGGGATCCTGGAGGAGACCTTCGGGCACCTGGCGCCGGGGATGGGAAGGAACCCGCTCACCGCAGGCTGCCAGAGTACAGAAAAGAAGAGTGACGAGAGTTGCCTGCCTGATCATGAATTTTCTTCATCGCCCGTCGAAATTTCAGGCCGCCTCTTCCAACTCCACCCCCATCGCGCGAAGCTCCTCGGCGATCTCGTCGACCACCCTTTCAAGGGCCTCGGCCACGGCCGGAGTCAGCTCCAGCCCCACCTCGATCGAGCCGGGCTGGGCGCCCCAGACCACTAGCTCGGCCGGCAGGTGTCCGCGCAGCTCGGCCACCGCCAGCAGGTCTTGCAGTCCCATCTGATGAACCGAGAGCTTGCCGGCAAAGGCCCGGGGAACCTCCTCGCCCTGCAGGCGGAATACGCTGCCCGGCGGCGCCTGCATCTCGATGGCATCGACGATCAGCAGGCGATCGAGCCCTTCGAGCCGGGGCAGCAGATCGAGACCGAGAGTGCCGCCGTCGACTACCCCCACGTTCTCCGGGAACCGGTAGCGGGCCAGCAGGGCCTCCACCGCCCGGCTGCCGAAGGCGTCGTCGCTCATCAGGGCATTGCCCAGCCCGAGGACCAACGCCCGCATCAGAGATCCTCCGGTTCGATGAACTTGTAGCCGCCGAAGATGCTGGTCATGGTACCGTTGCGCTCCTTCACGTCCATCAGCCAGGCGCTGTAGACGTGATGGATGGCGAAGCCGATCAGCAGCCACATGATCAGGTGGTGGACAAGCCGCAGGTACTGCAGGTCGAGCAGGCCCACCACGGGCCCGGTCAGGCCGGCCCAGAATCCACCCGGATCGAACTGGCCGTAGAGGGTGAATCCGGTGACGATCTGGAGCAGCAAAAGGACCATGACGCCGGAGTAGGCGGTGGCCGCCAGGGCGTTGTGCCCCACCTCGTAGGAGATCTGGCGACCCGTGAAGGTGTAGTAGCGGAACATCCGCCAGGCGTTCGCCCTCCCCGCCCGGGTCAGCCAGGGAAAGAAGGCCGCCCAGGAGCAATGGTGGTTGCCGAAAAAGGCCCAGAGCAGGCGGGTGATCACCGAAAGGGTGAAGAGGTAGGCAAAGCTAAAATGAACCGCCCGGTTCCACCCCATAATGTACTGGGCGGTCTCGGTAGCGGTATAGAAGGGGTGCCCGATGTAGAATCCCGTGATCGACAGCACCACGATGGATAGCACATTGATCCAGTGGGTGATTCTGACAGGCCACTCCCAGACGTAGCGTAATTCGAGCATGTGAACCTCCCTGATCCCTGATCCGTGATCCGTGATCCGTGATCCGTGAAGGCCGGGAAAGGCTTTTGACCATTCACGGTTCACGATTCGCCTTTCACGGCGCCTAAAGCGCCTTGACCCGGATGATTTCCGATCCAGTTCCGTCGAGCACGTGCACCGCGCAGGCGAGGCACGGGTCGAAGGAGTGCACGGTGCGCAGCAGCTCCAGCGGTTTCTCCGGGTCGGCGATGGGCGTTCCGGCCAGGGCCGCCTCGTAGGGCCCCGCCTGTCCCATGGCGTCCCGGGGCCCGGCGTTCCAGGTGGAGGGAACGACCGCCTGGTAATTGGCGATGGCGCCGTTTTCGATGTTGATCCAGTGCCCCAGAGCGCCCCGGGGAGCCTCATGGAAACCGAATCCCCTGGCCTCCGCGGGCCAGGTGGATGGCTCCCAGCGCTCGTCGTTGAAAGTCTCGAGAATCCCCCGACCCATGTTGTCGGCCAGCTGGTCGAGCCAGACTTCGGATTTCTGCGCCAGAACCAGGGTCTCGATGCCGCGGGCGGCGGTGCGCCCCAGGGTGGAGAAGAGGGCCTCGGGTCCGACGCCGAGCTTGGCGAGGACGAAATCGACGGCCTTCTTGGCCTCGGGCTGTCCCTTGGCGTAGGCGATCACCATCCGGGCGAGCGGCCCGACCTCCATCGGCTGATCCATGTAGCGGGGGGCCTTCACCCAGGAATACTTCTCGTCGGTGTCGAGGTGCTCGAACGGGGGCCTGGGACCGGTATAGCGGTGGCTGGTCTCCCCGGCGTAGGGATGCAGGCCCTTGTCGTCCCCGCCGGCGTAGGTATACCAGGAGTGAGTGACATACTCGGTAACCTTCTCCTGGTCCATCGGCTGGACGTTGGCCAGGTCCTTGCCCATGATGACCCCACGGGGGAACCAGAGACTGTCCGGGTTGCCGCTGTCGTCCATGGGAAACTCACCGTAGGAGAGGAAGTTACCGACCCCGCCGCCGATCCCGGCCCATTCCTTGTAAAAGGAAGCAACCGCCAGCAGGTCGGGGATGTAGACCTGCTCGACGAAGACCCGGGTCTTCTGCAGCAGCTTGCGGATCTGGGCGATGCGGTCGGCATTGAGGGCGTTCTGACTGTCCGGGTCGACGGGGATGGCCATCCCCCCCACCAGGAAGGTCTGGGGATGGGGGTTCTTGGAGCCGAGGATGGCGTGGATCTTGATGACGTCCTTCTGCCATTCCAGGGCCTCCAGGTAATGGGCGACGGCCATGAGGTTGGCCTCGGGCGGCAGCTTGTAGGCGCTGTGGCCCCAGTAGGCGTTCTGGAAGGGGCCCAGCCGTCCGGTGCCGACAAAGGCGGCGATGCGATCCTGCACCCCCTTGAAATAGGCGGCGCTGGACATCGGCCAGTCTGAGATCGATTGGGCCAGGCGGGCCGTGGCGGCCGGATCGGCCTTGAGGGCGCCGGTGATATCGACCCAGTCGAGGGCATGCAGGTGGTAGAAGTGGATGACGTGGTCCTGCAGGTTCTGCGAGGCCATGATCAGATTGCGGATCAAGCGGGCGTTGGCGGGGATGCGGATGTTGAGGGCATCCTCCACGCAGCGGATGCTGGCGATGGAATGGACGGTGGTGCAGACGCCGCAGAAACGCTGGGTGAAATGGTGGGCATCGCGCGGATCGCGCCCCTTGAGGATGGTCTCGATCCCCCGGAACATGGTGGAGGAACTCCAGGCCTTGGCGATCCGGCCTCCATCCAGCTGGGCTTCGATGCGCAGATGACCTTCGATGCGGGTGATCGGGTCGACGACGATTTTCTTGGCCATCTCCTAGTCCTCCTTCTTCACTTTATCGGATTCCATCGCGTCCCCCTTGCGGAAGGCGCTCAATACCCCGTGGGCGCCGAAGGCCACCGCCGTGGCCGCCGCAAGACCGATGCCGATCTTGTCGGCGGTGTTCTCGATGCCGAAGCCGGGCACCTTGGGCAGACGGCGGTAGAAGGGGGTCATGGCATCCCAGAACTGCGGTTCGGAGCAGCCGATGCAGCCGTGGCCGGCCATGACCGGCCAGCTCGTTCCCTGGTTGTAGCGCACGGTGGGGCAGTTGTGGAAAGTCTCCGGGCCCTTGCAGCCGAGCTTGTAGAGGCAGTATCCCTTGCGGTGCCCCTCGTCGCCGAAGACTTCGGCATACTGCCCGGCGTCGAAATGGGCCCGGCGCTCGCAGTTGTCGTGAATGCGCTTGCCGTAGGCGAACAGGGGACGGTTCAGGCGGTCGACGGCCGGCAACTTGCCGAAGGTCAGGAAGTGGACGATGGTGGCGGTGAGGTTGTCGGCGTTCAGCGGGCAGCCCGAAAGGTTGACAATGTTCAGACCCGGAATCGCCTCCTGCACCCCCATGGCGCCGGTGGGGTTGGGGGCGGCGGCGGGGATGTTGCCGAAGGTGGCGCAGCTGCCCACGGCAATGGTGGCGGCGGCATTGGTGCAGACCCGACGGGCGATGTCGAGCGCCGTCTCGCCGCCGACGGTGCAGTAGACCCCGCCGTCTCCGGCCGGGATAGCCCCCTCGACCACCGCGATGTATTTCCCCTTGTATTTCTCCATCGCCTGTTTTTTGGCCTCCTCGGCCTGATGGCCGGCCGCTGCCATGATGGTCTCGTGATACTCCAGGGAAATCAGGTCCAGAATGAGCTTGGCCACCGTCGGCTGGTTGGCCCGCAGCAGGGCCTCGGAATCGCCGGCGCAGTCCTGGAATTCGAGCCAGATAACCGGTACGCGGTTGTCCTCGATGGCACTGGCGATCTTCGGGGCGAAGGTCACCGGCAGGGCAAGGGTCGCCGTCATGGCGGTACAGAACTTCATGAAGTCGCGGCGGCTCACGCCCCTCAATTCCCACTTGCTCAGGATTTCCTCGGGCCAGGAGACCGGTTCCGTTACAGGGTCCTTTGCCATGGCTCTTGCCTCCTTTCGATGTTTGAATCTCATCGGCAAAACATGGATTGATCACCGATTTTCAGCATCTTTCACAATTATACAAAGGGACCGGATAAATTGAAATATAACGTTGTTCTTATCGGGCCCGGCAATTACTGTCCAGGGGAAATCGACCAGATCGTCTATACCGTCTTACCGTGCAGGTTAAATGTTCGCACATACGGCACAAACCTGCCGGCAGGGCATTCGATGAAAGTGAAATCAGCAACATTTTAACAGGGCCGGGGCAATCGGCAAGCCGCTGAAAAAACGACGGGTTCGGCTTCGCACCCGGCCGACCTTCAAAAGATCCCCGAGGATGCTATACTGGGAACAGAGGAAGAAGCCAAGGAACGAAAAAGGAGGCCAAGCATGCGAAAAGACGTTAAATTCGGTATCAGCGATAAGCGTGGGCGGGCCAAGACGAGCGAAGATCCCTACATCCCGGAAGAAGGACGCAAGGAACCTTCCTTGTGCGAAAAGTGCCACGCCGTCTACCAGAACAAACGCTGGTATGTCGACGATGAGGCCTTCGCCCAACTGCGGGACAGCGACGACGCACAGTTCGTGACCTGTCCGGCCTGCCGCAAAATCGCCGAGCACTACCCCGAGGGGATCGTCACTTTGCGGGGAGATTACCTGTGGCAGCATGAGGAGGAGATCCGCAACATCCTCCTGAACGAGGAGGACAAGGCGATGGCCAAAAACCCCCTCGAACGCATCATGCGCATGGACCGGGAGGGCGACGAGATCGTGATCGAAACCACCGAGCAGAAACTGGCCGAACACCTCGGACGGGCCCTGAGCAAGGCGCATCAGGGGGAACTCGATATCGCCTGGAGCCAGGACCACGGGGTCTGCCGGGTGACCTGGGAGCGTTGACGGGGGAGAATCGCACCGCAACCTCGCTATCCGGCCGCATAACCGGTAAAGGCATCGCGCCTTTATCGGTTTATGTTGTTTTCGGGCCACAATCGGAGAGATCGGCGTGGGGGAATACCGGCTTCTGGAACATACGGCCGACATGGGAATCGAGGCCCTCGGCGCCAGCTGCGAAGAGCTCTTCATCCAGACTGCCCGCGGCCTGATGGCCATCCTCTGTCCCGACGCCCGCACCTCGACCGAAGCCGAAAGGCGCCTCCGGGTGACGGGTCTCGACCGGGAGGAACTGCTGGTCAACTGGCTCAACGAGATCCTCTACCTGCTGCAAGGCGGCGACTTCTTCCCTGTCGATTTCGAGATCGAAGAGATGGGCGAGACGCTCCTCTCGGCCAGGGTCCGCGGCGAGGCTTTCGACCCGGAGCGCCACCCCGTCGAGCGGGAAATAAAAGCGGTCACCTACCACCGGCTCCGCGTTGAAGAGGTCGACGGCCGCTGGCGGGCCCGCGTCTACGTGGACCTTTGATCCCAGAAAGAGCATTTGCACCGCAAAGCCGCAAAGATCGCCAAGGAGATCAAACAATTATCTGGAAAGAGATTGCAACCCAACGGGTTCAACTATCTATCTTTTTAGGGCCCTGAATATCTTTGCGTCCTTTGCGCCTTAGCGGTAATGAACTGCAGAACTTAGGTTGATCATCAGGGAGAACGCGATGAACGTCCAGATCGAGCAGATCGACGCCTGCCGCTGGCGGCTGCCCCGGCAGGGGGCCATGCGCACCGAGGGGCTGGTCTTCGCCGACCGGCAGATGATCGAGGTGCTCAAGAAGGAGAAAGCCCTGGAGCAGGTGGCCAACGTCGCCACCCTGCCCGGCATCGTCGGCAAATCGATCGCCATGCCCGACATCCACTGGGGCTACGGTTTTCCCATCGGCGGGGTAGCCGCCTTCGACCCCGACGAGGGGGTGGTTTCCCCCGGCGGCGTCGGCTACGACATCAATTGCGGCGTGCGCCTGCTGCGCACCGCCCTCGAAGAAGGCGAGGTCCGTCCCCGGATCAAGGAGCTGGCCGACCGCCTCTTCCGGAGCGTCCCTTCCGGCGTCGGCTCCCACCGGCGGGACTTCCGGCTCTCCACCCACGAGGAGCGGCGGGTGCTGGAGAAGGGGGCCCGCTGGGCGGTGGAGCACGGCTTCGGTACGGCGGAGGACCTGCGCCATATCGAGGAACTGGGGACGATCGAGGGAGCCGACCCGGGACTGCTCTCCGAGCGGGCCCTCGAACGGGGCCGGGACCAGCTCGGCACCCTCGGCAGCGGCAACCACTTTCTCGAGGTGCAGCGGGTCGAGGAGATCGGCGACGAGGAGGCGGCCACGGCCCTGGGGCTGTACCCCGGGCAGGTCACGGTCACCATCCATACCGGCAGTCGCGGCCTCGGCTACCAGGTCTGCGACGACTATATCCGGCTCATGGTGCGGGCCAGCCGCAAGTACGGCATCGAGCTTCCCGACCGGCAGCTGTGCTGCGCGCCGCTGTCGAGTCCCGAGGGCAAGCAGTACCTGGCCGCCATGGCCTGCGCCGCCAACTTCGCCTT
>Ga0102953_1000632_pt1 | contig 23873 bp, 23 predicted proteins | sample SalPon2A_C_D2_MG_FD_78509 | JGI IMG/M metagenome (GOLD analysis project Ga0102953, IMG submission 78509) | Soil microbial communities from South San Francisco under conditions of wetland restoration - Salt Pond MetaG R2A_C_D2_MG | ecosystem: Environmental > Terrestrial > Soil > Wetlands | place... | reverse complement strand
GGCGACGAGCAAGGCGATCTCGGGGTTCGCGTATGACGATTACGTGGGGGCGTATGGGGCGTCGGCGGCGGATGCTCCGATGGCGTACCTGAACCGCACCCGCTACTGGGTCGACACCTTCCTGAGCCGGGCTGCGCCCGCGGTCAGCGTGTCGATCTCACCGTCGAGCGCGAGCGTGTCGACGGGCGGTGGCACGTCGTTCTCGGCGACGGTGAGCAACGCGTCGGATACGAGCGTGACCTGGTCGGCGGACGGCGGCAGCGTGAGCGGAACGGGGAACACGGTGACGTACACGGCGCCGGGGACGGCAGGCACGTACCACGTGACCGCGACGAGCAACCAGGACGGGTCGAAGAGCGCGACCGCGGTGGTGAGCGTGACGGCTCCAGGTGCGGGCGTTCCGCGCCCGGATCACGTGGTGATCGTGATCGAGGAGAACCACTCGTTCTCGTCGATCTACGGCAGCAGCTCCGCGCCGTACATGACGGCGCTTGCCGACAGCGGCGCGCTGTTCACGCAGTCGTTCGCCATCGAGCATCCCAGTGAGCCCAACTATCTGGACTTGTTCTCGGGCTCGAATCAGGGCGTCACGGATGATTCGTGTCCGCACACCTTCACGACGCCGAACCTCGCCAACGAGCTGCTGAGCGCGGGCTTCACCTTCGGAGCCTACTCGGAGGATCTCCCGAGTGCGGGAAGCACCGTGTGCACGAATCAGAAGTACGCGAGGAAGCACGACCCGTGGGTGAACTGGCCCAGCATCCCGGGCGGCACCGAGATGCCCTTCACCAGCTTCCCGGCCGATTACGCCACGCTCCCCGACGTTTCGTTCGTGGTACCCAACCTCGACGACGACATGCACGACGGCAGCGTCGCGCAGGGCGACGCGTGGCTTCAGAGCAACATCGATGGGTATGCGCAGTGGGCGATGACGCACAACAGCCTTCTCATCGTCACGTTCGACGAGGGTTCCGGATCGAACCAGATCTATACCGTGTTCTACGGGCAGAACGTGGTGCAGGGCAGCTATTCGGAGCATATCGACCACTTCGCCGTGCTGCGGACGCTCGAGGACATGTACGGGCTGGGTCATGCGGGGGCGAGCTCCTCGGCGACGCCGATAACGGATGTGTGGTGAGGCGGGGTTCGATGTCTCGGCCTTCCCATGCCGGCGGTCGCGGGCTCGAACGCGCGACCGCCGCCTCCAGGCGGAGCCCGGACCCGCGGCGTGGGTCCGGTCGCTCCGTGGCGACGCCGCCGGGCGGGGCCTTCGCCTTCGCCGTGGCGCTCGTGTCGGCGCTCCTCGGCGGCTGCTCGAAGGCGCCTCCGGGGACGGCGGCGCCGGCGGTGAGCGTGTCGATCTCGCCGACCAGCGCCAGCCTGCGCGCAGCGGAGAGCGCCTCGTTCACGGCCTTCGTGAGCCACGCCTCGGACACGAGCGTGACGTGGTCGGCGGACGGCGGCAGCGTCGTGGGGACCGGCCCCACGGTGACGTACACGGCGCCCGGGACGGGCGGCACGTACCATGTCACGGTGATGAGCGATCAGGACGGCTCGAAGAGCGCGACGGCAGTGGTGACGGTGTCGACATCGTCCGGCGGGGGAAGCACGGTCACGGTGGCCGCGGCGGGCGACGTCGCCTGCGACCCGACGGATCCCCATTTCAACGGCGGCGATGGTACGAGCAATGCCTGCCACATGAAGGCGACGTCGGATCTCCTGATGGCGATGCAGCCCGACGCGGTGCTGGTCTTGGGCGACGATCAATACGAAGACGGTGCCCTCGCCACGTTCCAGCAGTCCTACGACCCGACCTGGGGTCGGTTGAAGAGCGTCACCCATCCGGCCGTCGGCAACCACGAATACCTGACGGCCGGGGCCGAAGGGTACTTCGCCTACTTCGGGTCGGCGGCGGGCGATCCGGGCAAGGGGTACTACAGCTATGACGTCGGTGACTGGCATCTGATCGCGATCAACTCGAACTGCAGCAAGGCCGGAGGCTGCGCGTCCGGCTCCCCGCAGGAACAGTGGCTGCGCGCCGATCTGGCGGCCAGCTCTGCCGCTTGCACCCTCGCCTACTGGCATCATCCCCGTTACAGCTCTGGTGAGTGGGGCGACAACGCCTCCATGAGCGACATCTGGCAGGCGCTCTACGACCATGGGGCGGAGATCGTGCTCTCCGGGCACGACCACGACTACGAACGCTTCGCGCCCCAGGATGCGACGGGCAACCTGGACGCGGCCCGCGGGGTGCGACAGTTCGTGGTCGGAACCGGCGGGCGCAACAACTATCCGGTGGGCCCGCCGATCGCCAACAGCCAGGTGATGAACGGCGACACGTACGGTGTGCTCAAGCTCACGCTGGGCCCCACCGGGTTCGATTGGCAGTTCGTGCCGGACACCAGCGGGAGCAGCGGTGGCTTCACCGACAGCGGCACCGCCTCTTGCCATTGAGCTCCGCCGGGACGAACGAGCGTGGCGGCGCCTATCCTCCCAGCACGCGCGCCAGCAGCTCGGCGCGGTTCTCCACCCCGAGCTTGCTGTAGACCTGGGTAACGTGCATCTTCACGGTTCCCTCGGAGATGCCGAGCACCTGGCCGATGGCGCGGTTCGACATGCCCTTCGCGAGGTACTGCAGGACCTCGTTCTGCTTGGGAGTCAACTTCGGGGTCTCGTCCGCCACCAGCGCCGCCGTCATGAGGCGGCGTTCCACCCACAGCTCGCCCCGACGCACCGCGCGCAGGGCTTGGACCAGCAGTTGCGCCTCGTCGGAGGGCTTGATGGTGCCGCGGTACTGGCGCTTGAGGAGGGCCAGCACGGTGCGGTCATCCCCCTGCGCGATGGCGAGGGTAGGCAGGTCCGGCGGGTGGGGGAACGGTGGCTGGAGGGCGCTCATGTCGACGAGCGCGACCTCCGAGGCCGCCTGGCGTTCGAGGCTGCCGCGGACGTCGAAACGCTCCAACAGGGCGATAACGCCCTCGGCGAATACGCGGTAACGAGATTGGACCCAGACGTGCATCGACAGCCGCACCAACCTTGCGGGCTCGGTGGTCGGGCCGCGTCGAGGGACCGCTCTCGCCGAGACCGAAGGGCGATGTGAGCCACGCTGCCTCGCCCCTATGAGGGCCATGTTACATCAGGCTCTCATCTGTCGGTGTCCTATTCGGAGTAGGCGGGCCCAGGGCGGCCCGGTCGGGCACGGCGCCGTGCGCCAGCAGGTAGAGTGCGGCGACGAGCGCCCGTTCGCCCCGCGGGGCGAGCCATGGGGGCGGACACAGCATGAACACGCGCAAGCGCGAAACGCGCATGTCGATCCTCCTCGACCACCTCATGCGGCATGCCGACGCTGAGATGAGCGCCGCGGACATCGGCGACGAGACCGGTCTGGGCGATACGGTCCTTCCGTTGCTCGCGGACCTCGCGCGCAGCGGCCTGGTGCGCCACAGCTGGCAGGACGTCCGCGGGCGGCGCTGTCTGTGCTACCGCATCACGGACGCCGGTCGCGAAGAGCGGCCCTCGGACTGACCGCGGCGGCGCCGTCCGCGCCGCTCACGATCCCTGCGACCGCACCTTTCACGCCCTGACGTAGCAGCGACGTGCTGCGCGGTTCCCCGCGAGGTTCCGGCCCCGGTCTCGTGCAGGTGTCACAGCGGCCCGGCCGCCGTGCCATCTAATCTTCCTTACCGACGGCTCATCACCTGGATTCCGCCCGGCGGAACCGCCAGTCGTCGCACGACATCGGCCTACATCGGCTCGACGCTCTGCCGGCAGCTCCGAACCGCGTCCTCGGCGTGGGTGCTGGGCATGAGGGGGCAGGGCGAGGAAGGGGATAGATGGAACGGGACTCGTCGAACCGGAACGGGCGGTCGCCCATGAAGTCGCTGGCGCTGGGCATCAGCTCGGCGACGCTGGTGGCATTGCTGGCAGGCTGCAGCCTCGTGTCGGGCGGGGGCGGAGGGGGCACGCCCCAGCCCAGCGGCCCGCCCACCGTGGCGGTCGCAGGCGACGTGGCGTGCGATCCCACGGTCACGACCTACACGTCGGACCAGTGCCACTCGAGCCAGACGGCCAGCCTGATCCAGGCGATGAACCCGCAGGCGGTCCTTATGGTCGGTGACGGCCAGTACGAGGACGGGGCGCTGTCGAAGTACCAGCAGGCGTACGACTCCACCTGGGGCCAGTTCAAGAACATCACCTACCCGGCCGTCGGCAACCACGACTACGTCACCACCGGAGCGCAGGGATACGCCCAGTACTTCGGCTCCCGCGCGGTGCGCAGCGGCACCTTCTACTACAGCTTCGACATCGGCTCGTGGCACGCGGTGGTGCTGGACTCCGATTGCGTGCAAGTGACCAGCGCGCCGAGCTGCGCGGCGGGCTCGGCCCAGGAGACATGGTTGCGTAACGACCTGTCGTCGAGCCAGGCCCAGTGCACGCTGGCGGTCCTCCACCACCCGTACTACAGCTCCGGCCAGGACGGCGACCATCCGCAGCTCCAGGCCCTGTTCCAGGCGCTCTACGACAACCACGTGGAGATGGTGTTCTCCGGTCACGATCACGACTACGAGCGCTTCCAACCCCAGGACGCCAACGCCAACGCCGACCCAGCCGGCGTGACCCAGTTCGTGGTCGGAACGGGCGGCTTCAGCCACATGCCGCAGAACGTCGCCGATCCCAACAGCGCGGTGGCGAACTACACCACCTATGGCGTGCTCCAGCTGACGCTGCGGTCGGACGGGTACGACTGGGAGTTCGTCCCCGACACCTCCAGCGGCTCGTTCACCGACAGCGGCAGCGCGTCCTGCAACTGACCGGCCGGCGGCCCGACGCCTCCGCCGACCCACGCTTCCTGCCAGCGCCGGTCCCTCAGGGGACCGGCGCGCCGTTCGTGGGCCGGTCGCCCGGCGTGCGGCGCGGAGCGCCCGCCCGGTCGCGACCGAGGCCGAGAGGCGGGCCGGCGCCTCAGCGCAGACCCGTGATGGCGCCGTCGGCGTCCACGCGGACGCGCCTGGCCGCCGGGTCGCGGGGGAGGCCGGGCATGGTGTTGATGCGTCCCATGAGGGCCACCAGGAACCCGGCACCGACGGCGGGACGCACCTCGTTGACGGTCAGGGTCATGCCGCTCGCCAGCCCGCCCGCCTTGGGGTCGTCCGAGAAAGAGAGATGGGTCTTGGCCACGCACACCGGCAGGTCTCCCAGGCCGGCAGCGCCGAGGATCGCGAGGTCGCGGCAGGCGGCGTCCGAGAGCGTCACCTCGGCGGCGCCGTAGAGTCGCCGGCCCAACGTGCCGACCTTCTCCCTGAAGGGAGTGGTTGGCTCGTAGAGGTAGCGCGGCGCGGGCGGGTCGGTGTCGGTGGCGGCGATCGCCTCCAGCACGCGGGTGGCGAGCGCCTCGCCGCCGCGTCCGCCGTCGGCGAAGGCGGTGATCCTCGCGGCCGCCGTGCCGAGCCGCTCGGCGCGTGCCTCCACGGCCGCCAGGTCGGTCTCCGAATCGCCGTCGAAGACGTTGAGCGCCACCACGGCCGGCAGTCCGAAGGCGCGCACGTTCGCGATCTGGCGGTCCAGATGCGCCAGGCCGCGGGCGAGATCGCCGTCGCCGTGGGCGGCAAGGGCGCGCACGGTGGCGACGAGCACCACCAGGCGCGGCCACAGGCCGGCTTGGCGCGCCTTGAGGTGCAGGAACTTCTCGCCCCCCAGATCGAAGCCGAAGCCGGCTTCGGTTACGACGACGTCCGCATGACGCAAGGCGAGCTCGGTGGCGATCACGCTGGAGCAGCCGTGCGCGATGTTGCCGAAGGGACCCGTGTGCACCAGCGCCGGAGCGCCCTCGGCCGTCTGCGCCAGGTTGGGGTCGAGGGCGTCGCGCAGCAGCGCGAGCATCGCGTCGACGGCCCCGAGGTCGCCGATGGTTACGGTCGCCCCGTCCCGGCGCCAGCCGACCACGGTGCGGTCCAGGCGGGTGCGAAGGTCCTCGAGGTCCGTGGCCAGCGCCATGATGGCCATCACCTCGCTGGCGGCGGTGATATCGAAGCGGGTGCCGCGCTCGCCGCGCTTCCCGGCGGCCACCACAACGCTGCGCAGGGCGCGGTCGTCGACGTCCAACACGCGCGGCCAGGTGACGCGGCCGGCGTCGAGGCCGCTGGCCGCGCCGAAGTGCAGGTCGCTGTCGATCATGGCGGCGACGAGGTTGTGGGCGCTGGTGATGGCGTGCATGTCACCGGTGAAGTGGAGGTTGATGTCGTGGGCCGGCTGGAGCGTCGAGCGGCCGCCGCCGGTGCCGCCGCCCTTGATGCCGAAGAGCGGGCCGAGCGAGGGTTCCCTGAGGGCCGCGACGCCGCGGGCGCCGATCCGTCGCAGGCCGTCTGCGAGGCCGATGCTGACGGTCGTCTTGCCTTCCCCGGCCGCGGTCGGGCCGATCGCGCTCACCAGGACGAGCTTGCCCTGGGGGCGTCGTGCGCCCGTGCGGCGGTCGATCTTGGCTTTGGTGGTGCCCAGGGGCGTGACGGCGGCGGCATCGACACCGAGCTCGGAGGCGACGTCCAGGATGGGACGGAGTGGGGTATCCACGGCGTTCCCAGCCTAGACGTGGCCGGTGGCCGGCGCCAGTAGGAACGTCCCGCGGGACGCGAAGCGAGCGCGGCCGCCCCTGGACGCCGGCGATAGGTGCATATACACTTGTAGCCATGCCGGCCGAGAACGGACCCGTGGACTTCGCCGCCTGCCGGCGCATCTCCCGGACGTGCACGTACTTCAACGTGCGCAGGGCCGCGCGCATCCTGGGGGAGGCATACGACCGCGAGCTGCGCCGATTCGGGCTCAAGGGCACGCAGTTCTCCGTGCTGGTCGCGACGGCCCTGCTCGAGGAGCCGACCGTAGGTCGCCTGTCCGTGGCGATGAGCGCCGACCGGACCACCATCACGCGCGCGCTCGCACCGCTCGAGCGCGACGGCTGGATCGTGACCTGCGCAGGACCGGACCGCCGAGAACGGCGGGTGCGCCTGACGCGCGCTGGCGGGGTCCGCCTGGCGCGCGCCGTCGAGGCGTGGGAACGGGCGCAGCGAGGTGTCGTCGAGGCCATGGGTGAGGAGGCCTGGAGCGACCTTCTGGCCGGAGCGAAGCGGGTTCACGAGGTCGCGGGGGCGCTCGCCTTACCCCTTGCGCCCGCGGGCGCGGAGGCCGCAGACTAGCGCAACGCAGCAACGGGAGGGAGCGCCACGTCGGCGCATCGAGACCCGGGACGTGCCGGGGGCTCGGGAAGGAGCGAGGTATGAGCGGGGTACGGGTACTGGTCGGTACGCGCAAGGGGGCCTTCATCCTCACCTCGGACGCCCGAAGGCGTGATTGGAAGGTGGAGGGGCCGCTCTTCGGCGGATGGCAGATCTACCACCTCAAGGGGTCGCCGGTGGATGTAGACCGCATCTACGCCTCGCAGAGCCTCGGCTGGTTCGGTCAGCAGATCCAGCGCTCCGACGACGGCGGCAGGAGCTGGGCGCCCGCCGGGAACGAGTTCGCGTACGCGGGCGTTCCCGGCACGCACCAGTGGTACGACGGCACCCGGCACCCGTGGAAGTTCGAACGGGTGTGGCACCTGGAGCCGGCTCTCGACGATCCCGACACCGTCTACGCCGGCGTGGAGGACGCAGCGCTGTTCCGCTCCCGCGACGGCGGCGCTTCCTGGCAGGAGCTCCAGGGGCTGCGCGAGCACGGTTCCGGACCCAAGTGGCAGCCCGGGGCCGGCGGCATGTGCCTCCACACCATCGTGCTCGATCCCAGCCGGCCCGAACGCATGTTCATCGCCATCTCCGCCGCCGGGGTGTTCCGCACCGACGACGCCGGCGTCAGCTGGCGGGCGGCCAACAACGGCCTCAACTCCGCGGGCATCCTGCCGGATCCCGAGGCCGACGTCGGCCACTGCGTGCACCGCATCGCGATGCACCCCTCGAAGCCCGACACGCTGTTCATGCAGAAGCACTGGGACGTGATGCGCTCCGACGACGGCGGCGACTCCTGGGTGGAGGTCAGCGGCAACCTTCCCAGCGACTTCGGGTTCCCCATCGAGGTGCACGCGCACGAGCCGGAGACCGTCTACGTGGTGCCGATCAAGAGCGACTCGGAGCACTACCCGCCCGAGGGCAAGCTGCGCGTGTACCGCAGCCGCAGCGGCGGCAACGACTGGGAGCCGCTGACGAAGGGGCTGCCCCAGGAGAACTGTTACGTCAACGTCTTGCGCGACGCCATGGCCGTGGACGGGCTGGAGCGTTGCGGCGTCTACTTCGGCACCACCGGCGGGGACGTCTACGCCTCCAACGACGACGGCGACAGCTGGACGGGCATCGTTCACGACCTCCCGTCGGTGCTCTCCGTCGAGGTGCAGACGCTCCCGTGAGCGTCGGCGGGCTACGCGCCGTGCGCCGCGGGTGGGGCGACCGCCCGGCGCAACCGGCCGGGGGCTGCGACGACCGCAGGGGGACGGGATGACCGGCGGCATCGCGGTCCGCGTCGTCCTGCCCGAGCACCTTCGGACCCTCGCCGGCGTGGGACGCGAGTTCCGGGTGGAGGTCGCACATACGGCCACGCTCGGCGCCGCGCTCGATGCCATCGAGGCAGCGTACCCGGTGCTTCGCGGCGCCATCCGCGACCACGGAACGCACCAGCGGCGGGCCTTCGTGCGTTACTTCGCCGTCGGCCGGGATCTCTCGCACGAGCCCGCCGACACCCCGTTGCCGGCGCCCGTCGTGGCGGGGCACGAGCCGTTCGTGGTGGTCGGCGCGATGGCGGGCGGCTGAGGACGGGGACGGCGCCCGCCCTCGGAGGCGTGCCGCCCCCCGAGCGGACCGGCCCCGAGGAGCCGCCTCGCTCGGCAGGGCCGCGCCCGCCTATACTCGCCCGGGAGGTCACGGATGCTGGCCGATGAGCGTTACCCGATCGGGCGCTTCGCCCCGCCCGCACGCATCGACGAAGACGTTCTGGGAGCCTGGCGCGAAGCGGTCGCGCACGCTCCGGAGCGTCTGCGCGAGGCGGTCGACGGGCTGAGCGGGTCCCAGCTCGACACACCCTACCGGGACGGAGGCTGGAGCGTTCGCCAGGTGGTCCACCACCTGCCCGATGCCCATCTCCACACCTACCTGCGCTTCAAGTGGGCGCTCGCCGAGGACGAACCGTCGGTCGCCGGTTACGACCAGGCCGGGTGGGCGGCGCTGCCGGACAGCTTGCATGGACCCATCGAGCCCGCCATGCGCCTCTACGATGCGCTGCACGCGCGTTGGACGGTCCTGCTGGACGCCATGGAGCTGCGGGAGTTCGAGCGCCGCTACTTGAACCCGCGCACCGGCGAGCCACGCAGCCTCGGCATCACCCTCGGCCTGTACGCCTGGCACGGCGAGCACCACGTCGCGCAGATCGTCGCGCTGCGACGGCGCCTGGGCTGGTGAGCCCACCGGGCCTGCAACGCTCTCGCTTCCGCGTGGCGCTCGCCCGGGAGCCGCGATCTCCGTCGCGTCAGCCCTTGACGCCAGAGCTCACGATCCCCTGCACGTAGAAGCGCTGTAGCGGCAGGAGCAGCAGCAGGGGCACCAGCGAGGCCAGCGTCGATGCCGCGAAGATCTGCGTCCACTGGGTGCTGTGTTGCTGCTGCAGGTTGGACAGGGCGATCTGGATGACGGTATAGCGCTGCGAGTGCACGGCGATCAGCGGCCACAGGAACGACTCCCATTGGAAGACGAACAGCAACAGGCCGGCGGCGATGGTCACCGGCAGCGACAGTGGCACGTAGAGGCGCAGCAAGATGGTGAGCCAGCTCGCACCATCGATGCGGGCGGCCTCCGAGATCTCCACGGGGATCTCCGCGAAGAACTGCCGGAACAGGAAGACGGCCATGCCGTTGCTCACGGCCGGGGCGATGAGCGCCGCGTAGCTGTCGAGCAGGCCGAGCTGCCCCACGAGCTGGAACAGAGGGATCGCCAGGGCCTCGGCCGGCACCATGGCCGACACCAGCGCGATCACGAACAGCACTCTCTTGCCTCGGAAGCGCAGGACGGCGAAGGCGAAACCGGCCAGGCCGTTGACGACCAGGCCGGTGGCGACCGTCGCCAGCGCCACGAAGGCGGTGTTGAGGAGCACCCGTGCGAAGGCGTGCCGGCCGAAGAGCTGCCGGTAGGCCTCCAGCGTCGGGTGGGCCGGCCACAGCGCTCGCAGGTCGAAGGGCGCGAGGTGCGCGAAGACGCGGTCGAGCGGCGTGAGGGAGCCCGCCAGCGCCCACCACAGCGGCACCACGAAGAAGAGCGCCACGGCGGCGTAGGCGACGGCGAGGCCCGCCCGCCCCAGCCACCGGCCGGCGCGCCGGGCGCCGACGGTCCGCCCGGAGCGGCCGCTCACCACGCCTGCCGACCCGCCTCGAGGAGCCGGAACTGGACGGCCACCACCGCCAGGATGATCGCCAGCAGCACCGTGACGATCGCGAGCGCGCCGCCCATGTCCCCGAAAGCGAAGCCGACCTTGTAGGCCTGGTACATCAGCACGTTGGTGGAGCCCGAGGGGCCGCCGCGCGTGAGCAGGTACATCGGCACGAACATGACGAAGTTGATGACGGTGTCGGCGACCAGCACGAACGTCAGCGGACGCCGCAACAGCGGCAGCGTCACCCGGAAGAGCCGCTGCAGCCCGGAGGCGCCGTCGATGGCTGCGGCCTCCAGCAGCTCGCCGGGGATGCTCTGGAGGCCCGCCAGGACGAACACCATCCAGTAACTCAGGCCCTTCCAGTTGGCGATCAGCATGATGCTCCACAGCGCCTGGCCGGAGCTGGTGTAGAAGGGCTGGTGCGGCAACCCCACGAACCCGAGAAGGGCGTTCACGAAGCCGCTGTTGGGATCGAGCATGAGCCGCCACAGGATGGTCGCCACCGGCAGCGACACCCCGATAGGCACCAGCAGCAGCACGCGGTAGGCGCCCATGGCCCGGCTCCTGCCGTCGACCATGAGCGCCAGCAGCAGCGCCAGCACCACCTGCATGGGGTTGAGGATGACGTTGAGCTTGAGCGTCACCCACAGGGCGTGCCAGAAGACGGGGTCGTGCAGCAGAACCGCGAAGTTGCCGAGCCCCACGAACACGGTGCTGGGGCCGGTCGCGCTGAAGATCTGCCGGTAGAGGCTCCCCGCCGCCGCGGCCAGGATGGGGTAGACGCGGAAGAGCGCCAGCCCCAGGAACGCAGGCAGGAGGAGCAGGTACGCGGCGCGCTCGTCGCCGCGCAGCAGCCCCGGCCGTGACCCGGGTCGGAGCTGCTGCCGGTGCCGCCGCTCAGGCGGAGAAGCGGCCACCGTCTGCGCCCGATGCGGTCACTGGAAGCGCTTCAGGTACGGGTCCACCTGCTGCACGGCGGCGTCCAGGGCCTGCTTGGGGTCGGCGCCGTTACGGATGTCGCTGAAGGCGCTGTCGAAGATGTCGTGGAGCTGCAGGTAGGCGGGCGTCAGCGGCCGCAGCAGCGCCGTGTGGCGCGACTGGTAGACGCCGAGGAGGTAGGCGTCGTCGGGGAAGGTGGTGTAACGGGGATCGCTCTCGATCTGATCGAGCACGGCCTGCTGCGTCGGGAAGTGACCGTACGAGCGGAACCACAGCGTGGCGCCCTGCTCGGCGGTCAGGAAGCGGATGAAGGCTCGGGCCGCCTGCTCGTGCTGCGAGTACGCGGCCACCCCCAGGTACCAGCCCCCGGTGGGGGTCACCGCCTTGCCGCCCGCGAAGGCCGGGTAGGGGGCGACCCCGAAGTCGACGCCGGACTTCTCGAACTTGGGGAGCTGCCAGGCTCCGCCGGCGAAGAGCGCCACCTTGCCTTCCGCGAAGAGGTCGGCGGTCTGAGGGTACGGCACGCCCTTGGGGCTGACGTTGGAGCCGTTGGAGAGGTCTCCGTACCAGCCGGCCGCCTTCACCCAGGCGGGCCCGTTCAGATAGCCGTCCGCCGTCTTGCCGTCCGGGCTCAGGATGCTCGCCCCCAGCGACGCGCCCAGCGGTTGGAGCTGGTACAGCTCGGTGGGCTGGCCGAAGATGAACCCCCACACGGAGGTGCTGCCGCCCGACCGGGTGGTGAGCTTCTTGGCGGCGGCGACCACCTGCTCCCAGGTCCAGCGCTGCCCGTCGGCGAGCGCCTGCATGTCGGCGTAGCTCACGGTCTTGCCGGGCACCAGCCCGGCGGGCGGCGTAACGCCCGCAGCGTCGAAGAGGGCCCGGTTGAAGTACAGCAGCTGGATGGAGCTGTCCTGCGGAGCCGCCATCAGGCGGCCGTTCACCATCCCGGCCTGCAGCGCCGCGTCGACCCAAGCGCCGTCCAGTTGCTGCTGGCTGAAGGTGCCGTCCAGCGGCGCCAGGAAGCCCAGCGCCGTGTATGCGGCGACCACCGGCTGATCGACCAGGAGGATATCGATGCCGCTGTCCTTGGCGCGCATACGCACCTGCGTGGTCTGGAACAGGTCGTCGAACGACTGCCCCTCCAGGTGCACGCAGATGCCCGGGTTGCGCTGCTCGAACGCGTCGATGACCGGCTGCATGGCGGTCTCGAACTCGGACAGGGTGAGGTAGGTCAGGGTGGTCTGGCAGGTGGTCTGGGCCGACGCTGTGCCGGCCAGTGCGAGTGCCAGCGCCGCCAGCGCGATGAGCGCGGGGGCCCAGGCTGGATGCGCCGCGAAACGGGGCAGGGCCATGGGTGTGCCTCCTAGATGTGTCGATCGGCCGTTCGCCGGCCGAGGACGTCGACGGGCCTTCGCCTCGTTGCCAAGGTACCAGAGCGCGCCGCCCGGGCGTCCGTGCGGGCAGACGCGGGCGTGTACGGTGGGCTACCCTCGCGCTCGTTCCGGGCGGTACCTTCGACGCCGTGACGGTTCCGAAGGCCGACAGAGCCACGCGGTCGTGGCAGCGGACGAGAAGGAGGGACGATGAGCACGCACCATGATGGGTATCGACCCACGCTCCATGTGATCGTCGCGAGCACGCGCCCGGGCCGGGTAGGGCTCCCGGTCGGTCGCTGGTTCCACCGCCTGGCGAGCGAGCACGGGGGATTCGAGGTGGAGTGGGTGGACCTCAAGGAGATCGACCTGCCCTTCCTGGACGAGCCGCAGCACCCACGCCTGCAGCGTTACCAGCACCGGCACACCAAGGAGTGGAGCGCGCTCGTCGAACGGGCCGACGCGTTCGCCTTCGTGATGCCCGAGTACAACTACGGCTTCAACGCGCCCCTGAAGAACGCCATCGACTACCTGAACCTGGAGTGGCGTTACAAGCCCGTCGGCTTCGTCAGCTACGGCGGGGTGTCGGCCGGCACGCGCGCCGTGCAGATGGCCAAGCAGGTGGTCAGCACCCTGAAGATGATGCCCATGTTCGAGGCCGTCTCCATCCCGTTCGTGCAGCAGTTCCTCGACGACGAAAAGGAGATCCGCGCGAACGAGACCATGGAGCAGGCCGCCGGCGCCATGCTGGACGAGCTGGCGCGCTGGGAGGAGGCCCTGCGCCCGATGCGGCGCGGAGGGGCCGCGCCGGGCTGAGCGTCGGGCCACGGGTTCCGGCCGGCGCAGCCGGTTGGAGGTCCGGGCCGACGATGGCCCACGCGGGCAGCGGCTCCGCCGCAGGAGGCGCGCCGCGTAGAGGCGGGCGAGCTCTCCGACACCACGGTGCCGGTGCTAGCATGCACAGCGTGCAGAGCGTCGTGCTGGCCCGCGGCCTCCGGCGCCGCTTCGGCCGCGTGAGCGCCCTGGAAGGCGTCGACGTCGCTGTGGGCGCCGGCGAGATCGTGGGGCTGCTGGGACCGAGCGGCGCCGGCAAGACCACGCTCGTGCGCATCCTGGCGCTGCTGCAGCGGCAGAGCGGCGGCTCGCTGGCGCTCTTCGGCGACGAGCCGTCGCCCGCCCGGTCGGCGCGCCTGCGCCGCCGTATCGGCTACATGCCGCAGGAGCCCGCCCTCTACGAGGACCTGTCCGCCCGCTTCAACGTGCGCTTCTTCGGACGCGGCGCGAGGCGGGAGCGCGTCGACGCGCTGCTGGGGTTCCTCGGCCTGGGCGAGCGCGCGGCCGACCCCGTACAGGCGATGTCGGGCGGCATGAAGCAGCGCGTGTCGCTGGCGTGCGCCCTGGTGAGCTCGCCCGAGCTGCTGCTCCTCGACGAGCCCACGGCGGGGATCGACCCCGTGCTCCGCGAGCGGTTCTGGGGGGAGTTCAGGCGCCTGCGCGACGACGGGGCGAGCCTGCTGGTGTCCACCCACCAGATCGACGAGGCGGTGCACTGCGACCGCCTGCTGATCCTCCGGGAGGGCCGGATGGTCGCGGACACCACGCCCGCATCGCTGATGCGCCGCGCGGCCGTCACGGCCCGGTTGCGGCGCGCGGACGGCGGCCTGGAGGAGCGCCGCTTCCCCTCGGGGGGCCCCGAGCTGGTCGGGTGGCTCCGCGGCCTGTCCGACGCGGAAGCAGGAGGCGTCGAGGTGGCGACCGACACGCTGGAGGACGTGATAGTGGGCCTCATGCGCGAGGAGCGGCCCGGTGCCTGAGCCTCTCCGCGACGTGCTGCTGGTGGCCCGACGGGTGGTGCTGCAGACCCTGCGGGACCCGCGCTTCCTGGCGCTGGCGCTGGCCGTTCCGGTGCTCCTCGTGCTCCTCCTGAAGGCGATCTTCCGGGGGGTGCCGGCCTTCCGCGCCTTGCACGTGCCGATCGACGACTACGCGTTGCCGGTGGGCGGCTTCATGGTGTTCTTCCTGGCCTACGTGCTGTCGACGCTGGTGCTGGTGCGCGAACGGCGCGACGGGACGCTCGAGCGGATGCTGGCCGTGGGGTACGCACGCCCCGCCATCATCGGCGGCTTCGTGCTGGGTTACGGCGCGCTGGCGCTGGCCCAGACGGTTCTGGTGGTGTCCGCCACCGCCTGGCTGTTCGCGATCCCACTGGGCGACCGGCTGCTGCCGGTGTCGCTCACGACCTTCATGCTGTCGATGGTGTCGATCGCCATGGGGGTGTTCGTGTCGGCGGCCGCCCGCAGCGAGGGGCAGGTCTTCCCGACCATCCCCCTGCTCATCGTCCCGACCCTGCTGCTCTGCGGGGTGGTGCTGCCGCTGGACCAGCTCCCCCGGTCCCTGCGGGTCCTGGCGCACGCCCTGCCGCCCACCTACGCCGAGAACGTCCTGCTGGGGATGATGCGCCACGGCCACAGCTTCGCCCAGGAGCTGCCGAGCTTCCTGGCGCTGACGGCCTTCGGGGTCGCCCTGGTGGTGGCGGCGAGCTTCAGCGTACGGGGGGCGCGTTGACGGGCGGCGCGTCGGCTCGAGGCGCGTCGTCGGCTGCCAGCCGGGCCACGCGCGAGAGCGCCAGCAGCGGGAAGTTGAGCCGGTACATCTCGTAGCGCAGGTAGAAGGTGCCGGGGAAGCCCGTCCCCGTGTAGGCGTCCTCGTCCCAGTCGCCGTCCGGCCGCTGACGGCCGGCCAGGTAGGCGACGCCGCGCGCCACGGCCGGGTCCGCCGGGCCGCGAACCGCCCGCAGGCCCATCAGCGCCCACGCCGTCTGGGAGGGCGTGCTGGGGCCGTGCCCGCGCGTGGCCGGCCCCGGCCGCTCGTAGCTCTCGCAGGTCTCGCCCCAGCCTCCGTCCTCGTTCTGGTGCGCGATCAGCCACGCCGCGGCGCGTTCGGCGCCGGGAGGGAGCGCGCCCGCGGCGGCTTCCCCCAGCGCCGCCAGGGCCAGGCCGGTGCCGTAGAGGTGGTTGACCCCCCAGCGTCCGTACCAGGCGCCGTCCGCCTCCTGGGTGCGCATCAGGTAGGCCACGGTACGCTCGCGCGCAGCGCCGCCGTGCCCTGCGGCGGCCAGAAGCTCCAGCACGTGGGCGCTGACGTCGGCACAGGTGGGGTCCAGGGGTGGCACGAAGTCGGAGAAAGGAACGTGCGCCAGGGCGCGCATGTCGTTGTCCCGGTCGAAGGCGGCGAAGCCGCCGTCCTTCGACTGCATGCCCAGCGTCCAGGCGAGCGCTCGCTGCACCGCGCCCCGCTTGCGCTCCTCCAGCTCCGCCGGCAGCGACAGCGACAGCAGCGCCCGTGCGACCACGGGGGTGTCGTCCAGGTCGGGGTAGAAGGCGTTGGCGAACTCGAACGCCCAGCCCCCCGGGCGCAGGTCGGGGTTCTTGACCCGCCAGTCGCCCGCGCGGCGTATCTCACGGTCCAGGAGCCAGGCGCCGGCCTTCACCAGCGCCGGGTGGTCGGCCGGGAGGCCGGACTCGCGCAGGGCCAGCACCGCCCAGGCCGTGTCCCACACCGGCGACACCGCCGGCTCGAGCCGCACGGTGGCGTCGTCCTCGACGATGAATCCTTCCAGCCCGGCGATCGCCCGCGCCATGACGGGATGATCGTTGGGATACCCGAGCCCCTTGAGCGCGAACAGGGCGTACACCCACGGGAGCATGATGCCGCCCCAGCTTCCGTCCGCTTCCTGGTGGCGGATGAGCCACGCCTCCGCCCGGGCCAGGGCCGCGCGCCGGCCCGGTTGCCAGGGAAGCCGCTCCCACAGCTTCAGCGCCACGTCCGCGGCGCGGAACAGCGCCGGCCAGAGCCCTTCCGCGGGAGCGGCGCGCGAGCCCGCCGGGCCGGTGGGGGCGTACAGCTCGGCAACGCCCCTCCCGGCCGGCACCCGGAACACGGGCTTCACCGCCGACACGATCATCAGCGCCACCAGCGTCTCGCGCGACCAGCTGGCGAAGTCGTAGATGCTGAACGGCCCCTCGTCGGGCAACAGCATGAGCTCGGGAGGGACGCTCGGGATGCGGTCGTATTCGTACTGGCCGAAGACGGCGAGCCAGATCTTGGTGACCAGGTTGGCGCGCTCGACGCCCCCCTGGGAGAGGATGAACGCCCGGGCGCGCGCCATGTCCGGCGCGTCGGGATCCACGCCGGCGAGCTTGAGCCCGAAGTACGCCTGGACGCTGACGTCCAGGCTGCCCGGGCCCCCGTGGTAGGCGGGCCAGGAACCGTCCTGCTGCTGGTGGGCGCGCACGAAGCGAACGGCCTTGTCGCGGCGCGCCGGGTCGACCTCGCCGTGCAGCGCATACATCACCGGGACGTAGCCGGCGGTGACGCTGGCGTCGGCCTCCAGCTCCCCGAGCCAGTAGCCCTCCTCGTGCTGACGGCCCAGGAGTGCCTCCCGCGCGCGCTCGGCAGCGGCCCGGGCGCGCCCGGCGGTGTCGGCGGGGCGGGGCTCGGGGGACACCTCGGGGGGTGGAAGTTCGGCGTCCGTGTCGAATCGTCGTCCTGCATCGTCGACGCTCATGCGACCTCCTCTCGGGGTGCAGGCAGTGGCCTGCGCAGGTAGCCGTGGTCCCGGAACCAGGCCACGGCCTTGCGCAGCGCCTCGTCGAGCGGCGTCTGCGGCATCCCCAGCTCGCGCACGGCCTTGCCGCAGTCGAAGTAGCGATGGTGCATGCTGGCGCGCACCCCGTCCAGCGGCACGCGCGGCGGCCCCAGGCCGAGACCGCGCGCGGCGGCCTCGTCGGCGTGGGCGAGGCCCAGCGCCAGCCAGTGGGGGAGCCTCAAGCGCGGCGCGCGCAGCCCGGTGACGCCGGCCAGGCGCTGCAGCAGCTGCTCCATGGTGAGGTTCTCGTTGCCGAGCAGGTAGCGCTCCCCGACGCGGCCGTGCTCGAGCGCCAGCACGTGCCCTTCGGCCACGTCTTCGACGTCCACGACGTTGAGGCCGGTGTCCACGAAGGCCGGCATGCGGCGGTTGAGGAAGTCGAGGATGAGGCCGCCGGTCGGCGTTGGCTTGACGTCCCCGACCCCCACCGGCGTGGTCGGGTTGACCACCACCAGCGGCAGGCCGTCCCCGGCCATGTCCAGCGCCAGCTGCTCGGCGAGGTACTTGCTCCGTTTGTACGGGCCGGCGATGCGGCGCAGGTCCCTGCGCCCCTCCTCGTCGCCGACGCCGCCGCGGGGCACCCGCAGGGTGGACTCCGAGCTGGTGAACACGATGCGGCGCACGCCTGCGCGCCCGGCGAGCTCCAGCAGCGTGCGGGTGCCGCGCACGTTGGTGCGGTACACCAGCTCCGGCTCGGGCGCCCACAGGGTGTAGATCGCGCCGACGTGCAGCAACGCGTCGCAGCCGCTCACCGCGCGCTCGAGCGACGCCTCGTCGCACAGGTCGCCGAGCGCGAGCTGTGCGCCCATGGCCTTCAGATCGGCCGCTCGGCCGACGTCCCGCACCAGGGCGCGCACCCCGTAGCCGTGGCGCAGCAGCGCGCGCGCCACGTTCCCGCCGATGAATCCGGTGGCGCCGGTGACGAGCGCCCTCACGGGACCGTCTCCAAGGCGAGGGACCGCAGCGCGGCGAGCGCGAAGCGCTCGAGGGTGCCGGCGGCGGCGCGGGCGTTACGCATGAGGCCGGGCAGCTTCGTTGCCTCCCGTGGCCTGGCGGCGTAACCCCGGAGCAGGCGCGTGACGCTCATGCCGCCGCCGCGAAGCGCGCCCGCCAGCACCGGGTGGTGGTCGGAGAGGGCGTCGCTGACCGCCCGCGCGCTGGCGAAAGGTACCCCGGCCGCGGCCGCCTCGCGGGCCAGCCAGTACCCTTCCATGTCGACCAGGGCGGCCCCGTGTGCGGCTCCCAGGGCGGCCCGCGCGCCGGGGTCGGTGACCATGCTCTCCGCGGTGACGCAGCTGCCGCCGCGCGGCTCCAGGCCCGCCTGCCGCGCCGCGGACACGAGGCGCGCGCGAAGCGTGGCGTCGGGCGACGTGGCCGCGGACGGATCGCCATCGAGCAGGAGGCGTTCGGGGAGCGACAGGGCGCCGGCAGCGAGGTCGCCATCCAACGCGCCCGCGAAGCCGAGCGACAGCAGGGCGCGTAAGGGCGTTGCCGAGAGCAGGGCGCGGGCGCCGCGCGACGCCCGGTCCGCGCCCATCCCCGTGACCGCCAGCTTCACCGGCACGCCGAGCACGCTGCCCACGTACGTTCGGCACGCACCGTCACGCGCCGAACGGGACCCTTCCAGCCGGCGCGTCAGGCCCGCCACCTCCCGCCCGAGCGCTGCGATCACGCCGATCGCTTCGCCCTGGCTGTGCCTCGCGGCGGGCGCGGTCAGTGGTCCCGCTCCGTGAGGAAGGCGGCGATGGCTTCGAGGTCCCGTCGTGCGTCAGGGTCCAGCGGGAGGTCGGCGACGGCGGCCAGCGCCCGGTCGCGATGGCGCTCCGCCATCGAGCGGGCGCGCGCCTCGGCCCCGACCTCGGCGAGGATGTCGAGAACGACATCGCAACCGGAGGCGCCCACCTCGGGGGAGGCGTAGACGGCGCGCAGTGCCTCGGCGCGCGCCCCCTCGGTCCGCTCGAGCGCGTCCACCACCGGCAGCGACTTCTTGCGGGCGCGGATGTCCGCGCCTACCGGCTTCCCCGTGAGGCCGGCATCGCCCCAGATGCCGAGCATGTCGTCGCGGATCTGGAACGCGAGCCCCAGCTCCTCCCCGAACTCCTGGAAGGCGGCCGCCGGCTGCGGCCCGGGCGCGTCGTGGCCTGCGAGCATGGCTCCCAGCGACGTCGCGCAGCCCAGCAGCGCGGCCGTCTTGCCGCGGACCATGCGCAGGTAGTCGTCGACCGTGATGTCGAGGCGGCGCTCGAACGCGAGGTCGAGGTACTGGCCCTCGAGCAGGCGCAGGCAGGTGTCATGGGTGTGCTTCGAGGCAGCCAGCTGCAGCCGCTCCGGCACGCCTCGCTCCCCGAGGCGCGCGAGCGCCAGGCCGGAGAGCGCGTACATGGCGGTGCCGGCGTTGATGGCCTGCGCCCGGCCGAACACCCGCCACACGGTGGGCCGGTGGTGGCGCTCGGCGTCGCCGTCCTGGATGTCGTCGTGGACGAGAGAGAAGTTGTGCACCAGCTCCACCGCGGCGGCGGCGGGCAGGGCCCGATCGTGCGCGCCGCCGACGGCCTCGCCGGCCACCAGGCAGAGCGTCGGGCGCAGGCCCTTGCCCTTCTGCCCGGCCTCCGGGGCGCCCTCGGCATCCTGCCAGCCGAGGTGGTAGCGGAGCATGTCGTAGAGCGGGAGCTCACGCCCTTCCAGCGACCTCCGGAGCTCCGCCTCGATCTCCGGGGCCAGGCGTCCGAAGGCGTCGGGGAGCTGCGGAGGCGCCGTGGCGGTCACGTTGGAGGCTCCTACTCAGTCGTGGGCGGCCTGCGGCTGGGGCGGCGGCTCCTTGGCGGCGCCCATGCCAAGGTAGGCCTTGGCCAACTGCACGAACTCGCGCGGGTCGGTGAACGCGCGTTGGATCATGCCGCTCTCGAAGCCGCTGTGCATCATGCAGGTCGCACAGCGATCGTCGCGCCCTACGCCGAAGTTCTCCCACAGCTCCGGCTCGAGGAGCTCGTCGAGGCTCTGGGTGTGCTCGTCGGCGATCAGGTAGCAGGGCTTGCGCCAACCGAGCGGCGTGTAGGTGGGGTTGGTCCAGGCGTTGCAGGGAGCGTCGCGCTCGCCGCGGAGGTACGACAGGTACAAGGGGTTGTTGTAGAAGTTGAACTTGTGCCGCGGGTCGAGCACCTGCCGGAAGGTGCGGTGGGACGCCTCGCGCTCCATGAAGATGCTCTGGTCGGGCGCGGCGGCGTAGGGGTAGCCGGCGGAGAGCATCATCCCCTCGATCCCCATGTCGGTGAGCGTCCGGAAGAGGTTCTTCAGATCCTCGATGTTGCTGTCCTTGAACAGGGTGGTGTTGGTGCACACGCGGTAGCCGCGGTCGAGCGCCGTCTTGACCATGTCGACGGCCTTGTCGAACGTGCCCTGGCGTTCGACCCAGTAGTCGTGCGTGTCCTGCATGCCGTCGAGGTGGACCACCCAGGCGAAGCGCTTGGAGGGCTTGATCTGCTCCATGCCGCGCTCCATGAGCAGGCCGTTGGTGCACAGGAACACGAACCTCCCGCTGTCTGTGATGCGGTTGACGATCTCGGCCATCTGCGGATGGATGAGCGGCTCGCCGCCGGCGATGGAGACGACCGGCGCCCCGGACTCCTCCACCACCTCCATGCACTTGTCGGGCGACAGCATGAGCTTCTTCTTGATGACGCTGTCGTGGTACTCGCGGATCCGTCCGCAGCCCTTGCAGGTCAGGTTGCAGACCTCGAGGGGCTCGAGCATGGTGACGATGGGGAAGCGCTTGCGGCCTTTGAGGCGATTGGACCAGATGTGCCAGGCCATCCTGAGACCGAGCTCGATGGGTGTCTTGCTCATGGTTGGCTCCTCGCGGTCGTGTGGGGCGTTGCGGGTTGCGGACGGGTAGGGGTCATCGGCTGGCGATGTGCCGGACCTGCTCGCGGCTGAGCTTCGGTTGGCCGCCGGCGATGGCGCCGAGCGTGGCGTTCGCGAGCGAGTGGGGCAAGCTGCAGAAGTCCCGCACAGGCCCGGCCGGCAGGTCGCCTATGTAGGCCGCCGCCAGCTCCAGGTTGCGGCGTGCGTAGGCGAACATGCGCGCGTCCGTCCAGCCGTCGGGGAAGAAGTCCACCCCGCGCCGGACGTCGTCCCCGCGGTTGCGAAGGATGTTCACGGCCTGCAGGCCGCGGCCGAAGCCCACGGCGCGGGCACGGTCGGTGGCGGTTCCGTCGAACCACGCCCAGATGTCGGAGAGGAGCAGGCCCACCGCCCCAGCCACGCCGTAGGTGTAGCGGTCGAGATCGGCCTCGCTACGAACCTGCCAGCCGCACTCGGCCCATCCGGCCATGCGGTCGGCCATCGCGGCCGTGGCATCGAAGATCCGCGGCGCGATGGCCTCCGGCGCGAGGGCGTTCCAGTCGCCGAGGCGCGCCGTAACCTCGGCCAGGTCCGCCTGCACCGCCTCGAACAGCCCGCAGAAGGCCGCGCCGTGCGCAGCGGGCGTGCCTGCCTCGTAGGTGCGGGCGATGGAGCGCAGCAGGCGTGCCTTGGTGGGGCCGTCGAGGTCGGGGTCGTCCTCGATCTCGTCGATGGCGCGCATGCACAGGTACGCTGCGCCCACGGCTTCCTGCAGTGTCGGAGGTAGTCGGCTGATGGGGATGAAGAAGGTTCGGCTGGTCGCTTCCAGGATGTTCAGAGCGTCTTCACGAAGCTTCATGGTTCCCCCTTCGCGCGGGACGGCAGGCAACCGGATACGTGCTGGTCCGAGTGTAGGGGAACGGAGCCCGGGGGGTCGTAGCCTCGGTACCGTGCTGGATGCGAGACAGCGTCGCTCAGAGGGTCGTGGGGGCGGCGCCGCGGCAGCCTAGCCGAGCCAGGGAACGTGCACCTGGAGGTGATAGAACAGCGCGAAGGCGATCGCCACGGAGAGGAACTGGTGGACGGGCACCAGGATGCCCGGCCGTTCGGCCCGGGCGTTGACGGCCTGGAAGGTCAGGAAGCCGAACCCCACCTGGGCGAGCAACAGCAACAGCGCCACGTTGTTGGCGGGCGTCTCGTAGGCGAGCGTGAGCAGGAAGAGAAGCACGGCCAGGCCGTGCACGATCCACACCCACTGGCCGAGGGTTCGCGGCAGGGTGAAGCTTCCGATGGCCTTGGCGAAACCCCGTTGGCCGGTCACCATGCCCCCCATGAAGATGACCAGCAGGAACGAATGGAGCGGCACGCCGGTCTCCAGGTAGAACCCCAGGCCGGGGCCGCCCGTGAGCGCGAGCAGGTAGGTGAAGAGGGTGGCGTAGGCCAGCAGACCGTGCAGGCCCTGCAACCAGGCGGGCGCCTTGCCGGCGAGGACGAACAGCGTGGCCATGCCCAACAGCGCCGTGAAGACGATGAGCCCGAGCCCCGTCCACTGCAGCGTGCCGCGGTGGAGCGCCAGCAGGGCCAGCGCGTTGAGGCCGAGGAGGGTGGCGATGATGCGGTGCCAGGCTTCCGGGTCACCCCGGAGCGCAAGCACGGCGATGTTGCGGGTGTAGGGCCAGTTGGTTCCCAACGAGAGGCCGTAGCCATACCCCTCGACCATGCCGCCCACCACGATCAGCCCCGTGGCGAGGATCACCTGCGCGAGCGTCAGCGCCGACTGTACGGCTGTGTTCGCCGCCGGGTCCATCGACGCCAAGCCTACCCCGCCGGCCTCGACGAGGTCACGGTGCGGCTTCGCGGCGCTCGCGGCTCGCCCGGTCCATCACGGCCCGGTCGTGCTTGGGTGGGCCCGGCACGCCGCCCCGCCGCCCGGTGGGCGGTCGACGCCGCGAGCTGCGATGCTGTCAGGCTTCAGGATCTGGGCGTCAGGCGCTGGCCGCGTACTCCACCTGATCCACGAGGCGATCGAGAGCGTCGAAGCCGTGCACGCGCGCGATGTCCGCGGGGCTGTTGCCTGCGAGCGAGGCGTCGGGGGTGTCCAGAAAGGTGCGGATCTTCGCTTCGTCCTGACCGAAGACATCGGCCAGGCGGTGAACGACGTCGGGCGCCAGGTGTGCGCTCTCGCGCACTTCGGTCGCCGGTGCCAGGTGACGGAGCAGCCGCCGTTCCAGGCGCGACGCAGCGGTGGGCTGGTTGACCTGTGCCATGGCGTGCCTCCTCACCTCGCACGATAAGCAGGCGGGGTGAACAGGCGATGACATGCACACGAGAAGGCACGTACCGGCGGCGGGGTGAGCTTCATCCAACCTTGCGCGAAGGCATTCGCCGAACCTTCACGGAGCCTCCCCGCTTCCTCCCCGACGGGCGCCCTAGCCTGCACGTGATGCGCGGGCGCTGCGCGCCCGCCATATGAGGAGGACGTCATGAAGGAGCACGTCATGAAGGAGCACGTCATGAAGGAGCACACCGTGAAGGAGCACACCGTGAAGGAGCACGCTATGCGTACACGTCGTCTGACTCTGACCATCGTGCTGACGGGGGCCCTGGTCGCTGCGACGGCCCTGGCCCAGGGGCCGCGCGCTCAAGCGGCCGGGACCGCCGGCCGGCCCGGCATGGCC
>Ga0102953_1000630_pt1 | contig 23901 bp, 15 predicted proteins | sample SalPon2A_C_D2_MG_FD_78509 | JGI IMG/M metagenome (GOLD analysis project Ga0102953, IMG submission 78509) | Soil microbial communities from South San Francisco under conditions of wetland restoration - Salt Pond MetaG R2A_C_D2_MG | ecosystem: Environmental > Terrestrial > Soil > Wetlands | place... | reverse complement strand
GCTGTGCGACGCTAAGCGCATGGTTGAAGGTCTCGGTGAATCGTCTGCGATTCGGCAGGCCTGTCAGTTCATCCTCGTAGGACATTTTTTCCAGTTTTTCTTCAACCATTTTCCTCCTGATGATACCGGCCATGGCGTTGGAAACCGATTCAAGTAACTGGGCCTCCAGCGTGCATGTTTGGTGGCCGTGCTTCACATACAGGTTGAGCACGCCGAGTGTTTTCGCCTCATCCAGAATGGGAACGCAGTAGTGCCCGTGCGGCGTCATGCCTTCCGGGCGGATGACATGCTCTTCGTCGATACATGTCTTATGGATGATCTTCTGCGACAGGGCGGCCTGCCCGCAGAGGCAGGTGCCGAAATCAATCTCATTGCACATGTTCAGCAGTTCCGGGTCGAGTTGCCTGTGTGCCACCATACGCAGGCTTGCCGAGGACCGGTCGGCGAGAAAAACAGCGCCCCCTTTTTCAACGGAAAGCCAGTCGATATCCAGCAGAATATTAAGAACGCGATCCAGAATTTCATTGAGCGGGCGATGTTCCAGCGCTACCGCCAGGATTGAAAACAGGGCCTGATCCATCTCGGAGCGCTGGCTGGCAAGCCGCTCGGATTTCTTGGCCGCGAAATAGGCCTCGTCCAGCAGGGCAACGAGCAGGGTGCCTCCCTGGATAAGGACGGCGATGACGATGACGGTCATGGCCAGGAACTGCGGGTCCATGTGTCCGGTCAGGCTGGTCGGCGCGTCCTTTACAAGGAATTGCATGCCGCTCATGGCCGTGTAGTGCATGCTGGAAACGGCAAGACCCATGACGACTGCGGCAGCGAGCTTGAGCCGCATGCGCGAGAAAATGCTCGTCGCCCGCAGATGGTTGGCAATGAACAATGCTGCCGATGCCGCGATTATGGCAATGGCAATCGAAAGGAAAACAATCGCCGGCGAATAATGCATGCTCGCATCCATATGCATGGCTGCCATGCCGACATAATGCATGCCGGCGATCCCGCAACCGACAAGGGAGCCCGTGTACGCGATTCTGGGCGTACTGATCGTGCCGCCTTCCCGCAGGGGGAACACGGCAATGGCGCACACTGCGATGGCCAACAGCAGGGAGGTGAGCGTCAGGCTTATGTCATAATAGATTGGAACGGGCAGTTTGAATGCCATCATGCCGATAAAGTGCATGCTCCAGATTCCGGTTCCCATGCTCAGGCCGAAAACAACGGACCACAGTGTGTCCCATCGCGTGTTTGCAGAGCAGTGAATACGCGGCACGGTGGCAAGCGCCACGAACGAGGACATCATGGCTGCGACAATGGATATCGCCACCAATAACGGATGATAGCTTCCGGTCAGTTCCTGCAAGGCTCCCTCCTTGGGCTGTAGGGAAGGATTAAAGCAAGAATAGTGCCTGATGCGGTTGGCGGGGCGCCGTTTCCGCAACTCTTGGATACATTCATCATCTGCCGTGAACCGTCGGGAGCAACGTGGAGGCTTGCCATGTGCAGGCCGGCCTGTCTGTGCAATGTGGGGAGAGCTTGCTGCTATAATAAAAGCCTCGGAACAGGCGCCAATCCGGGGTTGTCGTTTTCATATCGACAGGCCATCATGAATTTGACTATAGTAACAAAGGGGGCTGGATGGAGGGAAGGTGATTAACGACGAAATCCATGTACTTCTGGTTGAAGACGAGGAAGACCATGCCGAACTGATCCGGCGTGGTATGGCTGTTCGCGACCCCGATGCTCCCGAGTTCAGGCTACAGGTGGCCGCGACCCTTGCCGAGGCCCGCGCCATGCTGGCCAAATACACCCCCGACCTGATGATCGTTGATTATCGACTGCCTGACGGCGAGGGCGTTGAACTGCTGCCGGGCAGTTTCGAAAAGCGTGAGTTCCCCATTATCCTGATGACCGGGCATGGCGATCAGGCGCTGGCGGTCAATGCCTTGAAGTCCGGTGCCATGGATTACATCGTCAAGACCGAAGCCACCATGACCGACATGCAGAAAACCTGCGAACACGCCATGCATGAGTGGCAATATATCAAGGAACGAAGAAAGGCCCTGCAACAACTCAGCACCCGGGAAGCAATGATTAAACGCATGTTCCAGGCAGCGCCCACCGGCATCTATATGGTGGTGAAACATAAGATTTCGTTCGTCAACGAACATCTGAGCGCCATGCTGGGATACGGGGCCGATGAATTGGTCGGGGAAAAGGAAGGGGTGTTGTTCTGCAACGATCAGGAGTTCGAGCGCAGCTCGCGGCTTATTGCCGATCAGATTGGTAAGTCGGGCCTGGGGTCGGTTGAGACCCGCTTTGCCGGAAAGCATGGAGAAAACATGGATATCTGGCTCGGTGCGGCACCGGTGGATGAGGAGAATCCCGCTGCCGGCATTACCTTCACGGCGCTGGATATTACCGAACGCAAGAAGGCAGAGGCGGACATGCGCTTTATGGCCAGTCATGACAGCCTGACGGGACTGGCCAACCGCAATCTTTTCATGGACCGGATGTCCTCCGCCCTGGCGATGGCCCGGCGCCACAAGAGCGGGGTGGCAGCGATGTTTCTGGATCTTGACGATTTCAAGGAAATCAACGATTCGATGGGCCATGATGTGGGGGATATCGTGCTGCAGCAGGTAGCGGCGCGCATCATGGCCTGTTTGCGCGAGTCCGATTCCACAGCCAGATTCGGCGGTGATGAGTTCCTTGTGTTGCTGCCCATGACGGTCGGCCGGGAGGCGGCTGCCGGCGTGGCTGCGAAGGTCATTGCCGAGATGAGTCAGCCATTTGAGATAAACGATCATGTGGCGAAACTGGGTTGCAGCATCGGTATCGCCATGTTTCCGGAGCACGGCAAGAGCCCCGAGGAGCTGATCAACAGGGCCGATGCTGCCATGTATGAGGCCAAGCAATCCGGAAAGAATGCCTGGCTCTTTGCCCACTGAATATAGCAGGGCAGGCCTGGTTGTTCCGGGTGAATGGTTTGGCATCATGAAATTATTCCGGTTGTCCAGTGCAGGAAGCCTGCACAGGGGGAAAGTATGACAGGCGCAGATTCAGGGCCTCTGTCCCTGGAAGATAAAGAAGCCACCATCATGGTGGTCGATGATGATGCCTATGTGGTTGATTTTCTGGACGACATGCTGTCCCGGGAGGGCTACCGCGTGCGCTCCGGCAATGACTCCAGGGCCGCGCTGCAGTCGGTTCTGTCGGAACCGCCGGACCTTGTCCTGCTGGACATCAGGATGCCCGGCATGGACGGCTTCACGTTTTGCCGGGCTCTGAAGGAGGATGCCCGCACCAGCCATGTACCTGTGATCTTTATCAGCGGACTTTATGAGGCCGAGGATAAAATCAGGGCGTTCGAGGTGGGCGGCATGGATTATCTCACCAAGCCGTTTTCCGATATCGAAATCCTGGCCCGGATTGGTGCCCAGCTGAGACTGCATCGTTGGCAGGTCAGTCTTGAGCAGCAGGTGGCAGAGCGTACCGCCGATTTGCAGGATGAAATTGTCGAGCGCAAGCGGGTCGAGGAGCAACGTGAAGCCCTGGTCGGGGAATTGAAGGCCAAGAACCGGGAACTGGAACATTTCGCCTACAGCATTTCGCACGATCTGAAGACGCCGATGATCACCATCCGCGGTTTCCTGAAACAACTGGAAAAGGATGTGGTGGAGGAAAACATCGCGCATGTGCAGGATGATGTGCAACGCATTTCATCTGCCACAAAAAAGATGCAGCAGATGCTGGAGGATGTGCTCGAGCTATCGCGCATCGGTCGCTTTATCAATCCGCCGGAAGAGACTCCGCTGAGCGACCTGGCACTTGAAGCTGTGGCTGCATTTGAGCAGTTGATCAGCAAGGACGGTGTGCAGGTGGATGTGGAGCCGGATATGCCGACCGTACATGTGGATCGGCCGAGGCTGCTGCAGGTTTATCAGAACCTGATCGGCAATGCGCTCAAATACATGGGTGATCAGGATAGGCCGCACATCGAAATCGGCAGCCGGAACCGGGATGGAGAGACGGCCTATTTCGTGCGCGACAATGGCATCGGCATTGACCCCCGCTTTCTTGAAAAGGTTTTCAATCTATTCGACAAGCTGGACCCGAAAAGTCAGGGCACGGGTGTCGGTCTGGCCCTGTGCAAGCGGATCGTCGAGGCGTATGGCGGCCGTATATGGGCTGAATCCGAAGGTCTGGGAGAAGGTTGCACCTTTTATTTCACCCTGGGCGAGCCGGAGTGAAAAGCTAGCCGTTTTACCGCGCCCGGGGTTTTGCTGATGCCGGCAGGCATACCGGGACTGTTCTACAATCGGATATGTTTTGGACCCGGACAAAGAAAGATGCAGCCCCGACACGCTGACATGAGCGATGCCGCAGTCTGTTCGATAAGACCATTCTCCTCAGCGCTGCGGGGTGTTGTCGCGTTATTCGCAGCGCCATGCATGATTTTCACGATGATCGTATCGATATCGCCGGCCTGTTCTTTCGAGGCCCTCGCCGCGCCCGTATTGCAACTGGCTCCCGGCCAGGCGTCCTATCCATTGGGAAAGCGAGTCGAATATTTCGAAGACCGGTCGGGGCAGTTCGATGTGATGTCAATCCGGCAACAACCGGAATCTGCATGGAAGGCGTCTGAGGATGATGTCCCCGGTTTCGGTTTCAGCCGGTCGGCCGTCTGGTTCCGTATTTCTCTCGCCGCCACACAGGCGCAAAAGTGGTTGCTGGAGATCGATCAGCCATTGCTGGATGAAATAGCCCTTTACCAGTTTGCCGGCGGTTATCTCCTGCAACAGGTGCAAACAGGGGATACACTGCCGTATATCGATCGCCCTGTACGACATCGCGGATTTGTGATTCCGATGATGATCCCTGCCTCGGAACTCACGACACTCTATCTTCGGGTGAGAACCACTGGTTCGCTTCAGCTACCGATGACCCTGTGGAGCAGTGATGCGTTTCACGATCACGAAGAGGCCGTGATGAGTGTCTACGGCATCTATTTCGGCATTATTCTGTCCATGCTCCTCTACAACCTGTTTCTCTACCTGAGGGTCCTCGAGCCGGCCTACATCTATTATGTACTGTATGTGTTGATGTTCGGCCTGTTTATTGCGGATCTGAACGGCTGGGGTTACAAATACCTGTGGCCCGAGGCGGTCGCTTTCCAGCAATACGGACTGGCGATCTTTATTATTCTTGGTGGAGTTTTTGTCTGCCGTTTCGTGCACTATTTTCTCGATCTGCCAAGGCATGCCCCGCAGGCCGGGCGGTTGCTGGACGTGTTTGTGGTGCTCATGCTGGCTCTGCTCTGCCTGCTTCCGCTGATTTCCTATCACATCATCGTTCAGGTTGCGCTGGCCATGATCATGCTGATCGCCCTGGTCTCACTGTATTGCGGCATGTGCCTGTGGCGCCGGGGAGAGTTGATCGCGCAGTACTTCAGCATCGCATGGAGCACCTTCCTGGTTGCCGTGCTGCTGGCGACACTGGCGAAATTCGGTGTTTTACCACGCACCTTCTGGACCGAAAGCTTTCTTCCTATCGGCATGGCGCTGGAGGTTATCCTGCTGTCACTGGCGCTGGGGGAGCGGATCAACAGCGAGAAGCAGCGACGCATCCATGCCCAGAATCTGGCCATTGAGTTGCATGAAAAGGGCCGCGCGGAGCTGGAAAAGAAAGTGGAGGAGCGTACCAACCAGCTGCAGGAGGCCAACGCCAGGTTGCGACAACTGGCCGTGACCGATGGCCTGACCGGCATATTCAATTACCGCCATTTTGTCGAACTCGGCTCCCACTCCATCAAAATGGCCCGTCGCTATCAGCGGCCTGTTGCCATGATCATGCTGGACATCGACCGCTTCAAGCAGGTCAACGATACCCATGGCCATGCTGCCGGCGATCAGGTGCTCAGGCAGATGTGTGCGGTTTGCAGTCGAATGAAAAGGGAAACCGATATCTTTGGCAGGCTGGGCGGCGAGGAGTTCGGTATCCTGCTGTTGGGCGCGTCGGCAGCGAGGGCGCATGAGGTGGCCGAACGGATGCGGTGTGAAATCGAGTCCCTGCCCATCAAACATGAGGGGGCGGATATCCGCATTACCGTCAGCATGGGGGTGTACGCGATCGAGCAGGTTGAACCGCTGCTGACCATTGAACACCTGCTCAAACTGGCCGACAAGGGTCTTTATCAGGCCAAACAGGCTGGCAGGAACCGGGTTGTGATGGCGGAGGCGGATAAATGAATATTCTCAAGACGGGCCGGACAATACGCAGCGATCCGGCCTTTAGGGATTTTGCGCGGGTGGTCCCCATACCGACAATATGGTTGCATGCATTCAAGCGAAGCTTCGGCATCCGTTCCCCGGTCGATTCACCGGCCCCGGAACGGATCGACGAAGCCTTGAGGGGGTGAATGCGTGGGTGGCAAGGCTGTTCATATTCTGCTGGTGGATGACAATGAGGACCATGTCGAATTGATGCGGCGGTCGTTTGATGGCGCCGCTTTCGATGTGCAGCTTTCGGTCGCGGATTCGCTGGCCGGGGCGCAGCGCATGCTGGCCGAGGCTACGCCGGATATCATGATCACGGATTACCGCCTGCCGGATGGTGAAGGCATGGCACTGCTACCCGGCGATGCGGACAGACGCAGCATGCCGATCGTGCTTCTCACCGGCCATGGCGATGAGACGGTGGCTGCCACTGCCATCAGGGCCGGCGCCCTGGACTATATTGTCAAATCCGACGACACCCTGAACGACGTGGCGCATATCGTCGAACGCTCGTTGCGCGAATGGCAGCATATTCTGGATGCCCGGAATGCAGAGAAGGCTTTGAGAGAATCCGAGGCCAAGTATCACGACCTGTACGACAACGCTCCGGATATGTTCGCCTCCGTGGAGGCTGCCACGGCCCACATCATCGAGTGCAACCGAACGCTTGCGACCAGGCTTGGATACAGCAAGGAAGAGATCATTGGCCGGCCCGTGTTCGAGTTGTATCACGAGGACTGCATGGATGAGGTAAAACAGGTCTTCCGGTCATTTGTCGAGACCGGCGTGGTTCATGACAGGAAACTTCAGCTGAAAACAAAGGACGGGGAAGCAGTTCATGTCCGCCTGAATTCTTCGGCGGTACGGGATGACGACGGCACCGTGCTTTACAGTCGTTCGGTGTGGCGGGACATCAGCGATACCTGGAAGGCCGAAGTAGAACTCGAGAAGAGCAGGAACCGATTCGTCATGGCCCAGGGTGTCGGGCATGTCGGCATCTGGGAATGGTATCTGCGCACGGACGAGGTGTTCTGGTCGGATGAAACCTATCGCATACTGGGTCTGTCTCCCGGCGAGCGCTGGCCGAACCTTGAGCTGTTTCTCGAATATGTGCATGCCGATGACAGACCCGTGGTCAGGCAGGCCTTCGATGCTGCGCTGCATGGACTTGAATCCTATAAGAGCCTGGATATTCACGTCGTCCGTAGGGATGGCGCTGAGCGCTGTGTCAGCATCACCGGAAAGGTCATTCCCGATGCGGATGGCAAGCCGTTGAGCATCATCGGCACGATTCAGGACATCAGTGAGCGCAAGAAGAGTGAAAGAGCCCTGGATCATAGCAGGGCAAACCTGGCAAGGGCGGAGGGAATCGGGCATATCGGCAACTGGTCTTACGATGTAGCCGATGGAGATATTAAATGGTCTGACGAGGTGTGGAGAATCTTCGATCGGAAGCCGCAATCGTCCGGCCTTTCCTACGAGGTATTCCGGCCGTGGCTGCGCGAAGATTACCGGGAGTTCCATGACGCTTTGATGGTGAGAATGTCGCAACTGGAGCCAGGGGAATCGATAGCCCCGTACGGGTTCTGCCTGATTCGGCCCGATGGAGAAGAGAGGTGGGTCTCGATTACACAGGAGACCGAGTTCGATCAGCAAGGCAAGCCTGCCCGTTTCTTCGGCATCATTCAGGATGTGACCGGACGCAAACAGGCGGAAGATGCGCTAAAAGAAAGCGAGAAAAAATACCGACTGTTGTTCGAAAACATGATGGTGGGATTCGCCCTGCACGACATTATTTGCGATGGGCAGGGCAAGCCGGTGGATTATCGCTTTGTCGAAGCCAATCCTGCTTTCGAGAAGCTTACCGGTATTCCGGTGGCAGATCTGGCGGGCAAGACCGTTCTCGAGGTGCTGCCCGGTACCGAGCCGGTATGGATTGAAATTTACGGCAAGGTGGCGCTCACCGGGGAACCGACATCCATCGAGCATTTCGCCCGGGAGCTGAACCGCCATTACGATGTCTGGGCCTTCAGTCCACGGCGCGGCCAGTTTGCCACCTTGTTCCACGATATTACCGATCGCAAACGGCAGGAAATACTGCTGCAGTCGCGGATTCGCCTGAGTGAAATGTCCGGGAAAGTCGATCATCAGCAATTGATGCAGGCGACCCTGGATATAGCCGAGGAACTGACCGGCAGCACGATCGGCTTCTTCCACTTCGTGGACGAGGATCAGGAGGGCATCGCCCTGCAGGCGTGGTCCAGCAACACTATCGAACATATGTGTACTGCCGAGGGGGCGGGAATACACTATCCGGTGAGCCAGGCCGGCGTATGGGCCGATGCCATCCGTCAAAGAAAATCAGTGATTCACAATGACCTTGCACACCTTGAAGGCAGGAAAGGCATGCCCGAGGGGCATGCGGCGGTGCAGCGCGAAATCTGTGTTCCGGTGATGCGCGAGAACAGGGTGGTTGCCGTCATCGGGGTCGGCAATAAGGCGTGCGACTATGACGATAAGGATGCCGACATGCTTTCGCAACTGGCCACCCTTGTCTGGGAAATGATCGCAATTAAAAGGGCCGGCCAGACTCTGCGGGAGAGCGAAGCAAGGTTCAGGGCTGTATTCGAGTCCGCCATGATCGGCAACCTGTTCTGGGATGCGGACGGCAGGATCACCGATGCCAACGATGCCGCTCTGAACATGCTCGGTTATACAAGGGATGAGATTCATTCGAGAACGGTGAGATGGCCGGATATCACGCCGCCGGAATACAAGGAACAGGATGACAAGGCACTGCAGGAGATTATTGATACCGGCGTCATGACGCCCGTTGAGAAGGAGTATGTTCGCAGGGATGGTTCCCGGATTCCCGTGCTTCTCGGTGGCGCCGCGCTGCCGGGAGGGAATGCCACACATGGTGTCTCGTTTATTCTCGATATCAGCGAACGCAGGCAGGCCGAGCAAAGGCTGAACAGGGAGCGGGACTTCTCCTCCACCATGGTGAACACGGCACAGATGATCGTGCTGGTGCTGAACCCGGATGCGAGCATCCGCTATTTCAATCCCTTCATGGAAGCCGTGTCCGGATACCGGATCGCCGAGGTCAGGGACAAGGACTGGTTCGACATCTTTCTGCCGCAACAGGAACGGAACAGGGTACACGCGTTGTTTGCCAAGGTGCTTGCTTCAGAGGTCTCGGCAGCGGGCAACATCAATGCAATCCTCACCAAGGATGGGCGGTTGCGGCAGATCGAGTGGCACGAAAGACTGATCAGTGATTCGGACGGGCAGGTGATGGGCCTTCTTTCCATCGGTCAGGATATTACCGAGCGACTTGAAGCCGAGGAGGCCTTGCGCCAGGCCGAAAGAAGATACCGGGCCATCGTGGAGAATTCATTCGTTCCTTATGCCCTGAATGACGAGCAGCAGAACATCACCTTCCTGAACAAGGCGTTTGTCGATACCTTCGGATATACGCTGGAAGACATCCCGACCCTGGACGCCTGGTGGCTCAGGGCCTATCCGGAGCCCGAGTATCGCCAGTGGGTGGCTGCCGCCTGGCAGGCCGGGATGGATAAGGCAAAGCGCAATGCCGCCTGTTTTGAACCCATCGAGCTGAAAATTTGCTGCAAGGATGGCTCCACCCGGATTGCGATGGTCGGTGCAACGCCGTTGTCGGAGTCCTTTGCAGGGATACATCTGGTCACCTTTTTCGATATCACCGAGCGCAAGCAGGTTGAGAATGAACTCAAGCATAAGTTCGAGGAACTGGAGCGCATGAACAAGCTGATGGTCGGGCGCGAACTGAAGATGGAGGAGCTGCTTCGGGAGATCGAAAGGCTGAAAGGAGAAGGGCGGTGAAGGATGCGGCGCCGGTAAGCGGCAGGGGACGGCTCCACCGCTGGTTCTGGTTGCTGGCGGTGGCATGGACGCTGGCAGCCGGAGCGGCGCTGTGGTGGAACCTGTACCAACATGAGCAGCATACCATTTCCGAGTTGGCCGGCCGGGCGGAAACCCTTTTCAAGCAGGATCTTGTTTACCGTCGCTGGAATGCGGGGCACGGGGGGGTCTATGTGCCGGTGACGAAACAAACCCCGCCCAGCCCGTACCTGGCGCACATTCCCGAGCGGGACATCTCTACCCCATCCGGGAAAAGGCTCACGCTGATGAACCCGGCCTACATGACCCGCCAGGTGCATGAACTGATGCAACAGGAGAAGGGCGGTGTGCGTGGCCATATCACCAGCCTGAAGCCGATCCGCCCGGAGAATGCCGCCGATGCCTGGGAAGCATCCGCACTCAGGCGTTTCGAGAAGGGGGTGAGCGAGGTCTCTTCGCTGGAGACGATGGCGGATGGCAGGGAATATGTGCGCTTCATGCGGCCGATGCGGGTCGAGGAGCCCTGTCTCAAATGCCATGCGACGCAGGGCTACAAGCTGGGCGATATCCGTGGCGGCATCAGCGTTTCGATCCCCCTTGAGCGCGGTCCGGCATTAATGGATAAGGATGTTCAGTCCCTGATCTTCGGCTACGGTTCCATGTGGCTGCTGGGTCTGGGTGCCATCCTGTTTGTTGCCCGCCGGCAGGGTGCTTCCGAGGCGGCTCTGATCCACAGCGAGGCCCGGGTCAAACAATTGCTTGAATCCGCGGTGGAGGCCATTTACGGGCTGGATAATGATGGCCGCTGTACCTTTGCCAACCCGGCATGCCTGAGGCTGCTGGGCTATGATAGCCCCGATGAACTGCTGGGCAGGAATATGCATGCCCTGATCCATCACACCCGTCCCGATGGCACCCCCTACCCCGAAGAGGCTTGTCACATCTATCAGGTCTTCCGCAAGGGGGAGGGCGCGCATGTGGATGAGGATCTGCTATGGCGCAGGGACGGCACAAGCTTCGCGGCCGAATACTGGTCCAGTCCGGTCTACCATGATGGCGTGACCAGCGGTGCGGTGGTGACCTTTGTGGATGTCAGCGAACGCAAGCGCGCCCGGGAGGCGCTCGACAAGCGCCTGGACGAGCTGGAGCGTTTCCAGAAGGCCACCATCGAGCGCGAATTCCGCATCAAGGAGCTGCGCGACGAATTGAGCAGATTGAGGGGTGCGACGAAAGCTGAAGGAGGCGGAGATGAAGCAGATTGATATCACCGGCCTGGAGAACGAATCACCTGCGCTGTACGAAAAGGACGGCCATGCCGTCTACTGGCTCGGCATCGACGAACCCACGGCCTTTCGCACCAACACCTATCTGATCCGGGACGGGGACGAGGCATTGATCGTGGATCCGGGCAACCGCGCCTTCTTTCCGCAAGTCCGGGATCGGGTGGCCCGGATTATGAAGCCGGAGGAGGTCAGCGGGTTGATTGTCTGCCACCAGGATCCGGATGTGGCGGCCTCGATGAACGACTGGCTGGATATCAATCCGGATGTTCGCGTGTATACCACGCCGCGCACCCAGGTGTTGCTGCCGCATTATGGCCGTACCGATTACCGCTATGCGGATGTCGAGGAAGCTCCCGAACGGATCCTTCCATCAGGGGCCGTGCTGAGCTTTATAGCCGCTCCCTTCCTGCATTTCCCCGGCGCCTTTGTCACCTTCGATGCATCTGCCGGCTTCCTGTTGTCCGGCGATGTGTTTGCCTCGCTGGGCACAGGGTCGCAGCTTATGGCCGAGGATTTCGACGAGCTTGCTTCCAATATGGAGTTCTTCCATGTCGAGTACATGGCCTCGAATATTGCCGCGCGCGGCTTTGTGAACAGCCTGAACGGCCTCGATATCAAGGGCATTCTGCCGCAGCACGGGCAGGTGATCGGCGAGCCGTTGGTCGGCGATGCCCTGCGGTGGCTGGCCGGATTGAAATGCGGCACCGACATCATTTACCCGGAACTGGGATGATCCGATGAGTGCAGGTAATCCCCTCGACGAACTGAAGCAGCTCAGGCAGGAGAATGCCAGGCTGAAGGAGTCCCTGCGGCAGTCGCAACGCCTCCGTCGGTTGTATGACGCGTCCACCGCCAGGCTGAAGGAGGCCGAGCGCAGGTTGGCTGAGGACGGGCAACGATTCCGCACCCTGTTCGAGAGCGTGGGTGACTACGCGCTGGTGATGGAGGTAGTGGGATCGGCAGCCCCGATCATCATCGATGCCAACGAGGCAGCCTTTGCCAAACACGGCTACAGCCGGGAGGAGATGATCGGGCAGCCGCTCTCCCTGATCGACCGCTCCATGACGCATGACAGGAGCAGGCAAATATTGAAGCGCATCCAACAGGGGGAGCTTGTGCGCTTCGAGGTCAGGCATGTGTGCAAGGATGGTTCGACATTCATCGCCGAGGCCATCGCCAAGCTGGTGGAGAACAATGGTGAGCGGTTCGTGTTCTACGCCGTCGAGAGGGATATCACTAATCGCAAGAAGGTGGATGAAGCGTTGCGCCAGCGCACGCAGGATGCCGAAAAGGCTCGCCAGGCGATGCTTTTCATGCTCGAGGACATGAACGAGTCCAATGCGAAGATTGCACAGGCCAAGAAGGACTGGATGGCCACCTTCGATGCGCTGACCGATCCGGTTTTTCTGCACGATAAGGCGTTTCGCGTGGTGCGTGCCAACCGTGCCTATGCCGAAGAGGCCGGCATGCATGTTGAGGCATGCATCGGCAGGCCCTACTGGGAGATGTTTCCGAAAGGCGAGGGGCCGATGCCTGTCTGTCGCCGGGCCACGGATGCGGGGATGCAGGAAGAAGTCGAAGAAGAGATTGCCATGCCCGATGGCAGGGTCTTTCTTTCCCACACCTACACGATGCAGGGTGGCAAGGATGCCGAGAAACTCTCGGTGCACTACATGCGCGATATCAGCGAGCGAAAAACAGCTGCCGAATCACTCAGCAAGTCACTTGAAGGCACGATTACCGCGATCACCCGTGCTGTCGAGGCGCGCGATCCCTACACCTCCGGTCACCAGTTACGCGTGGCCGAACTGGCCTGTGCCATCGCCCGCGAGATGGGACTGGATGAGAATCGTATCCGGGGCATCCACATGGGCGCCAGTATTCACGACATCGGCAAGATTCACCTGCCGGCAGAGATACTCAGCAAACCGGCGGAGCTGTCGGAGATGGAACGCATGCTGATCCAGAGCCATCCCCAGGTCGGCTACGAGATACTCAAGGATATTGCCTTTCCGTGGCCGGTGGCCGATATCGCCCACCAGCACCATGAGCGTCTGGACGGCTCCGGCTATCCGCAGGGGCTGAAGGGCGAACAGATATGCCTTGAGGCGCGCATCGTTGCGGTGGCCGATGTTGTGGAGGCCATGGCCAGCCACCGCCCGTACAGGGCTGGCCTGGGCCTCGACAAGGCGCTGGATGAAATCGAACAGCACCGGGGCGGGTTGTTCGATCCCGTGGTGGTGGATGCCTGCCTGACGCTGATCAGGGAAAACAGGTTCGCTTTCGAGCCCGAATGACAGCCGCTGACGCTGCGCCAGCTGCTGGGGGATGCAAGGACGGGGCCGGAATTCCGCGCCCGCTTGAGCTAATATCAGGATGATGAAAAGGATCATCCGACCCGGTAAGCAAACGCGGCGCATTCGGCGCTATGCGATAGCCCTGATGCTGGCCAGGTTCATGCCGGAGGAAAAGCAGAATTTTGCTACCATGGCCACGCCAGCGGGAGATGAGGTGTACTACATCGCATTCAACAGCAAGCATGCGCAGGGCGCTGCCGCCGCCGCCAGCTTCAGGAAGGCGTTTACCACGATGCTCAACGACGGACGTTATGCGGAAATCATGAAAGGATTTCCTGGCAACGAGGAGGCATTGAAGCGCTATATGGGCGATCTGAAAGTGCGTTCGGTCAAATAGGGTATCGGATGATCGCTGCATTGCGCCGCCTGATACCCGGCCTTGCCCTGCTTCTGCTGGCGGGGGCTGCGCCGGCCATGGCTCACGAGAGTGCCATCTCTGTCGGGCTCGATGCCAACGAAAGTCCGCCATACTGGTCGGAATCGCTGCCTTACGGCGGTATGGGAGGCGAGATCGTGCAGGCGGTTTCGGAAGAGGCCGGGCTGGTTTCGCATATTCATTTCAAGCCGCTACAGCGCATGATCGAGGATGATACGAACAACGATCTCGGCAATCCCGGCTTCTACACCCGCAATCAGGTCTTTGCCGACATCATACCGATCATCGCCTATCGGTCTTCCATCTTCTATTACGCGCCCCATCATAAAGGGCCCGTGACAATTCATGGGGTAGAGGGCCTAAAAAAATACAGGATCGGCATCCTGAGCGGCACGCTTGCCGAACGGTCATTTTTCGATAAGGCGGGCGTTGTGTTCGAGGAAAGCTATTCGCAGGACTCGTTGTTCAAAAAGTTGAGGCTGGGTCGGATCGATCTGTGCATCGAGATTGATCTGGTAGGGCATCGGATCATTTCCCGCCTGTTCCCCGACCAAAGAAATCAATTCGTGTCCATGAACCTTCCCGGCTCAGCGTCGGTTATCGCCATTCTTCTTGCCGAGGGGTATCCGCAGGCCGGGAAGATCGGAACAAAATACCGGGAAGGCTTGCAGCGTATCATCGCCAACGGGAAGTACAGGAAAATCCTGGAGAAGTACTACGGAGAGGGAAGGGTGCCTGCGAACTGGCGAAAGGATCTGCAACGATTCGAGCGCATCTATGATTTCAGCGCAAAGCGGGCGTACCAATGATGCCCCGTCTGAATATCAGGCCCAAGCTCATCATCTCGCTGTTGTTCATCGTCAGCAGCTTCCTGCTGCTATTCGAGGCCTTCGATTACATCGAGACGAAAAGGACGTTGAACAGCGATCTGGAGGAACTTGCGGAGTTGAAGATTACCCGCATGGCTGAAGAACTCGAAATCCCCCTGTGGGAGGTCGATGATGACTGGGTCAATCAGGACATCGATACCGAGATGATGGATAAGCAGCTCTACGCCATTGCCGTCAGCGGTGCAGGCGGTCTTTCGGCAGCCAGAATGCGGGATTCCCGGTGGCGGTCGGTTGCGGTTGGCAGCGGCGCTTCCAGCCACCAGACCGGTAATCTGATCAGCCGGCAGAAAGATGTCTTACGAAACGGGGAAAAAATCGGTTCGGTTCAAATATCGCTGAGCAAGAAGTTCATGCAGGAACGCCTAAGGAAGGAATTTCTCGGTGGCGTCGTGGCGCTTGGACTGTTGATTTTCCTCATTATCAGCTTTCTGAGCATTGCCCTGAACAGGATGGTGATTCGCCCGGTTTTGAAGGTTCTGGGAATTACCCAGAGGGTCGCACGGGGCGATTACGGCCACGATGTCGGAATCAGGCGAACGGACGAGATTGGCAGGCTGGCGGATGGTATCGCCGACATGCAGCGGAGCATTCAGCAGCGTGCGCGGGAGAGGGACAGGGCTGAGAGCGAGTTAATCGAGAAATCGCTGGCGCTCGAAAAGGCCAACGCCGAACTCGACAGGCATCGCGGCAATCTCGAAGCAGAGGTTAAACAGCGCACCGGGGAGCTGGAGGCGGCGAACAGGAAGCTCAAGGAACTCGATCAGCTGAAATCCATGTTTATCGCCTCGATGTCACATGAACTGCGCACCCCGCTGAATTCCATCATCGGGTTTACCGGTATCACACTGCAGGGGTTAAGCGGCGAACTGAACGATACCCAGCGGGATCAGCTGCAGAGGGTCGAGAAGGCCGGCAAGCATTTATTGTCGCTGGTTAACGACGTGATCGACATTTCCAAGGTCGAGGCGGGAAGAATCGATGTGTTCCCCGCCGAGTTCGCGCTGCGGGATGTGATTGACGAGGCGCTGGGTGATATCCAGCCGCTGGCCGCCCAAAAGCAGCTATCCCTCAAGGTGGATGTGCCGGAGGAAGGCATCACCCTGTTTACGGACAGGCAGCGATTGCTGCAGTGCATCCTGAATCTGCTGAGCAATGCCGTGAAATTCACCGAGAAGGGCGGCATTGCACTGTCGGTCCGGGAGTTTGGCGATGCGATAGACATCGCAGTCGGTGATACGGGTATCGGTATTGCAAAAGCGGATCTGCCCAAGCTGTTCGAGGCGTTTGAACGCCTTGAGTCCCACCTGCGCATCAAGGCCGGCGGCACCGGGCTGGGCCTGTATCTGACGCGCAGGATTTGCACGACCCTTTTGCACGGAAAGATTTCGGTGAAAAGCGCGCAGGGTAAGGGAAGCGTCTTCACCCTGCGCATTCCGAAGCGACTGAAAAAGAGCGATGCGCAGGGATGAGGGATTGCATGCATGGCCCGGAGGCGGCCATTCCCCTATGCCCGGCGGGCGTATCCCGCAGGCGGCATCTGCGGTACAATAGAATGAAGCATGGAGTTGAGCTATGACAACGGCACTGATTATCGAAGATAACGACGACAACATGGCACTGATCTCCTTTATCCTGCATAAGGCGGATTTCGACCTGCTCGAGGCAAGGACCGGCGAGGTGGGCGTTGAGCTGGCATTGCAGCATAAGCCGGATGTCATCATCCTGGATATCCAGCTGCCGGGTATCGATGGCTATGAGGTACTGCGTCGCATCAGGGCATCTGAAATCGATGGTTCCATCCCCATTGTCGCCATGACCTCGTTTGCCATGACCGGAGACCGCGAGCGCCTGCTGGCCGCCGGTTGCGACGGATACATCGAAAAGCCGATTGATCCGAACAAGGTGATTGGACAAATCCGGACGGCCATGGAGGAGAAGGCGTGAAATTGCTCGTTGTCGATGACGAGGAGGATGCAAGGCTGTTGCAGAGCAACATCCTGACCCATCAGGGCTACGAGGTGAGCACAGCCGCCAATGGTCTGGAAGCCTTAAACAGCATCAAGCAGTCCAGGCCCGATTTGATCATCTCGGATGTACTCATGCCGGAAATGGACGGCTACGAGCTTTGTCGCAGGCTTAAGACCAGCGATGAACTGAAAGATATTCCCCTGGTTTTTTATTCGGCCCATTACCTCGATGAAAAGGACAAGCAGATGGCGATCGACCTGGGCGCATTGCAAATCATACAGAAGCCCATGGAGAGTGATAAGTTCCTGGGCATCATCGGCGATATCATCGCGCAAGCCCCGTTGGCCCGGCCGGCCGGCGCCACGTCTCTGGCAAAGGATGACAGCGCGCTGGAGCGGGATCATGAGCAGCGGTTGACCCAGATGCTCTACGGCAAGCTGAAGGAGTTGAAAGAAAGCCAGGGGCTGTTGATGAAGGCCCTTAAGGGCACCATCGGCACTGTTGCCATGGTCGTTGAGGTCAGGGACCCTTTCACGGCAGGCCACCAGCAGCGTGTAGCCAGACTGGCCGAGGCGATTGCGCATGAAATGGGCCTGGATGAAGGACAGATCGAGGGTATTCGCATGGGGGCAAGCATCCATGATATCGGCAAGGTCCAGATTCCTGCCGAGATTCTGTCCAAGCCTGCGGCCTTGTCCGATATCGAGTACAGGATTGTCCAGGAGCACCCCGGCGTCGGTTATAATATCCTGAAGGACGTCGCGTTTCCCTGGCCGGTGGCCGATATCGCCTACCAGCATCACGAACGGCTGGATGGTTCCGGTTACCCGCTGGGCCTCAAGGGGGAAGCGATATGCCTGGAGGCACGCGTCGTGGCCGTGGCCGATGTGGTCGAGGCCATGCTTTCTCACCGGCCGTACAGGGCGGCATGGAAGATCGAGGACGCCCTCCATGAAATCAGCTCCAGGCGCGGAACACACTTCGACCCTCAGGCGGTAGATGCCTGTCTGCAGCTGTTCCACGATAAGGGATACGATATTGCCGGGGCATAGTCATGCCTGACAGAAGGTCCCTGTACCTTCTGTGTGCAGGCGTCGCGCTGGCCGCGGTACTGGCGGTGCTGTTGATCGGACCGGAGCGTTTCCTTGCCAGGCAGGGCGTGATCAAGGTCGGCATCCTGCACTCGCTATCGGGCACCATGGCATTCAGCGAGATTCCCGTTGTTGATGCCACGCTGCTCGCCATCGATGAAATCAACGATCAGGGCGGCCTGCTTGGAAAGCGCATCGAGCCGGTGGTTATCGACGGCCAATCGAACGGGCCGACCTTTGCCCGTGAGGCTGACCGCCTGATCAGCGGTGAAAAGGTGGCGGCCATCTTCGGTTGCTGGACCTCAAGCTGTCGCAAAATGGTCAAGCCCGTGGTCGAGAAGCAACACCATCTGCTGTTTTACCCGCTGCAGTATGAAGGGCTGGAAGCGTCGCCTTATATTATCTATGGCGGCCAGACCGCCACCCAGCAAATCATACCGGCAGTCAACTGGAGCCTGGAACACCTGGGCAGGCGTTTTTATCTGGTCGGTTCGGATTACATCTTCCCCCATGCGGCCAACGCCATCATCAGGGATCAGCTTGCCGTCAGGCATGGCGTGGTAGTCGGCGAGGGCTATCTGCCGCCGGGCAGCAGGGATGTTGCGCGGCTTGTCTCGGATATCCGTGCCTCCAGTCCCGATGTCATCCTCAATACCATCAACGGGGATTCCAACATCGCCTTCTTCAGGGCCTTGCATCATGCCGGAATCACGATTCCCGTGATGTCGTTCAGCATCTCGGAGGTGGAGATGCAGCAATTGGGGAAGCTGGCCGCAGGCAGCTACGCCTCGTGGAGTTACTTTCAGAGCCTGCAGAATCCGCAGAACAAGGCTTTTGTGTCCGGCTTCAGGGATCGTTACGGCGCCGGCAGGGTGATCAACGATCCGATGCAGACGGCCTATGTTAATGTGAAGCTGTGGGCGAAAGGCGTGGCAGCAGCGGGGAGTATTGAACCCGGCGCGGTGCTGGCCGGCATCAGGAAGCAGAGCCTGCAAACCCCTGCCGGCATGGTGCGGGTGGACCAGGCGAATAACCATCTGTGGAAAAAAAGCCGGATCGGCAGGGCCATGGATAACGGCCAGTTCGACATCGTTTGGGAATCGGAAGATCTTCTCGCCCCTGTTCCATTTCCACCTTCCCGCTCTGCTGATGAATGGACTCACTGGCTGCAAACGCTTTATCTGAGATGGGCCGGTCATTGGCAGTATCCGGGAGAGGTGGCCATCACAGCGGCCAGACAGGTGGGTGCAGACGGGCTCGCCCGCCTGGCTCGCCTGGCGGATAGCCGCGCATTCGCCACGGCTGTTGTGAAGGCTGTAGCCGCCAGAGGCTCCCTGAACCGGGAGGAGGTGACCGAGATCGAGCAGCGCTGGGCAGATATGCAGGCCTCCGATGCGCTGATGCGATCACTGCTGGATGGCGAGGGTGACCGCATGCTCAGGGCATTCCAGAAGCAGAATCCCGATTTTGCCGAGATATTCGTGACCGATATCTCCGGTAATATTGTTTTCATGACCAACAAGACCAGCGATTTCTACCAGGCTGACGAGCAGTGGTGGATTGACGCCTATGCCGGCGGTACGGGCGCAAGCGGGCAGGAGGAGGTCGAATACGACGCGAGCGCGGCCCTGTGGAGCGTTCCGCTGTACCGCCCGGTGCGCGATGCGCAGGGGAAGGTGGTGGGCATCGTGAAAGGTGTAATGAATGTCGAGATGACCTTGCCGCCTCCCGGTGCCGGAGGGTGAGCATCCCATCCGACGCACAGGGTCCGGACTCCCTGATCAGGTGTTCGGATGAGGCGATGTATTCGGCCGGGAGCGACGGCAAAAATACCTTCTGTTTCTATCCTTCAAAAGCTGCTCAATAACCCCTGATTGTTTCCGGCTCACTGGGGCTGGCGAGGGATGGGCGGGTTCTGGTCCCCAAAAACCGGCTGCCGATTGGCTGTTGGGCCATCGCTTTTGCAAAGGCTCGTTCAATCGCTTTTTCTTTATGATGCCGGATGATTACGTGCTTTTGTTGCAGTTTTGCATTATACCGGTTATACATAGGCTATAGGTTGACTGCCGGTACGGCTGGAGGCGAATGAATGAAGCGGGTTGCAGGAAGATAGCATGGCGCAGTTACAGGATGTGGTTGTTCTGCTCAGGAGCGGCGACAAGCTCAAGGGTCGCCTGCAATTCCCGTTCAACCCGCAGAAGGGCGAGGTGGTGGTTGCCTGCCGGGGCGAGGTGGAAAACATCTCCCTGGGCAAGGTCTGCTGCATCTCCTTCCTGCTGAATCCCGAGACACCTCGATACAAAAAGCTTCCCACCGAGGTCGTGGAACACATCGTGACGGTTAGCGGTGACGAGTTCCTGATGCGGGTTCTCCCCAACGAAATGGAACTGGACGGCTTCATGGCCACGCCTGAGGAAGAGAATACGCCCGTGCAGCGGGTCTATTTCGTTTCCGCTGGCGTGAAATCACGCGAATTGACCGACACGCTGGGATCCATCCTTGATCAGGAGAAGATTGCCGACCGCAGCAGTATTGATCAGGCCCTGGACAAGCAGAAAGAGCTACGCAGCCATCGTGTCGGCGATATCCTGGTTGATGGAGGATCGGTCAGGAAAGAGGACATCGAAAAAAATATTGTGACGCCTGGCCGGCCTGGCAAGAAAAAATTGCGCATGCGGGTTGGCGAGGTGCTCGTTTCCGAGGGCCTGATCACCGAGGAGCAGCTTGAAGAGGCGCTGCTCAAGCAGCAGAAGGCGAAGGGCAAGCGGATCGGCGAGATACTGATCGATAGCGGTGTGATAACCGAGGAGGCCATGCTGATTGCCATGGCGATCAAGCTGAGATTGCGCTTTATCGATCTCTCCCATATCACGCCGAGTCTTGAAGCACTGAACATGGTTACCCCTTCGCTGGCGCGGAAATACATGGTGCTACCCATTTTCATGGACGACAAGAAATTGATCGTGGCCTTTTCCGATCCGGGGAACCTGAGAGTGATCGACGATATTTCCTTCCACGCTGATCATCGGGTGATACCGGTTTTTGCGACCAAAGCACAGGTCAATGAGTTGATCGAGCAATTCTACGGGGAGGGCCGCGGCATCGATACCGATGAGCTGGATATCGAATTGAGCCGTGTCGACGAAGACGAGAATCCAGAACTGGAACAGACCCAGATCAGCGAGGCGGAGCAGGCGCCCATTGTCCGGCTGGCCAACCGTACCATCTACGATGGCGTCAATGCGAAAGCCAGCGATATTCATATCTTTCCCGTAGAAGACGGGACACGCATCGATTTCCGGGTGAACGGCCTGTTGCAGCAATACATGTTGCTGTCCTCCGCGGTGCTCAGGCCGCTTGTCTCTCGCATCAAGATTGTGTCCGGTATGGATATCTCCGAGCGGCGTCTGCCCCAGGATGGCCGTATCCAGATGCGAACCGGTAATCGCGATGTGGAATTCCGCGTATCGGTGATGCCTGATATTCTCGGCGAGTCGGTGGTGTTGCGTATTCTCGACAAGGGCAACAAACCGCTGACACTGGATGAGCTTGGGTTGACCGATGAGCATGTAAAAACCATCGATCGTATTATTCATAGCGCGAACGGCTTTTTTCTGGTGACGGGTCCGACCGGCAGCGGTAAATCCACAACCTTGCTGGCAGCCATGAGTAGCCTGACCAGCCTGCCGAAGCGGCTGATCTCCATCGAGGACCCTGTCGAGGGCAAGCTAGCCGGCGTGAACCAGATCCAGATCAACAGCAATATCGGGTTCACCTTCGCCAAGGCGCTGCGCAACCTGTTACGCCATGATCCCGATATCGTGATGGTGGGCGAGATTCGCGATCAGGAGACGGCTGAAATCGCAGTTGAGGCTGCCATGACCGGGCATATGCTGCTCTCTTCCCTGCATACCAACGATGCCGCCGGAGCATTTCCCCGGCTTATCAACCTCGGGGTAGAACCGTTTCTGGTGGCCGACACGGTCAAGGGCGTGATGGCCCAGCACCTGATACCGCGGCTGTGCGCCGAGTGCCGCCACGAAAGTCAGCCCGACACGCTGGTTCTCGACCAGTTCAGGAAGTACGGCTTCGAATACGACGGATCTGATTTCAAGTCATCCGGCTGCAAGGCCTGTCATAACAGCGGGGTGTCCGGACGGGTTCTTGTCTATGAATTGCTCGAGGTCAATGAGGATATTGCCCGGCTGATTGCACTGAACAGCTCGGAGACGAAAATTAAAAAGGTCGCCCGCAAGGCCAGCATGGGTTCGATGGCCGAGATGGCCCTCGGCAGGGCGAAAGAAGGGCTGATCAGCCTGGAATATGTCATGCCCCTGTTGACCACGATGGACGCACCTTCCGACAATTAACCCGCCTGCTTTATAGCTTGCCGTCGGCCTTTTACGCTGTGGTCAGCGGCTCCGGCTTGCCGATGTGATAGCCCTGCACGGCATCGATTTGGATCTCGGCCAGACACTGCAGGTCGGGGTCGTCCTCGACATGTTCGGCGATCACCCGGATATCCAGGCCATGCGCGATATCCAGCAGGGTGTGCAGGAAGAAGCGGTTCTGCGCATCTTTTGCAATGCCCCGCACATAGCTGCCATCAAGCTTGATGTAATCGAGTTTCAGCCCGCGCAGCGAATGGAAGGAGGCCAGCGCGCTGCCGAAACGCTCCATCACGGCCCGCAGCCCCAGCGCGTGTGCGCACTCGATGAATGCAGCGGTGGATTCGATGTCCTGAAGTGCCGCCAGTTCGGTGAATTCGAGAAGAACCCGGCTTGCCGCCGGCTGGTTTATGAAGCTGCTGCGCAGCCAGTCACGGAAGGCCGCATCGTGCAAGGATCTGGCCGAGATATTGATGCCCAGTTGTACACTCGCATGTTCCTCAAGCCAGGCAACGGCCTGCTCGATGACCATACGGTCTACATCGGTGATGCGCCCGAGACGTTCGGCCATGGGCATGAACGATGCCGGCGAGATGGGCTCACCCTCGTCATCAAGCATGCGCGTCAGTACCTCGCGGTATAAGGGCTGGCCATCGATGGTTTCCAGCGGCTGGCTGAGCAGCGTGATGCGCTTGTTCGCCAACACGTCCTCGATGGTTTTCTGCCAGTCGATATTGCCCAGTGAACGTGCCTCCTCGCTCTGCAGGTGCAGGCCACCACCCTCGCGTGCGATGCTAAGCGAGGTGTCGGCCCGGCTCAGGATTTCCCCCGGCTTGTCCTCGTTACCGAACATGGTGGCACCGATGGTCATCGGGCAGGCATCATTGTCCCGGGACTGCAGGGCGGCAAGCTGGCCGGCAATATCCGCACACAGGGCCTCGCTCCCTTTCTCGTCGAGCCCCGGCAGGGCCAGGGCGAAGTCGACACCGCCGATTCGGCCGGCCAGCCCTCCCGGATGCTTGCCGCTTTGCTCGGTCAGGATGGCGGCGACATTCTTCAGCAGTTGATCGGCAACCTGATAGCCGACGCGATCGTTGAAGGCCTTGAAGTCGTCGAACTTGATCAGCATGAACATGCCGTGGGTGAGGTTCTGCCTGAGCAGGGCGGCCAGCGCCGGCATGAAGCCCTCGCGGTTGGCAAGCCCGGTCAGACTGTCCATGCGTGACTGGCGCTGCAGTTCCTCGGCCCGCTCGGTAAGCGCGTCGAGCATATCGCGCACCTTGCCGGTCATGCGGTTCATCGCCTTCACCACATTGCGGAACTCGCGCGTCCACGGTCGCTGCGTATTGATCGGGAAATCCCGCTGGGTGATGGCAATGGCCTGGTTC
>Ga0102953_1000629_pt1 | contig 23915 bp, 24 predicted proteins | sample SalPon2A_C_D2_MG_FD_78509 | JGI IMG/M metagenome (GOLD analysis project Ga0102953, IMG submission 78509) | Soil microbial communities from South San Francisco under conditions of wetland restoration - Salt Pond MetaG R2A_C_D2_MG | ecosystem: Environmental > Terrestrial > Soil > Wetlands | place... | reverse complement strand
GCAGCGTCCCGCCGGCGGTGTTGCGTCCGCTTGCCGTAGAACCACTACGCCTGCGCGAACGCGCCTTGCCGGCGAACCGCTGCGAGGCTCTGAGTGTCACCCTGCTAACGTTCGGCTTAGTAAGGTAAGCCTCTTTTCAGCATCATATTCTTGTTTATAAAGAATTGTGATGGTCCGACTCCGATCATGACGAGCGTACCTCGGCAAACGGCATAATCAGCGGCTCGGTTCAATGCGCACTAACAGGGAACAGACCACGGTTTCAGCCACTCAATAACGAGATGGCCAAATAGAAAATTATTGAAATTATGGTGGCTACGGGTGGACTCGAACCACCGACCCCAGCATTATGAGTGCTGTGCTCTAACCGGCTGAGCTACGTAGCCACGGGGGATCACATATTGTCCCCGACCCGGCTGCACCCAGTCAACCCCGAGGGCTTTGTATTCCGGCTTTGCCGGGATGGGTCTCACTACTGGATTCCGGCCTTCGCCGGAATGACGGAAGAGAGTTGGAAGCGTAGCGAGCGAAGACAGGTTGGACGCGGCCGGAGCGCAGTAGCTTCCCTAGACGTTGAAGCGGAAGTGCATGATGTCGCCTTCCCGGACGACATACTCCTTGCCCTCCAGGCGCCAGCGACCGGCGTCGCGGGCACCGGACTCGCCGCCGTGGGCGATGAAGTCCTCGTAGCCGACGACTTCGGCACGGATGAAGCCTTTCTCGAAATCGGTATGGATGACGCCAGCGGCCTGCGGGGCGGTGGAGCCTGTGCGCACCGTCCAGGCACGGACTTCCTTGGGCCCGGCGGTGAAGTAGGTTTCCAGGTTCAGCAGCGTGTAGGCGGCGCGGATCACGCGGTTGAGGCCCGGCTCCTCGAGGCCCAGCTCGGCCAGGAATTCCTGCTTGTCGGACTGATCCAGTTCGGCGATTTCCGCCTCCATGCGGGCGGAAACGGCGGCCACCTCGGCGCCCTCGGCCCTGGCGTGCTCTCGAACGCGGGCGAGCAGCGGCGTGTCCGCGCGCAGGCCCGCCTCGTCCACGTTGGCGATGTAGAGGATCGGCTTGCGGGTGAGCAGGTTGAGGTCGGCAATCAGCTTGGCCTGTTCCTCGTCCAGCTCGACCGTGCGCGCGGCCTTGCCCTCGTCGAGTGCGGCCTTGATCAGCACCAGCACGGCGAGGCGCGCCTTGGCCGTCTTGTCGCCGGACTTGGCGACCTTCTCGGTACGGGCGACGGCACGGTCCACCGATTCCATGTCGGCGAGCGCGAGCTCGGTGGAAATGGTCTCGATGTCGGCGAGCGGATCCACCTGACCGGACACGTGCATCACGTCGCCGTCCTCGAAGCAGCGCACCACATGGGCGATGGCGTGCGTCTCGCGGATGTGGCCCAGGAACTGGTTGCCGAGGCCCTCGCCGTCCGCGGCGCCGGCGACCAGCCCGGCGATGTCCACGAACTCGACCGTGGTCGGCAGGATCTTCGCGGGCTTTACGATCTCCGCCAGCGCGTCAAGGCGCGGGTCGGGCACGGCGACGACGCCGACGTTGGGGTCGATGGTGCAGAACGGATAGTTCTCGGCCGCGATGCCGGCCTGGGTCAGGGCGTTGAACAGGGTGGATTTGCCGACGTTGGGCAGGCCGACTATTCCGATACGAAGCGCCATCAGCCCTCCTTGCGGTTGTGCAGGGCGCGGGTGGCGGCATCGAAGTCGCCGGCCACCAGGGACCCCAGTTCGTTCCTGGCATCGGCCAGCGCATCGAGGATGGCGTCCTCTTCCTCGCGGCCGGGCGGTTTGAGCACGTAGTCAATCACTTCGCGCTCGCCCGCCGGGTGACCGATGCCGAAGCGCAGCCGCGCGAAATCGGCGCCGATGTGCTGGATGATGTCGCGCAGCCCGTTGTGTCCGCCGTGGCCGCCGCCGCGCTTGAGGCGCGCCGCGCCGACGGGCAGGTCGAGGTCGTCATGCACCACCAGGACTTCGCCCGGCGCGTGCTTGAAGTAGTCGAGCACGGCACGCACGGCGAGCCCGCTGCGGTTGACGAAGGTATCGGGCTTGAGCAATATCACGTCGGCGCCGTCCACCCGGATACGCGCCGTCTCCGCGTGGAAACGGCGCGTGGGCCGGAAGGCCTCGCGGCCGTCGGCGGCCAGCATGTCGAGAAACCAGAACCCGACGTTGTGGCGCGTACGCAGATAGTCGGCCCCGGGGTTGCCGAGGCCGACAATGATGCGTACCGGCGTATTGGACGCCATGCAGGATGCTCCGTCGTCCGCGGATCAGTCCGCGGATTCGTCTTTGTCGGAGGCTGCTTCCTCGCCCGCCTTCTTCTCTTCGCCTTCGGCCTCGGCTTCCTCGCCCTCGACCTCTTCGCCTTCGGCGGCTTCGGCTTCCTCCGGCTCTTCCTCTTCGGTGACGCGCGGATGATGCACGGCGGCGATGGAGATGTCGTGCTCGTGCTCCTCGTCATGCGACAGGGCGAGAAGGGTCACGCCCTCGGGCAGGACGATGTCGCTCAAGTGCCTGGCATCGCCGATCTCCAGGGCCGATACGTCGACCTCCAGGTACTCGGGAATGTCCTTGGGCAGGCACTCCACTTCCACTTCCACCACGTTGCGGGAAAACACGCCGCCTTCCTTTATGCCGGGCGCGTTGTCGGCGCCGACGAAGTGCAGCGGGATCGTCACGTGCAGTTTCTGGCCGGCCTTCACCCGCAGCAGGTCCACGTGCACCACTTCGTTCTTGAACGGATGGTGCTGCACATCCTTGAGGATGACCTGCTCGTTCTTCTTGCCGATCTTCACGGTCAGCACGTGCGAATGGAACGCCTCGATGTGCAGGTTGTGGATCAGCTCGTTGTGATCCAGCGTGAGCGGCAGCGCCTTGGTGTCGCCGCCGTACAGTATCGCCGGTACCCGGCCTTCGCGGCGCAGGCGGCGGCTCGCACCTCGCCCTGCATCCTCTCTGGCCTCGGCGTTGAGTGTGAACTCGATTGCCATGTCGTTTACTCCAGTCAAAAAGGGCATTTGCCCCGATCGAAGCCCGGGCCGCGACCAGCCCGTGCTCCACACAAAAGACCTCGTCTTATCGAGGCCTCAAAAACCTGTCTGCCGCCGCTCAGTCGACGTAAAGCGAAGAGACCGATTCCTCGTCGCTCACGCGGCGCACCGTCTCGGCCATCATCTCGGCGATCGAGAGCTGGCGGATGCGCGTGCTCGCCGTCGCTTCCGCGCTCAGGGCGATCGTATCGGTCACCACCAGTTCGTCCAGCTCGGAAGCGTTGATGCGTTCCACCGCCGGGCCCGACAACACCGGATGGGTAATGTAGGCCACTACACGGATGGCGCCCTCGTCCTTCAGCGCCTTGGCCGCCTGGCACAGGGTGCCCGCGGTGTCGACCATGTCGTCGACGATCACGCAGGTGCGGCCCGACACTTCACCGATGATGTTCATCACCTTCGATTCGTTGGCGCGCGGGCGGCGCTTGTCGATGATCGCGAGGTCCGCGTCGTCGAGGCGCTTGGCGAAGGCCCGCGCCCGGGCCACGCCGCCCACGTCGGGCGAGACCACGACCACGTCCGGATAACTGCACTTCCACACGTCGGAGAGAAGGATCGGCGAGGCATAGACGTTGTCGAACGGAATGTCGAAAAAACCCTGGATCTGATCGGCGTGGATGTCCAGGGTCAGCACCCGGTCGACGCCGGCGTGCATGAGCAGGTTGGCCACCAGCTTGGCCGTGATCGGCACCCGCGCCGAACGCGGGCGGCGGTCCTGGCGGGCATAGCCGTAATAGGGTATGACTGCGGTGAGACGCTTCACCGACGAGCGCTTCATGGCATCTGCGATTACCAGCAGCTCCATCAATGTCTCGTTGGCCGGCGGGCAGGTCGGCTGGATCACGAACACGTCGCGGCCGCGCACGTTCTCCAGGATCTCGACCATCACCTCGCCGTCGCTGAAGCGCCCGACATTCATCTTGCCGAGCGGCTGCCCCAGGTGCTCGGCCACCGCCGCCGCTAGCTGCGGGTTGGCGTTGCCCGCGCAGATCATCATGCCCGACGACATGGCCGAATCCTTCACGCCTCCCAGGCCGCCCTTGACCTGTGCTACCCCGTCGGCATCCTGGCTGGCTCGCATCGCGCCTCTCCTGCCTGTAATGAAAGTGGCTGGGGCGCCAGGGATCGAACCTGGGATGCGGGGACCAAAACCCCGTGCCTTACCGCTTGGCTACGCCCCAATGATCAAACTGCGGAATCTCGCGCCCGAGATTCCCCGTATTCCGCCAACGCATCGAGCAACGGCGAACGATTCCGTCCGCGCGCGACCCGGGCCCGCCACGGCGCGGGCACCTCCGCCGCGATCGCCTCGGCCTGCTCGCGTCGGTCATACCAGCCGAACAGGCACCCTCCCGTCCCCGTCAGCCGAGCCGGGCCGCGCCCGCCCAACCAGTCGAGCGCGCGCGCAACTTCAGGGTAGTGCTTGCGCACCACGGGCTCGCAATCGTTGCGCTCGTCGCCCATGGAAAAGCGGGATATTGTTGCCCGCGAGCCGTCCCGTGTCAATTCCGGGGCCGCAAAGACCGCCGCCGTGGACACCGCGACCCCGGGATCGAGCACGACGTACCAGGGTTCCTCGAAGGCCTGCGGCACCAGTTTTTCACCCACACCCTCGGCGTAGGCCGCGGAGCCGCGCACGAACACGGGCACATCGGCACCGAGCGTCAGCGCGAGCGCGGCAAGCCGTTCCACGTCCAGTCCCGCGCGCCAGATCCGGTTCAGCGCCACCAGGGTGGTGGCGGCGTCGGAACTGCCGCCGCCGAGTCCGCCGCCCAGGGGAATGCACTTTTCCAGCCGGATGTCGGCGCCCGGCACACGCCCCGCCTCCGCGGCCAGCAGCCTCGCCGCGCGCACCACGAGATTGCTTTCGGGCTCGACGCCGGGCACGTCGCCGAGCAGGCGGATGCCCCCGTCCGCGCGCGCCTCGAAAAACAGCCGGTCGCTCAGGTCGAGGAACTGGAACGCGGTGGACAGCTCGTGATAACCGTCCTCGCGCCGGCCCGTGACGTGCAGGAACAGGTTGAGCTTGGCGGGCGCGGGCCAGGCAGTCACGTAGCGCCGTCCCCGAGCGCCCAACTGCTTACGATCAGCTTGATGCGCGTGGCGCCGCGGACAAGCAGCAGGCGCTGTGGCAGAAGCAATCCGCCCTGGCGCAGATACGCCTCGTAGCGCACGCTCCAGCCCTGCTGCCGCAATCCGCTCAGCAGGCCCCGGGCGCCGATATCGAGGGTGTGGTCGACCGCAGGCGCGGGCAGGCCCAGCACCCAGTAGCGCAGGCTCCCCACCGGCAGCGGCCAGCCCAGTGTCGAGACCAGCGCCTGTTGCGGGTCGTAGCTGATCCAGCTATGCCCCTTGGCATCCTTGACGTGAATCTCGCTCGCGGTGCCCCACAACTTGACGGCGCCCAGGCCGAAGGGGCCCGAGAAGAGCAGCGTCATCTGTTCGCCCTGTTGCCGCCAGTCGAGGCTGGCCGAGCCGCCCCGCTGCGGCGTGCTGACCCCGATGCGGCCCTCCAGTTGCCACTGATCGAGCCGGGCCAGCCGGGTTTCACGCGCCTGCCAGGCGGCCTGGTCCGGCGTACCGCCGGGATGCACGATGCTGGCGCAGCCGGCGAGTAGCCCGGCGGCGGCAAGTACCAGCCATCCCGAACGTTTCACTGCGACAGGCGCTGCTGCAACCGCTTCAGCTCGGCATTGTCCGGGGCCTGGGCGAGAGCCGTCTTGAGCAGTTTGCCGGCCTCGGCCTTGCGCCCCAGCGCCAGGTAGACGGTTACCAGGTGCGCGGCCACGGTGGCGTCGTTACCGTCGTCGTACGCCCGCTTGAGGTAATCCACCGCCTGCGCCGGCTTGCCCAGCTTGTAAAGCACCCAGCCCATGCTGTCGAGGATGGCGGGATTGTCCGGGTAGGCATCGAGGGCGCGCCGGATATAACCGTAGCCTTCGCTGTAGCGCCGGGTGTCTACCGTCAGCACATAACCATAGGCGTTGAGGTATTCGGCGTTGTCCGGCTCTTCCTTGAGCAGTTGCCCGAGCATGGCGATAGCCGTACCGGACTTGCCGAGCTTGTCGGCCAGCAAGGCCTGCTGGTAGCGCAGCGGACGCACCACCGGATAGCGTTTGGCCGCCGCGTCGAGCATCGCATAGGCCTGCGCCGTATCGCCGGCCTCATCGATCAGTCCGGCCTCGGTGGCGATCCACAGGGGCGCCAGGCCCGGGACGTGCTCCATCTGATCGTGCAAAAACCCGCGGGCCGCGTCGAGCCCCTTCCACTGCTTGAGGGCCTCGGCCGCCGCCACCTGCGCCGAACTGTCACCGTCCGCCGTGGCATACCACACGAAGGCCTCGCTCCAGTCGCCCGCCTCCGCGGCAGACTGGCCGAGCAGGTAGTACAGGCTGGCGCTGGTGCTGCCCTGTTCGAGCAATTTGGTCAAGCGGGTGTGCGCCGCCTTGTCGTTGCCGCGTGCGCGATCGAGCAATGCGTAGGCCAGCTCGATATGGGAGTTGCCGGGATCCAGCGCCGCCCCGTCGTCGAGTACCGACCGGGCTCGGGCATAATCTTGCGTGCGCATCAGCAGCCCCGCGTACAAGGCCCGCAAGGCCACGTCGTGGGTGTGCGCCGCCAGCACCCTGGCGCCCCGATCCACAGCCGCCTGGCGTTTCCCGAGCCCCCATTCGGCCTGCATCTGCACGATCTGCATCAGCAGGTCATCGAGCCCGCTCGCGGCCGCCTTGCGTGCCGCCGCCAGCGCGGCGCCGTTGTCGCCGGCGCTCAGGGCGGTCTGTGCCAGCAGCTGGGTCAGCTCGGCGTCGTCGGGATGCTTCGCGGAGAGGCTGCGGACCAGGGCATAGACGTACCAATCGTCGTAGTCGCCCGTGGACACCGTGTAGAGTGCACGCGCCCCGCCGGCCTGGAACAGTTTTTCCCCGGCCTGTTCCGCAGCCGGGATATCGCCCTGGTTGAGCGCCACCCGTATCCGTATTACGTCCGGCAGCGGACTGTCCGGCTGCAATTGTTCGATCAGGTCGCCGGCCTGCCCGGCCAGTTCGTCATCCCCTGCCTGGAAAGCGTAAATGGCGGCCTGCATGGCCTGCTTCGGATCCTTGTTTTCCCTCGCCTGCTTCAGCAGCACCTGCGCCATCAGCTTGGGTGAGTGCAGCTTTTGCGCCAGCTCGGACAGCTGCTGGTTGTCGGAGGCCTGCTGCGGGGCGTCAGCGGCCGGTTTCGGGTGGGAGGCACAGCCCGCCAATCCGGCGGCCAGGGTCAGGATCGAGAGCAGCACCGTGGGGCGCATACGCATGGAATCGTCACTACCGGGCGAAAAAATGACTATAACTGATCCTGATCAAGTCCCGACCCCCGACCTGCGATAAAATGCCCGGTAGTTTCAAGTGTCCGGGCCCATGCTTCTTGTCGCCGGTGTCAGCCATAAAACCGCGCCGCTCGACCTGCGTGCACGGGTAGCGATCGCCCCGGAGCGCGTCCCCGAACTGCTCGACGATCTGCTCGAAAACGAAGGCATAGACGAGGCCGTGCTCCTCGTCACCTGCAACCGCACCGAACTCTACGCCAGCGCCGCCCCCCAGGCCAAACCCATACTCATGCGGTGGCTGGGACGGGTCAGCGGGCTCGGCCAGGCGCTCGACACCCATCTCTACGTGCACCAGGATGCAGAGGCGGCGCGGCACCTGTTCAGGGTGTCGGCCGGGCTCGACAGCCTGGTGCTGGGTGAGACCCAGATCCTCGGCCAGATCAAGGGGGCCTACCGCCAGGCGCACCGCGAAGCCGCCACGGTCGGACCTGAACTGCACCAACTGTTCCAGCATGCGCTCGGACTGGCCAAGAACCTGCGCACCGATACCGCACTCGATTCGCTGCGTTCCCTGCCCTACGCGGCAGCCAAGCTGGCCCGCTCGCGCCTCGCCGATCCCGCGGCATCCAACGTGGTGCTGGTAGGCGCCGGCAACACCATCGACACGCTCGCCTTTCACCTGCGCAAGCAGGGCGTCGGCCGGCTCACGATCCTCAACCGCTCGCGGCCCGCCGCCGACACACTTGCCAGCCGCCACGATGCAGACGCCGACACCCTGGACGGACTGCCCGCGGCACTGGCCACCGCCGATCTGGTGGCATCCGCCACCACCAGCGACCAGGCCCTGATCACCCCCGACCAATTGAGCGCCCGCCCGAGCGGCCAGGCTCTGCTGGTCATGGATCTCGCGGTCCCGCGTGACGTGGCCCCCGAAGTCGGAATGCTTCCCGGCATCGAGCTGGTGACCGTCGACGATCTGGCCGCCGTGGTCAACACCAGCGCGGAAATGCGTTTTGCAGCCGCCGCCGAGGCCGAGCAGACGGTAGAGGCCGCGCTCGCCGGCTGGCGCAAGACGCGGCGCATCCGCACCGCGGTGCCCACAATCTGCGCCTTGCGTGCCGAAGCGGCGCACACGCGCCGCCACACCCTGGTCGAAGCACGGCGCATCGCTGCCTCGCGGGGCACCGAAGCGGCGCTGGATTACCTGGCCACCACGCTGACCAACCGTCTCATGCATGCCCCCACCGTGCGCTTGCGCGATGCCGCGGCCGCCGATGACGCGGAACTGCTGGCAGCGGCCCGCGAATTGTTCGATCTCGACGACGATGCGGGGGCGCAAGGCGACATCGAGGCCGCATGAGGCTGGTGTCTGTTCAGGCTGCCGGCATCGCATCAGCCCATGACGACCATCCCACCTCACTGCTTCTGAATCCATGCAAGAAAGTCTGATCGTCCGCCTGCGGGCGCTGAGCGAACGGGCACAGGAAGTGGCCCGTGAACTAGAGCAACCCGAAACCGCTCGTGACACGCAACGGCTCACGCAACTTTCGCGCGAGTACAACCGCCTGGCGCCCGCCGCGCGCGCGCTCGAGGAATACGAACGCCTTGGCTCGGAGCGCGCCGAAACCGAACGCCTGGCGCATGACGCCGATCCCGACATGGCCGAACTCGCCGATAACGAACGCCATCGCATCGACGCCCGCCGCGACGAACTCGAATCCGAATTGATCGCGGCCCTGATCCCCCCCGATCCCGACGACGAGCGCAACCTGTTCCTGGAAATCCGGGCCGGCACCGGCGGCGACGAAGCAGCCCTTTTTGCCGGCGACCTGTTTCGGATGTACACCCGCTACGCCGAGGCCCGGGGCTGGCAGCTCGACATCGTGAGCGCCAGCGAGGGCGAGGTTGGCGGATTCAAGGAAATCATCTCGCGCGTGAGCGGCCACAACGTCTTCGCGCGGCTCAAGTACGAATCGGGCACGCATCGCGTGCAGCGCGTGCCGCGCACCGAATCGCAGGGCCGGATTCACACTTCCGCCTGCACGGTGGCGGTCCTGCCCGAAGTCGAGGCCGCCGAGGAAGTCGCCATCAATCCCTCGGAATTGCGCGTGGACACCTACCGCGCCAGCGGCGCCGGCGGACAGCACGTGAACCGCACCGACTCCGCCGTGCGCATCACGCACCTGCCCACCGGGCTGGTCGTGGAATGCCAGGACGAACGCTCACAGCATCAGAACAAGGCCCGCGCGATGTCGCTGCTGCAGGCGCGGCTGCTCGCGGACGAGCGCGAGCGCCAGACCGCGGAGCAAACGGCGAACCGACGTCTGCAGGTCGGCAGCGGCGATCGTTCCGAGCGCATCCGCACCTACAACTTCCCGCAGGGCCGGATTACCGACCACCGCATCGGCCTCACCCTGTACCAACTCGATGACGTGCTCGAAGGCAAACTGGATGCGGTGATAGACCCGCTCGTAGCGGCCGCGCGCGAAGACGAGCTGGCCCGCCTGGCGCAGTAAGCCGGATGACCCACCGCCCAAACCGTTTGGACTCCGTGTGTATGCGATGATAAAAAAGAACGCCGTATAACAGCGCAAACGCACGGGCTGGGGAGACAGGGAGATGTCGGGAAAGAAAGTGCTGGTGGTCCACTATGGGTCGCCCAGCGGACAGTTGAGCGAGGTCATGCGCAACCTGACCGCACCGCTCGACACCGCCGGGGACATCGAATGCCGGCACCTGGTGCTGCGCCCGAAAAAACCTTACCCGTTCCCCTGGCCGATCCTGCGCTTTTTCGACACCTTCCCCGAGTCGATTTACCTGGATCCACCCGAACTGGAACCACTGGACCTGGATCCGGACGAGCACTTCGACCTGGTTATCCTCGGCTACCAGGTGTGGTTCCTGTCCCCTTCGCTGCCCACGACCGCGTTCCTGAACAGCCCCGAGGGCCGGGCCGTTCTCAACGACACCCCGGTGGTTACCGTGATTGCCTGCCGCGACATGTGGCTCATGGCCCAGGAACGCACCAAGGCACTGCTTGCCGGGTGCGGCGCCCGCCTGGTGGGGAACGTGGTACTGGTGGATGAAGCGGGGAGCATCGGCAGTTTCCTGGCCACCCCCCTGTGGATGCTGACCGGCAAGCGCGGCCCCCGATGGGGCGGCCTGATTCCGCGTGCCGGCATCAAGCCCGAACAGATTCGCGACTGCCGCCGTTTCGGGGAACGCATGGCGGCGGCGCTGGCGCAGGCGCAGGCGCTCGACTCCGGCCTGCTGCGCAACCTCGGCGCCGTTAAGGTAAACACCCGCCTGATCGCGACCGAAAAAGCCGCCCGGCGCAGTTTCCTCGCCTGGGGCGCCTTGCTGCGTGCCCTGGGCCGGCAAGGCTCATGGACCCGCCGGCCGGTGATCATGATTTATATTGTGTTTCTGATCGTACTGTTGATCACGGTGCTGCCGGCCAGTGCCCTGCTCAAAACGCTGTTCGCACCGTTGCTGTATCAGCGCATCGAGGCGCAACGGATTTATTTCAGCCAACCTTCAGGGGAATAACCCGGAACCCGACATGACCGGCAAGGCCTACATCACCAACCTCTCGGCTTTCATGCCCAACGCGCCCGTCTCCAACGACGAGATGGAATCAGTGCTGGGCATGATCAACGGCCAACCCTCGCGCGCACGGCGCATCATCCTGCGCTCCAACGGGATCAAGACACGCCATTACGTGCTCGACCCGGCAACCGGCCGGGCCACGCATACCAATGCGCAACTGACCGCCGAGGCCATTCGCGGACTCGCCGGCGAACGCTTCAGCCTGGACACAACCGATCTCATCGCCTGCGGCACCACCTTTGCCGACCAACTCGTGCCCAGCCATGCCAGCATGGTGCATGGCGAACTGGGCATTCCGCCCTGCGAGACCCTGGCTACCTCCGGGGTATGCATCAGCAGCACCTCGGCGATGAAATACGCCATGCTCGGCGTTGCCGCCGGCGAATTCCGACATGCCGTGAGCGCCGGTTCCGAAACGCCCTCCGTGGTAATGCATGCACGCAACTTCGAACCCGAAAGCGATGCCCAGATCGAATCGCTGGAGAGCAACGGGGCGATGGCCTTTCAGAAGGACTTCATCCGCTGGATGCTCTCCGACGGTGCCGGCGCCGCGCTCATCGAACCGCAACCGGCCCCCGACGGCCTGTCGCTGCGGCTGGAATGGATCGTGGAACGCTCCTACGCCAACGAACAGCCCGCCTGCATGTACGGCGGTGCGGAAAAACTCGACGACGGCCGCCTCAAGGGCTGGCCCGCCTACGATCCGGGGGAGTGGGCAGAGCGCTCGGTATTCACGCTCAAGCAGGACGTCAAGCAGCTCAACGAGCACGTCATGCACTACACCGTGGAGCGGCCGCTGCGCGAACTGGCGCAGCTGAAGAACCTCAAGCCCGAAGAGATCGACTACTTTCTGCCGCACTACTCCTCGCACTACTTCCGCGAGCGCGTGCACGAGCACATGGTCAAGGCGGATTTCGATATTCCCTTCGAGCGCTGGTACACCAACCTGTACACGCACGGCAACACCGGCGCCGCTTCCATCTACATCATGCTCGAGGAGCTGTTTCGTTCCGGGCGCCTCGAACCCGGCCAGCGCCTGTTGTGCTACGTGCCGGAAAGCGGGCGTTTCAGCACCGCCTGGATCCATCTCACCGTCTGCGGCCCGGACGGCGAGACCGCATGAAGAAAGAAGACGTGCCGCAGCACGACGCCAAGGCCTTCATGGGACACAGCAAGGTGCTGTATGCCGAAGACGCCGAGGGCCGCTACGTCAAGGAACCATGCAGCGGCTGGGAAGCCGAGGAAATCGTGCTCGAACAGGCTATCGCCGAGTTCGACCAACGGGCCGCCGACGCCTGGGAGCGGGCCCGGCGGGGCACGGGTTCGGCGCTGGAATATCACATGTACCGCGAACGCATGGATGTACTGCTGCTGGCGCAGAGCACGGGCTATTTCAAGTGGCGCGTACGCCGGCACCTGCGTTCCGGCGCATTCGCAGCGCTGCCCGCCGCCCGCCGCGAGCGCTACGCCGAGGCGCTCGGCAAACCCGCGGACGAACTCGACACACTCCCGGACCGGCCGTGAACGACGCAACGTGTTCGCCCGACATCGAGATCCCCTTCGACCACCAGCAAAGCGCGCACTGCGAAAGCGGTGCCATTTCCGCCCTGCTCCGCCACGGCGGCCTGCCGATCTCAGAGCCCATGGCCTTCGGCATCGCCGCCGGAATGACCTTCGCCTATCTGCCGTTCGTCAAGTTCGGCGGCTTGCCCCTGTTCGCCTATCGCATGCCTCCGGGGCAGGTCATCCGCGGACTGACGCGGCGGCTCGGCATCCGCATGCACACCGAAACCTTCAAGCAGCCCGCAGCCGGCATGCAGGCGCTGGATCGCCAGCTCGCGCAGGGCCGCGTCGTCGGCATCCAGACCTCGGCCTACTGGCTGACCTACTTCCCGCCCGACATGCGCTTTCATTTCAATGCCCACAACCTGGTGGTGTACGGCAAGCGCGGCAGTGATTACCTGATCAGCGATCCGGTCATCGACATCCGGGTCGAGTGCAATGAAAACGATCTGAAAAAAGCCCGTTTCACCCGGGGCGTGATGGCTCCGCACGGCCGGCTCTATTATCCGTTATCGATTCCGGAGCAACCGGACATGACGCGTGCCATCGTCAAGTCGATCCGCTTCACCACCGGCATGATGCTGCGCACGCCCCTGCCCATTCTCGGCGTGCACGGCATTCGCACGGTCGCCCGCAAGATCAACCGTCTGAATCCGGACGCCACGCATTACAACAAGCTCCTGCTGGGCCATATCGTGCGCATGCAGGAAGAGATCGGGACGGGCGGCGCCGGTTTCCGCTTCCTCTATGCCTCGTTCCTGCAGGAAGCCGCAGACCTGCTCGACAGGCCCGGGCTGGCCGCGATCGCCCGGGACCTGACCGAGGTCGGCGACGAATGGAGGCGCTTCGCCCTGCACGCTGCAAAGATGTGCAAGGACCGGATGCCGATGGATTACCCGCTGCTCGCTTCCCAACTGAGGCAGTGCGCCGAGAGTGAAGCGGCGATTTACCGCAGCCTACGCGCCGAGGTGAAGTAGACAACCGTCTCCGTCGTCACCGCCGTTGACCAGCAAAACGCCGCCGGTCTTCCCGTTCGCGATTTGATCCACGAACCAGGCGGCCTCGATGCTGTCGTGAAAAGGCAGCGGCAAGTGCGCGACATCGATAGCCTCCGGAATATTCCGGCGCAGCAGGTGCGCCACGCTCGGCCCCAGGCGCCGGCCCAGGCACACCACGGTGGATGCCCTCACATGCGAGGCCAGGTACGATTCCAGTTCTCCGGTCCCGCTGAAACGATGCAGGCCGAGCTCACGCTGCGGACTCGATTGCGCGGACGGGCCGAGCAGTATCCAGTGACTGCCTTCGCCCAGTGTCACATCGGCATTGACCTGCAGCCGCAGGCGCTGATTGTCGAGCGGCAACGGCGCCTCTTCCACCACCCCGACCAGCGCCTGCCCGACCGCCTCCGTGGCAAGATCCGTCAATGCGGTTTCGAGCGCCGCCTCCAGGCTTCGCCCATAACGGCTGACGAACAGGCTGGGGCCGCTCAGTTGCAGATTGTCAGCCACGTAGAAACCCGAGATGCTGCCCAGCGTATTGACGAAATTGAACGGCTTGGGCAACTCGCGCCCGCGCAACATCTGCTCCTGGACCCGGATGTTGCTCGTCAGCGGCCCGTGCGTCGAACCCATGTAAATGCCGCAATCCGCATGCAGCTTGACGCCCCGCACGCAGTGCGCCGAACCCACCAATGCAAGTTGAACGAAGCGGTCTATCCGCCGATAGGAGTGCCGGCAGATGTCCTCCAACAAGTCATTCAGCGACGGCAGCGCCTCGTCGTCGCGCAACGCGCCCAGGTAATGCGAGGCAGACAGCAGTGCCGCCTGCATTACGGCTGCTCCATGATCAGCACGGTGTTATTGCCGCCGAAGCCGAATTGGTTGAGCAGGTAATAGCCGGGACCCGCCGTTGTCTCTTCCGTCAGCGGCACCACGTTCAATGCTTCGTCCACCGTTTCGAATCCGGCGGCGGCAGGAATGAAGCCGTCCTCCAGCGCGCTTGCAAACAGCACCAGTTCGTTGAGTCCGCAGGCGCCCATGGTGTGTCCCAGCCACGGCTTGAGCGCACACACCGGCGGCATGGGGGAGAATACGCCATGCATGCCCCGGGCCTCGGCCTCGTCGTTGGTCACCGTACCGGTTCCGTGCGCCTTGAGGGCACGTATCTGAGCGGCCTCCACGCCCGCCATCCGCAAGCCACGGGCCAGCACCGCGGCAATGGAACTGCCGTCCGGATTCGCCCCCGTCACGCCGTGCGTGTCGCAATTGGAGGCGCCGGCTACGAGCCGGGGCGACGTCGGGCCCGGTTCGACATCCAGCAGCACCGCACTGATTCCTTCCCCCAGCACGATGCCCGTGCGCCGGGCATCGAAGGGGCGCACGGTATCCGCCATGAGCTGAAGAGCCGAAAACCCGCTCAAGGTCGTGAGGTTGGCCAGCTCGAGGCCTACCACCAGGGCCTGCCGGTAACGCCCCAACGCCAGGCTGCGTTGCGCCGCCAGCAAGGCATTGGCGGCCGAGGTACATGCCGTGTTCCAGGTGAACGCCGCGGCGTTGCTGCCCGCGGTTTCCCTCACGAGGGTGGCAATAACGTCGAAGCCGGTCAACCGCATCGGCATGGCGTGCCCGGGATCGTGCGCCAGTTCACGCGCGTAATGACTTTCTTCGCTGGCTATGGAAAAACAGGAAGAACCGATGAAGACCGGCAGTTCGCGGCGTTGCTTCACCGTCAGGCCCGCCGGCGCCAGCGCAGCCTCGACCACCGGCGGCAAGAGGCGCTTCATGCGTTCCGGATCGAGCAGATCGGCACCGTCGGCAATGCGGTAATAACTCAGTTCGAGCGGTTCGTCGAACATATCGAGAACCCGCTTGTCGCTGTTCATCCGCCCCGAGTGAAGCGCCGCCAGGCACGTGCTGCGATCCAGGCCCAGGGCGCAATTCAAGGCCATTCCGCGCAAGTAGCTCGTATTCATCGAAGACGCTCAGCGCTGGATGAAATCGGCCAGCGTGTTGATGGATTGCAGGGCTGCACGTGTCTCGTTGTTGCCGTCAATGCGCTTGCCGTAACGCTTCTTGACCGCGAGCGATATCTGCAGCGCGTCCAGGGAATCCAGGCCGAGCTCGCTGTCCTGTCCCATCAGGAGCACATCATTGTCGATAGCCTCGGGGCGAACGTCCTTTTCGCACTCTTCGATGATGAGCACCTTCAATTCCCGGGTCAATTGCTCCCTGTCCACACCTTCACCTCCTTCGGCGCCATCCCATGAAAAGTCCCGTGACCACGAGACAAGCGGTGCCGAACACGAACAATTCAAGCGCCGGACCTGCCACCAGGCCGAGTCCGCCGTCACGCAGAAAAACGTCCAGGAACCCGTCGAGGCCCCATGCCATCGGCGAATAATGACTCACTGCCTGCAGCGCCTGCGGCATGACAAAGCGCGGCACCATGATGCCCCCGAGCGCTGCCATAAGCAGGTTGGCCACACCGGTGAAAATCGTCGCCTGCTCGCTGGTTGTCACCAGATTGGCCACCAGCAAAGCATAGGCCACCGCGGCAAAGCTTGCCACGACCGCCATCAACGCCAATGCCGGCCAGGAATGCCCCAATGTCAGCGCGTCGCCGCCGAACCACGGCACCACGAAGACACCAACCAGGAGCATCGCCACCACTTGCAGCAAATTGACCCCGAGATAAGGCACCAGCTTGCCCGCCAATAACGTCATCGCCCCGATACCCATGCTGCGCAGGCGCATATAGGTGCCCTGCTGGCGCTCGCGCACCCACGTGGTGGACAATGGTATGGCTATGAAGAACATGGCGAAGAGCAGCCAGGCAGGAACATTCTGCTGCACCGAGGACGGAAACACGGTTTTGCCGCCGCGCGAATAGAGCGATTCGCTCACGAGCAACCGGTCCACCTCATCGAGACCGATCGCCGGCAGGGGAGGCGCGTCCTTGCCGCGCTGGTCGGAGAGCGCGTGCATGACCTGCTTCAGATACACCCTGGCCAGCACTTCGCGTACGCTGGACTGGAACAGCCGGTACACAGCGGCCGAGGCATCGGGCGTCGCCGTCATCCTCAGCGGAACGGGATTGTCGCTCGCCAGCGCGGCAGTGAATCCTCGCGGCACGACCAGCAGGAACCGGGCTTCACCCCGGCGTACGCGCGCCTTCAATTCCGGTTCGGCTGCGGTGGCCGGCAACGCACCGAATCCATTCAATCCCTGCAGGCCCTTGAGCAAATCGGCATCTGCAGCGCCGGCATCCCGGTTGAGCAGGTAATATTTGATGTGCACGCCGCTCTGCGCCGAAAACCGGTTCTGCAGCGCCAGCGACATGATCAGGATGAACACGGCCGGCATCACGAACAGCAGCACCAGCGCGTGCCAATCCCGGACCAGCAGCAGAGCTTCCTTCCTGATCAGATAGAGAAGGGTGCGCATGTCAGTCCCTGAGTTGACGGCCGGTGAGGTGCAGGAACAACTCTTCCAGGTCGGCATGACCGTAGCGCACCCGGCTCACGTCAAGTCCGGCCTCGGCAAGCCGCGCGAACAATCGTTGCAATTGCCCGGGCGAACAGTGATCGAGCGTCAGCTCGGCTCCGTTCACCTTCAGCCCTTCGTACTCGTGCAACGCCTCGGCCAGGGACCGCGGCGGCTCCCGCTCGAGACCGATGCTCAGTTGTCCGCCCCGTCCGCTTCCGAGCAACGCCTGCAGGTTCCCGCGCGCAACAAGCCGGCCCTGGTCGAGGATGCCGATTTCATCACACAGGGTTTGCACCTCTTCCATGTAGTGCGAGCTGTAGACCACCGTGGTACCCGCGGCATTGATGCGCCGGATGGCCTCCAGTATGAAACGCCGCGACTGCGGATCGATGCCGACCGTAGGTTCGTCGAGGAACAACAGCCGCGGCGTGCCCAGCAGGCCGATCGCCAGGTTCAGCCGCCGCTTCAGTCCGCCCGAAAGCCGTTCCGCCCGGATCATTTCGAATGACCGAAGGCCTGCCGTTTCCATGACTTCCGCAATGCGACCGGTCTCGCGCACACCCTGTACGCCGGCAAAAAAACGCAGGTTCTCCATCACGCTCAGTCGATCATAGAACGCGTACTCCTGGGGCACCAGGGCGGCTCGCACCGCTCCCTTCCCGCCCGCGATATCAATGCGTCCCGAACGCGGCGCCAGCAGCCCCATCAACAAGGAAACAAGCGTCGTCTTGCCGGAACCGTTCGGCCCGAGCAGGCCGAACAACCGGCCCGCCCCGATATCGAGGGAAAGCTCGCGAATGGCCTCTTGGGTACTGCCGGGATAGCGATAACTCAGCCGCTCGACGTGGATCATCGTGCCCAATCCTTCCCGTAACCCTGGTGTGTGATGCTTTTATCGCGGTTGCTGTCATGGTACACGAAGCAAGCAGCTTACGATCCGGCTCCGATTGCAGTCCACCTTGAATCGGTCTACCATGGAAGCGCGCTAATGACAGGAGGTTTCGCTCATGAAGCGTTTTCTAGTAACAGCAGCGTTGCTCGCGGTGGCCGGTGTATTGGGAGCCTGCTCCAAGCACGAGGGGACGACCGCGCCCCCCCCGGCACCATCGGCCGCAGCGCCGACGGGGAGCACACTGAACATGATGCCGTCCCATCCGATGACGGCGCATCCCGTGGTGCCCGCATCCACAGCACAAACCTCAATGAATGCCGCGACCGCGAGCACCGCATCACCCCCGGCCACTGGCGGAGGCCGTTAACCACCCAAGAGAAATCCTGACCGATACGAAGAAGCCCGGCATTGCCGGGCTTCTTTATTCTTTTAACGAGAATCCGCCGGGATCGCTCAGTTAAGCTGCGGGAAAGGCATCCCGCCGCCCGGAGGCATCCCGCCGCCCGGAGGCGCCCCGCCGGGCGGACCGCCCTGGGAACCGCCGCCCGCACCCGGTTCGTTGCCCCCCTGGGGACCGGCACGGGCCCCGAAATCTCCCTTGAGCCGGCTCAGGCCCGTCGCCGACAGCTTCATGCCGTACTCGTGCCCGGGATTGAGAATGATGCCGGTATCCTCGGCCAGCGACCCCACCACGTACTCGCCGGACAACTGCCCGGGATGGGCAAATTCGCCCAGGTCCGAGCTGATGCGTTCGGAATACTCGGGTGCCGTAAACAGCACCATGAGGTTGCCCATGTCGCCGGTCTCGAACAGCAGGGCGTTGGCCGACGTATCGAGGTTTTCCGGATCCATCGGCCGGTCGAACATGGCGTACAGAGGGGCTCGCAAAAGCGCCTGATACACGGTAATGACCGAAACCTTGCCCGTCTGCGCCCCGGCCAGAAGATATTCCAGCTCGGCGTTGGGGTCGAAGGTCGGCGGTGGCTGGTTTGCGGACTGCTGCCCTTCTTCACTCATGTCATGCTCCATTCAGGTTAATCGGTATCAAATTGCGGCGAGCGCCTGGTCCAGGTCGGCCTTGAGATCGGCGGGATCCTCGATGCCCACCGACAGCCTCACCAGGCCATCCTCGAAGCCGAGTGCCCGGCGTTCGGCCTCGGGCACCGCAGCGTGGGTCATGAGCGCCGGATGTTCGATCAGGCTCTCCACCCCGCCCAGACTTTCGGCCAGTGTAAACAAACGCACCCGTTCCAGGAAGCGGCGCGCGCCGTCCACGTCGGTATCCAGCATGACCGTGATCATACCGCCGAACCCGCGTTTCATCTGGCGCCTGGCCAGAGCGTGCTGGGGATGGCTGGGCAGGCCGGGGTAGATCACGCGTTCCACTTTCGCTTGCGATTCCAGCCAACTGGCGAGTTCGAGCGCACTGCTCGAATGACGTTCCATGCGCAGTGCCAACGTCTTCACTCCGCGCAACGCGAGGTAGGCATCGAAGGGGCCGGCGACGGCGCCGGCCGAATTCTGCAGGAACCCCACCCGCTCGGCTAATTCGCCGTTGGCGGACACCAGCACGCCGCCCACCATGTCGGAATGGCCGTTGAGGTACTTGGTCGCCGAATGCAGCACCAGGTCGAACCCGTGCTCCAGCGGACGCTGACTCCAGGGGCTCGCGAAGGTGTTGTCGCACAAGGCCAGGGCACCCACTCGGTGCGCCGCCTCGGCGACAGCCGTCAGGTCGGCCAGTTTGAGTAACGGGTTGGTGGGAGATTCCACCCACACCAGTTTGGTCTCCGCCGTGACGGCCTTTGTCAGCACGTCGGGGTCGGCGAGGTTGGCGAAGCGGAACCTGAGACCGGCGCTGCGCGCGCGCACCCGTTCGAACAGGCGCCGGGTGCCGCCGTACAAATCGTCCATGGCGACCACTTCGCTGCCACAGTCAAGCAGGTCGAGCGCGGTGGCGGCCGCGGCCAGCCCCGAGGCAAAAGCGTGCGCGCCGGCCCCGCCTTCCAGCGTGCACACCGCACGCTCCCACGCCTGGCGGGTGGGATTCTGGGTACGCGAGTACTCGTAGCCGGTGTGCTTGCCGGGCGAGGTCTGGGCATAGGTCGAGGCTTGAGAAATCGGCGGCATCACCGCGCCGGTCACCGTCTCGGGCGACTGCCCGCCGTGGATGCAGAGCGTGTCGAAGTGGACGTCGGCGTCGTGATCCATTAATGACCTCCGTTGCGAATCGAGGTGAGGTAGTCGGCGCGCGTCACCAGGCCCAGGAATTCGGCCCCGTCCTCGATCGCGATCGCCGGCTCGATGGTCAGGCGCTCGGCCAGCATCGAACGGGGTTCTCTCGCATCGAGGCGCGGGAAGCCCGCGTTCATGACACGTTTCACCGGTTGGTCGAAGCCCAGGTTTTCCTCCAGCACCGCGCGCAACAGATCGCCTTCGGTCACCGCGCCCACCAGGCGTCCGTCCTTGACTACCGGCACCTGCGAATAACCCCCGTCGCGCAGGCGGTCGTGCGCCGTCGCCAGGGTGTCGTCCGGTCCTACCGTCACGGTGGCATTCGCGCGGTGCGGGCGGGTCACGAGATCGGCGAGCGTGCCGGTCTGCGGCGGCGAGGCGAAGCCGCGCTCCATCATCCAGAAATCGTTGTAGAGCTTCGACAGGTACTTGGCCCCGGTGTCACAGCCGAGCGTCACCACGTTCTTCGGCTCGGTCTGCTCGCGGCAGTAGCGCAGCGCCGCGGCGATCAGCGTCCCCGAGGACGAGCCGAGCAGCAGGCCTTCCTTCTGCAGTACCTCGCGCGCCGTGGCAAAGGCTTCCGCGTCCGGGATCGTGTAGGCCGTCTTGACCGCGGAGAGGTCCGCGATCGAGGGAATGAAATCCTCGCCGATACCCTCGACCAGCCAGCGCTCGGCCTTGCCCAGTTTGCCCGTCTTGATGTAATCGGCCAGCACCGAGCCCTTGGGGTCGGCGAGCACGAACTCGGTCTGCGGCGAGGCCTTGGCGAAGTAGCGGCTGACCCCGGTCAGGGTGCCGCTGGTGCCCACCCCGAGCACCACGGCGTCGACCTTGCCGTCGAGCTGCTCGAGGATTTCCGGGCCGGTGGTCGCCTCGTGCGCCGCCGGGTTGTCGGGATTGCCGAACTGGTTGATGTAGTAGCCGCCGCGCTCTTTCGACAGGCGCTCGGCCAGGTCCTGGTAATACTCGGGATGGCCCTTCTGCACATCCGAGCGGGTCATGACGACCTCGGCCCCCATGGCCTGCACGTTGAAGACCTTCTCGCGGCTCATCTTGTCGGGCATCACGATGAGCAGCTTGTAGCCGCGCACGGCTGCCACCAGCGCCAGGCCGAGCCCGGTGTTGCCCGCCGTGGCTTCCACCAGCAGATCGCCCGGCTTGATGTCGCCGCGCTTCTCGGCGGCATCGATCATCTGCAGGCCGATCCGGTCCTTGATCGAGCCGCCGGGGTTGAGCGCCTCGAGCTTGATGAACAGCCGGCACGGGCCGGTATCGAGCCGGGCGGCCTCCACCATCGGCGTGCGGCCGATCAGCTCCAATACACTGCGGGCAACGGTCATCGCGGAAGGACTGTAATAAAGAGGCGTTATGTTATCAGGATGAATGCCGATGCCCCCCCGCTCACCCTGGCCTCGCTGCTGAAACAGGCGCGCGGGCAGCTTGCCGCTCCTCGCGAGGTCAACCTGCTGGTCTGCCATGCGCTCGGATTGTCGCTCGCCGCGCTGTATGCGCACCCGGACAAGCCGGTCGAGGCGGCGGCGGCGCAGCGATCCCTGGCCCTGATCAGGCGCCGCGCCTTGGGCGAGCCGGTGGCCTATATCACCGGCGAGCGCGAATTCTACGGGCTGGCCCTGGCCGTCACGCCCGCCGTGCTCATCCCCCGCCCGGAAACCGAACTGCTGGTGGAGCTGGCCCTCGAACGGCTACCCGCCGGAAGTGAATCGCGCGTACTCGATCTCGGCACCGGCAGCGGCGCGATAGCAGTCGCCATCGCCCACGCCCGGCCCCGTGCCCGTATCTTCGCCGTGGACCGTTCGCCCGCAGCGCTCGCCGTCGCCCGCGGCAATGCGTGTCGTCATGGTCTTGATAACGTCGCTTTCGTCGAAGGCGACTGGCTGGCACCGTTCGCCGGCGAGCGCTTCGACCTCATCGTCTCCAACCCGCCCTATGTCGCCGCCGGCGACCCGCACCTCGAGCAGGGCGACCTGCGCTTCGAGCCGACGCTCGCGCTGCCCTCGGGAGCGGACGGCCTCGACGACCTGCGCCGCATTGTCGCCGCCGCACCGCATCATTTGCGCAGCGGTGGCTGGCTGCTCCTCGAACACGGAGCCGAACAACAACCCGCCGTCCTCGACCTGTTGGCCACGCAAGCATTCATCCGATGCACCGGCCACCGCGACCTCGCCAACCTGCTCCGCGCTGTCAGCGCCGTTCGCGCCAAACCGCCACCGCAAACCGGAACCGCACCCTGAAAACCGGCCTTTCAGACCTTGTCTGCATGGCCCCCTATAGACCTGTGCAGTACGACTATCCATAATGAAATGATCCAATAACCATGATTCAGTTCAAGGGCGGGCGCATCGAATGAACAGGTTGTCCAGAATCATCAATACCAGCCGGCGCCGGGCCCGCGAAGGACACCTGGGACTCTGGCGGCAGTTGGGAGAGATGGCAGCACTGTACGCCCTGCATGGTTTGGGGCCGGGCTACTATCACCTTGCCGGGTTTTGGCGGCGCGATCTGACCTGGCGGGATAAAACGAGCCAGCTCACGGAACCTGAATTCCAGCGACGGATTGGGCGGTTAAACCCCGACCCATACCGAAAGCTCTCGCACAACAAACTAGCGGAAAAGGCAATCCTGAGCCTGTTCGCCATCCCCACTCCGCGATTCCTGGGGCGACTCCACGCCCGTGTCGGTTTGGATGCGTCAGGCCGCCCGCTTCGCAACGCTTTCGATCTCGCCCGACTGGCACGCGAGCAGCAGGTGGCGCGTCTGGTATTCAAGCCTCCGGAGGGCATGCATGGCAAAGGGGTGTATATTCCGGAGATCGAACACGGGCCGACCATGATCTTCCGCGACCCCGGCGGGAGCGATGCCCGAAGCGTGCAAGCCTATTGTGCCGAAACGCTCGAACTCGACAAGGGAGGGGACTTCCTCGTCGAGGAATACTTCGAGCAGCATCCCGTCCTGTCAGCGCTGAACCCCACGAGCGTCAACACGGTTCGTATCTGGGTGCTCGATCGGGGTTCGAAGGGACATCAGGTGCTTCTTGCCTTTCTGCGTATCGGTCGAGGTGGGCGGGTTGTCGACAATATACATAGCGGAGGGATCGCGGCGCCGATCGATATGGACACGGGACGCCTTGGTGCCGCCCGCGAGATAGAGCCGGATTTCGATCTTTATCCTCGCCACCCCGAGCACGGTGCACAGATAGAAGGCATCGAGCTGCCCTACTGGTCTGATGTTCCGCAGCTGGCACAGCATGCCTTGTCGGTATTCCCCGAATTGCGGTTTGCCGGCCTAGACGTGGCAATCGGTCCGTCGGGGCCTGTAGTCCTGGAACTGAACGTCCATGCTGAACGCACAGCGCAAGCAGTCGCCGACTGCCCCAGCAAATTGTTGCTGAAGACGGAATGATCAGGCGGACTTGAAACATAGCAGAACGCCTGACACCGGTGACCCGCAACCTGCGGGGAATCCGGCGTGTGCCCAAACCGAAAGTGGAAACCGGGTGGAGACAATGCCGACGTACGATCAATCGAGCATAAGCAAACTGGAAAAGGTACTGGCGCAGATCCCGCTGGCACACGCCATGCAGGTTCGCATTGCGCAATATGAAGCCGGTTGCCTGCGGCTCACGGCACCCGGCAAACCCAATAGCAATCACTTCGGCATTGCCTTCGGCGGGGCCATCCAGTGCCTGGGCACGCTCGCGGGATGGGGCCTGCTCTGGCTGGAACTGGGCGACCCCGCGCTGCGCATCGT
>Ga0102953_1000628_pt1 | contig 23938 bp, 31 predicted proteins | sample SalPon2A_C_D2_MG_FD_78509 | JGI IMG/M metagenome (GOLD analysis project Ga0102953, IMG submission 78509) | Soil microbial communities from South San Francisco under conditions of wetland restoration - Salt Pond MetaG R2A_C_D2_MG | ecosystem: Environmental > Terrestrial > Soil > Wetlands | place... | reverse complement strand
TATTGTCATCGGTTTTAATCCGGTTGTTGTAACACGAACAAAACCCAATAAATCTTTCGCATTATCTTACGGTTCATTGATGTTGACTTTTCCGAAAACGGAGAACGATTCATTGATTTACCGCGGTTCAGATCCAGTGGGCCAGTTACGGTTTGTCTCACCACCAGGAGAAATGCCTACATTTACATTTACCGGGATGCCAGACACAACCCTGGTGCTTCAACCGTACTTTGTTGATCAGGGAAATGACAACCCCCGGACGGCATGGATCAGGCAATAGCTTTTTAATCGTTAGGTGGTTTTTTCATTTTGAAATTGTTGCATCGTTGATCCTCGGGAAACCGAGATAATTGGTCTGAGAGTTTGTGAAAACTTTTCTATATTTATCTACCAGAACAGAACAGACAAATCGATATCCAATGAGAAACTTATTTTTAGTTATTTCCATTGTTGCAGGCCTGAATTTTCAAGCTTTTGCACAATATGATTTTCCTTTTCAAAATCCTGATCTTCCTACCGAAAAGCGAGTTGATGACCTTGTTTCCCGGTTGACATTGCAGGAAAAGATCAATCAACTAATGTATGACGCGCCAGCGGTCGATCGGTTGGGAATCCCCAAATACAATTGGTGGAATGAATGTTTGCACGGCGTTGCTCGTGCTGGTTACGCGACAGTTTTTCCACAATCGATCACCATCGCAGCCTCATGGGATCAGAATTTGGTACATGATGTAGCCTCCGTAATTTCCGATGAAGCACGGGCCAAGCACAACGAGTTTGTTCGACGCGGAGAGCGAGGCATCTACCAGGGCCTGACTTTCTGGTCGCCAAATATCAATATTTTCAGAGATCCACGGTGGGGGCGCGGGCACGAAACTTACGGCGAAGACCCGTACCTGACCGGACAGATGGGAACGGAGTTTGTCCTTGGACTTCAAGGCGGTGATTCCGACTACCTGAAAGTAGTGGCTACCGCCAAACACTTCGCGGTGCATTCCGGCCCGGAACCTCTTCGCCATTCATTTGATGTCAATGTGAGTGACCGTGATCTGCGAGAGACTTACCTGCCCGCCTTTCGTGAGTTAGTGAAGGATGGCGGTGTTTATTCGGTGATGGGGGCCTACAACCGTTTCCGTGGGCAGGCATGTTGTGCAAGCACAGACCTGTTTCATATCTTGCGCGACGAGTGGGGATTCAATGGTTACGTGGTTTCCGACTGTGGTGCTATTCGCGATATCTGGAAAAATCATAAAATAGTGTCTGATGCTGCCGAAGCGGCTGCTTTGGCCGTTAAACGCGGGTGCGACCTGAACTGCGGTTCAACCTATGAAGCATTGACCGAAGCTGTTAAAAAAGGACTGATTACAGAAAAGGACATTGATGTAGCAGTGAAACGACTTTTCACAGCACGTTTTAAATTGGGCATGTTCGACCCGGCTGATCGGGTGGCCTATGCTCAAATTCCATTCGATGTGAATAATGGTCCGGCACACAGTCATTTGGCGCGCCAGGCTGCACGTGAAAGTATCGTGTTGTTGAAGAATGAAAAGAATTTACTTCCGCTTTCAAAAGACGTGAAAACGGTTGCTGTGATTGGGCCCAATGCCAATGATGTGGAGTCATTGTGGGGAAATTACAATGGTATCCCTTCTGATCCGGTGACTGTCCTGAAAGGGATCCAGAATAAAATAGCACCCAAAGCAAACGTATTGTATGCGCAAGGTAGTGATTTGGCAGAAGGTGTCCCGGAAATGAATCCCATTCCGTCAATTTACCTGCAAACAGCGGGTGGAAGACAGGGACTGAAGGCCGAGTACTTTGATAACAAGGAATTGAAAGGTGACCCGCTTTTCACGCAGGTGGATGATAATGTAGATTTTGTGTGGGACATTGACACGCCTGACCCACGCTTGAAAAACAGTGATTGGAGTATTCGCTGGACAGGATTTTTAGTGGCTCCGAAAACCGGTGCCTATTACATTAGCGATTGGGGAAAACCATACATGACGGTTCAGGTGGGCGATGAAAAGACAGGCGGAAAACATACGCATCATGCCAGTCTTGGGCCGTTTGAAATTGACTTGAAAGCTGGTGAAAAATATCCGATCACCGTGGAGTACAAAAACTATTACGGGGATGCCACAGCCAAAGTGATGTGGGCTGTTCCAAAAGACAATCCGTTGAAACAAGCTGTTGAAACGGCAAAAAAGGCAGATGTTGTTGTTCTTGCATTGGGACTGAACGAGCGCCTGGAAGGTGAGGAGATGTCCATTCATTTGGATGGTTTTTCAGGAGGTGACCGCACCAACCTGGAGTTGCCGAAAACACAGGTTGAGTTAATGAAAGCCGTTGCGGCAACTGGCAAACCTGTTGTGTTGGTGTTGATCAACGGAAGTGCTTTGGCCGTCAATTGGGCTGAAGAATACATTCCGGCAATTATCACCGCAGGATATCCCGGCGAGCAAGGAGGAAATGCGATTGCCGATGTTTTGTTTGGCGATTACAATCCGGCTGGCCGCTTGCCGGTGACCTATTACAAGTCGGTTCACCAACTGCCTCCTTTTGAAGATTATGACATGAAAGGTCGTACCTACCGGTATTTTCATCAAATGCCGCTATTCCCATTTGGATATGGACTGAGTTATTCAACGTTCAAATACGATCATTTGCAGCTCCCTGAAAAAGTAAACATGAATGAGTCTGTAAAAGTGTCGGTTGATGTCACCAACACCGGCAAAATGGATGGCGATGAAGTTGTTCAGTTGTACCTGACCGATGAAAAAGCCTCCACACCGCGGCCAATACGCCAGATGGAAGGTTTTCAACGCATTCATCTGAAAAAAGGAGAAACAAAAACGGTTCGTTTTTCCTTAAAACCACGTCAATTGTCGATGATCAATAAAAAAGATCAGCGTGTTGTAGAGCCTGGTTGGTTTAGCATTTTCGTAGGAGGTAAACAACCTGGCTTTACAGGAACGGCAGACGCCGCAACCACTTCAACGGTTTTCGGACGTTTCCGCGTTTCTGGAAAAACATTGCAATTTCAGGACTGATCCAATCCTAAATAATAGTCAATAAAAAAAAGAGGTTATTTCCAATGAAATAACCTCTTTTGCACGGGAGGAGCGACTCGAACGCCCGACACCTGGTTTTGGAGACCAGTGCTCTACCAACTGAGCTACACCCGTATTTGAATGCGTGTGCAAATATAGTAATTCCTGAAAAACAACCTAGAAAAATATACGGCATTCATCAAAAAAAGTGTTACGCCAGCGTTGAAAAATCTAACGGTCAAGCATCTGAGAGATATTAGCTGTTTCGACTATCTGTGGTAGCCAATCCGACAAACTGGAATGTTTAGAAATCAATTCATCGGACAATTATTAACAAAGAGAAAAGGGAACAAAAAGCGGCAGACAATTTTTCTGATTTTGATTATTGTAAAGTAATTAAGCATGCAAATATCGGTAAAACATTTTCAGGGAATCAAAGAAACGCATACTTTTTGATTTTATAATCGATAAAAAATTTTAAAAAATCGCGGGTAAAATGACGTTGAACAGTCATTTTATGTATATACCAGATCAATATTCTTGAAAATAAAAGCTTGATTCTACCTATTTTTTTGCAGAGGGCATCCATTAAAAATGAATTTTAGAAATTATTTTAGATGAAATTATGCCCCAATTTGTTATGTATATTTTCCATAATGGGATAATAGTAGACAATAAAGAGGAAAATATTGACTTGTAAATGAGGGAATGACCTGTTTGGTGCAATGTTCCTTCGATGGAAAGCAAAAAGAGCTGTAAGTTGTTATCTTACAGCTCCTTGCATGTTGGCGGAGAGAGAGGGATTCGAACCCCCGGATCCGTGAAGATCAACGGTTTTCAAGACCGCCGCATTCGACCACTCTGCCATCTCTCCTTGATGTGGCGGCAAAAGTAGAGGAATTTTTTAAAACTCAAAAATTATCGATTAAAAAAAACTTCGATTTCAAAAAAAAAAAAAGTTCGTTAAAGGTTGCATAATTGAATCTTATTTTAGAATTTTATAAAGCGTAAAATTGAAGCTTTTGAAAGCATTGATTTTACTGATGTTTCAGAGAGTTTAAATTTTTTCAAATAGCGCTCACTCGAAAAATATGTTAACAACAAATTATAATAATCAGTTTATTTTTTAACCCTAAACAAGTTTTCTTATGAACAAAGCTCAATTAATTGACGCAATTGCTGAAAAAGCTGGTCTAACTAAAGCCGATGCCAAAAAGGCACTCGACGCATTCGTAGAATCTACAACAGGTGCATTGAAAGATGGCGACCGTGTTGCATTAGTCGGTTTCGGCTCATTCTCAGTTGCTACTCGTAGTGCAAGAACTGGAAGAAATCCACAATCAGGAGCACCTATTAGTATTCCTGAAAAGAAAGTTGTAAAATTCAAGCCAGGTGCTGAACTGAATGAAGCTATCGGTTAGTCTTTCATGACTTAAAAAATTATAAAAAAGGGAGGTGAATTCACCTCCCTTTTTTATTGCAAGTTATTTAAGTTTTATGATCAATTCATTTTGAGGGTAAAACATCAATGTTCAGAGCGCCGGTGATTTTTCCAATATTGTCCGGATCAATCAATCCCCGAATACTAATCACTGAATTGTCATCTCCACCAACAATGAGCAGCAGTTCTGAGAACGTTCCATTGTCAGCCTTGCGTCCGTAAAAGCGGACGACTTGATTTTTTTCGGTGACATCCATCAACACTTCATAATTGTTGCGCTTGAAGAAATCATCACCATTCAACTCTTGATAGAAATCCAATGACTTATTTAAGTCGTCATCATCAACTGACAGAATTCGAATCCCTTTTAATTTTGAAAGCATGTCAGATTCAGGAGACCCATTGTCCATTTTGCCAGCTAATCCCAGCAGTGTGCCACTGATGTTGACTGTGGTAAATCCATCTTTATCGGCGTATTTTTCAAAAAGCTTATCTACAGGGCTTTTCTGAGCCATTCCAACAAACGGCATTAAACAAATTAAAAGAATAAGTAACTTTTTCATGACTATTGTTTTTTTAGTTTTTTATCGACTTCATCTAATTTTTGCACTTCCTTGAACCCTTTATTGACTTGTGAAAGTCCTGTTTTCATAGGTTTTGTTGCTGTATTCAGAACTTTCGTTGGTTCGAGGGGGGCAAGTCCTTTCTGGTATTGTCCAGCAATAAACTGTAAGGTTCTTTTAGCTTCCGTATAGGCAATGTCCGGATTTTTATAAGTATCCTTCCATTGGTTCTGACTGCCATAAAAATTGACCACAAAAAGCGTAATGATTAGGGCAGCAGCTACTCCGCTAACTGTTTGCCACAACCAGCGATAGTGATTCTTCTCGCGATGTTCGTTTTCCAGGATGTAATCCATAATCCCGGATTCCAGTTCCGGGTCGCGACTTTCTGCAAGTTCATTCATCCCGGCGAAAAATCTCCGGTATTTCTCAAGTTCAGGAGCAATGGTCTTGGAGCGAAAGTGTTCATGTAGAAACTGCTCCTCTTCAATGCTCGATTCTCCTTCAAAATATCTTTGCAGTATTTGTTTGATCTCTTTCAAGTCCATATCCATGATGTTTTAAAAGTTCATCTCTTATTTTCTTTCGTGCTCTTGACAGGTTTACCCTAATAGCGTTAAGCTTCAGTCCCGTTTGCTCAGCAATTTCATCGTATTCGAGCTGTTGGATGTCTCGCATTTGAATCACTTTTTGTTGCAATTCCGGAAGTTCCATAATTAGTTCACCAATCAATTTGGCATCTTCCGAGAGTTCTATCTCCCGGTCAATTTGCTGTTCTGATTCATTCTTTAACTCGAACAAATTGTCATCAATTGAAATAGAACGTTTGCTGCGATGCATGTCAAAGCACTTATTCCTGGTCATTCGCATCGCAAATGCTTCGAGATTATTGATATCGCCCAACGAATCCCTTTTTTGCCAAAGTTTCAGGAATACGTCCTGAATGACATCCCTGGCCATTTCTTCGTCGTTCATGATTTGTATGGCAAAACGATGAAGCTTATTACTGAGCGGTAATACCAACGTCTTAAATTCTTTGGCTAACATGTCGTGTTTTCGTACTTGTCTGTTTTCAAAATTAAGACGGTGGAACGGATATTTCATTACATCACAAAAATGAATTTGTCATTTCACTCGGGGAAAAGATCAAAAAAAAGACCTGGAACCTAAATGGCCAGGTCTTCCAATATCTTATTTGTCAGCAGTTACGGAGCCCACGGAAGGTATTGGCCGTTTTTGGTGTGGCTTTCGGTTAATGGAATGACGATACCAAACATGATACGCCCAACAATACCGGCAGCTACATTGTCAGCACGTAAATTGGGTGTTCCATCCATGAACTGAGTTTGCACGCTTGAAAATTCAGCTGCAAGATTCAATGTCAATCCACCGTTTAAATTGAATTTTGAACCGAGACTCAATGCATATTGCAGATTGGTTTCGGGCGACTGGTAAGGTGATACATCTTTGCCTTCAACATACGGATAGGGGATCCATACAGAAGGCAATACAGTGTATAGCTCTTTGTTGGTAAAATTTGAAGGGTCTTTATAAACCAGTTCAGTATTGATAAAGTTTTGTCCAATATTGAATTCGAGATAGGGTTGAAATTTTTGAGCATCTCTGACCCTCGTGGCAAATCGTTTAAAATAATAGCGAACGAGAATGCTGGCAGTGACACAATTTGTATTGTACTCGATGGGGGCATTGGGAAAGATAAACAATCCGTTGAATCGGTTTTCGTTTATTCGTTCACTCGAAATAGGGAAGTAAGACGAGAGATCTTTTATGGCAATTGAATCATTTGCACTGCTAAACTGGTAAAATCCACCGCTCAACCCAACTTCGAGGTGAGTGCCAATCGTCCGTGATAAAGTGAGATCAGCACTAAAGCCATTGCCATTTTTATAATCTTTTGGAACCGCTGAAAAACCTGAGCTGACCTCATTCATCAAAAATGCCGTTCCAATTCGGGGGGTCAGAAACCATTGCCGAACGCCTTTTGCTTGGGAAAAATGAGGAATGATGAGTGTGAGTAATACAACGGAAAGAAATACACTGAAAAGATTCTTTTTCATCTTGAAATAAATTTAGATTAGGCAAATGTTCAAAAATATTCTACAGGTTCCCAGCTTTTCTTTGCTTTTCTGTTTGTTAATGATACAGCAAAATATGAAATCCTTCGAATTCTGCAAAATAAAAGTAAACACAGGCTCTATGTATTATCCGTTAAGTGTTGAAAAAGTAACCTCATTAACGTGAAAATGAACGTAGATTATCAATGCTATGAAATAGCAAAACCATTCGAATCTCTATCCGAATGGTTTTAGCGTGTGTTCTATAAACGTGAAGATTTGAGTGTGTACTTAATTCAAGTATTGTTCGTGAAACAATAAGCCAACTGTTGTTTCCCATAGGGAAATCGTTTGGGACTGAATATTGCTGTGGTAACTTTATTCAGCGAACGAATTAAAATGTTTTTGAAAATATAAAAAGGAAAGGGGTTATCGGCACAACGTACCGATAACCGCGCATTCCCATCTTGAGGTTGAAAAGTGGTGTCTTTTTGAATTTCAGCAAACAATAGAGTCGTGAACAAAATCTTTCCAACAACGATTATTTTTTTTGAATCACTAGTGATCGTTTTTCTTCCCTTTTCCATTGTTCACGCTTTGCCAGTTGTTACTACTCTATTATTTGCCTTTTTTATGCTATTGAATTAACTATTTTACTTCAATGACTGCGTACTTGGAGATTTTCCAAAATTCGTTTGGATTGTTAATCTGAAGGTATGCAATCTGTCCATCTTGTTTTACCAAGGTGTATGAACTGTCTGGATGATCTGTGATGATCATTGCTTTTTTCGAGTGAATTGGGATAGTTTTCGTTTCCTGGATATTCAAATCAGTGAAATATTCAGGATCAAAATTTTCCTGTAATTCAGTTGATCTACCCAGTCCAAGAAATCCCCCGTCTTTAACCAACAGTCCTTTATCTTTCAATTCTTTGTAGGTACCGTAGGCAACGTGTCCGGTGTTTAGCTCATCCGTTTTGTGTGCAATAACTTGTTGCTTGGTTTCAATGGTGTCGTTTCTCTTCGCAATTTCATATTGCATCGAGTCCACTCTTTGATTCAAACCGGCAACCATCACATTTTTTTCTTCAACAGTTTTACGTAGCTGTTCAATATCTGAATTTTGGTCAGCAACTGTTTTTGAAAGAGATGCAATTTTTTGTTGGAAGGCGTTCAGACGAATGCCTGATCTTTTTAGTTTTTTCTCCAATTCAGCAATGTGTTTGCTGCTTTCTTCCAACATGCTGTTCATTAATTTGATGTCATTGATAATGGATTGTTTTTTATCAACGCCACCTTCTTTTTGTTCTTCAATCGAAAGTTGTTTCCGTTTTTCTTTAATGAATTTCAAATTGTCTTCAATTTCGTTGAATGAGTTCACGAGATCGTTCACAACAGAATCACGGTTTTCAATCATTTCATTTAAATCAGTATTTTTTGCTGTTAAACTTTTAACTTCAGTTTGTTTCTGATTATAAATGTAGAATGAACCAACCGCAGCTACAATTACAATAACCACAGCGGCTAAAATAATTCCAAGTTGTTTTTTTCTAGTATTGTCCATTTTGTTTTCCTCCATTGATAATTGTTTTTCGCACAACAAAAGTCAATTGCTGTGCCAGAAAGGAATTGGAAAGTTAAATGCTTAAAAATGAAGCGTTTAAATTTATCGGTGTGTGCCAAAGGGCTATCAAAATGAATAAGAATTTACCAAATTGAGAAAATGAACTTTCGCTTTGATTAATTTTTGTCCTCTTTTAACATTCGATAGATGGTTGCAACGCCAATATCTAATTTTTCGGCCACCAATTTTGTGTTGTTGTCGTACTTATCCAGAAATTTACGAACGATGTTTATGGAATATTCCCGCATGGTAAGCTCTTCCGAAAGTAAATCATCCATCATATTTTGCCCGCTGAAGATGACGTTGTCTTCCGTAATTTCGTTTGTGTCTGATAAGGTCACGGCCAGCTCAATAACCGATTTCAATTCACGAATGTTTCCAGGAAAGGAATAGGTCAGTAATTTCTTTCCGGCATTCGCTGTCAGCGATTTGGTTGCCATTTGGTTTTCGGAACAAAACTGTTGAATAAAATGCTTGGCCAAAACAATGACGTCATTTCCACGATCACGCAATGGTGGAAGTTCAATGGGCAATCCATACAAACGATAATACAAATCCTGCCTGAAGTTTCCGTTTTTGACTTCCTCAAGTAAATTTTTGTTGGTGGCAATAATAATCCGGCAGTCAATTTTTATCGGTTCATTGCTACCAATTCGGATGATTTCTTTTTCTTGAAGAGCCCGTAACAATTTGGCTTGGAGCGAAATATCCATTTCGGCCATTTCGTCCAAAAATAAGGTTCCAGCATGTGCTTCCTCAAACTTTCCAATGCGGCGGAACGCAGCTCCTGTGAAGGATCCTTTTTCGTGACCAAACAATTCGCTTTCTATCAGGTCTTTGGGGATGGCTGCTACATTAACAGGAACAAATGGTTTTTTGGAACGATTGGAGTTGTAATGAATAGCTTTGGCTACCAACTCTTTCCCGGTTCCAGTTTCGCCGGTTACGGTGACCGAAATATTGGTGCGGGTGGCTTTTTCTATGAGTGAAAATATCTTTTCAGCTGCGGGGCTGTTACCGATGATGGTGTTTTGGTAGCTGTATTTTTTCTTGACTTCCTGTCGGAGTGAAACAATTTCCCTTTTTAGGCTGGCACCTTTTCGGATGTTGTTGACTGTATTCAGAAGTCGCTCTTTAATGTCAGACGATTTGACGATGTAATCGTAGGCGCCATGTTTTAATAGTTCGACAACTACTTCAATATCATCTTGTTCTGAGATTAAAATGACTTGAATGTCTTCGTTGATGGCTTTGATCTCTTTTAAAACATCCAGCCCTTTCATATCAGGAAGCCGATAGTCGAGTGTTACCAAATCCGGTTCTTTATTCAGATTTTTTATGCAATCCTTTCCGTTTGAAAAAGATTCAATTTCGTAATCCGGAATTAATGACAAGTTATGAACCAGTAATCGATTGTACCAGTCATCATCTTCAACAACAAAGATTTTAAACGCTTTATCTGACTCCATATTTATTCAACTTAAAAAGGAACCGTTAAGTTTAGTTTTTAGTTACAATAGTATAGAAATAATTTGTGAAAATTGCTTGAAAAAGGTGGTAAATTTCGATTTCTATTAACGAGAAAATCCCCCTGACATGCTCGATATCAGTGGGGATTTTCAAAACAGAATATTTAGAGTTGACGAAATTCAATAGTGATCATTGGGTAACATCTTCACGGATAAACTGTTCCAGCACGGTGGTGCTCATGAAACTGGTGAACTGGTTTTTGCGAATGAACTCTTCGGCACCCAATAAAATTGTTTCTTCTGAAGTTTGATAATTTTTTTGCTCAGAAACGATGACAGAATGGTGGTTTGGATGCTTGTTAACTACGCGCAGCAAGTCGGTTGCATCCATATTCCTTTCCAGGAAATAGTCAATAAAAAAGATGCATCGTAAGCGGTCGAATTTGTGATTTTTAAACGCGTCAAGAAAACGTTTCGCTGATGGGTATGAGTGAACTTTAATATTGGCTTGGTACAAAATTCTCATATTGTCCGAGAAATCCTGCAATGCCTGAACCAATAATTTGTTGAAGTATTCATCATCATCGATCACTACAACAGCGTAGTTTTCCATCTTTGGGAAAAATAGGTCTAAAAATGTCTTCTTCTCTTTGTGGCTTGTTTTATTCATCCGATCACATCTCCTGACATCATTTCTGAAACTTATCTTTAAATCCTATTGATTGAATTACAAGCGAAGTGCCAAACACTTATTGTTTAAGTAAGGTTGTTGATTGTCAGTATTGTAAGCTTTTTGTTGGAGGCTCGGTATTTCTCAAAATGATAATTTGAATCTAAATATGAGGAAAACAGCTTAGCTTATTTTTTAAATTTCTTTTGAAGGAGGTCTTTCAGAAAATTGTTTGTCGTAACCACTTCCAATTCAATTTCATTGTATAATTGGTTCATCTTGGCGCTATCTTTTGTTTTCTCAGCTTCTCGCTCCATCTCTTTTATTTTGGCATACAATGAAGTTGCTTTCATGTGTTTTGCAGGAGCAGCCATCTTATGAGCATACTCCGCAATATGTTCCCAATCCTGTTGTTTTAAACTCTTCCGAATGGACTTCAAGCCGCTTTCACTCGAACGAATAAAGATTTCAATCATTTCTTTTACAAACGATGGATCGCCGTTGGCCATGTGTTCAAGTTCGCTGAGGTCCACTGATTGGATCGATTTCTTTTTAGCATTTGGTGTGGGCTTGCTATTGATGCCAATTGCCTGTTGAAAGACATTGAACAGGTCTTTTTCGGCAAATGGTTTGGATAGGAAATAGTTCATACCTGAGTTTGTACACTTTTCAATATCTTCTTTTTTGTTTGAAGCTGTCAGAGCTATAATGCGGGCATCGGTTCGTGCCCGTGTGATTTGTTGACTGGCATCCAGTCCGTTCAAAACGGGCATCCGAACATCCATGAAAATCAGGTCGAAATGTCTATTGGCACTGACTTCAACTGCCTCCTGTCCATTTTCGCATTCGGCTACATGAACACCCCATTTTTCCAATATGTTCCGTAAAAGGTAGCGGTTAAATTGCTCGTCATCAACAATGAGTGCCGACAATTTTTTGTATTCTTCGGGGATAACTATTTCTTTTTGCTGAATAACCTGGATGCGATCCGGATCGCCCAGTTCGTAAGGAATTTCAATCGTAATGGTTGTTCCCTGGTGCAACTCACTTTCAATCGAAATAGTTCCACCCTGGATGTCGACTAATTTTTTGACAATGGAAAGTCCGAGTCCTGCGCCGGATTGCTTTTTGGTCAAATCCGTTTCCAGTTGCACAAAATCATCAAAAATGAGGTCGTGGTTTTCACTGGAAATACCAATGCCGGTATCAATCACCTGGAAGGTCACCCAATACTGATCAACTGTTTTTTTGGTGGCGTGAACCTTCAACGTTACCTGTCCCTCATCGGTGAATTTGACCGCATTGTTGATCAGGTTGATCAAAATTTGTTTTAATCGGAATGCATCACCTTTTAAAACCAAAGCGGGGAGATCTTGTTTTTCCAGCATCAATTCCAGTTGCTTGGCATTTGCGTTGCCTTTGTTCAGAGTGTAAACTTCGTCCAACAGATTATCCAGCGAAAAGTCAACCGGATTCAGCTCAAGTTTCTGTGTTTCTATTTTTGAAAAATCGAGGGTATCGTTCACAAGTGAAATTAGATGCTCGGTCGATCGGTGGATAATTTCAAGGTCTTTCTTGTTTTTACCCGGTTCCATCTTTTGAATGAGTTGCTCCGTCAAACCATAAATGGCATTGATGGGGGTGCGCATCTCATGGCTCACGGTGGCCACAAAAAGTTCCTTGGCACGAGCCAGTTTCTCAGCTTCAGTTTTTGCTTTGCGTAAAATAGTTTGGTAGGCGCGTGATTGATTCAGGTACCGGAAAAAGAGGAAAAGCACCATCAACATTAGAACAACAGCAGCAATGGTGAAAATAGCCAGTCGTTTGTATGTCAATGCAGCCAGCATGTCGGCATCCTGTGTTTTTTGCATCAATTTTTTCTGTTCCGTACGCTCCAATTCATCAATTTGCTCATTGAGCAGATCAGTCAGCTGGATATTTTGCTCGAGCAATGTTTTTTCCTTCGATGACAGCTCTTTGTGGGTATCCTGAATTTTTTGCTCAATCTCCGCAATCTCCTGTTTAATGGTTTCTTTTTCAATCGCCGAAGAGTCGACGTGTTGAATTTGTTCAGGCTCTTGTTCCTCTTGCTTTTTCTTTTTACTCTTTAAAAAACCAAATAATCCACCTTTCTTTTCCGGTTTTTCAATAACTACGGTATCCGGTTTTGCCTTGGCGCTGTCAATTTTTGTATACAATTTCGAGAACGATTCATGCGTATCTTCCTTCTCGTGGTGCAGTGAAAGAATTTGTTGCCAAATCTTCAGCTTTTCGTTGGTCAGTGAATTGATTGAATCAATTTGAACACCTTCATCAGCATTCGTCAGGGAATAGTCTTTTAATTCGATTAGTTTTTTCTGAATGGATTGACTGGTTTCCTGGTACGGGTGAAAATATTTTTCGTCGTGGGTGATGGTGTACAAACGAACAGTATTCTCAATTTCCGTTAGGTCTGAAGAAATATCTTTGATCAGTAATAGTTTGAAGTCAGGGCGCGCTTCTTTATGGATGGAATTTACAATTTGAGACAGACTTTGATAAACCAGATATCCGGAGAACATCACTGCCATAACGACAATGACGGTTAAAATAGTTACCTGGAATTCAATTTTAATACGTCTCATTTAAAAAGTTCTTTGAGTTTGAAATTTACAAAAATTTCAACGTTTATAGTCACTCCTAATAACCACAATTAAGCGTGGTGTTTTGTTGCGTTTTCAGAATGTTATTATTTGTTTTTCTGCTAGTTGCTGGTTGATCATTTGAAAATATCATATCGAATAGTTAATCCGATATCATTCATCCAAAAGCCAGAATAATTGATTAGGTTGAGCATGGGTTTCCAGTCCATCGAGACACTGATCGGCGCCTCCTCAAAGCAATACTCCAAGCCGACAATGCCATCAATCCCGAAAGTTGAATGGGCACCATTTGTCGCAAACCAGGGATGGTCTGCCTGGTTTAAATTCCAGTGCCCATAATGAGCTCCACCACCATAATAAAAGTTGAAGCTTTCACTTTTGAAAAAATCATGATGAATTTCGTACAATCCTTCGAAAATTGTTCCATTCCATTTGGATGAATAAATCAGTTCAAGTGCATTTTTGTTTGAAATAAATTGTTTGGCGGAAAGGCCGGCCAGTGGCCCCGCCCGAAAGCCAATACCAGTTTTATAATCCCGTTGGGCATGAACGCCCCCTAATCCCAAAATGCACAAAAAAATAACCATTAAAATCACCGGTTTAACCGATTTCATAGACATGCAGTTCTAGTTTTCGAATTGTTTTTGCGGCAAGTTTTATGCCGCGACGCCTTGTTTTTTCTAACCTTCTAACAACGAAGGACTAAAATTTATTGTGTGAAAATCATTTGGGGAACAAAATTCTTCAAAATGAGAATCAGCTGTTTTTACGACTAGAGGAAAGCCGATTTTCATTTAGAAATTGCCTGATTATTCATTCAGCAGTCGTTCGTAAATCTGGTAGTTTTCATCGTCAAAAACACAAAAAGTAACTTCCTCAATTTGGGAATTATTTTTCAGAAAATCATGCACCGTATTTATGGCTATTTCAGCAGCCAGTTCTTTGGGGAAGTGATAAACTCCGGTGCTGATGTTGGGGAAGGCAATGGTTTTCAGTTTGTAGGACTTTGCCAATTTCAGGCTTTCGCGATAGGTCGAAGCCAACAATTCCTGTTCGCCAATTTTTCCACCATACCAAACAGGTCCAACAGTGTGAATAATAAATCGAGCCGGCAACCGGTAACCAAGCGTAATTTTCGCCTGGCCCGTTTCACAGCCATTCAGGTCGCGGCACTCGTCCAGTAATTTTGAGCCGGCCGCCCGGTGAATGGCTCCATCAACGCCACCACCGCCTAACAAGCTTTTGTTGGCTGCATTGACAATGGCATCAACATGCATTTCAGTGATATCTCCTTGATATAATTGTATCCGTTCCATGATCGTTCCATTTTGATGCATCAATTTAATAAAGTTCGTCCGAACAAAAAACTAAGTCCCCAAACTAATCAGGATGATACCAGCCAGAATTCCCAACAGGTAGATGCCTTTTCGTTTAATGTTGTGCTCTTTGAAAAGGAGGGCGCCCACCACAAAGGCTACCAAAACGCCGCCTCGCCGCAAGGCTGAAATCACCGAGATCATTGAGTCCGGGTAGCTGAGGGCATAGAAATAGGCAAAGTCGGCAACCAACAAAAACAGGCCAATCGCCGGAATACTCCATCGCCATTCAAATGGCAGGCGCTTTTCTTTGGGTTTTGACCAGCGCAAAACGGCCACAAAAGGCAACAGTACCACCACCTGGTAAAACGTGAACCAGGCTTGCACAGCCAGCCGGTCGATCCGGCGAATGATAAATTTATCATACAACCCACTGGAAGCACCAAGAATGGTTGCTCCGATAAGTGTTAAAATCCAGATGTTTTTGCGGAAATGGACACCTTCCAATTTTCCGGCGGTTGATAAGAGATAGAAAAAGACAAGCGTGATGATGATTCCAGCCCACTGCATTGCATTCAGGCTCTCTTTGAAAATAAGGATGGCCCCCACAAGCGTCCAGATCGGCCCGGTTGCCCGAATGGGAGAGACCAGGGTGATGGGTAAATTTTTAAGCGCGTGAAAAGCCAGCACCCAGCTTGAAACGACTAACATTGTTTTCAGAAAAATAAAGCCATGTTCTTTTAACGTGATCTGGGGAACGAATAACCCGATTCCCTGGAAAAATTCAGGAAAAAGAGCAGAACCGATGACCACAGGCAAAATAACAATGGCACTGGAAACGCTGGAGACCAACAGCACCGGCCAAACGGCATTCCCGTTCACCGATAGTTTTTTTACCACGTCATAAATTCCCAACAAAAAGGCTGATAAAAGCGCCAGAAGTACCCACATAAACTGATCTTGAATTAGACGGCAAAACTAGCTGCTTCCAGACAGAGGCTGGTTAGGTAACTATCACTTTTCGGTGAAGTTTAATCATTACTTAATTGAAAAGTGCACTTACTTCTGTTGCAATAATTCTTCAATTTCGCTGATGTGTAATTTAAGATGGCGCGAAAAATCAATCACCATCTCTTGTAAGCTCACGCTTTCTGTTTCTGATGCCAGCCATTCGTTTCCCAATTTATCAGGGTTGATATTTTTCACGACATGGACGAAATGCAGGTGCGTGTATTTCCAAAGTTTTACAAGATTAAACCAATGCTCATCCTGGTAATTTTGGATGGCTATCCAACGGTCATTGTTGCCATTCGTGGCGTAATTTGGAAACACCAGTGGACTTTCCTGGTATTGCAGATGAACGATCCGGTGGATGTTGTTTGAAGCTGAATCGACCATGTGCCCGACAATCTGTTTAACGGTGCGGTTTTGCTTGTTTCGCTTTTGACTGATCACCCGGGCAGATGAATTCAATAGTATTTCTTCCCACTCCGAGATGAGTTGGAGCAGTTCCTGGTTATTTTTCTCAAATGGATTCATGATTCCTTATCTTTTACGTTTTGTACTGGCACCACCGCCTCCCCAAAATGCCATCACGCCAAGCAGATACCCAAAATTATACCAGCCACCTGTGTTTGGGAAGGCATAAATTTCATAGTCGGTAAACAAGCTGATGATAAAACTGAACAGGATAATAAAGCCATGGAACAATCCGTGCAAGAAGCCTGGTGGGTTGGTTACGTTGCCAACAGATTGGGTGGCACAGGCCGACATAAGTGCAGCAATAACGAAAATGACAATGAAATAGCGGTACTTTCTCATGGGTGTAACTTTTAGGTTTTTGAATTTCAGTTTTACCAAAGTTACACGATTTTAAAAATTAACGCCTATATTTCTAGCTGTTTTTCCTCTTAATGATTTGATCAACACTGTATTTGCCTGCACCGTGGGTAAGCAGTATGAAAAGCATCAGTATGTAGTAAAGTGGAATTTCAAAACCATTGTTGCTGGCTTCAAAACCGTGACTTAAGTGAACGGTGAATATGGCTACCAGTAAAACGATTATCAGGGGAATTGAAATAATGCGAATGCCAAGGCCAAGAACCAATAAAATAATGCCAAGTGTTTCCGTCGCAGTGGCAAGGTAGGCATTGACGTAGGGAAGTGGATAGTTCATGCTGGCAAACCAGTCACCAATGGCATGAACATCTTTTAATTTCAGCTTTGCAGGCAGGTAAAAACCATAGGCTAAAATCAATCGGATTAGAAGTAAACTCAGGTCTCTGAGCTTGTCTAAGATTGATTTGTAGGTATTGCAAATTGTTTTCATGGCTTCAAGTTGTTATATAGTTTTTCTGTTCACCCTTTTTAAAAAGGATGTTGAAAGTTGAACTGGTTAATAAATTTATTTGCTGAATCCTAATACAAAACCTTTTTCTTTCAGGTCTTGCAGAAAATTGATGGATTTGTTGCGAAGCAGTTGGTCGTCATTAATTCCGAAAATGTAAATCATGTCGGCCAGTATTTCCTGAAGTTGGTTTTCGCCACCCAACAAGTGTTCAAGCAGGTAGGTGAAAAGTACTGACAGATTAACAAATTGCACGTGACCAGTTTCTTTTTCTCTGAAAATCAATAAAAAATAGTCTCCTTTTTCGCTTGCGATTTGTGCCGGTTTTTTGATATGAACCGGGTATTCCAATTTTACCAGTCGATATTCAGGATTGAAGCAAATTGAATCAGTCAGCCAATTTCCATTTTCCTGGTAAGTGGGAAATGGAAGATTTTCCATCATGAAAACTTCAATTTCCAACCATTCGAAATGGAGTAATTCGTTCAAAAACGGAATGCGATATTGGGTGGCAAAATCCTGTTCTATAGCAAATTCATAAAATTCAAAAGGTAGTTTCCAGATTTGCGGCGTCTGTGAATCATGTTCATTGAAAAAGCGATAGGTCATTTCTTCCCAATCCTCTGGTTTGATAAAACTGTGAGCTATTGGGTAAGCGGATTCCAGTGAGTCTTTCACCACATTGAACACCAAACGGCGGTAGTGTGGCAAACGCCCCTCGGTTGTGCCGGGGAGTTTGACAGGTTTTCCATCTCGACAGTATCGCGCAAACTGGCTTTGATGCTCGTATGTTTCAGTTTTCAGTAACATGTTCATGTTTCCATTTTTTTGTGCAAATCTGTTCCAGGTGATTCATTTCTTGTTGCAATTCGTTTAACTGTGGAATGTTGAAATCGCGTTCCAAAAGCACTGGCACTGGATTCATCCGAGCGATCGTCCATTCAAACAAATCATAAACCGGATCGATGATATTTTCTCCGTGTGTGTCAATGATCAGGTCGTCGGCAACCTGGTTGTGGCCAGCCATGTGGATGTATTCCACTTTGTCCAAAGGCATGGCGCTCAAAAATTCCTTAGCATCATATTGATGATTGAAAGCGTTGACATACACATTGTTGACGTCGAGCAGCAACTTGCAACCGGATTCGGCGACAATGGCGTTAACAAATTCGGCTTCACTCATTTCGGCAGCCACTGGTGTGTAATACGACACATTTTCCAATGCAATTTGTCGTCCTAAAAAGTCCTGTACCTGTTTGATCCGGCCAGCAATGTGCATGACAGCATCTTGGGTAAATGGAATGGGCAACAGGTCGTAAAGATGTGCATTGTCACATTTTGAATAGCTCAGGTGTTCGGAGTAGATTTCTACCTTGTAAGTTTCCAAAAATTGCTTGATCTGTTTTAGCAAATTCAAGTCAAGTTCCTCCGGGCTGCCAATGGATAGTGAAAGGCCGTGACTGGTGATGGGGTAGCGTTCGGCCACCTAGTCCAACACTTTCTTCCAGTAACCGCCAATGCCCATCCAGTTTTCAGGAGCCAGCTCCACAAAAGCCGGATGAATCAGCTCGTCGTTGAGAAATTCTTCGCCAAAATCTTTTCGAAATCCTATTCCTACTTGTCCTTTCATGACTTTTTTCTTTTTAAGTGAAAAACAACCGGAGTGATGACTCTCCGGTTGCTGATGATCAAAAGAGAATTAATTAGCACATTTACCTTCACCACATTTTTGCTCTTTCGATTTACTTTCTTTTTTTGTCGTATCGGCTTTTGCAGCTTTGTTAGCGCATTTGGCGTCTTTTGACTTGCTTTCCATTTTCGAGCTTTTGTCTTTTTTAGCTTCTTTTTTGTTTGCTCCGCAGTTTGCATCTTTGCTTTTGTTTTCGCCACAACTGGCTTCCTGCGCTTTACTTGCGTTGGTTGACATGTTGTAACTATTCATCGCTGATGCGGTGGGTGAGCTTAACAACTCGCTACGGACTGTTGCTCCTGAACCCATTGCGTTGTAATCAAACAAATTTGAAGTAGTAGCTGCTGACAGTGATGACACACTGAATAGTGCTCCGGCAACCAACGTTCCTTTTAATAAATTTTTACCGATGTTTTTTTTGTCTTTCTTTTCCATGGTTTTCAATTTTTTTGTGATTTAAATATCATTCATAATTGAATGCATGGGGATAGACGAAACCTTCGGAAGATCCTTACAAGAAAATCAGATTATTTTATCTAAAATCTAAAAATTATTTCTTATTTGACTGACTAATAGTCTTTTGCAGTTCTTCTTTTTTTTCTTTGGAAAGACGATGTAGGTGGTCGTGTTCGGGGTGGAGCGCTTCATTGATGCCTTGATCAATGATTTTGTTTTGACGATTGAAACGGCGGCAGGAGATACATGCCATGAGGTGCATGCGTAATTTTAGCGCTTCGGAAAGATTTAGTTTTCGAAATGATTTAATCGAAATCAGTAATGTTGCTTCTTTACAGGTCAGCATTAACTTGTTCATCATATGGTCCATCCGCTTATTCATATCGCTGCCAATTTTTTTCCAGGCATTCCCGCAATTGCAATTTGGCCCGGTGGATTAATACCCATAAGTTGGACGAAGAAATATTCAATTCCTTACAAATTTCATCCGTTTTAAGGTCGTCAATATTTTTCAAACGAAAAACATCGGCTTGGGTTTCTGGTAAATAGGAAAGGCAAGTTTGTAGAATCAACATAAATTCGGCCTTCACAAGCAGGTCGTCAGCCGGAACTGCCCATTCATTTGGGGCGGCCGACGGATTCCAATGCGCTTGATTTGGAGCGTCATAGTTAAAAAAATGGTTGAAAAAATCTTCATCGGTTTCTGTGTTGCGGACTTTTGTTTTTTGGATGGGAGAGCTTCCATTTTTTCGATAAAAATCGATGATTTTATTTTTCAGGATGTTATAAAGCCAGGTTTTCTCCGTACAATCGTTGCGAAATTTACCAAGGCTGTTTAGGGCCGAAAGGAAAGTTTCCTGTACCAAATCCTCAGCCTGTTCGTGGTTATTGACACGAAAATAGGCAAACCGGAAAAGCTCATCGGCATAAGCTTTTACCCAACCATCAGGATCACAACGATATTGAGTGGACTCTGTCATTCATAAATATTGGGATACCAGTGCTGACGAAGTTATTGATTATTCTGAATTTATGAAAACACAAATTCAGAGATGAATAAAAAACTGTTGTTTTTAGTTGCCCCGAAGGGCGTCGATCAATTCTTGTTTACTCATTTTGCTGCGCCCCTCAATTCCAACTTGTTGGGCTTTCTGATACAATTCCTGCTTGGTTCGTTCTTCATATTTCGAGCTGCTCCCACCTTTATCACCGGCATTTTGGGTATTCGCTATCCGGGCCGATTTCTGCTTGCTGTATCCTTGTTCACGAAGGGCTTCGTATTGTTCTTCATTTTTTATGGAGGGCAAATCTTTGTTTGGCATAATCAGTTATTTTAAGTGAAGTAAAAAGCAACCGCAACCCTTTCCGGCTGCGGTTATTGAATTATTTTGAATCGCTTTGGGCAATTTGGTCGATCAGCGTGTTGTTGAATACCTCTAAATCGTTTGGGCTTCGTGACGTCACGAGATTGTCGTCAACAACCACTTGCTGATCTTTCCAAGTGGCACCTGCATTTTGCAGGTCTTTCTTGATGGAGAAGAACGACGTCATGGTTCGATCATTCACGACTTCAGCATCGATTAATAACTGCGGTCCGTGACAGATGGCCCCGATTGTTCTTCCACTTTCGGCGAAATCATGCACAAACGCAACAGCGTCAGGATCGCGTCGAAGCTTGTCCGGGTTGATAACTCCACCGGGAAGCATCAGGGCATCGTAATCCGCCACTTCTGCTTCACCTAAAATCGTATCAACATCTACTTTCCGGCTCCATTCACCATGTCGCCAGGCTTTTAATTTGCCTGCTTCCGGCGCAATAACTTCAACAACTGCTCCACTTTGCTCCAATGCTTTTTTCGGCTCAAACAGTTCCGATTCTTCAAAACCATTAGTTGCCAGCAAAGCGATTTTCTTACCTTTTAATTTTTCCATTATCTTCTCTTTCCTTTAGCATTGTTTATTAACCTGAGTTATTTTAAATTCTAACTGAGGCAATTACCCAAACCAAGAGGTAATCTCCCGGTTTATTTCGTGCGGTCTGCGATGACTGCGTGCTTCGACAATTGAACTGTGCTTGATTGTTTTTCGCATTAATTCTGAACATTGTCTGCAACTATTCGCGCAGGCTTGACTCTCTGCAAAGGGGTGTTCTCTGCATTGACCGGTTGTCCAGTCGCAGATATCAGCGCAAAGTTCCATGTACCTTGTGGCAAACTTACTTTCCTGAATTAGTTCATTCGAGGTAATTTCGCAAATCTGCACACATTCAATACAGCAGTTCGGACAATCATTGTGACTTTCCACACGTGACATCCTTGTCAGGCATTTCATACAATCCTGTACGGTCTGCCTCAATACTTCGTTGTAGTTTTTTGCATCCATGGCCATGATGGTTTTATAGTTTGAAAATTGAAATAAAACACATGCCTGTTGGCCAGTCTTTAGGATTTACATGGATGGGGGATTGGCGGATCAGGTATATTTATTGATATTAAATTTGATCGATGAAATTTTTGACCTCTTCTTTTGTTTTTCCGGTCACTTTTTGAATCCGTCCCAGTAATTCATCTTCCTGACCTTCTTCATACACCAAGTCATCTTCAGATAAATCACCGTATTCTTGTTTTAATTTTCCTTTAATGGTGTTCCAGTTTCCTTTAATCTTGTCTGTTGTTGCACTCATAAATTCTCCTATTTTAAATTAACAAATTTAGATTGAAGGTGATTCCTCTTGAACCACCTTTTGATTCTTAAATATTTAAAGAGCAATTAATCTTCAAATTGCTTTTGGTCAACGTGGTTCATAAATTCTGATGTCACCGCTGAACCATCTGTTCCAAAAGAATCCACGACTGTTCCTTTCAGCCCGGTATTCGTTTGTACCGCATAAACGATACTCATATCATCAGGGTTTGTATTTCCTTCAAACCGGTGAAAGCTGTGTAGCTCAACTTCTGACGGTGGAAAGAATTTAGCGGTATGTTCCTCTAGTTTGCCATACTTATTCACCCAAAAGTTGTGCGTGTATCCTTTCTTCTTCAAATCTTCAACTGCTTCAACAAGCGTACTGTACTGGTTATTCATGGCTTTTAAGTTTGTATGATTAAACTTCCAGATTTGTTGTTCTGGATTCTACACATAGGAATGTCCCCACTCAGCGCCAAATAAAATTTCATTTACTCCTTTTCTCTCCGAGTTGGGAGATTCCTGCTCTTGTAATTTCTCCGGGAGTTTTTCCGGATCATCTGGTTGACCAATCACAAACATGGTAATTGGCTCAAATTCTCCGGGGATCTCAAAATTTTCAATCACATTATCAGGTGAGAAGCCTGCCATTTGGTGGACAAATAGTCCCAATGACGTTGCCCGCAGTGCGACGTAAGCCATAAAAGCACCGGAATCGTAAAAGCGGTGCCGGTTTTCTTTCTTCAACTTGGTGAAATGTTTTTTGCCAAGTACCACGCCCAGGCAACTGGCTGTTTTAACCCATTGTTGATTGAAATCACTCAGGCATTCAAATAATTTATCGTAGTGATCGTCTTCTTTCGATGCAAAAATCACGCGCCACGGTTGTTCATTAAAACTAGACATGGCCTGCCTCCCGGCATCGAATAATTTCTGAATCTTTTCGTTGGAAATCGGTTTTCCTGAATAGCTTCGCGGACTCCAACGTTTGTCCAGAAGTCTCATCAGGTATTTTTCTTCTTCTTGTTGTTCTGTATTTTGAGTTTTATGTTGAAATTCAGTCGCAAGCATAATTCTTCCTTCCTTTTTCTCATTTCTTCAGGTTAAAGAAAGAAAATACCTTGCCAAAGTCCGTTAAAATAGGTTATTAGTGTTTAATGTTTTTGATCTTCAAGGGGTTGAGGGCTTGTGTTTTAGAGGAGCCAGAATCTTTAGAAATGAAAACGATAGAAAACGTTGTTGAGGTGTGGATATCCTTCCCCAATGGGGAATTCACAGGAAAAGTTTGAGAGAAGTGCTTTAGTTGGTTTGAGGCGGTTTTTGCTGAGCTTGCTTCCGACCTCTTTTGCCAACGACCAAAACAGCGCCACCTAAAACGATCAGCGCTCCAAGCAGGGAGAGGAGAGAGAACTTTTCGCCGGCAATCCAGGAAACATCCATTTTGGTGAGAATGCCCATTACGACAAACGTAATCATAGGGTTTAAAATGATGATGATGCTCACTTTGTTGGCTGCCGTATATTTAAGCGCCTGTGCTAAACAAGAGTAGGCAACCAGCGTATTGATACCCAGGAAAACTAATATGGTCCACCACACCCAACCTAAATGAAGCAGGGGGGCAAAATTGACGAATGGAATATAAATCAGTGCAGGGAATCCAAATAGAAACAAATTCAGCGCTGCGCTGGAATAGGAAACAACCAGCCTTTTTTGAGAGATGGCATAGACAGCCCAAGCCAATGCTCCACTAAATGTGAATAACACGCCGGCATTGTATTGTCCCTCGTGTCCAATCATCAGTTGAATTTGCTGACGGTAGAAAAAGACAAAACCGACAGCGGCAACTACAAATCCCAGTAGCTGTTTCTTGCGTATTTTTTCTTTGAAGAAAATCACACTGGCTAAGGT
>Ga0102953_1000627_pt1 | contig 23969 bp, 24 predicted proteins | sample SalPon2A_C_D2_MG_FD_78509 | JGI IMG/M metagenome (GOLD analysis project Ga0102953, IMG submission 78509) | Soil microbial communities from South San Francisco under conditions of wetland restoration - Salt Pond MetaG R2A_C_D2_MG | ecosystem: Environmental > Terrestrial > Soil > Wetlands | place... | reverse complement strand
GTCCTTGTGTTGCAAGGCAAGCTGCCAGCACTCGACCGTCTCGACCGCGTCGGCCGGGCGGAACACCAAGAGGTTCGGGATCGCGCGCAAGGCGGCCAGATGTTCGACCGGCTGGTGCGTCGGGCCGTCCTCGCCGAGGCCGATCGAATCGTGCGTCATCACGTAGATGACGCGCAGCTCCATCAGCGCCGAGAGGCGGATGGCCGGGCGGCAGTAGTCGGTGAAGACCAGGAATGTGCCGCCATAGGGGATCAGGCCGCGGTGCAGCGCCAGGCCGTTCATGGCGGCCGCCATGGCGTGCTCGCGCACCCCGTAATAGATGTAGCGCCCGGCGAACGCGCCCGGACCGACCGCGTCCTGGGCCTTGGCCCGGGTGTTGTTGGAGCCGGTCAGGTCGGCCGAGCCGCCGATCAGCTCCGGCATCGAGGGGGCGATGGCGTCGAGCACCTTCTGCGACGACACGCGGGTCGCCAGGCTGGGCGCCTCCTTGACGATGGCCTGCTTGAAGGCGGCCAGGGCTGCGCCGAGGTCCTCCGGCAGGTCGCCGCGCTGGCCGCGCTCGAACTTTCCACGCTCCGCCGCATCGCATGCGGCGAGCCGCGTCTCCCAGGCATTGGCCGGAGCGGCGCCGCGTGCGCCGGCCTCGCGCCAGGCGGCGAGGATCGGCTGCGGCACCTCGAAGGGCGGATGCGACCAGCCGAGCTTTTCGCGCGCCCCGGCCACCTCGTCCTCGCCGAGGGGCGATCCGTGGGTCTTGGCGCTGCCGGCCTTGGTCGGCGCGCCGAAGCCGATCACCGTGCGGCAGGCGATCAGCGAGGGCCGGTCGCTCTCGCGCGCTGCGGCGATGGCGGCGGCCACGGCCTCGGGGTCGTGGCCGTCCACGCCCTGCACCGCCCAGCCGCTCGCCGCGAAGCGCTCGAGCTGATTGTCGGAGACGGCCAGCGACGTCGGCCCGTCGATCGAGATTCCGTTGTCGTCGAACAGCACGATGAGCTTGCTCAGCCGCAGATGGCCGGCCAGGGAGATCGCCTCGTGGCTGATCCCTTCCATCAGGCAGCCGTCGCCGACCAGCACGTAGGTGTAGTGGTCGACCACGTCGTCGCCGAAGCGCGCGTTCAGCAGCCGCTCCGCCAGGGCCATGCCGACCGCGTTTGCCAGGCCCTGACCGAGCGGGCCCGTCGTGGTCTCGATGCCCGGCGCATGGCCGTATTCCGGGTGCCCCGGGGTGCGGCTGCCGAGCTGGCGAAAATTGCGCAGCTCGTCGAGCGTCATGTCCGGGTATCCGGTGAGATAGAGCAGCGCGTAGAGCAGCATCGAGCCGTGCCCGGCGGACAGTACGAAACGGTCGCGATCCGGCCAGTCCGGGCGCTTCGGGTCGTACTTCAGGAAGCGGGTGAACAGGACGGTCGCGACGTCCGCCATGCCCATCGGCATGCCCGGATGGCCCGAATTGGCGCGCTGCACCGCGTCCATGGCCAGGGCGCGGATCGCGTTCGCCATGTCCTGGTGCGTCACGGCGGCCGGACTCCCGGCGCCGGTTTTCGGGGCGGATGACGACGCTACGTCCATGAGCCGGGCCATGCGGGTTGGGAGATTGTACGTGAAGCCGCCTGGGACACTTCGCGGCTGCGGCGGTCGCAACATGCCGTTGCGGGCGCGGTGCGTCAACCGGGATATCCGGCACCGACCGGGCGCGGAAACGGGCGGATTTCGGCGCTGCGCCGCCCGCCGCGAGTTGACCGTCGGCCGGACAGGCGCGTATTCTGCGGCAGTCCCGCCGGGACTCGCCGCAGCAGAGATAACGGATATGCCGACCGAGGAGCTCGAACAAGCCACACAGCGCCTGCAGACGGCTCTCGATCGCCTCGAGAAGGCCGTCGAGTCGCGCGACGGCGGGGGCGGGGACGTTCGCGCCGCCCTGGACGCCGCGCAGCGGGAGAACGCGGCCCTGCGGGATCTCACCCAGACCGTCGCCGGCCGCCTGGATTCGACCATCTCGCGCCTCAAGACCGCGCTCAAGGCCTAGGGAGGCAACGCATGGCGGTGGCGACCCTGACCATCAACGGCCGGACCTACGATGTTTCCTGCGACGACGGCCAGGAGGGTCATCTGCAGAAGCTGGCCGAGCACGTCGACGAGCGCGTCCGCGAGCTGGCCGACTCGGTGGGTCAGGTCGGCGAGTCGCGCCTGCTGGTCATGGCCAGCCTCCTGGTGGCGGACGAGCTGTACGACGCCTATCGGCAGATTCACCTGTTGAACGAGGCCGATGCAGGCCGGGGCGAGGCCGGCGGCAGCGCCGCAACCGCCCTGGAAAGCTGCGCCCAGCGCATCGAAGCTATTGTCGAACGCCTTGCCGCCCATTAGCTCTGCGCGGGACGTGCCGCGGCACGGCTTGTTAAGGACCGCGGCGTTACCATTTGCATGGGCGGTGCTGCGGGGTGCGTTAGGTCGTTCGTTCCCTGGGGCCAATACCTACCTCTTGGGAGCTGTCCCTGCCGGGGTCGTGGCCTCGGCACACGGCGCCCACCTGCATGTGCAGGCCGCAGAGGAAGAGCATTGACCGACGGCCATCGCGGCACCGCCCATTCCTCTGCCTGCGCCGACCGCCTGCCGCGCGGGGTGCGCAAAATCGCGAAATTCGGGTCCGGGAGTCGCCGTGTCGCTGGAAGACCGTAAGGCCGCACTGCGCCGTGAGATGAGGCGCCGGCGCGCCGCGGCCGCGGCGCCGGAACGGGCGGCGCAGGAGGCCGCCGCCAGGCTGCGCGGCGCCGTTCCGGTCGCGCCGGGGGCCACGGTTTCGGCCTACTGGCCGATGGGCAGCGAGCTCGACCCCCGGCCGCTGATGCAGGAGCTGCATGCCGCCGGGCATCCGCTCTGCCTGCCGGTCGTGGTGCGGTCGGGGCGGCCGCTGGCGTTCCGCGCCTGGGCGCCCGGCGATACCCTGCAGCCGGCCGGTTTCGGGACGCAGGTTCCGGACGAAGCGCGTCCCGAGCGGCGGCCGGAGCTTCTGATCGTGCCGCTGCTCGCCTTCGATCGCGCCGGCTACCGCTTGGGCTACGGCGGTGGCTTCTACGACCGGACGCTGGCCGATCTGCGGGCGACGGGCCGGCCGACGGCGGTCGGGTTCGCCTTTGCGGCCCAGGAGATCGCCGAGGTGCCGCGCGACGAATACGACCAGAAACTCGACTGGATCGTGACCGAGGCGGAAGCTATTGCTATCGCCGGAAGCGGGCGGGCGAGCGGGCCATGAGACTCTTATTCTGCGGCGACATCGTCGGGCGTTCGGGGCGCGACGCGGTGAAAACGCAGCTGCCGCGCCTGCGCCGCGAATGGGCGCTCGACTTCGTGATCGCCAATGGCGAGAACGCGGCCGGCGGGTTCGGCATCACCGGAAAGATCTGCGACGAGCTCTTCGGGGCCGGGATCGACGTCATTACCGGCGGCAATCACAGCTGGGACCAGCGCGAGGCCCTGTCCGTGATCGAGCGCGAACCGCGCCTGCTGCGGCCGCAGAACTATCCGGCCGGAACGCCGGGGCGCGGCGCCGCGGTGTTCGACGCCGGCGCGGGCCGCAAGGTGCTGGTGCTCAACGTCATGGGCCGACTTTTCATGGATCCGCTCGACGACCCCTTCTTCTGCGTCGAGACCGAGCTCAAGGCGCACCGCTTGGGCCGCACGGTGCAGGCCATCGTGCTCGACGTGCACGCCGAAGCGACGAGCGAGAAGATGGCGATGGGCCATGTCGTCGACGGCCGGGTGTCGCTCTGCGTCGGCACGCACACCCACGTGCCGACCGCCGACCACGTGATTCTGCCGGGTGGCACGGCCTACCAGACCGACATCGGCATGTGCGGCGACTACGACTCCGTGATCGGCATGGATAAGGCGATCCCGATTGCGCGCTTCACGCGCAAGCTGCCGACCGAGCGGCTCTCCGCCGCCACGGGCGACGGCACACTCTGCGCCGTCTTCGTCGAGACCGAGGACGCGACCGGCCGCGCGCGGCAAATCGTTCCGGTCCGTATTGGCGGCCTGCTCAGCCCGACGGAGCGGATTCCGGCGTAGCCGGCCCGGTACGGGCGGGTCCTTCCATTGCGATCTCGGCAACCGAGACGGGGCGTCCGCCGGACGGCGGCCCCCGTATTGCGTCCGCGCCGCCGGGCTCAGCCTTCGGCGGGCGCCGCGCTGTGGCTGGTCATGCGCAGAAAGCGCTCGACCTCGGTCTGCAGGGTCACGGCCTTCTGGATCGCGCGGGCGGCAATCTCGCCGGCCCGGCCGGCGGCGGTCCCGGGAGTCTCGTCGGCCGCCAGCAGCAGCGCGTCGAGCGCCGCGCGGCCGCCGTGGTCGGCGAAGTCCTCGACCAGCTGCGCCGCGTCGAGCAGCGTCTGGGCGGCCTCGACCTCGTCGGCCGTGGCCTCGGGCAGCGCCAGGTCCTGAGTCTTGCCGGGCTTGGACATGGGAACCTTTCCCTCGCGTGGCCTTGCGTCGCCGGTCGGACCGGCGGCCGCGTACCTGGCCGCGCCGGACTCCGTCGACTGCAGGGACCGATCATGCGGCCATCACGCTTAAAACAGCGTTAACCGCGGGGCTGCCGCCGCGCGGCGGGTAGCCGGCGGCCGGACCCCTTCGGAGGGCTTTAGGCGGGCCCGGAATCCTGCTAGAAGGCGCCGCAATGTCGCCATATTGGCCGACTATCCCAGGCAGGCGCACCCGCCATGACCGGGCGCAACGTGCTCCTGCCGCCCCACGAGATGTGGTAGACTGTCTTTCATTAACCACTGGATGTAGGACCGACTGGTCATGGCAGGCCATTCGCAATTCAAGAACATCATGTACCGCAAGGGCGCGCAGGATAAGAAGCGCGCCGGTCTCTTCGCCAAGCTCATCCGCGAGATCACGGTGGCGGCGCGCTCCGGCTTGCCCGAGCCCGACGCCAACCCGCGGCTGCGCGCGGCGATCGCGGCGGCGCGCGGCGCGAACATGCCGAAGGACAACATCGAGCGGGCGATCAAGCGCGCGGTGGGCGGCGAGGACGGCACCGACTACGAGGAGATCCGCTACGAGGGCTATGGGCCCGGCGGGGTCGCGGTGATTGCCGAGGCGCTCACCGACAACCGCAACCGGACCGCCTCCGAGGTGCGTGCCGCCTTCAGCAAGCACGGCGGCAGCCTCGGCGAGACAAACAGCGTCTCGTTCATGTTCGACCAGGTCGGCGCAATCTATTTCGACCCGGAGGTCGGCAGCGCCGAGGAGGTCTTCGAAGCGGCCGTGGAGGCCGGCGCCAGCAACGTGGAAAGCGGGTCGGACGGCCACGAGGTCACCTGCGAGCCGGACGATTTCAACGTCGTCCGCGACGCCTTGGCGGAGCGCTTCGGCGATCCCCGTGAGGCCCATCTCGTCTGGAAGCCGAAGACCTACGTGGAGATCGACGAGGATCAGGCGCAAACGCTGTTCAAGCTGCTCGATATGCTGGATGACAGCGACGACGTCCAGCGCGTGGCGGCGAACTTCGATATTGCCGAAGACATCATGACCCGTCTGACCGCGTGAGGCGGACGGGGGAGGGGACATGCGCGTCATCGGGTTGGATCCGGGCCTGCAGCGTACCGGCTGGGGCGTGATCGAGGCGGACGGCAACCGCCTGCGGCACGTGGCCAATGGGACGGTTCATTCCGATGCGAAGATGCCGCTGGCGGCCCGCCTCATGGCCCTGCACGAGGGCCTGGCCGCGATCCTCGGCGCGCAGCGTCCGGACGAGGCTGCCGTCGAGACGACGCTGTCCAACCGCAACGCCACCTCGACGCTCAAGCTGGGCATGGCGCGCGGCATCGCCCTGCTCGGCCCGGCGCTCGTCGGTCTGCCGGTCACCGAGTACCTGCCCACGGTCGTCAAGCGTTCGGTGGTCGGCACCGGCCATGCCGCGAAGGAGCAGGTCGCCATGATGGTGGTCCGGCTGTTGCCGGGCTGCGCGCCCGACTCCGGCGATGCCGCCGACGCCCTGGCCGTGGCGATCTGCCACGCGCACAGCGCCGCCAGCAGCCGGCATTGGCAGGCGGCGCGGGACGCCGCGGCGGCGGGGGCGCCCGGGCGATGATCGGGAAACTGACCGGGCTGGTCGACTCCAGCGACGACGACCGCGCGATCGTCGACGTGGGCGGCGTCGGCTACATCGTGTTCTGCTCCGGCCGGACGCTCGCCAACCTGCCGGGGCCGGGGCTGCCGGTTTCGCTGCTGATCGAGACCCACGTGCGCGAGGACCACATCCACCTCTACGGCTTCGCCGGCCGGGCCGAGCAGGAGTGGTTTCGCCTGCTCTCCACGGTCCAAGGAGTCGGCGCCCGCATGGCGCTGGCCATCCTCACGGTCCTGCCGCCCGACGAACTGGCCCGCGCGATCGCCGCGCAGGATCGCAGCGCGCTGGCCCGCGCCAGCGGCGTCGGGCCCAAGCTGGCCGGCCGCATCGCCTCCGAACTCAAGGAGCGCGCCGGACGCATCGTTCTCGGCCCGGTCGCCGCATTGCCGGGCGGCACGGCGGCGGCGGTCTCGGGGCCGTCGGAGGATGCCGTCTCTGCCCTGGTCAATCTCGGCTATCGGCGCGGCGAGGCGTTCGGGGCGGTGGCGCAGGCGGCGCGTGAGCTGGGCGCCGAGGCGTCGCTCGACGCCCTCATCAAGGCCGGTCTGAAGGAGCTTTCCGCATGAACGAGGCGCGCCTGGTATCGGCCGAATTCACCGACGGCGCCGCGGCCGACGACGGCGAAGGCTCGTTGCGCCCGCTCGCGCTCGAGGACTTCGTCGGCCAGACCCAGCTGCGCGAGAACCTGCGGGTCTTCGTCTCCGCCGCGCGGGCGCGCGGCGAGGCGCTCGACCACGTGCTGTTTCACGGGCCGCCCGGACTCGGCAAGACCACCCTGGCACAGATCGTCGCCCGCGAGATGGGCGTCGGATTCCGCGCGACCTCGGGACCGGTGATCGCGCGCGCCGGCGATCTGGCGGCGATCCTGACCAACCTGCAGCCGCACGACGTGCTGTTCATCGACGAGATCCACCGGCTGGCGCCGGCCGTCGAGGAGATCCTCTATCCGGCGATGGAGGACTTCCAGCTCGATCTCGTGATCGGCGAGGGGCCCGCCGCGCGCTCGGTGCGGATCGACCTGCCGCCCTTCACGCTGGTCGGGGCGACGACCCGCTCGGGCCTCATCACCACACCGTTGCGCGAACGCTTCGGCATTCCGCTGCGGCTGTCGTTCTACGAGGTCGACGATCTGGTGCAGATCGTGGTGCGCGGCGCGCGCCTGCTGGCGCTCGAGCTGACCGAGGACGGCGCGCGGGAGATCGCCCGGCGGTCGCGCGGGACGCCGCGGGTCGCCGGTCGCCTGCTGCGCCGGGTGAGGGACTTCGCGGCCGTCGCCGATATCGCCGCCGTCGATGCCGAAGCGGCCGACGCCGCGCTCGGCCGCCTCGACGTGGACCAGCGCGGCCTCGATACCATGGACCGCCGCTACCTCACGGTGATCGCCGAGAATTACGGCGGCGGCCCGGTCGGCGTCGACACCCTGGCCGCAGCCCTCTCGGAGCAGCGCGACGCCATCGAAGAGGTGCTGGAGCCGTTTCTCATTCAGCAGGGACTGCTGCAGCGGACGCCGCGCGGCCGGATGCTGACCCAGGCCGCCTATGCCTACCTCGGGCGCGACGCGCCGCGCGATCTGGCGCAGTTCGATCTGCTCGCCGGCGAGGGCGGGGAGGCCGAATGAGCGGGCTTTCGGGCCGCATCGAGGACGGCCGGCACTGCTTTCCTCTGCGCGTCTACTACGAGGACACCGATTCCGGCGGCATCGTGTATTACGCGAACTACCTGAAGTTCGCCGAACGGGCACGCACCGAGATGCTGCGCCTGGTCGGCATCAATCAGACCGAAATGGCGCAGCGGCACGATGCGGTCTTCGCGGTGCGGGACTGCGCCATCGACTACCGCCGGCCCGCGCGGCTCGACGACGTTCTCGAGGTTCGCTCGCGCCTCGTGGAGATCGGCGCCGCCACGCTGAGCGCGGAGCAGGCGATCCACCGCGGCGACGACGAGATCGCACGCCTCGACGTGCGCATCGCCTGCCTGCGGCGCGACGGCCGGCCGATACGGATTCCGGCGTCGGTGCGCAGCGCGCTGTCGCCCTATTGCGAGACAACCTGACGGTTAAACGGGGGAGCAAGTTCGGCTCATGCAAAACGAAACGGTCAATTCGCTCGCGCTGGAAGGCTCGGTGATGCACAACATGTCGATCTGGGGCCTGTTCATCGAGGCCGATGTGATCGTCAAGCTGGTGATCTTCGGCCTGCTGCTCGCCTCGTTCTGGAGCTGGGCGATCATCTTCGACAAGGTGCTCCGCATGCGGCGCCTATGGGCGCGCGCCGAGGAGTTCGAGGAATCCTTCTGGTCGGGCGGTTCGCTCGACGACCTCTACGACCGCATCGACCGGCAGCCGGCCGATCCCATGTCGTCGCTGTTTGTCTCGGCGATGCGCGAGTGGCGGCGCACCGCGGCGCGCGGCGACCTGACCGCCAGCCCGCTGCGCGACAGCCTGCAGCGGCGCATCGAGCGCGTCATGCACATCACCCTGGGCCGCGAGATGGAGAGCCTGGAGCGGCACATGATCTTTCTCGCCTCGGTCGGCTCGGCGGCCCCCTTCGTCGGGCTGTTCGGCACGGTCTGGGGCATCATGAACGCCTTCACCTCGATTGCGGCGTCCGAGAACACCAGCCTGTCGGTGGTCGCGCCGGGGATCGCGGAGGCCCTGTTCGCTACCGCCATCGGTCTGGTGGCGGCGATCCCGGCGGTGATCGGCTTCAACAAGCTGTCGAGCGACCTGGGGCGCTATGCCGGAAGATTGGAATCCTTCGCCGGCGAGTTCAGCGCGATTCTCTCGCGCCAGCTCGACGAACGCTAGGGGAGTCCGGTCATGGCGAGCGAGTTCCTCTCACGAAGCCGGCTGCCCGGGCACCGGACCCGGGCCTACCGGCCGATGAGCGAGATCAACGTGACGCCTTTCGTGGACGTCATGCTGGTCCTGCTGGTCGTGTTCATGGTGACCGCGCCGCTGCTGACCGTCGGCGTGCCGGTGGACCTGCCGAAGACCAAGGCCAAGGCGATCGCCGAGGCCGAGGAGCCGCTGGTCATCTCGGTCGATGCGGAGGGCAAGATCTACATCCAGGACACGCCCGTGGACCTGGAGAACCTGGTGCCGCGGCTGCGGGCCATCACCGAGAGCAAGCCCGACACGCGGATCTACGTTCGCGGCGACAAGTCGATCAATTACGGCCGCATCGTCGAGGTGATGGGCACCGTCAACATCGCCGGGTTCACCCGTGTGGCGCTGGTCGCCGAGCTGCCGCCGCGCAACAAGGGCAAGGCGGCCGCCAAGAAGACCGAGGGCGCCGCTCCATAGTCGCGACGATCTGGGAAATACGCGCGCATGCGCAACGGCATGATCTTTTCGGGACTGTTGCACGGCACGGTGCTGGCCGTGCTGATCTTCGGCTTGCCGGTGTTCGCCGAGCCGGTGCCGAGCGACGTTATCCCGGTCGAGCTGGTCATGCTGGACGAGATCGCGCCGAAGCCCGAGCCGGCGGCCAAGGAGCCCGCCCCCGAACCCAAGCCGAAGGAGCAGGAGGCACGCCTCGCGCCGCCGCCGCCGACACCGCCGGAGCCGGCACCCGAGCCCGAGCCCGTGGCGGAGCCCGCGCCGCAACCGGAACCGATCGCCAAACCCGAGCCGCAGCCCGAACCGAAGCCGCCGCCGCCGCCGGAGGCGAAGTCGGAATCCGAGCCGAAGCCGGAGCCGCCCAGGCCGAAGCGCCGTCCCGACGTCAAGATCGCCATGCCGGAAAAGACACCGCCGCCACCCGAGCCGGCGCCGGATCAGTTGACCTCCATCCTGCGCAACGTCGAGAAGCTCAAGGTGCAGCCGCGCACCCAGGGCGATACCGTCGCCAGGGCGGACCAGCAGGGCACGACCGGCCAGCAGGGCAGCGCCTTCGAGCGCAACGCGCTGGTGCATGCCATCCAGGAGCAGCTGCGGAACTGCTGGCGCCTGGATCCCGGCGCCCGCGACGCGCGCGATCTGGTGATCGAGATCCGGGTCGAGCTCAATCCCGACGGGTCGGTGCGCCGCTCCTCGGTCGTCGACGTCATCCGCATGGTCCAGGACGGCTATTTCCGCAGCGCGGCGGAGAATGCCATGCGCGCCATCGCGAAATGCAGCCCGTTCCGGCTGCCGCCCAACAAGTACCCAATCTGGCGCGATTTGACCTTGCGCTTCAATCCGCGCGAAATGTTCGGAACCTGAGCAAATGATCGGAGTAGCGATGAAAGGCCTGCTGCAAGCAACAGCGAAAGATATGTCGAAGACCCGCCTTGCCGCTGTCCTGGCCCTCGCTTGCCTGCTGTTCGCGGCCGTTCCGGCGCGCGCGGAGCTAGTGGTCGACGTGAATCGCGGTTTCGTCGAGCCCTTGCCGATCGCCGTCACCGATTTCCTTGGCGACACGGCCGATGCCGCGGAGCTCGGCCGGCAGATCTCCGGTGTGATCGCCGCCAATCTCGAACGCAGCGGTCTGTTCCGGCCGATCGACAAGGGCGCCTTCATTCAGGATCCGGCAACGCTGCGAGCCGGCCCGCGCTTCGGCGACTGGCGCCTGATCAACGCCCAGGCGCTGGTCAGCGGCTCCGCCCAGATGCAGGTCGACGGCCAGCTCCGCGTCGAGTTCCGCCTCTGGGACGTCTTCGCCGAGACGCAGATGACCGGCCTGGCCTACTTCACCACGCCGAGCAACTGGCGCCGAGTCGCGCACATCGTATCGGATGCGATCTACAAGCGGCTGACCGGCGAAGAGGGCTATTTCGACACCCGCATCGTCTATATCTCGGAAACCGGCCCGCAGGATCGCCGCATCAAGCGCCTGGCGATCATGGACCAGGACGGCGCCAACCACCGCTTCCTGACCGACGGCAGCTCGCTGGTCCTGACGCCGCGCTTCTCGCCGACCACGCAGGAGATCACCTATCTCTCCTACATGTCGCGCACGCCGCGCGTCTATCTGTTCAACCTGAGCACCGGGCAGCAGGAGGTGCTCGGCGACTTTCCGGGCATGACCTTCGCGCCGCGCTTCTCGCCCGACGGCAACAAGGTGATCATGAGCATGGCGCGCGACGGCAATACCGAGATCTACACCATGGATCTCAGGACCCGGAAGGTCACGCGCCTGACCAACCATCCGGCCATCGACACTTCGCCCTCGTACTCGCCCGACGGAGCCGAGATCGTGTTCAACTCCGACCGCGGCGGAACGCAGCAGCTCTACGTAATGGCGGCGGACGGCAGCAACGTACGGCGCATCAGCTTCGGCAACGGGCGCTACGCGACGCCGGTCTGGTCGCCACGCGGCGACCTGATCGCCTTCACCCGCATGTACCAGGGCGAATTCTTCATCGGCGTCATGCGGCCCGACGGCACCGGCGAACGGATGCTGGCCAAGGGTTTTCTGGTCGAGGGGCCGACCTGGGCGCCCAATGGGCGGGTCCTGTCGTTCTATCGCCAGACCAAGGCGGACAGCCATGGGAAGGTCAGTTCCAATATCTTTACCATCGACCTCACCGGTTTCAACGAACGCGAGCTGGTGACGCCGTTGGACGGCTCCGATCCGGCGTGGTCCCCCTTGATTCCGTAGGGGCCGGCCGGTATATTTGCGCCGCTTCGCCGGCAGGATGCCGGCTGCCTGGGCATAATCCCTATCTTTCAGAGGGTGGCCTGTTTTTCACCAGGCTAGGTCAACCCAATCCTCATCCCAAACCGGGGACTTCTCGAGAGGGCATCAAATGCGCTTTAGGTTCCTCACAATATTCGCGGCTGCGATTCTGCTGGCCGCTTGCGGTACCTCGTCCGACGAATCCGGGGGGACGATGGGCACTGGTACCACGGCGACAACTTCGACGGCGACGGCACCGAGCACGACGTCGATTCCCGGCCCGACCCCCGGTTCGCAGGAACATCTGGTCGTCAATGTCGGCGACCGCGTGTTCTTCGACTTCGACAAGAGCGACCTGAAGCCGGAGGCGCGCTCGACCGTCGAGGCGCTGGCCGCCTGGATGAACAACTATCCGGCGACGACGCTGACCATCGAGGGCCACTGCGACGAGCGCGGCACGCGCGAGTACAACCTGGCGTTGGGCGAGCGGCGCGCCAATTCCGTGCGTGACTATCTGGTCGCGCTCGGCATCGACTCGAGCCGCCTGTCGACGATCAGCTACGGCAAGGAGCGGCCGGCCGTGCTCGGCTCCAACGAGGAAGCCTGGGCGCAGAATCGCCGCGCGGTCTTCGTCGTGAACTGAGTCCGGCGTCGGTCTCGCGACCGGCGGCCCGGCTTGGCGCCATGGGATTTCGACCACTGCCCGGCCCGTCGCGGTGACGCGATCGGCCGGGCAGTGCCGTTCGGCCCGCGCGTTTTCGGCCCTCGCGGCGCGCAGGAGCGGGCGGTTGCGCCATATTTCTGCCAAAGAAATTGGCCATTGAGGGCTCCGGCACAACCGCCCGGGCCGCCATCAGCGGAAGGTGAGTCATGACCGCACCGCTTTGCCACGCCAAAGCCGTTTCGCGACCCAGGGGCCGCTCCGCGGGCCATGGGGCTCTCTGTGTTCTTTTTGTGATGGCTTGCACGCTCTGGGCCTTGCCGGCGCAGGGGCAGGACAGCGATCTCGGCAGCCTGATCGAGCGCGTCGATCGCCTGCAGCGCGAACTGATCACCCTGCAGCGCACGGTCTACAAGGGCGAACCGGCGCCCGAGCCGGCCGCCGGCGCGACCGGCGCGACCGGCGAGGGCATGACCACGACGGCGGCGGCGCGCATCGAGCTGCGCCTGTCGCAGTTCGAGGCGGAACTGCGCACGCTGACCGGCCAGGTCGAGGAGGCCTCCTACCGGCAGAACCAGCTCAGCGATCGCCTCGATCGCCTGGCCGCCGACATCGATTTGCGTCTGCAGCAGCTTGAGCAGCGGGCCCCGGCCATGGCCGCCGCGCCCGCCGGAGGTGCCGCCCCGGGTGCGGCGCCCGGCGCGACGGCCGCGGCGGGCCAGCCGCCCGCCGGCGACGCTGCGGCCGGCGTCGATACCGGCCCGAAGACGCTCGGCACGGTCGCGCCGGAAGACATTCAGGCCGTGCAGTCCGGCTCGGCGCAGCCCGCGACGGCGTCCGGCGCCGGCGACGAGCAGAGTGCTGCGCTGCAGTATCCCCTGGCCGGCGGGACCCCGGAGGAGCAATACAAGAAGGCCTTCTCGCTGCTCAGCCAAGCCAACTATGCGGAGGCGGAGCTGGCGCTGCGCGCCTTCGTGGCGCAGCACCCGGACCATCCCCTGGCCGGCAACGCGAAATACTGGCTGGGCGAGACCTACTATGTCCGCCAGGACTACCAGCAGGCGGCGATCACCTTCGCCGAGGGCTATCAGACCTATCCGGACAATCCGAAGGCGCCGGACAACCTCCTGAAGCTCGGCATGTCACTCGCCGCGCTCGGCAGCAACAGCGACGCCTGCGGCACCTACGCCGAACTGCTGCGCCGCTATCCCAACGCGGCCCCGACGATACAGCAGCGCGCCAAGCAGGAACGCCAGCGTCTCGCCTGCCCGTGACCGGGTCGGGAGACTCGACGGCGGCCGGCGCGCCGGTGACGGCGGCGGCGTTTGCGCGCCGCATGGCGGCGCTCGGACCCTTCGAGCCGGCTCCGCGCCTGGCCGTGGCCGTATCCGGCGGCGCCGACAGCCTCGCCCTGGCGGTTCTGGCGCGGGACTGGGTGCGCGACAGGGGCGGGACTCTCGCGGCGCTCACCGTCGATCACGGGCTGCGCCCCGAGGCGGCCGCCGAAGCGCGGCAGGTCGGCCGGATCCTGGCGGGCCTGGGCCTGGCGCAGCGCATCCTGCAATGGCGCGGCCCGAAACCGGGCGCGAACGTCCAGGCGGCGGCCCGCGCGGCGCGCTATGAGCTGCTGACGGCGGCCTGCCGCCGCGCCGGGGTGCTGCACCTGCTGCTCGCCCATCACCTGGACGATCAGGCGGAAACCCTGCTGCTGCGGCTCGGCCGCGGCAGCGGGCTCGACGGTCTCGCCGCCATGGCGCCGATCGCCGAGCTGCCCGAGCTGCGCCTATTGCGGCCGCTGCTCGACCTTCCAAAGGCGCGCCTGGTCGCCACCTTGATGCGGCGCAAGCTGCCGTGGATCGAGGATCCCAGCAACGCCGACCCGGCGCACGCCCGGGTGCGGCTGCGCCGCCTGATGCCGGCGCTGGCGGCCGAGGGGCTGACCGCCGCCCGGCTGGCGGCGGCGGCGGGCAGCCTGGGCCGGGCCCGCGGCGCGCTCGACCTGGAGGTCGGGCGCACGCTGGCGCGGACGGCGTGGGTCCACCCGTCCGGCCATGCCGAGCTCGATCCCGACGCGCTCTGCGCCGCCCCGCGCGAGGTCGGCCTGCGCGCCCTGGCGCGCCTGCTGACGACGGTCGGCGGCCTGGCCTATCCGCCGCGTCTGGCGCGGCTCGAACGGCTCTACGACCGGCTGGCGGCCGGCACGCTCGGCCGCGGGGCGACTCTCGGCGGCTGCCGCCTGATGGCCCAGCGTGCCCCGCGCCCTGGGAGGACCGGGGGGTCTGGTGGCCATGCGAGGATCGTTCTGGTGCGCGAGGCCGGGCGGGCGGAAAGCGTCGCGGTGGGACCGGGCGACCGGTTCCGCTGGGACGGCCGTTTCGCCGTCGCGGTGTCGCGCCGGGCGCCGTCCGGAGGGCTGCGGCTGGGGCCGCTCGGCGGCCCCGGATGGCGCGCGGTGAAGGGCCGGATCGACCCGGCCGTGTCCGGTCCGTTGCCGGCGGCGGCGCGGCTCGCTCTGCCGGCCCTCAGCGACGCCCGGGGCGTGTTGGCCGTGCCGCATCTGGACTACGCGCGTCCCGGCACGGCGGGGTTAACCATGTTGCGCTGCGCCTTCGTGCCGGCCTCCCGGCTCACCGGATCGGCCTTTACAGTTGCTTAGGCGGCGCGGCGCATTATCTTTACATACGAGGCGTTAATAGACGCGCCCCGGCAGGGGGTTCCGTGACTGTGGCGGCGCGCGCAAGGAAGGGTTTAAGCGCTTGAATTTCAGCCGAAATGCGGCACTTTGGCTGGTCATCGTGCTGCTCCTATTCGCCCTGTTCAACCTGTTCCAGGGGTCGGCGACGCGCGGCTTGCAGCAGGAAATGGCCTTTTCCGACTTCATTGACCAGGTCGAGGCCGGCCAGGTGCGCGAGGTCACGATCTCCGGGCAGGACATTACCGGGCACACCCGCGACGGACGCGAGTTCCAGACCTATGCGCCGGAGGATCCGACGCTGGTCAAGGATCTGCGGGACAACGGCGTGCGCATCGAGGCCAAGCCGCAGGAGGAAGTCAGCCCGCTGCTGTCGATCCTGATCTCCTGGTTCCCGATGCTGCTGCTGATCGGCGTGTGGATATTCTTCATGCGCCAGATGCAGTCCGGCGGCGGCAAGGCCATGGGCTTCGGCAAGAGCAAGGCGCGCATGCTGACCGAGAAGGTCGGCCGCGTGACCTTCGACGACGTCGCCGGCATCGACGAGGCCAAGGAGGAGCTGGAAGAGGTCGTCGAGTTCCTGCGCGACCCGCAGAAGTTCCAGCGCCTCGGCGGCAAGATCCCGAAGGGCTGCCTGCTGGTCGGCCCGCCGGGGACCGGCAAGACGCTGCTCGCCCGCGCCATCGCCGGCGAGGCCAACGTGCCGTTCTTCACGATTTCCGGCTCCGACTTCGTCGAGATGTTCGTCGGCGTCGGCGCCAGCCGCGTGCGCGACATGTTCGAGCAGGGCAAGAAGAACGCGCCCTGCATCATCTTCATCGACGAGATCGACGCGGTCGGCCGCCATCGCGGCGCCGGTCTGGGCGGCGGCAACGACGAGCGCGAGCAGACCCTGAACCAGCTGCTGGTTGAGATGGACGGCTTTGAGGCCAACGAGGGCGTCATCCTGATCGCTGCCACCAACCGGCCCGACGTGCTGGACCCGGCGCTGCTGCGCCCGGGCCGCTTCGATCGCCAGGTCGTAGTGCCGAACCCGGACGTCCTGGGCCGCGAGAAGATCCTGCGCGTTCACATGCGCAAGGTGCCGCTGGCGCCCGACGTCGAGCCCAAGGTCATCGCCCGCGGCACGCCCGGCTTTTCGGGCGCCGATCTGGCCAACCTGGTCAACGAGGCCGCCCTGCTGGCGGCGCGCGGCGGCAAGCGCGTCGTGACCATGGCGGACTTCGAGAACGCCAAGGACAAGGTCTTGATGGGTGCGGAGCGGCGCTCCATGGTCATGACCGAGGAGGAGAAGGCGCTGACCGCCTATCACGAGGCCGGTCACGCGCTGGTCGGGCTCCTCGTGCCCGGCAATGATCCGCTGCACAAGGTGACCATCATCCCGCGCGGGCGGGCGCTCGGCGTCACCATGAACCTGCCGGAAAAGGACCGCTACGGCTTCAAGAAGACCGAGATCACCGCCAAGCTGGCCATGATGTTCGGCGGGCGCGTGGCGGAGGAGCTGATCTACGGCGCGGAAAACGTCACCACCGGCGCCGGCAACGACATTCAGCAGGCGACCAACCTGGCGCGCTCCATGGTCACCGAATGGGGCATGAGCGAGAAACTCGGCCCGCTGCGCTACAACGAGAACCAGGACGAGGTCTTCCTCGGCCACTCGGTGGCGCGCAGCCAGCATATCTCAGAGGCGACGGCGCAGATGATCGACGAGGAGATCCGCCGCATCGTCGACGAGGCCGAGGCGGCGGCGCGCAAGGTGCTGCAGGAGCACATGGACGATCTGCACGCTCTGGCCAAGGGGCTGCTGGAATACGAGACGCTGTCCGCCGACGACGTGCAGAAGCTCCTGCGCGGCGAAACGATCGATCGCGGCGAGGCCGGCGACATGCCGGGCCCGACCGGCCGGCGCAGTTCCGTCCCGGCCAGCGGCAAGGCCCCGAAGGGCAAGGACTCGCCGGGCGGGCTTGAGCCCGAGCCGCAGCCCGGAAGCTGATCGGCGCACTTTTCACGACCGCCCAGGCCCCGCATCATGCGGGGCCTGGTGTTTTGGACCCCTGTGACCGCGAGGCCGCGAGCGGCGCGACATGACCGGCCGACTGACCCTTTGCCCGACCGCGCTCGGCGGCGCGGCGCTCGCCGCGCGGGGCGGCCGTGCGCTTGCCGGGGGACCGCGTGGCTTCGCCGCCTGCGAGGCGGTCTATCGGCCCGAGGACGGGCCGGCCGTGCGCGAGATCGTTGCCGTCGCGGACGTCACCGACTGGGCCGGGCGCTTCGGCGCCGATGCCGCGACGCGCGCCCGCGGCCTGCTGCAGTGCCTGAGCGCGCCGCGCCCGCCCTTCGCCGGCCTGACGCTCGATCGCCCGCGCATCATGGGCATCATCAACGTCACGCCCGACAGCTTCTCCGACGGCGGCGACCGGCTCGACGCCGGGCGCGCGGTGGCCGACGGTCTGGCCATGATCGAGGCCGGCGCCGATCTGCTCGACGTCGGCGGCGAATCGACCCGGCCCGGCGCCGCCGAGATCGACGAGGCCGAGGAGTTGCGCCGCGTCGTCCCGGTGGTGCGCGGCCTGGCGCAGGCGGGGGCCCGGGTCTCCATCGATACCCGCCATGCCCGCGTCATGGCCGAGGCGCTGGACGCCGGGGCGCAGGTGGTCAACGACGTGACGGCGCTGACCGGCGATCCCGCAGCCCTGCCGCTCGTCGGGCGCGCCGACGTGCCGGTCGTCCTCATGCACATGCGCGGCGAGCCGCGCACCATGCAGCGCGATCCGGTCTACGACGACGCCCCGCTCGATGTCTTCGACCATCTCGAGGCGCGGGTGGCGGCCTGCGCCGAGGCCGGCATCCCGCCGGCCCGCATCGCGGTCGATCCGGGCATCGGATTCGGCAAGACGGTCGCCCACAACCTGCAGATTCTCAACCGCCTGGCGCTCTATCAGGGGCTCGGCTGCGCCGTGTTGCTGGGCGTCAGCCGCAAAAGCTTCATCGCTCGCCTGTCGCGCGACGAGCCCGCCAAGGCGCGCCTGCCCGGCTCGCTGGCCGCGGCGCTGGCCGGGCTCGATCGCGGCGTGCAGGTCCTCCGGGTCCACGACGTCGCCGAGACCGCCCAGGCGGCGGCGGTCTGGCAGGCGATCAACGCGCAAGGGGTCGACGATGCCGGCTAGCGAGACGGTCTGCGCGGCCATTCGGGGCGGCGACGGCGGCATGTGGTCCTGTTGCCGGGGCGCGAATCCGCGCATAGTTTGACGGCAGTCTTGTGACAGCTCTCCGGGGACCGGGAAACCATGCGCAAGCTCTTCGGAACCGACGGCATCCGCGGCACCGCCAACGTCGAGCCGATCACGGCCAACACCGCGCTGGCGGTGGCCATGGCGGCCGGGGCGCAGTTCCGACGCGGCGACCATCGCCATCTCGTGGTGATCGGCAAGGATACGCGGCTGTCCGGCTATCTGCTCGAGCCCGCGCTGACCGCCGGGTTCATTTCGGTCGGCATGGACGTGGTGCTGCTCGGCCCGCTGCCGACGCCGGCCGTCGCCATGCTGACGCGCTCGCTGCGCGGCGACCTCGGGGTGATGATCTCGGCCTCGCACAACCCCTACGACGACAACGGCATCAAGCTGTTCGGACCGGACGGCTACAAGCTGTCCGACGCGGTCGAGCGCGCCATCGAGGCGCGCATCGACGACGGCGGCGCCGGCGACCTGGCGCCCTCCGACAAGCTCGGCCACGCGCAGCGGCTCGACGACGCGCTCGGGCGCTATATCGAGTTCGTGAAGAGCAGCTTCCCGCGCGGCCTGCGTCTCGACGGCCTCAAGATCGTGGTCGACTGCGCTCATGGCGCGGCCTATCGCGTCGCCCCCAAGGTGCTCTACGAGCTGGGCGCCGAGGTCATCGCGCTGGGCGTCGAGCCGGACGGCTTCAACATCAACCGCGACTGCGGCGCGACCGCGCCGTCCGCGCTGCAGGAAGCAGTGGTCGCCGAAGGCGCCGACCTCGGACTGGCGCTCGACGGCGACGCCGACCGCGTCGTGCTGTGCGACGAGCAGGGAGCGCTGGTCGACGGCGACCAGGTGCTGGCGCTGGTCGCCCGCTCGTGGAAGGACGAGGGCCTGCTGCGCGGCGACGGCGTGGTCGCGACGGTGATGTCCAATCTGGGACTGGAGCGCTTTCTGGCGGGCGTCGGGCTGGCCTGCGAGCGCACGCCGGTCGGCGACCGCTACGTCGTCGAGCGCATGCGCGCGGGCGGCTTCAACCTGGGCGGCGAGCAGTCCGGGCACATTGTGCTCAGCGACTACACCACGACCGGCGACGGCCTCATTGCCGCCCTGCAGGTGCTGGCGGTTCTGGTGCCGAGCGGTGCGCCGGCGAGCCGGGTGCTGAAGGTCTTCGATCCGCTGCCGCAGGTGCTGCGCAACGTGCGGGTCAACGGCGGTAAGCCGCTCGAGGACGCACGCGTCAAGCGGGCGGTGACGCAGGCGGAACAGCGCCTCGGCGCCAACGGCCGACTGCTGATCCGCAAGTCGGGCACGGAGCCGGTGATCCGCGTGATGGGCGAGGGCGACGACGCGCGCCTGGTCGGCGAGGTGGTCGACGGTCTGATCGAGACCATCGCGGCCAGCGCCAAGTGATCCTGCGCCGAGCAGGCCGGGGGCAGCGACGGTGATCGCCCGCGTTCTCATCGTGGCCGGGTCCGATTCCGGCGGCGGCGCCGGCATTCAGGCCGACATCAAGACCGTGACCGCGCTGGGCGGCTTCGCCGCCACGGCGGTTACCGCGCTGACCGCGCAGAACACGCGCGGCGTGTTCGGCGTGGTCGGCGTCGCGCCGGAGTTCATCCAGCAGCAGATGCGCGTCGTGCTGGACGACATCGGGGCCGATGCGATCAAGACCGGCATGCTGCACAGTGCCGCGGTGATCGACGCGGTTTGCGACGTCCTGGAGGCGCGCGAGACGAAGGCGCCGCTGGTCGTCGATCCGGTGATGGTGGCGCAGAGCGGCGACTCGCTGCTCGAGTCGGACGCGGTGGCGACGCTGGCCCGGCGCCTGGTGCCGCTGGCCGCGGTGCTCACCCCCAATCTGCCGGAGGCCGCGCGCCTGCTCGGCCGCGAGATCGGCGGCGTCGCCGAGATGCCCGACGCGGCGCGCGCGCTGCTCGACCTCGGGCCAGGCGCGGTGCTGCTCAAGGGCGGGCACCTGGACGGCGGCGCGACGGTGACCGACGTGCTGGCGACGGCCGCCGGCGTCGAGCGCTTCGAGAGCGAGCGCATCGAGACCAGGCACAATCACGGCACCGGCTGCACGCTGGCCTCGGCGGTGGCGACCGGCCTGGCCCAAGGCCTCGATCTGCGCGCCGCGGTCGTCAGGGCGCGCGCCTACCTGCTGGAGGCGCTGCGCAGCGCGCCCGGCCTGGGCCACGGCCACGGGCCGGTCAATCACGGCCACACCGTGCGGTCGTTTCCGTAGCGGTTGCCGCGCCGTCTCCTCAGCTGTCGGTGCGTCGTTCCTCAACGAAATGCGTCAGCGTCATCTCCAAGCGGCGAAGCAGTTCACCGCATTCCGCCTCCGTGATGGTCAACGGCGGGGAAACGATGAACCAGTGGCCGTAGCGGCCTCCGGACGTCGGCCGGGAGTAGATCAGCAGGCCATTGCGCAGGCCGTGGATACGAACCCTATCGGCCGGCCTGGCCTCGGGCGGGAGCGGTTCCTTGGTTATTCTGTCCGCAACCAACTCGACCGCCAGGAGCATTCCCAAGCCGCGGATATCGCCGATGACCGGAAGGCGGGTCTGGATATCTTCGAGGCCCCGGCGAAGCTGCGCCCCGCGTTCGACCGCGGCAGCGATTAGACCCTGACGCTCGAATTCGTCGAGCACGGCCATCCCGACCGCGCAGGATATTGGGTTGGCGTTGGCGGAATACTGGAACTCGAACCCGGAAAGCTCGGACAACTCGTCGACCATCCCCGCCGGTGCAAGCATGGCGCCGAGCGGGCTGTAGCCGGATCCCAGCGCTTTTGCCAGAGTGACGAGATCGGGTTGTGCATCGGGCCAGTGGTGGGCCGCCAGAAACGTCCCGGTCCGGCCCATGCCGCAAAGAATCTCGTCGAAGACGAGGTAAACCCCGTGGTGGCTGCAAATGGCGCGAATGTTGCGCATGTACTCGGCCGGCGGCACGACGCATCCGGTCGAAAGACCGCCGACGGGCTCGATGACGAACGCCAGGACGTTGTCGGCGCCGAGCTCCGTGATCTTGCGGTCGAGTGCCTCGGCGCAATGACCTGCATAGCTCTGGGCATCGTGATCCCCAGGTAAGCGATAACTTAGAGGCGCCGGGACCTTCTCGGATGGCGTGGCAAACCCCTCGACGAACGGCACCATCGTCACCTCTCCGTTCATCGCCAGGGTTGCGATGGTCGCCCCGTGGTAGGACGGTTCGCAGGTAATGATCCGCCGCTTCGCCGGCTTGCCCGTAGCGATCGCATATTGGCGGAGGAACTTGATCGCGTTCTCGATTGCCTCGCTGCCGCCCGAGGTTAGGTTGACCCGCTCGAACCCTGGCCCGGCCAGCCGCGCCAGACGCTCGGAATAATCCAGGTTGACGCGGGTTCTGGTCAGGCGGGGAAAGGCGTACTCCAGCTTCTCCGCCTGCGCCGCCATGGCTTTGGCAATCCGGGTATTGCCGTGACCGAGGCTGCTGACGACCGGCCCGCAGGACACATCGATATATTCGTTACCGGATTCGTCCCATAGATAAATTCCCGAGGCCCGCTCGATCACGGGCAGGGGCACGCGGTTGCTCTTGGCATAGAAGGCGTCCTGACCTCCACCAAACGATGGCGGTGAACTGTCGGTCCGCGAGGGCGTAATGGTCATGACTGTGCTCCGGCGCGGGCAAAATGCGGCAGGTGCAAGTGTCCGCCGCAACGTCTCTGTGTTGCGGCGAGGAACCGAGAGTCAATTCCTTCGGCCGCGCGGCTAGACGATCGCCTGCATGAGCGCGCGGTGTTCCTCGGACAGCACGCGCGCCAGGGTCTTCAGCGCGGTCTCGAGCTGCGCGCGCTCGCGCGGCTTGCCGAGACTGATGCGGATGCCGTTGAGCGGGCTTCGGCTGCCGCAGGCGAAGACCGGGGCCGGCGCGACGATGACGCCGCGCTGCCGCGCCTCGCCGACGAAGTCCTCGGCGTCGCGCTCGCCCGGCAGCGGCAGCCAGACGTGCAGGCCGCCCTCGGGGCAGGCCGGGTTCCAGCGGCCGAGGATCTCCTGCGCCAGCCGCCTGCGCGCGGCCATCTCGCTGCGCATCTGCGCCAGCAGCCCGTCCGCCGTGCCGTCCTCGATCCAGCGCGCCGCGATGTCCGCGGTCAGCGGCGAGGCCATCATCATCGAGGCGCGAATGGCCCCGAACACCGCCTCGCGCGTGTCGCGCGGCCCTACCAGATAGCCGATGCGCAGGCCGGCCGCACCCAGGGTCTTGGACAGGCTGACCAGGTAGTAGCTGAGCTCCGGCAGCCGCGACACCAGGGGCGTCGGCGGGTTCGGCACCAGATGGGCGTAGATCTCGTCCTCGATGACTGACAGGCGGTGCGCCCTGGCAACCTCTGCCAGCTCGGCGCGGCGCGCCTCCGGCATGATCGCGGTCGTCGGGTTATGCATCGTCGGGATGCAGTAGAGCGCCCGCGCCTCGCCGCTGCGGCAGGCGGCCGCCAGCGCGTCCGGGCGGAGGCCTGCGTCGTCGGCCGCCACCGCCTCGAGGCGGCGCCCCATCATCTGGGCGATCGGCTGGATCATCGGATAGCTGAGCGGTTCGACCAGGACCTTGTCGCCCGGCTGCGTCGCAGCCGCTATGGCCACCAGAATGCCGTGGTTGCCGCCCGCCGTGATCGCCACCCGATCCGCCTCGACCTCGAGGCCGCGGCGGGCGATCCAGGCCGCCCCTGCCGCCCGGTGGCGCGCCAGCCCCTCGGCGCCGCGATAGGCGGTGAGTTGTCCGGTCGCCGGGTCGGCCGCCATCTCGGCCAGGGTCTTTGCCAGGGCGGCGTCGTTCAGCCCTTCCGGCGCCACCGACATGGTGAGGTCGATGACCTCCGCGGGCGTGTCGTCGCGCAGGCCGAAGAAGGCCTGCGGGGCGCCGCGGTCGCGCACGTAGGTGCCGCGGCCGACCTCGCCGCTCACCAGGCCGCGGCGTTCAGCCTCGGCGTAGGCGCGGCTGATCGTCCCCACGGTGACGCCCAGGCGCCAGGCGAGATCGCGATGGGTCGGCAGGCGGGTGCCGGGCGGCAGGCGCCCGGCCGAGACGTCCTCTTCCAGCGCATCGGCGATCGCCAGGTAGCGTGCATTGTGGCGGTTTTCGAGATCCGGCTGCCAATTTGTCATGGTGACAATGTTTCCATTGACTCTAATTGAACCCATAGATTATCTGTATAGCACGATCAATTTTCCGGCGCAATAGTGACAATCGATCGAGACAATGGAGGGTGCGATGAAGACAATGTATGGGTCTATGGGAGCGCAGGCATCCCTGGATCGTCGCTTCGGAACCCGGTCCGGCCTCGGGCACGTCCTGCGGGTCGCTCTGACCCGGATCGCCGAGACCGTACTGCTGTGGCAGGATCGGGCATTCCAGCGCCACGCGCTGGATAGCCTCGACGAGCGCGCCCTGCGCGATATGGGCATGAGCCGGGCCGATGTGGCACGCGAAGCCGGCAAGCCGTTCTGGCGGGCCTGAGCGGCGCTGCGGGCGCGCGATGGTTGGCGCGACACCGGCGGTTTCCGGCGGACAGATAGCGGGTGACGACCGCGGCAGCGCGGCGGGCGCCAAGCCCCTCGCCGCCGCGGCTGTCGCGGTGTCGATCTGGGGGGCGACGCCCTTTGCCACCAAGCTCGCC
>Ga0102953_1000625_pt1 | contig 23982 bp, 21 predicted proteins | sample SalPon2A_C_D2_MG_FD_78509 | JGI IMG/M metagenome (GOLD analysis project Ga0102953, IMG submission 78509) | Soil microbial communities from South San Francisco under conditions of wetland restoration - Salt Pond MetaG R2A_C_D2_MG | ecosystem: Environmental > Terrestrial > Soil > Wetlands | place... | reverse complement strand
GTCGCCACCGCCATCCCGATTTCGGTGGTCGGCACCTTCATCGTCATGAACCTGCTGGGACGCACTCTGAACGTCATCTCCCTGGCCGGCCTCGCTTTCGCCGTCGGCATGGTGGTCGACAACGCCATCGTCGTCCTGGAGAACATCTACCGCCACCGGCAGATGGGAAAATCGCGCCGCGAGTCCGCCCTGATCGGCACCGCCGAGGTCTGGGGCGCGGTTCTGTCCTCCACCCTTACCACCATCGCCGTCTTTCTGCCGATTCTCTTCATCGTGCAGGAAACCGGTCAGCTCTTTCGCGACATCGCCCTGGCCATCTGCGGCGCGGTGGCCCTGTCGCTGCTCATCTCGATCACCGTCATCCCCTCCTATGCGGCCCGCATAATAGGCGGCGACCGGGAGGAAGAAAAAAGGCCCTCCCGCTGGCGCAGCCTCTTCGGCCTGGTCTCCGTCGCCAGCCGGGTTACCGACTGGTTGGCCGACCTCACCTACCGACTCAGCGGCTCGTTCGGCGCCCGCCTCCTCGTGGTCGTCCTTTTCACTGCCGGCTCCCTGGCCGCCGCCGTCTTTCTGGCACCCAAACCGGAGTACCTGCCGACCGGCAACCGCAACCTGCTCATCGGCCTTCTGCTGCCGCCCCCCGGCTACAACGTCGAGGAATTCACCCGCATCGGCGAAGGCCTCGAAGCGGCCCTCGAGCCGCTGTGGGACCCGCAGCAGCCGGCTCCGGAAGGGCTGCCGAAAGTGACCAACTTCTTCTACGTCGCCTCGGGGCGGCAGATCTTCATGGGGGTGCGCTCGGCCGAACCGACACGGGTGCGCGAATTGATGCCCTTCCTGAACCGCGAGCTATCCAAAGTGCCGGGGATGATCGCGGTGGTGTCCCAGTCCTCGCTCTTCGAGCGCGGCCTGAGCGGCGGCCGTTCCATCGACGTGGAGTTCTCCGGGGCGGAGCTTCCCGAGCTGGTCGCCATCGGCGGCCGCGCCTTCGGCGCCATCATGCAGGCCATCCCCGGCGCCCAGGCCCGGCCTATTCCCAGTCTCGACCTGGGCAATCCGGAAATCCGGGTCATTCCCGACCGGGTGCGGCTCGCCGATGCCGGCATCTCGGCCCGGGAGCTGGGCATCGCCGTCGACGCCCTGCTCGACGGCACCAAGGCGAGCACGGTCAACGTCGAAGGCAACGAACTCGACCTTACCGTCACGGGCGAGCTTGCCTCGGCGAACCGGACCCAGGATATCGGAAATCTGCTGCTGCGCCTTCCCGGCGGCGGGACCGCCCCCGTCGGGGCGGTGGCCGACGTGCGCCTGGTGACGGGCCCCGAACAGATCAACCGGGCAGAACGCCAGCGCACCATCACCATCCAGGTCCAGCCCCCCGAGGAGGTCCCCCTGGAGGCGGCCATGGAAACAATCGAAAGCGATGTCATCGCCCCGCTGCGGCAGCAGGGCGTCCTGGGGAAGAATATCCGGGTGCGCCTGGCCGGCACCGCCGACAAGCTGCGCACCACCTTCGACGTCCTCAAGTGGAACTTCCTGCTGGCGCTCGTCATCACCTATCTGCTGATGGCCGCCCTCTTCGAAAGTTTCTTCTACCCCCTGGTCATCATGTTCTCGGTTCCCCTGGCGATGGCCGGCGGCTTCCTGGGGTTGTGGCTGGTCAACATTCTGATCACCTACCAGGCTCTCGACGTGCTGACCATGCTCGGCTTCATCATCCTCGTCGGCACGGTGGTCAACAACGCCATTCTCATCGTCCACCAGGCCCTCAACTTCATGCGCGACGAAGAGATGGAGAGCCGCAAGGCGCTGCGCGAGTCGGTGCGCAGCCGGGTGCGCCCCATCTTCATGTCGGTGGGAACCTCGGTTTTCGGCATGCTGCCGCTGGTCCTCTTCCCCGGCGCCGGCAGCGAACTCTACCGGGGTCTGGGCAGCGTGGTGGTCGGCGGCCTTGCCTTCTCGACTGTCTTCACCCTGCTGCTCGTTCCCGCCCTCTTCAGCCTGCTGATGGATTTTCGCCTGAAACTGACCGGCCGGGCCGCCAAGGGAGTCAAAGAAGAGGAATAGGGGAAATTGTCCAATTATCCCCCAGCGGATCATTTCTCTCTTGTCTTATCGCCCCGGTCTGTGATTAATTAGGAGGTTCGGACAAGACTGAGTCGTCCGTGATTCTACGGGGAGGAAATTGCCCTATGTGCGCGAAAAAGATCCATCGTCCCAAACGCCGCCGGAAACTGCGCCTGCGCGGTTTCAACAACCTGACCAAAACCCTTTCCTTCAACATTTACGACATCTGCTACGCCCGCGTTCCCCAGGCCCGCAAGGAGTACCTCGAATATATCGACGAGGAATACAATTCCGAGCGCCTGGTACGCATCCTGACCGAAGTCTCCGATATCATCGGCGCCAACATCCTCAACATCTCCAGTCAGGACTACGACCCGATGGGGGCGAGCGTCACCGTCCTCATCGCCGAGGAACCGGTGGAGCCGAAATCGGACCAGGTGCTGGCCCACCTCGACAAGAGTCATCTCTGCGTCCACACCTACCCCGAAAGCGACTCCAAGCTCGGCATCTCGACCTTTCGCGTCGACGTCGACATCTCCACCTGCGGCAAGATCAGTCCGCTCAAGGCTCTCAACCACCTGATCGAATCCTTCGACTCGGACATCGTGCTGATGGACTACAAGGTCCGCGGCTTCACCCGGGACGTCAAGGGCAAGAAGCATTATATCGACCACAAGATTCTCTCCATCCAGCAGTTCATCAAGAAATCGCTGCTGGAGCAGTATCAATGCGTCGACATCAACATCCACCAGGAAAATCTCTTTCATACCAAAATGCTGGTGCGGGATCTCGACCTCAACAATTACCTCTTCGCCAGCGGCGCCCGAGACCTCTCCGAATTGGACAAGGCGCGGGTCAAGGAAAGCCTGCAGCGGGAGATGACGGAAATCTTCTACTCGAAAAACATCTACTAGGAGCCTGAATCCGTCAGGGGTGGGGCGTAAGGGTTCAGAATCCCACGGACTCAGGAAGCAATCTTTCTCTCGGACCTCGGAGGTTCTCCGGAATGACACCTTCCATGCGCATCATCCTGGCGACCGTCTTGATTCTGACACCGCTTCTCAGTGCCTGCAGTGCTTCTCAAGTGAACAGCCTTCCGGAAATTACCAACGCTTTTGAGATTGGCTGGGACCCGGAGCTTCCCTACCCGCCGGAGCGACCTCCCGTCGTCGGCGACATCCTCCACATGCCTACCGGTTTCTTTGTTGACGAAGCCCAAATGCTGAAGGCGGCCACCGACGCCCGCATCGTCTACGTCGGCGAAACCCACGACAACCCGGCCTCGCACCGGCTTGAGCTGAAAGTGCTGCGCGCCATGAACGAGCGCTATCCTGGCGGCGTCGCCCTGGGAATGGAGATGTTCCAACCGGGACAGCAGGAGGCTCTGGATGCCTGGGTCGCCGACGAAATATCGGAAAAGGAATTTTTGCAGGACTCCGGCTGGTTCAAGCAATGGAAGATGGATTTCGCCTATTACCGAGACTTGCTGGTCTTTGCCCGCCAACACCGGATTCCGGTGGTCGGGCTCAACGTTCCCAAAAACTTGGTAGAAGCCGTCATGGACCAGCGTCCCGAGGAACTCTCTGACGAGGAGAGAGCGGCGTTGCCGGAAATGGATTTCAACAACCCTTATCAGCGCACCATGACAGAAGCGATGTTCAAGGGGCACGACGCGGGCACTGCCGATATCGAAGGCTTTTTGCGGGTGCAGACCCTCTGGGATGAAGCGATGGCCGAGAACGCCGCGCGCTACCTTTCCAGCCCCCAGGGACAGGACCTGCGCTTGCTGGTCGTGGCCGGGGGCAACCATATCCGTTACGGTTTCGGCATCCCGCGCAGAGTGTTCCGCCGCCTTCCTACATCCTATTCCCTCGTCGGATCCAAGGAGATCGAGATTCCCGAAGACGATAGACGAAAGGAACGGATGATGGATGTGGAGCTTCCCCCTTTCCCAATGCCGTCTTACGATTTTATGGTCTTCACCGCCTATGAGGACCTGAAACCGAAACGTGTCATGCTGGGGGTGGGTCTCGAAGAAAAGGAAGGAAAGGTATCAGTAGACAAGGTTTTGCCGGGATCGGTCGCCGAGAAGGCAGGGGTCGAAAAAGGGGATATCATTGTCCGTTTTGACGGCGAGCCGGTAAAGGAGAATTTCGACCTGATCTATGCCGTTCGGCAGAAACGGCCCGGTGACCGGGCCGAGTTGGTAATCGAACGAAACGGTGAGGAAATAACTTTCGACGTCATCTTTTCATCGCCGAAACCCCACCACAAGACTCCCCCGGCACCCTAACTCCCCGGTGTAAAAGGCTTATACGGCCCCGCAGGCAGTCCTTGCCCGGGGCCGTTTTTCATTGCCTCGTCAAATTCAGGAACCGCTATTCAAAGGACCTTGTGGAAGAGGTTTGCCGCTTCATCGCTGATGACCACGTTCAGCGCCTCGTGCAGGGAGTGGTAACGGCCGTAGAAATGCCAGAGAAAATTGCCGCTGATCCAATACAGCTTCCATTCATCGAAAGCATCGTCGAAAATCAGCCTCCCCGACGGCTCATCGACGATCTTTCCTTCCATGGCGCTGAAATAATTAAGGAAGATGACATAGCCGTTCGGAATGCTGTTGATACTCACGTCAATGCTCCGGGCCTCGAAATACCTGGAGATGATCCGCCGGGTGAACTCATTGGGATGTCTTTCCATTTCCGGACTCCAGAGGGGCCGCCACGTCCGCGACCGGTCTTGCCCTCCCGAAGGAATCCTCCCCGCCCACGGTTTCGGCGATGAATCGATTAAAAAAAATTGTCATACAAGGGATTTCATTCCCCCGTTTATTAAATTCTATATCACATCCCTGTCCGAATTAAAGGATAATTTTGGTAATCAAATTCATCGGACGCAAAAAAGCCGCCCCGTACAAACGGAGCGGCTTCTGATAACAATTCCTGTTTCGACCCGGACCGAACGGGGTTTCAGGCCCTGCCGGCGCTGCCGAGAACGGCCTCGTTCTTGTGCTTGATCAGCTTCACCAGTTCCTTGCGGGCCTCCCCGAGATATTTGCGGGGATCGAACTCCCCGGGGTTGTTGGCCTGGTATTCGCGAATCTTGGCGGTTACCGCCAGGCGCCCGTCGGAGTCGATATTGATCTTGCAGACGGCGCTGGCCGCCGCCCGTCGCAGCTGCTCCTCGGGAACCCCGACGGCGCCTTCCATCTTGCCGCCATAGCGGTTGATCAGCTCGACATACTCCTGAACCACACTGGAGGCCCCATGCAGGACGATGGGAAAACCGGGGATGCGGCGCTCGACTTCTTCGAGGATGTCGAAACGCAGGGGCGGTACGCTTTCGCCCTCTTTGATCTTGAACTTGTAGGCCCCGTGGCTGGTGCCGATGGAAATGGCCAGGGAATCCACGCCGGTTCGTTTGACGAAATCCTCCACCTCCTCCGGCTTGGTGTAGGTCGATTTTTCGGCCTGAACCTCGTCTTCGATGCCGGCCAGCACTCCGAGTTCGGCTTCCACCGTCACGTCATGCTTGTTGGCATATTCGACCACCTTTCGGGTGAGGGCCACGTTTTCCTCGTAAGGCAGGTGGGACCCGTCGATCATCACCGAGGAAAAACCGTTGTCCACGCAGGACTTGCAGAGCTCGAAAGAGTCTCCGTGATCGAGGTGCAGGGCAATGGGGATATTGGAACCCATCTCCCGGGCCATCTCGACCGCCCCCATCGCCATATAGCGCAACATGGTCGCGTTGGCGTAATTCCGCGCTCCCTTGCTCACCTGGATGATCACCGGCGAGGAGGTCTCGGCACAGGCGGTGATGATCGCCTGAAGCTGTTCCAGGTTGTTGAAGTTGTAGGCCGGAACGGCGTATCCTCCGGCCACCGCCTTTTTGAACATCTCCCGGGTGTTGACCAATCCAAGCTCGCTGAAATGCGTCGTGTCTCCCATTGTCCGTTCGCCTCCTTGCTCAGAATGACATGATGTTATGGCCCCAAGCCCGGGGCGCCCGGGTAATTAATAACAATTCACGCCGGGCAAGTCCAGAGCAAAGTCGTAATCGCCGGGGCAAAAAGAGGTTGAAAAATGGGCTCCGGATCGTATAGGATACGGTCCGTTTTGGCTAACCCTTTGGTCCGGCGGTAGTTTGCGCACCCCCAGTAAAGGATTCGGAATGAGCAACGACAAGCAGGAAACCTATTTCAAGGACTGGAAAAACCGGGAGGAGATCGCCGAGGCGATGGTCCCCCTGATCGGCAGCATGTACCGCGACCGCGGTTTGGTCACCACCGTCTACGGACGCCCCCTGGTCAACCAGTCCACCATCGAGATTCTCAAGGCGCACCGGTTTGCCCGGCAGATTCTGGACAACGAACTCTGGGTCCGGGACAGCTTTCCGATCCTCAAGGCCATGAGCGAGCTTGATCTAGCGCCGGCCCGCATAGACCTCGGCAAACTCACTGTTCGCTACCAGGCCCAGGCGGCGGGAACTCCGGTCGCCGATTTCGTCCGCCAGGAGCTGACCAGCATCAACACCGGCCAAAGCTCGGTTCTGAGCGAACCGCGCGACGTGGTCCTCTACGGCTTCGGCCGCATCGGTCGCCTGCTTGCCCGCATCCTCATCGAACAGGCCGGCGGCGGCGACAAGCTGCGCCTGCGGGCCGCCGTGGTCCGCAAGGGCAGCGACGACGACCTGATGAAGAGAGCCAGCCTGCTGCGTCGCGATTCGGTCCATGGCCACTTCCAGGGGACGATCAGGATCGACGAAGAGGAAAACGCCATCATCGCCAATGGCAACATGATCCGGATCATCTACTCCGACGCCCCGGACCAGGTCGATTATTCGCGCTACGGCATCAACGACGCCATTCTGGTGGACAACACAGGCAAGTGGCGGGACCGGGAAGGGCTCGGCCTGCACCTCAAGGCGAAGGGCATCTCCAAGGTCATCCTCACCGCCCCGGGCAAGGGGGACGTACCCAACATCGCGTACGGCGTCAACAACGAACTGATCGTCGATGACGAGCAGATCTTTTCCGCGGCCAGCTGCACCACAAACGCCATCGTTCCGGTTCTCAAGGCCGTCAGCGATCGTTTCGGCATCGTCAACGGCCACGTCGAGACCTGTCATTCCTACACCAACGACCAGAACCTGATCGACAATTACCACCAGAAATCGCGGCGAGGCCGGGGCGCCCCGCTCAACATGGTCATCACCGAGACCGGCGCCGCCAAGGCGGTGGCAAAGGCCCTGCCGGAGCTGGCCGGCAAGCTGACCGGCAACGCCATCCGGGTTCCGACCCCCAACGTTTCGCTGGCCCTGCTCAATCTGGCCCTGGACCAGGATACCACCGTCGAAGAGCTGAACAGCTACCTGCGGAACATCTCCCTTGAATCATCCCTGCAGAACCAGATCGACTACACCAACTCTCCCGAGGCGGTCTCCAGCGATTATGTCGGCTCGCGCTACGCCGGCGTGGTGGACTCCCTTGCGACCATCGTCGAAGGCAATCGTTGCGTGCTCTACGTCTGGTACGACAATGAGTTCGGCTACAGCTGCCAGGTGGTGCGCATGCTCGACCGCATCGCCGGACTGGAGCTGCCCGACCTTCCGGGGTAAACTTCCACCCGGCGAGACCCTTGAAACCGATCCGACAAAAAAGGAAAGGCCGGTCCTCGGGGAACCGGCCTTTCCTTTTTTACATCAAAGCGTAAAGCGGTGAATCAGTCTCTGCGCATCAGACGCATCTTCTTGCGCAACCGCCGCTGGGCTTCCTTCTCCTTGCGCTTGCGCTTGACGCTCGGCTTCTCATAGAACTTGCGCTGCTTCATCTCGCGAAACAGACCTTCCTGCTGCAGCTTGCGCTTGAGAACCCGGATGGCTTTCTCGACGTTATTGTCCACAACTTGTATTTCCACGAACGACTCACCTCGCTTTCAGATCGATCTCTTTGCATCCGTATGGAAACGTTCGAAAATTTCCCCACAGGACAAGCGCCAAGCCTACTTCATCACAGGTTTAAAATCAAGTAGAATGTGAATTCCTATCGATTCGCGGCATAAAGTCCGACCTTGATCCCGCCATTGTCCAGGGTGCAGACCTCCTGCCAGGGCAGGTCCGCGGCCTGAACAAGCGATTCGTCAGGACTCAGCAGAGCCGCCCGCCAACCGGGAAAAGCCTCACGGAAGACCCTGCCGATTTCACCAAATAGAGGACGCAGATCCCTGCCGGACTCCAGCCGTTCGCCATAAGGCGGGTTGCAGAAGACCAGGCCCCGACCGGCAAAGGTCGGCAACCGGGAAAGCTCAAGCACTTGGAATTCGAGCCCGTTCAGGCCTGCCCGCCCGGCATTCGCCCGGGCGAGGGCAACGGCATCCTCCGAATGATCGAACCCGCAGACCGTAACGGGCAACGGACGAGCCGTCCGTTCGGCCTCGATCAGCAAGGCCTGCCAAAGCCCGGGGCGGTAGCGAGGCCAATCCATGAAGGAAAAAGAGCGGTGCCGCCCGGGCGGCCGGTTGCAGGCCAGCAGAGCCCCCTCGATGGCAAAGGTCCCCGACCCGCACATCGGATCGACCAGGGGACGGGAGCCGTCCCACCCCAAGCGCAGCAAAATCCCGGCCGCCAGGGTTTCGCGCAGCGGGGCATGTCCCCCCTGCAGGCGGTACCCGCGGCGGTGGAGGAGTTCGCCGGAACTGTCGACCGAAAGGAGGCAGGTGTCGTTCTCGAAACGGGCCAGAACCAGCTGCTCCTGCCCATCGCCCGGCTGTTCTTTGCGCCCCAATGCACGGTCGGCGGCGGCGGCCACGGTGGCGGCTATCCGGCCGGTATGCTGGAGGCGTGAGGACTTGCTGCTGGCCCGCACCCTGAGACGGGTCGCCGGCCGCACGAACCGGCCCCAGGGCAGCCTGAGCGACTTGCGGAAGAGAGCCGGGAAATCCCGGCATTTCACCTCGCCGAGGCGCACCAGGATACGACTGGCCGAGCGCAACCAGAGGTTGGCCCGGTACAGGTCGCGAAGAGTCCCGGTAAATTCAACCCCGCCGGCCACGACCCGGATACCGTTCATCTCCAGGCCGACCAACTCTTCGGCGCAGACGCCTTCGAGCCCCGGTGCGACCACGGCGAAAATATTCAACGTGTCTTTGCGCAAATCCTTCTTCCCTCCCTCGGTGCAGGCGAAAACACCGCGGCTCCCGACATCGGAACCCCGTTCAATGTTCAATGTTCAATGTTCGACTTTCAACGTTCCTGATTCCTGATCCCCAATGCCGGACGGGGAACACAGAAAGGAATTGGCCGAAGCTGAAAATCCTGTATAATGGGGCGGCCGCGACAGGCACTGACAGAGATATTCACCTGAAAAGAATCCGGCGGATGGGTCTGCCGGAGGTTACTGGAATTCATGCGCTATTCAAAATATTTCAAGAACGGACAAAAGATCTTCTTGCGCGCGCGGCCGCCGGCTTCCGCTTCGGGTCGCGTCGATGCTCTCACCGTCTACTTCTGCGAAGAAGGGCCCGATTATTTCGATCTCGCCCTTCCCTACGGGGCCAGGGGAGAAGAAAGCTTTCCCTTCAGTGCCGGGATGTCCTTCGAAATCCTGTCCGACGCCCTGGGCCTCGGTGTCCGCCTGACCGGTACAATCAGGGAAAAGCTTGGCGAGGAGACAATCCGCTTGCAGGTCAACAACGACCTGCAGATCTTCCAGAGGCGCCTGGCCGACCGCCTCGACAGCATGATCGGTCTGCGCTATACCAAAGGTCAGGGCACCCTGCGCACCTTTCGCCAGCAATGGGAAAAAAACATCCGGATACTGCAAAGCACAAAAGACTATTCCCAGGTGCCGGCCTTCCCCAAAGCTCGGGTCAACCTGAGCCGCAGCGGCATCCGGTTTCAGATCAAGGCCCCCGTCGAGGTGGCCGACCTCTGCCTGCTGCTCATGAGGCTCGAGCCGCACAACGCCCCCATCTGCACCCTGGCCGAGGTGGTCTGGCTCGACGAGGAGGAAACGGGGGAGCGACGCACCGCCGGAATGCAATTCCTGAACATTCTGGAGGAGGACCAGAAGCGGATCGAAAAATACCTTCGGAAAACGGTCGTCACGGCGGCAGAGGCCAAAGACAAGAAGCCCGACTGACCCCCCCTTCCCTATCACCCCGCTCTCTTCCGCCGATCTACATCTATCCTGCGAATTTGATTGCCTTGTAGGGGCGATGCTTGTCATCGCCCGGATACATCGCCCTTACCGAACACAACAATAAAACAATAATCGGATCGGGGGGGGGCGTCTCCGCATGTTCAAAACGTCGCCGGACTTGGGGGGAAGTCGCCCGGTACGGGCTTGCTCGAGGGCAGCACGCCACCCCTGGCCAGACGGCGCAGAAACTCGCCCCGGGGAATCTCTTCGGCTCCCAGAGACGTGAGATGGGCCGAGGGCATCTGGCAGTCGACCAATTCGAAACCCTGCCCGGCCAGGTTCCGCACCAGCGTCGCCAGGGCCACCTTGGAGGCGTCCGGGACCCGGTGGAACATCGATTCGCCGAAGAAGCAGCGCCCCAGGCAGATCCCGTAGAGGCCCCCGGCCAGGACGCCGTCCCGCCAGCATTCCACCGAATGGGCGAACCCCAGCCGATACAGGCGGCAGAAAGCATCGCGCAACTCCCCGGTAATCCAGGTCCCCTCGCCCGATTCCCTCCGCAGGCGGCCGCAGGCATCGATCACCTCGGGGAAGGCCCGATCGAAGGTCACCCGGAATTTTCCCTGGCGCAACACCTTGCCCAGACTGCGGGAGATCCGCATCCGGTCGAGCTCAAGGATGCAGCGCGGGTCGGGCGACCACCAGAGAATCGGTTCGCCCTCGTTGAACCAGGGAAAGATGCCGGTCGAATAGGCGAGGAGCAGCCGTTCGGTGGAAAGATCGCCGCCGATCGCCAGCAGGCCGTTCGGCTCGGCCAGTTCCGGCGGCGGAAAGAGGAGTTGATCGATCAGGCGATAGACGGTCACCGGATGATTTGTACCTCGGACGGCAGAAGAACTTCAGGAATAGCGGAAGGTCAGCCGGCCGTCGCGCACTCCGATCTTCACCGCGCCGCCCCGACTCAGACGGCCGAAGAGAAGCTCGCCCGCGATGACATCGCCGATCTGTTCCTGCATCATGCGGGCCATCGGCCGGGCTCCGAAAAGCGGGTCGTACCCCTTGCGGGCCAGATGAGCCCGGGCGGCCGGCGACAGGGCAATGCGCACCTTCTTCTCCGCCAGCCGCTGGCGCAGCTCGTCGAGGAATTTGTCGACCACCCGCAGCATGGCCTTTTCGTCGAGGGAGGCAAAGGGGATGATGGCGTCGAGGCGATTGCGGAATTCGGGCGAAAAGGTTTTCTCCACGGCGGAGCGGGGGGTGCCCGGGGATGCATCGCCGAAACCGATCGGGGTGGCGCTCATCTCCCGGGCCCCGACGTTGCTCGTCATGATCAGCACCACGTTGCGAAAATCGGCTTCCTTGCCGTTGTTGTCGGTCAGGGTCCCGTGATCCATCACCTGCAGCAGGATGTTGAACAGGTCGGGATGGGCCTTCTCAACCTCGTCCAGCAGCAGCACCGCATAGGGGTTTTTTACGATCGCCTCGGTGAGCAGTCCCCCCTGGTCGAATCCGACATAACCCGGCGGCGCCCCGATCAGCCGGGCCACCGAGTGCTTCTCCATGTATTCGCTCATGTCGAAGCGCAGAAACTCGACCCCGAGCTGAGCCGCCAATTGGCGGGCCACCTCGGTCTTGCCCACTCCCGTCGGCCCGGTAAAAAGGAAGGAGCCGACCGGTTTTTCCGGATGGCCGAGCCCTGCCCGGGCCCTGAGAATCGCGCGGCAAAGGGCGTCTATGGCCTGGTCCTGGCCGAAAACCTGCCGCTTCAGGTCGCGATCGAGATTTTTCAGGCGCCGGCGGTCGGAAGAGGAAACCGAGCGGGCCGGGATGCGGGCGATGCGCGCCACCACCTGCTCGATCTCGGCCACCCCCACCTTCTTTTTCGGCTGCGGGTGAAGACGCAAAAAGGAGCCGGCCTCGTCGATCACGTCAATGGCCTTGTCCGGAAGCCGGCGGTAATTGATATGCCGGCTCGACAACTCGACGGCGGCCCGCAGGGCCTCGTCGGTATAGCGCACTCCATGGTGCTCCTCGTAGTGCTTGCGGAGACCCTTGAGGATCTCGACCGTCTCCTCCTCGCCCGGTTCGGCGATGTCGATCTTCTGAAAACGGCGCGAAAGGGCGCGGTCTTTTTCGAACAGGTTGCGGTACTCCTCGTACGTTGTCGAACCGATGCAGCGCAGTTCGCCGGTGGCCAGAGCCGGCTTGAGGATGTTTGAAGCATCGAGGGAGCCGCCGCTGGTCGCCCCGGCGCCGACGGTGGTGTGGATCTCGTCGATGAAGAGGATGGCGTTGTCCTTCTTGGCCAGGGCCGTCATCACCGCCTTGAGACGTTCCTCGAAATCGCCGCGAAACTTGGTCCCGGCCAGCAGGGCGCCCATGTCGAGGGCGAATATTTCGCACCCCCGCAGCAGGTCGGGGACCTCATCGTCATGAATCATCAGGGCCAGCCCCTCGGCCAGGGCCGTCTTTCCGACACCGGGATCGCCAACGAAGACCGGGTTGTTCTTGCGACGACGGCACAGGACCTGGATGGTGCGCTCCAGCTCCCGTTGCCGCCCGATCAGGGGATCGAGCTTGCCTGCGGCGGCCCGGCCCAACAAATTGACGGTATAGGCCGCCAGGGGATCTTGTTCGGCAGCCTTTTTCGGTGAACCCGTTCCGGTTCGCTGGCCGGGGGACGCGCCGCCGTCCCCCTCCTGGCCGGAAGGAATTTCGTCCATCCGATGAGAGATATATTCGAGCACGTCGAGCCGGGTCACCCCCTCGGCGACAAGGGCGTGGGCGGCGTGGGAGTTTTCCTCCTCAAGTATGGCGGCGAGTACATCGCCGATGGTGACCATCTTCTTGCCGGCCGACTGCATGTGGATGACGGTGCGCTGCAGCACCCGCTGCAACCCGACTGTCTGCTCCGGCACGAACTCCTCGTCGCCCGGCAGGGCTTCCAGGTTGTTGGCGAAGAAATCCTCGAGCTCTTCCCTGAGCCGGTCCAGGTCGCCACCGCAATTGGTGATTACCTCCTGTCCCTGCTCGTCGAACAGCATGGCGTAGAGCACATGCTCGGTGGTCAGGTATTCGTGATGCCGCCGTTGCGCCTCGCGCACGGCCAGCGAAAATGTGATCTGGACTTCCTGGCTGAACATCGGCATATAAATCCTTCAGGCCTCTTCCATGCTGCATTTGAGGGGAAACCCCTCTTTTCGGGCCAGGCTGTGTACCCGGGCCACCTTGGTTTCGGCGATCTCAAACGGGAAGGTCCCGCAGAGACCGATCCCCTTGAAATGGATGTTGAGCATGATCGTGCTGGCCTCCTGGGGCGACTTGTGAAAAACCGATTCGAGCATCTGGACGACGAATTCCATGGTCGTGTAATCGTCGTTGTGCATCAGCACCCGGAACAACGGCGGCGGTGCGGTGCGGGTGCGACTCTCTTCGGCTGTCCGGACTTCACCTGCGATCTTCTCCTTGCCCACGAAGCAATCTCTCCTGAAATTCGATCGAAATTTGTTTTATCGTAGCACAACTCCCGGTCGCGTTCCAAGCAGAAGCAAGGCCGGTAAAGCGGTTTCAAGCTGGCGGCCTCTGTGCTATAGTCTCAGCGTCACCGCATCCGGAAAGGCCGGAAAGGCCCGGTCGGATAGCGCTCTAAAGAGGAGGAACGATGCAAGACTGGCAATGGGGTTCCAACGGGGACCAGTTCGAGAAGAAGGTCACCGAAATCGTCGACCGGGTCAGGACGAAAAGGCCGCCGCCGAAACTTTTTCTCGGTGCCGCCGCGGTTCTGCTGCTTCTGCTGCTCGCCGGCAGCAGCTTCTACAAAGTCGACACCGAGCAGACGGGGGTCATCCTGCGCTTCGGCCTCTTCTCCGGCTTCGCCGAATCCGGGCTCCACTTCAAGCTTCCCTTCGGCATCGACCGCGTCTACCTCGTCAAGACCGGCCGGGTTCTCAAGGAGGAGTTCGGCTTTCGCACCGTCCAACCCGGCGTGCGCAGCTCCTACACCAAACGCGGACTCGAGGAGGAGTCGTTGACCCTGACCGGAGATCTCAATGTCAGCGACGTCGAGTGGATTGTCCAGTACCAGATCGCCGATCCCTACAAGTTCCTCTTCCGCATCAAGGACCCCCGGGAGACCATCCGCGACATCTCCGAGGCCGTGGTGCGCAAGGTGGTCGGCAACAACAACGTCTCCGAGGTCCTCACCACTGAAAGAGCATTGCTCGCCTCCTCCATCGGGGAGGATCTGCAGTCCATCCTCAACAGCTACGATATCGGCGTGCGCATCGTCACCGTCAAGTTTCAGGACGTCAACCCGCCTGACCCGGTCAAGGCCGCCTTCAACGAGGTCAATGAGGCCGAGCAGCAGAAAGAGAGCCTGATTTTCCAGGCCCGGGAACAGTACAACCGCGAGGTGCCCAAGGCCAAAGGGGTGGCCAAGAGCAAAATTCTCGAGGCCGAAGGCTATGCCGTGGAGCGGATCAACCAGGCCGAGGGCGAAACGAGCCGCTTTCTCGCCCTGCTCACCGAATACCGCAAAGCCCCCGAGGTCACCCGAAGGAGGCTCCACCTGGAGACCCTGGAACAGATCCTTCCCCGCCTCGAGGAGATCTACGTCATGGACGACAAGGGCACCGCGGCCCTACCGCTGCTGCCTCTGCGAGATACATTGAAGGGGGGAGCGAAGCAATGAAAAAACCGCTGTTAATCATCCTCACCATCGCCCTGATCCTGGCCGCCAGAGGCGGACTCTTCGTCGTCGAGGAAGGCGAACAGGCCCTGGTCACCGAGTTCGGCAAACCGGTCGGCGATGTCCGCCAGCCAGGACTCCACTTTAAAATCCCCCTCATCCAGGACGTGCATCGCTTCCAGAGCCGCATCCTGAAATGGGATGGCGACCCGAACCAGATTCCGACCAAGGACAAGAAGTATATCTGGATCGACACCACCGCCCGCTGGCGAATCGCCGACCCGCTGCTCTTCTTCAAGACGGTGGCCACCCAGCAGGGCGCCCAGAGCCGGCTCGACGACATCATCGATTCGGTGGTGCGCGATGCCGTCTCCGGGCATCTGCTGGTGGAACTGGTGCGGGGCAGCAACTACGAGCCGCCGGCCGGGGTGGAAGAGTTCTTCGATGTCGAGGGCGACGCCGTGAAGGCGGAAAGCCTTACCGGCCGCGAGGCGATCCTCGGCAACCTTCTCGAGCAGGCGCGGGTCAATACCCCCGAGTACGGCATCGAGCTGATCGACGTCCAGATCAAGCGCATCAACTATGTCGAGCAGGTGCGCAAGCGGGTTTACGAACGGATGATATCCGAGCGCAAGAAGGTGGCCGCCCAGTACCGCTCCGAGGGCGAGGGGGAGAAAGCCGACATTCTCGGCCAGATGCAGAAGGAACTCAAGCGCATCGAATCGGAGGCCTACCAGACCTCGGTGGAGATCCGCGGCGAGGCCGACGCCAAAGCCGCCGCCATCTACGCCGGCGCCTACAACAAGGACCCGGAGTTCTACTCCTTCCTGCGCAGCCTAGAAGCCTACCGCAAATCGGTGAAGGGAAACTCCAAGCTGGTCATTTCCACCGATTCGGATTTTTTCCGCTACCTGCAGAAGGCCCGGTAAGTTCCAGCCGGTCCACAGCATCAAACAAAAGGGGATCCTCGCAGGATCCCCTTTTGTTTGATGCATCCGGTAAAAATGGGAGAACTTCTCCCTTTGATTTCGCCGCCATCGGGTGGAGGTTTCGGGAAAAAGGCAATAAAGCGTGTTCGTAGGGGCGATTCGTGAATCGACTGAGCTCCACTGCTCAGGCGACCACGAGACGCTCACCGGACAGGAATTCCTCCGCCAGCCGGGGACGGTCGAGAAGGTGCTTCACCGCCCCGGTGAGATTCAAGCCACGGGCGTCGAGTCCCAGCTCTTCCAGCGCCTGGGCGGCGCCCAGGAAATAGGCGTTCATCAGTTCCTGCTGGAAGAGGTTCATCAGGACGGGATGGGTCTCGCCCAGAGCCATCAGGGCGACCGCATCCCGGCAAGCCTCGGGATCGGTGGAGGTCACCGAGCGGCACAGGAGGGGGCGGACAGGGTAGATGCCGCAGTTGCCGCGATAATCGAGAAAGGCGCATGAGCGACGCAGGGCGATCCGCTCTTCGTCGTCGAGCCAGCGTATGGCTCCGTGCAGATCGTCGAGCCGCGCCCTGATTCTCTCCCGCTCCGGTTGCGGAAGGTGCCTCTGCAGATGGAAAACAATGGCGAGCGCCTCGGGAAAGAGAATGGCGACATTGACCACGCAGCAACTGCCGCATCCCGCCCGGCAGGCGATACGCCGCCCCTCCGACGAATCCAACCCCTCGGCCAGGTCCACCTCGGCGCGGTCGGTGAGTGCCGAAACCATTCCGACCACGGTCGCGGCATCGGCCGGCCCGGAAAGACCGGAACAAACCAGGTTTCGCGCTTTTTCCCGGTAAGGAGTAAAGTCGCCACCGTCTCCCATCTTGCCACCTCCGTCTCTGGCAGGAGTCCCTTCGGTCACACAAGGATAAATAGTAACCAATTTTACGGGCAAAGCAAAAGGCGCGGTGATCTCGCGGGGCGGGATATTAGTTGCAGCAGCTGTCCTGGTCTGAGCAGGCGGACGGCCCGCGGGGACGAAACTGGATCGCCAGCAGGATCAGCAGGAGAAAGGTCGAGGCGAGCGAGAGCCATTCGGGCAGGCTTTTCCCGCCGGCGCCTACCGCCGCCGCCAGGTTTAAGCCGGCAAAGGCGTAGATCATGTCGAGAAAAAGCCCGAGCAACAGGGAACAGCCGGCGATGGCCGTCACATAAATGATCAGGGAGCGCCGCCCAAGGTAGCGGGCGACGGCCGTCATGGTGGCGCTGTTGGTCGCCGGTCCGGCCAGCAGGAAGACCAGGGCGGCACCGGGGGAGAGCCCTTTCAGGACCAGCGCGGCGGCGATGGGGGTCGAAGCCGAGGCACAGACGTAGAGGGGGATGCCGGCCACCAGCATGATCAGCATGGCGGTAAAGCCGCCGGAGAGGTATTGTTCAATGAAACCATCCGGGATCAGCGCCGAGATGATGCCGGCAACGGCGATGCCGATCAGCAGCCATTTACCGATGTCCTTGAGCAGTTCGCCGAAGGCGTAGGCCAGGCCGTCCCGCAGCCGCTTTGCCAGCGGGTCCCGCACCAAGGGGGCCTTCGCTTCGCCGGCGCAGCCGCAGGCGGCGCCGGTGCAGGTATCTTCGGGCAACGAAACACTGTTGCGCTCGGCACCCGGCAGAAAGTTTTCCAGCAAACCGGCGGTGACGGCAGTGAAAAAGGCCGCCAAGGGGCGAAAAACGGTCATCACCGGATCGAGCAGCGCATAAGTGATGGCGATGGAATCGACCCCCGTCTCCGGAGTCGAAATAAGAAAGGAAGACGTCGCTCCCTTGCTCGCGCCTTCCTTCTTCAGTCCGATGGCGGCCGGGATCACGCCGCAGGAACAGAGCGGCAGGGGGATGCCGAAAAGGGCGGCCTTCATCACCGGCGCCGCACCGTCCCCGCCGAGATGTCGCAACACCGCTCCCTCGGGCAGCAGGGCCTTGACCAGCCCGGCGACCAGAAACCCGAAAAGAATGAAGGGAGAAGCCTCGACCAGAATCTCCCAGCAGGCGAGAAGAATAATTTGCAGCATTTCAAACATGGCGCATCCTTGTATCAGACCGCCTCGACTTCACCACCCGCGGTTTCCTGCAGCAGGGAGCGGACCCGGGGGTGATCGAGGGTGTAATAGACCATCTTCCCGGCCTTGCGATTACGCACCAGCCCGGCCGAGCGCAACAGGCGCAGCTGGTGGGAAACGGCCGACTGGGAAGCTCCGAGCAGGGCCGAGAGATCGCAGACGCAGAGTTCCTCGGCGGCCAGGGCGTGCAGAATGCGCAGTCGTGCCGGCTCGCCGAGCAAGCGGAAGGACTCGGCCTGGGCCGCCAACTCCCGGCTGTCGGGGATCGCCGCCGCCGCTCGCCGGACCCGGTCGGCATCGACGCAGACAATTTCGCAGGTCTCGCCGGCGGGGAGGTTTTCTTCGTCTGAACATCTATTCATATGTTCAACCATAAACCCGGTATGCCACGCCTGTCAAGAGGTCTCTTCCAATCCAATCAACATGCTTGTTTTCAGAGGGTGGGCCATTCCCACCAAACTGAGGGGGCAGAAGCCCCCTTGAGCGAACCACTGCGTTCCGCCGAGCGCCTTTTTGCCCTTGCCAGACACCGAAGTCTTTGGCACAGTAGCGATGATGGCAATCGGCTTCCGGCCAGAGGAGACCCCCATGGAACTGTCGATCGAATTCATCTGTCCCGAGTGCTCCGCCACCACGCAGATCAAGCTGGCCGATCTGGCTCCGGGACGCCCTCGCCGCTGCCCCGGTTGCCGTTCCGACCTGATACTCTCCGAGGCCGGCCTCGAGGCCCTGCGGAAGTCGCTGCCCAGGCTCTTTCCAACCTGAAAAGGCTCTCCTTCCTCTGATTTCCCTGCCCTTCTCACCGACTTCGACAACCCGTTATCTGCTATAGTTGAAATAATGAACCGTCCTGTATCCATTGCCCGAAAGGGTCGACCGAAATGGACAGTACTCCCAAGAATCCTCCGCCCCGGACGCGCCAGGCGGCGCTCAAAGTGGCCCTGCTCTACGTTCTGGTCGCCGTGGTCTGGTTTTTTGTCGCCGACGCCCTGCTGACCCTGCTGGCCCCGGAGGCCGGCCGGCTCGGTTGGCGCAAGGCGGTCGAAGGCTGGATCTTTGTCCTCTTCTCGGCTCTCCTCCTCTATTTCCTGGTCCGGCATTACATCGGCCTGGTCCGTCATCGTGAAACCCGTCTGCGGAAAATCCTCATGGGGCTCTCGGTACGCTCGGGGGAGGACTTCTTCACCTCCCTGGTGGAAAGTCTCGCCCAGGCCTTCCAGTCCGATGCCGCCATGCTCTGCGAAATTGCCCCCGGAGACAGCAACCGACTGCGGGTGCTGGCCGGCTGGCAAGGCGGCACCCTGATAAAGCCGCACCAATGCCCCCTCGCGGACGGCCCCTGCCTGAAAATCCTGGAGGAGAAAAAGACCATATTCTTTCCCCGGGGCCTGCGGGAGAGCTTTCCCTGTCTCGGCCTGGGGGAGGGATGGCGCCCCGAAAGCTTTATCGGCACCCCCCTGATCGACTCGGAAGGTCGCGCCATCGGCGTTCTGGTCCTCCTGCACAGCCAACCCCTCAAGGACCCCCGGCTGGGCGAGGAACTGATCCCTTTTCTGGGCCTGCAGACCGCGGCCGAAATCGAACGGCGGCGAGCCGAAGAAGCATTGCGGGTCAGCGAATACCGCTTCCGTTCCGTCTTCGAGACCACCGCCGCGGGGATGGTCATCATGAACCCCGACGGCAGGATGATCCGCGCCAACCAGGCCTTTCGCACCTTCCTCGGCTACAGCGAAGAGGAACTGACCAGCATGTCCATCGTCGACGTCAGCCACCCCGATGACCGGCAGAAAACCCTGGAAAATTACAGCTGTCTTGCCGCCGGAACCTGTAACAACCTGCACTACGAAAAGCGCTACCTGACCCGCGATGGCCGGGTCGTCTGGGGCCACGCCTCGGTGGCCTGCCTGCTGGGAGAAGCTGCCACCCCCTCCTATTGCATCGGGCTGGTGCAGGATATCACCGAACAGAAACGGGTCGAGAAAGAGCTGCGCGAAAGCAACCGGGAACTCGACGCCTTCGTCTATACCGTCAGCCATGACCTGCGCTCTCCGCTGACGCCCATCATCGGTTACGCCGAATTTCTGCGCGAGCACTGCCGCGAGCGCCTCGACGAGCAGACCTCGGAAATTCTCGGCAATATCCAGAGACAGGGGGAGAAGATGCTAGCCCTGTTGGAAGACCTGCTCTCCCTGGCCAAGGTCGGCAAGATCGAATGTGCGATCGAACCGCTGGCGGCCGGCGAAGTGCTGGAGGATACCGTCGAGGAACGCCGAAGCCGTCTCCACGAAAAGGGGTTGACTGTTCTGACCGACGGTTCCCTGCCGCCGATCGGCCTGCCGAAAACCCTGCTGGCCCAGATCTTCGGCAACCTCATCGACAATGCCATCCTGTACGCCGGAGCCGAAGGAGGTCCCATCGAAATCGGCGGGCGCCGCCGACATGACCGGGTCCATTTTTTCGTTCGCGATCACGGACCGGGCATCCCCGAGGATGAGCGGGAAAAAATCTTCGATGTCTTTACCCGCGGCTCGACCGGGGAAGGCCTCGACGGAACCGGCATCGGCCTGGCTACCGTGCAGAAAATCGTCCGGCTCTATCAGGGCCGGGCCTGGGTGGAGGAGACGCCGGGCGGCGGCGCCACCTTCTGGGTCGAAATGGTCGACGAGTGCGCGCCGGGACTGACCACGGACCATAAAAAAGAGAAATGATTCCCCCCAAACAATGGATTCCCTCCTCGCCATCGACCTCGGCCTGCGGACCGGCCTCGCCCTCTACGGGAACAATGGCCGGCTCATCTGGTACCGTTCCAGCAATTTCGGCTCCCCGGCCCGCCTCAAACGGGGGGTCCACGGGATTCTGAAGGATCTTCCCGGCCTCCGCCACATCGTCCTCGAAGGAGGCGGCCCCCTGGCCGAGATCTGGCGGCGCGAGGCGCTCAAACGCGACCTTGCTCTGCGACGCATCAGCGCCGAGGACTGGCGCCCCTTATTGCTCCATTCCCGGGAGCAGCGGACCGGACCGCTGGCCAAGGCCAGCGCAGACGATCTGGCCCGGCGGGTGATCCACTGGTCCGGAGCACGCCGCCCCACCTCCTTGCGCCACGACGCCGCCGAAGCCATCCTGATCGGCCTCTGGGGGGTGATCGACTGCGGCTGGCTGGAAGAGCTGCCCGCCGAACTGAAGCGATGACCCTCTGCCCGAGTCATCCCGCCCGAGTCCCCCTTGCACAAGCGAGCCGGCCCTGCTATCTTGGCCGAACCGCGGGGATCATGAAGGGATCCCCCTCCTACCCCGTCCTTTTCCAAGGAGCTCTCAGTGGAACCCCCCGTGCTTTCCCTTTTCGCCTGCCTCCTTTTCGGTCTGGTGATCGGCGGTACCGTCGTCTGGCTTGTCCTGCGCTCCCGAATCGCTCGCGCAAGAAGGGCCGGCGGCGAGGAACGGGCCTTGGAGATGGCCGCCCTAACGGAGCGTCTGGCCTCCCGGGAGGCGCGAATTGAGGAGTTGACGGCGCTTCTGGAGCGCCGCTCGGCCGAAAACCGGGAGCAACAGGAGAACAACGCCGAGCTGCGGGTACAGGTCTCGGAACTGAGAACCCGGATGGAGGAGGAACGCAAGGCGAGCGGGGAGAAGCTGGCCCTGCTCGAAGAAGCGAGGCGAAAGCTGGCCGATGCGTTCAAGGCCCTTTCCGCCGAGGCCCTGAGCAGCAACAACCGACAGTTTCTGGAGCTTGCCCGGGCCTCACTGGAGAAGTTCCAACAGGGAGCCGTCAGCGACCTGGAAAACCGACAGAAGGCCATCGACCGCCTCGTTTCGCCCCTGCGCGAATCGCTTGAGAAGGTCGACGGCAAGATCCATGAGCTGGAGCAGGTGCGGCTAACCGCCTATACCCGCCTCGACGAGCAGATCAAATCGCTGCTCACCACCCAGGCCAAACTGGAGAATGAAACGACCAACCTGGTGAAGGCCCTGCGCGCACCGACGGTCCGCGGCCGCTGGGGAGAGATCCAGCTGCGCCGGGTGGTGGAGATGGCCGGCATGGTCAACTACTGCGATTTCCTGGAGCAGGAGAGCCGGACCACCGAGAGCGGCCGCCTGCGTCCCGACCTCACGATCAAGCTGCCGGCCGGCAAGAATATCATCGTCGACGCCAAGGCTCCACTCGATGCCTACCTTCATGCCCTCGAGGCCGAAGATGAAAACGACCGCCGCCGGCATCTCGCCGGGCATGCCCGGCAGATCCGCAATCACCTGCAGAAGCTCGGCGAAAAAAAATACTGGGAGCAGTTCGAGCCGACCCCCGAGTTCGTCATCCTCTTCCTGCCGGGAGAGACCTTCTTCGCCGCCGCCCTGGAGCAGGACCCTTCCCTGATCGAATACGGTGTCGACAAGCGGGTCCTGGTCGCCACCCCGACCACCCTGATCGCCCTGCTAAGGGCGGTGGCCTACGGCTGGCGCCAGGAGCAGGTGGCGGAGAACGCCCAGAAGATCAGCCGGCTCGGCAAGGAAATGTACGAGCGCCTGGCCACCCTGGCCGGGCACTTCAGCGGCGTCGGCAAAGGCCTCGACCGGGCCGTCGACTCCTACAACAGGGCCGTCGCCTCGATGGAATCGCGGGTGCTGGTGAGCGCCCGCAAGTTCCGCGACCTGGGGGCGACCGCCGGCAAGGAGATCGAAGCCCCGGAGCCGGTGGAAAAAGCCCCGCGCGCGGCGGAGCTTCCGACCGAGACGGAGGGGTGAGTTTCGAGCGGCCCTTTACAAACGATCCCGGGGTGGTTAAATTGACCCCTGTACTTTCGGCAACATGAACTCACTTTTCTCCAAGGAGTCCGTTCCATGGCCCGACCGATCCGCTCATCGATACTGCTTCTGATCTTTCTGCTGACCACTTTGCCCCTTTCCGGCTGCGGCTACAACCAGATTCAGAAAAACGAAGAAGCCGTCTTCGCCTCCTGGGCCGACGTCGAGGCGACCTACCAGCGCCGCGCCGATCTGATCCCCAACCTGGTGGAGACGGTCAAGGCCTACGCCGCCCACGAGAAGGAAACCCTGCAGGCGGTCACCGAGGCCCGGGCCAGCGTCGGCAAGGTCAACATCTCGACCAGGGACCTCGACAATCCCGCCACACTGCAGAAGTTCCAGGCCGCCCAGGGTGAGCTCTCCGGAGCCCTGTCGCGCCTGCTGGTGGTCGCCGAGCGCTACCCCGACCTCAAGGCAAACCAGAACTTCCGCGACCTGCAGCACCAGCTCGAAGGCACCGAGAACCGCATCAACGTCGCCCGCCAGCGCTACAACAAGGCGGTCCAGACATTCAACAGCTCGATCCGAACCTTCCCCAATAACCTGACCAACAACTTCCTGCTCCATCTCGAACGCAAGGAACCGTTCCAGGCCGAGGCTGGAGCGGAAAAGGCCCCGCAGGTGAAGTTCTAGACCATGCGCAATTTCGTCCTGACCATCCTCTGCCTGCTTCTTCTGCCCGCGGCGGCGCCGGCCCTCGACGTGCCGCCTCTCTCCGGCCACGTCAACGACCGGGCCGGCCTTCTGTCGCCGGAGACGGAGCTGAAGATGGAGCGGTTCCTTGCCGACTTCGAACGCAGCGATTCGACCCAGATCGTCGTCCTCACCATCCCCACCCTCGAGGGCGAGGCTCTCGACGCCTATACGCTGAAGGTGGCCGAGAGCTGGGGCATCGGGCAAAAAGGAAAGGACAACGGCGCGCTGCTGCTGGTCGCGAAGAAGGAGCGGAAAATCCGCATCGAGGTCGGCTACGGCCTGGAGGGCCGCCTGACCGACCTGCTCTCGGGCCGGATCATCGACAATGAGATCACCCCGCGGTTCAAGGCAGGCGATTTCGACGGCGGCATCGTCGCCGGGGTGGTCGCCATGGCCGAGGCGGTGCGCGGCGAATACCAGGGCAGCGGCAAAACGACCCATAAGAAGAAGCGCAGCGCCTTCGGCCTGCTCGCCCTGCTGCTTTTCCTCGGTCCGGGGCTGACCCTTCTCGGCGGAGGCCGGCGCAGCCGACGCAGCCGCCACTACCGGCACGGCGGCTTCTGGGTC
>Ga0102953_1000624_pt1 | contig 23990 bp, 22 predicted proteins | sample SalPon2A_C_D2_MG_FD_78509 | JGI IMG/M metagenome (GOLD analysis project Ga0102953, IMG submission 78509) | Soil microbial communities from South San Francisco under conditions of wetland restoration - Salt Pond MetaG R2A_C_D2_MG | ecosystem: Environmental > Terrestrial > Soil > Wetlands | place... | reverse complement strand
TAGGTCTATGTGTACGGGGATATAGTCCATGTAGTATTCCCGGGGGTTGGGGAACTTGAAAGTACGGTAGCGGTCTTGCAGCCAAAGCAACCCAAGTCCCAGCCCGTTACCCCAGAACAGGCCTATCCCTATGAGGTAGGCGGCATTGTAGAGGAATACTTTCCTCACGGTCCAGTCTGTCGCTCCAAGGGCCTTCAGGACCCCTATCATTTGCGTACGTTCGAGGATGAGTACCAGCAGGGCCGTGATCATATTGATCCCGGCCACTATGATCATGATCCCGATGATAAGGGCGATATTAAAATCAAAGAGGCCGATCCATTCGAATATCTTGTAATATTTGCTGGTAATGTTCTGGGTATCCAAGTCGGAATGGGTCATCCCGTAGATCTCGGCCGTTTTTTCCTCAATCTGGTCAAAATCATCCAAAAAAACCTCAAAGGAGCCCACCTGGGTGTCTGTCCATCCATTCATTCGCTGGATATGCCGCAGGTCGATAAAGACATAGGTGGCATCGAATTCCTCAAAACTGCTGTCAAAGAGCCCCACAATGGTAAATTTCCGCTGATTGGGCGTTTTGGAGGGGTCGTCATCCTTTAGGAAAAAGGCAAAAAAATCGTCCCCCACCCCCAGTTTCAGCCGACTGGCCATACTGCGCGACATCAGGGCTTCGGTATTGAGTTCCCCGCTATAATCCGGAAGGCGGCCCGCCACCAGGAATTCCTTAAAAGCATCCCAGTTGTAATCACTTCCAACCCCCTTGGCTATAATCCCTTCAAAGGTGTCCTCTGTGCGGATAATCCCCCCTTTGGTGGCCACGGCCTGGATATGGGAAATCCCGTCCACGGATTTAAATTCGGGATAGAAGTCCTGTTGGGTCGAGACGGGGATAATGGACACATCCGAACGGTTGTTGTCATAATTAAAGATCTGGATATGCCCATTGAAGGCTGCTATCTTTTCACGGATTTTATGTTTTAAACCCACCCCTGTGGCAATGGCGATCAGCATCATGATCAACCCCATTGCAATGGCGGCAATAGCTATTTTTATTATTGGCGCCGAAATGCTAATTTTATGCTCTTTCCCCTGGATCAGGCGCCTGGCTATAAAAAATTCGAAATTCAAAGGATGGGTTTTACGTACGGAATCAAAAATACTATTTTCCCCTGGCTTTTCGTGTTTCTAACTTGTGGAAACGGAGGGACAGTGCCACCGGCTACCGACAGCGTCCCCACCCCCCAGACTGCAAGCCAAGCTGGGCCGGTGGTCCCGGCTGTGAACCGGACCGGGGCTTACATGGCCCTGCTGCAGGGTAAAAAAATCGGGGTGGTAGCCAACCAAACCAGTGTGATCTACAAAAATCTGGATTCCGGGGCAGGACTTGAAATCGCACCGGTACACTTGGTAGACTCCCTCCTGGCCTCAGGGATTGAGGTGGTTAGGGTCCTTGCACCCGAACATGGATTCCGGGGGGAAGCGGACGCGGGGGAAATGGTCGCAGACGGGAAGGATAAGGCAACCGGCCTTCCTGTCATTTCGCTCTATGGCGCCAATCGCAAACCGGGGCCGGAGGCGCTGGAAGACCTGGACCTGGTTCTTTTTGATATTCAGGACGTAGGCGTTCGATTTTATACCTATATCGCCACCTTGCAATTGGTGATGGAGGCATGCGCCGAAAATCACATCCCAGTGATATTACTGGACCGGCCAAATCCGAATGGGAGCTATGTAGATGGTCCCACCATGGAAGCTGCCAACAGGAGTTTCCTGGGGCTTTCGCCCATCCCCCTGGTCTATGGGATGACCTTAGGGGAATATGCCGGGATGATCAACGGCGAAGGCTGGCTCAGCGGGGGGCTGCATGCAGATCTTACCGTGATCCCCCTGGAAAATTATACCCATGCCGGCGGATACAGTCTCCCCATTCCACCTTCGCCCAATCTGCCGTGCGACCAGGCAATCGGCCTCTACCCCAGTCTGGGCCTTTTTGAAGGTACCAATGTCAATGCAGGCAGGGGTACCGAATACCAGTTCCAACGGTACGGGGCACCCTTCCTGGACTCCCTTGCCTATGATTTCAGCTATGTTCCCGAACCTAAACCAGGGGCTAAAAACCCCAAGCAGCTGGGCCTGAGATGTTATGGGAGGGATTTGTCCGAAAGCCCGCCGCCCGGGCGCGTATCCCTGGAATGGCTGCTAGACGCTTACCATCACACCACAGACCCGTCGCGCTTTTTCAATACCGGGGGCTTTACAAAACATGCGGGTACAGCAGAACTGCAGCAGCAGATTGAAGCCGGCTGGACTGAAGACGCAATCCGTGAAACCTGGCAGGACGACCTGGAGCAGTTCAGGAAAATCAGGTCCCGCTACCTGCTCTATCCATAACCGACTGGTTCTTGACCCCCACGGTAGGTTTTCTGTATTTGTGGAAGGGTTGTTTGAGAAGCCCGGTGACGCTGCCATTTTCCTTTCGGTCCGGGAACGTATCCACCCCATATACGATCAAATCCCGGTCCAGTTCCATAAAAGTACCGAACAGCCTGTCCCAGACGGAGAAGATATTGCCGTAATTTGAATCGGTATAGGGCAACATATAATGGTGGTGCACTTTATGCATGTCCGGGGAAACGATAAACCAACTCATGATACGGTCTGCCTTCCCGGGTAACCGGATATTGGCATGGCTGAACTGGGTGGCTACCAGGGAGAGTGATTGGTACAGCATAACCAGGGCAATGGGGGTGCCAATGATAAAAACCCCGAAAAGCGTAAAGCAAAACCGGATCATGCTTTCGAACGGGTGGTGCCTGTTGGCCGTGGTGGTATCCACCTCATGATCCGTATGATGTACCAAATGGATCATCCAGAGGGGTTTCACCTGGTGTTCTATTAAATGGGGCATGTAGGCGCCAATTAAATCCAGTAGCATCACGCCGGTGAGCGCATATAACCACAGCGGCATGGCAGGCAACCAGTTGAGCAGCCCGAAATCTTTTGCAGCTACCCAGTCACTGGTTTTTAACAGGAGGAAGGCCAGGACAAAATTCACCAACACGGTGGTGCCGGTGAGAAAAATATTGGGAACGGCATGCCGCCATTTCTTATAGCTAAATCGAACCAGGGGGACGGCTCCTTCCAACAGCCAGAAAAACGTGATTCCCAAAACCAGCAAAAGGCTGCGGTGGGAAGAAGGGATGGTTTCAAAATAATGTAAAACCTGTTCCATATCCTAAAATTAGGAAAATCATAGCAAAAATTGCCTATAGGGTGGCCCGGGATGAAGATTGGCCCGATTACAGGGGGATCCGATCTTTCATTTCTTCGACAATAGCATAGGCAGCCGGGCATATCCCCACATTTTTAAGGGTGAGCTTGCTGATCTGATGGAATTTTTTCCGGTTCGTATGCGGGAATTCCCTGCATGCCCTGGGACGCACTTCGTAAACGAGACACCGGTTATCCGCCCCCAAAAACGCACAGGGTAATTTTTGGAGGACGTAGTCATTCTCCTCATCCACTTCCAGGTAGGTGTTGACGAATTGCCCGGGTTTCATCTTCAGATGTTTTGCCAGGCGTTCAATATCCTTGCCTGTAAAAAGCGGCCCGGTGGTTTTACAGCAATTGGCGCAGGCAAGGCAATCGGTTTGTCGAAATTCCTTGTCGTGAAGCTCGCACATGGTATCATCGAGGTCTTTCGGGGGCTTTTTTTTCAATTTGGCGAAAAACCTGCGGTTTTCCGCGTGCTTCTGAGCCGCCTTTTCCCGGAGATTTACCAGCCTTTCCTTCATATCCCTTTGATTCTCTTCCGAGACTGGACCGTAAACAAGGTGTAATTACGGGCCCCCGGAAGTGCAAAAATATCCATTTTTACCCATTTGAGCGCTTCAGATGACCTGAATAATAGGTAGTTTTGGCCTTGCGATGACTATGAGCGTAACAGATAAGGATATCTTTGGGGAAGCCCTGCTGGACTACCTGCGGGGCCGCGCCAGGGGGGATATAACCACATACCTGTCGCTTCCGGGTTTTATGGAGTCTATACGGGATACCTTTTCACTCTCCTATCTTTTCAGGGGAAAAGATGAAATGCCCGGGCTTGAACAAAGGGCCCTGTCCCTATGCCGGGGAAAAGTACTGGACATTGGCTGCGGTGCCGGTAGTCATGCCATCTGCCTGCAGGGAAATGGCCTGGACGTTACGGGCCTGGACCAATCTGCCGGGGCAGTGCAAACCAGCTGTGCCAGGGGCCTTAAAAAGGTGATACATAGCCCTGTAATGGAGTATCATGGCACAAATTTTGATACCTTGCTACTCCTGATGAATGGCATTGGGATGGCGGGCCGGTTCCATGAACTGGCTCCATTCCTGGATCGGCTTAAATCCTTGCTCGCAGAGAAGGGGCAGATCCTGGTCGATTCCAGTGATATTCGATATTTGTACCAGGATGATGAAGATTGTGCATTCTACATACCGCAAGACCCCCCCTACTATGGAGAAGGGCGGTTTGTCATGGAATACCAGGGTAAAAAAAGTGGTGAATTCCCTTGGCTCTACCTGGACTATGAATGTCTGGAACAGGCTGCGGCAGGCCGGGGACTAAATTGTCGGCTGGTAGCCCGCGGGCCCCATTACGAGTATCTGGCCCTGCTGGAAAACATGTACTAGATGCCATTTTTAAACGTTCTAAACCCGGAAGTTTCTATTTTTACATAAAATTGCCCAATGAAAAAGATTGCTTTCCTGCTTTTACTGGCATTTCTGGGATTTTCCTGTTCAAAGTCGGATGATAAGCCAGGCGGCATCGATAAATCGGCGAACTTGCTGGTAACCGGTGCTTCCGCCCATGACTTCCTCTCCAACGAAAAGTTCAGCAGCCTGGCCATAGAGATCGGCTATGTTCAGAATTACCAGCCAACCCAGGAAGCGGTGGCGAACCTGCTGAATTTCCTGAAGGCGCGCACCTTTAAGCAGGATATTACGGTAACCTATAAGGCACTTCCCTCTCCCATGAAAGATTCGTTGAGTCTGGAGGAGATCGCAGATCTCGAGACTGAAAACCGGACAGCCTATAATCAGGGGAGCACCCTTGCAGTATATATTTATTTTGCCGATGCCCCCTCGAAGGACGACGACAAAGACAGCGGTTCTGTAACCCTGGGAGCGGTATACCACAACACATCCATGGTCATTCATGAAGTCACGGTCCGCAAGCTGGCGGCCCAGACTTCGTTGGTTAGTGTTGCCGATGCGGAAACGGCTACCCTCAACCATGAATTCGGGCATTTATTCGGGCTGGTCAACTTAGGGACTAAGGAGACAAACCCACATGAAGATTCCTCTTCTGTAAATCATTGCAATCGCAGCGGATGCCTTATGCGGGCCGAACTGGAATTTGGTTCCGGATTAATGGCAACGCTTCAAAGTCGAAAGATGGCCAAGTTGGGGTCCACTGTGCCCTCCCTGGATTCGGAATGCCTGCTCGACCTGCAGGCCAACGGCGGAAGATAGCCGGTCTAAGCCCCGGACGTGGCTGCGCACAATTTTTTAAACCACATACTGGCCGGATCGCAGGGATTTTTCAGTAAGTCCGGGTATCTTGTATTGGGGCGGGGGAGGTAGCCCCCAAATAGATAACGCTTCCTAAATTTATCGGGCAGGCGGAAAAGCAAATTTTCGGCCATTCCCTCTCAGATTCCCCAATCTCTTAATCCGGCGCGGGATGGCCATAACTTTTGTGGCTCCGGCCCCTTCGTCCTTCTTATAAAATATATTGCAAGGAAATTTCAGTAAAACAGATTATCTTGAATTGGGGTGGGGTTGAAAACCCCTGCCCTGGTCGGTATTATTGGCATAACCAGGCGAATTGCCTTTGCCGTTTTAACGCTACCTATACAATGATCTTGGAATAAAACACCGCAGGGATTATTCGGGAAGGCCATATATCTTGTTTCGGGGTGGGACGAAAGTCCCCGGGCGCTGAGCCCTTGGTCGCAGCCCGGGCTGCAGGTTAAGGACAGCCTTCCAGGCTAAAAAAACCCTGGCCCCAGGCCTAAATCCTGGCCCCCCCAATAAACACAGATCACAGGTATATTGCCAACTACTTAGGGTATATTCAGGTATTTATGCGTCTGAAGGGAAATCTTCCATTTCGGATGCCCCATTACAAAATCTACAATCATGGGGATGACCTTTTGACGCACACTCCATTCGGGCTGTAAATACAGGTGGCAGGTTCCTGATACCAAAGCCGCCTGCTCCTCCGCAAATACCAGATCGTGCTTGTTGTATACGATCACCTTAAGTTCATGGGCCTTCTTGTGGATATCCCCCACAGGCAATTTATTCTTTTTAGGCGAAAGGCAAATCCAGTCCCACCGGCCCGTGAGGGGATATGCCCCGGATGTCTCTATATGGGTCTGCAATCCCCGGGACTTAAGCGCAGTGGTCAGCGGTTCCATATCCCAGGTAAGCGGTTCCCCCCCGGTCACCACTATGGTACGGGAATATTTTTCGGCTTCCTCTACAATATGATCGATAGATGTGGGTGGATGGAGGCCCGCATTCCAGCTCTCCTTGACATCGCACCAATGACAGCCCACATCGCAACCTCCCACCCGGATGAAATATGCCGCAGTCCCTGTGTGGAAGCCCTCGCCCTGTATGGTATAGAATTCCTCCATCAGGGGCAACATGATGCCCCGGTCTACCAAGCCCATAACCTCATCTGTAATCATGCCGCAAAGATACTACTTACGCTTCACTTCAAGGGAGATCCCCCACGCATTTAAAACGGCATAAAAAGCTAGTATTGGAAAATTCTTCTATTTTTATCAAAATTTAAATGGGATGAGCCGAAAGGAGGATTTTATAGCCCAAATCACATCCGGATACGAGACTAAAGGTGACTTCATCACATTGGGTGCGGCCATGCTCGATGGGGATACCCTAGCAGATGCTCAGGTAAAAATACCTTTGAAAACCCTGAACCGCCATGGGTTAATTGCCGGTGCCACCGGAACCGGAAAAACCAAGACCCTGCAGGTGCTGGCAGAAAACCTGTCAAACCAGGGCATCCCGGTACTGCTCATGGACCTCAAGGGCGACCTGAGTGGCCTTGCCCAACCCAGCCCCGGCCACCCCAAGATAGATGAACGGCACGCCAAAATCGGCATCCCTTTTGTACCCCACTCCTTTCCGGTCGAAATCCTGTCCCTTTCAGAGCAGGGCGGTGTCAGGCTGAGAGCTACGGTTTCCGAATTCGGGCCGGTATTGCTGGCGCGTATCCTCGATCTGTCCGAAACCCAGGAAGGCGTGGTCGCCGTCGTCTTCAAATACTGCGATGACAACAAACTGCCCCTGCTCGACCTGAAGGATTTTAAAAAAGTACTTCAATATGCCACCAATGAGGGCAAGGAAGAATTTGAGAAAGACTATGGCCGGATCTCTACCAGTTCCACCGGTGCAATCCTCAGAAAGATCATCGAACTGGAACAACAGGGGGCGGAGTTGTTCTTCGGGGAGAAATCTTTCGAAGTAGACGACCTTACCCGTATCGATTCGGACGGCAGGGGCTATATCAGCATCATCCGGCTTACAGACATCCAGGATCGCCCCAAAATGTTCTCCACCTTTATGCTGAGCCTGCTGGCGGAGGTCTACGCCGTTTTCCCGGAACAGGGAGACGCGGACCGGCCCGAACTGATCCTCTTTATCGACGAGGCCCACCTCATTTTTAAAGAAGCCTCCCGCGCTTTGCTCGATCAGATAGAAAGCATCGTAAAACTGATCCGCTCCAAGGGGATCGGGCTGTATTTCGTAACCCAGGACCCTACCGATGTGCCAGACCAGGTCCTGGCTCAACTGGGCCTGAAAGTACAACACGCCCTTCGTGCCTTCACTGCCAGGGACCGGAAGGCTATCAAACTCACGGCTGAAAATTTTCCGCTATCGGATTTTTATGACACCTCCCAGGTGTTAACCTCCCTGGGCATAGGGGAAGCCCTGGTCACCGCCCTGGATGAAAAAGGCAGGCCGACGCCCCTGGCCGCCACCATGTTGCGGGCACCGATGAGCCGGATGGATATCCTCACCGAGCCCGAACTCAAACAACTTATTGCATCTTCAACCCTGGTAAATAAGTACAACAACACGATCGACAGGGAAAGCGCCTATGAACTGCTGAACGATAAAATTGAAAGGGCCGAACGGGAAGCTGCCAAACAGGCGGAGCGGCAAAAAGAACGCCCGGCCTCCTATTCCCAAAGCAGAAGGAGAAGCACCAGGATGAACCCGGTGGTCAAGGTACTCACCAGTGCCACCTTTATCCGGGGCGTCATGGGCATATTGAATAAGGTGATGCGCTGAAAACCTATGATACGAAGCCGTATGTTTCTCAATTTACTGCTGATTTGCCTCCTTTCCGGATGCGGGAAATCCATTGAGCCCCGTTTTTTAATAGAAAATGACCATGTGGGGCCATTGACCCGGACAACCGGACTGGATGAGATCAGCCAATTATTTGCAGGGGATTCCCTGGTCCGCGATAGTACAGATACCGACATAGGTAGCTCCCATAGCCGGATAGAAGTCTATCAAAAAGGAGGCGGTCACCTGCTTACCATCACCCCAACTGCGGACAGCCTGAAGCGAATCGGGAACATCCGGGTCCTGGACCCGCGGTTTACCACAAAAGAAGGGGTGGGGCTCGGAAGCACTTTTGAAGATATCCGCTCACACTACCCCATTCGAAAAATTGTAACTTCCATCAACAACGTGGTTATCTTTATTAAAGGCAAGGATTACTATTTTACGATCAGCAGGGAAGAACTGCCCGCCAACCTTCGGTACCGGAAGGGGCTGCAGGTTGAGGAGGTCCAAATCCCCGACCAGGCAAAGATCAAGTACCTGATGGTGGGATGGTAACGCCCCATCGGGGACCATCAATTAATATGTTAATATACCTGTCCGAATGAATCCTTTCATCCAGTATATCCTGATGGAACGCGCCAAAAGGCAGCTCCGGAAAAAAGGCAGCGGGCAGGCCACCCGCCGGGAACTGGTGAAGGAGTTCCGGGCTGGGCAGGTAGAATACGCCCATCTGCTGCGTGAAATCCTTTTTCTGGCTGTCGGGGTACTGTCCGCTGGATTTGGCTTGCAGGGTTTCCTCCTGCCCAACCGTTTCATCGACGGGGGCGCAACCGGGGTATCCCTGCTTATACAGGTAGAAACCGGGTTACCGCTGGGAGTGCTGCTTATTTTGGTTAACCTTCCCTTCATCCTTCTGGCAATCCGTGCCGTGGGCCCCAAATTCGCAGTAAAAAGTATCTGCGCCATCATCGCCCTGGCTTTGGTGGTTCAACTACTTCCCTATCCCACCATTACCTCGGATAAGTTGCTGATTTCCATTTTCGGAGGCATTTTCCTGGGAACCGGGATCGGAATGGCCATGCGGGGCGGAGGGGTCATAGACGGCACCGAAGTGCTCGCCATTTACCTGTCGCGAAAATGGTACCTGACCATCGGCGACATCCTGCTCCTTATCAATATCCTCATTTTCTCGGCCGGTGCCTACCTCCTGGGAATCGAAACCGCCCTCTACGCCATCCTTACCTACCTGGTGGCCTCGCGGGCTGTTGATTTTGTGGTTGATGGGGTGGAGGAATATATAGGGGTCACGATTGTTTCCGAAAAACACGAGGAGATCCGGAAAATGCTTACTGAAAAGATGGGCCGGGCATGTACAGTCTACCAGGGCCGCAGGGGGTACAGCAAGTACGGGGAGGAGCGCACGGCCACCGAAATCATCTATACCGTTGTGACGCGCCTGGAACTCGCCAGGCTCAATACCGAAATCGACAAGATCGATCCGCGGGCCTTTGTGGTCATGGACCTTGTGAAAGACCTCAGGGGTGGTATGATCAAAAAGAAACCCCTGAAATAATAACCCAGGGTCGCCGTTGTTAAGATATTCCTAAACTGCGGATTCCTTCTGGCCGATTTGCCTATCTTGAGCGGAAGCCAGCCGCATATGATACGTCAATTCTTATTGCCCTTCTCCTTATTCCTACTTTGCCATTCCCATGCACAATACCAATACGAGCCATCTGCGGAACACCCTTATGGCCTGCCTAATCCTGAAGCGCCAGAGCAACTGCTGGACTTTGCCCCACTCATAGGGGAATGTAACTGCCTTTCTGAAACCAGGAAGGCAGATAAGTCCTGGGCCGAACCGGTTTCCATGACCTGGAAATTCAAATACATCATGAACGGCATGGCAATACAGGACGAGACATTGAAAGAAGACGGCAGACACTCAGGCAGCATCCGCCAGTTCAACGCGGACAGCCTCCGCTGGTATGTGCATTACTACTCCTCCGCTTCCGCACCCTCCACGCTGACGTCCTGGTCCGGGACCAGAAACAAAGCCGGGGATATCATCCTATACAGCCCCCAGAAAGCCCCGAATGGAACTGAAGGCTTCTACAAGATCACTTTTTACGATATAAACCAGGAAGGTTTCCAATGGTCAGGGGAATGGGTAAGCACAGACGAGTCTTTTTCCTACCCCACCTGGAAAATCCATTGCACCCGAAGCAAGCCGGCCGGGACATCAGACAGGGAGCAGATCGAATCGCTGACCAAGGCGTTCTCGAAGGCCTACCTGTCGGGCGACTATGAAACACTTACCAACACCTACGCCCCGGATGCCAAAATCTTTCCCAACAACAGCCCTATCATCGAAGGCGGGGATGCTATCCGCAGGCAGTGGGCAACACCCCAGGGGGCCGAAGTCCTGGACCACCGGGTCGCCCCTATATCCATTACTATCCTGGGCGACTACGCCTATGATTACGGTTACTACCAGGGAACATCCAAAAATGCAGATGGGGAGGTTTCTGAGTGGAAGGGCAAATATGTCATTATTTGGAAAAAAATAAACGGGCAATGGAAAATCTACCTGGATATCTGGAACCGGGTTCCCTAGAGCTCCCCTTGACGGGCCTGCCGGTTTTCCAGGACTTCCGGGCTATTCCGCATGGCCCATTCCGTGAGCTCCAGCAACTTTTCCAGGTAGGAATATCCGAAATCCGTAAGGGCGTACTCCACGCGGATAGGTACCTCAGCGTATACCTTCCGGCTTAGGTAGCCATCCCTTTCGAGGAGTTTGAGGCGTTCGCTCAAGACTTTGTTGGAAATCCCATAAACCCTCCTTTTTAACTGATTAAACCGCAAAACGGGAAAATAACCGAGGTATATGATAATAAGCATACTCCATTTATCGGAGGCCAGTGCCATGACATCGCGGATCGGGCATATTTCCGGCGGGGCCTTGGGATCGATATGCCCGAACATTTCCTTAATTTTTTTTGTCGCCCTAAGCTTCTGATTTTCAGTAAAAGTAACGGTTTCCATACTATATGTGAATCGGGTAACCCCTTTGAAGAACTGTCAACATGTGCTATTTTAGTAAAAAATATAGAGTAAGTTACAAAAAGTAACCGCAATCCATGCCTCAGCACAAAAAAAATATGGTCCCCCGTCTGTACGGCTCCATTTTTAACGGCCTGGCCTATATAGCGCCACCCCTGGCGGCGAAAATGGCCTTCTCTACGTTCTGCAAGGTGCGCAAGGGCCGCGTATTGCCCGAGCAAGCCGGGTTCCTGGACCTCGCGATAAAAGATCGGGAACGCCTGGCGGGACACGACATCCAAACTTATCATTGGGAGGGCCCGGGAGAGACCGTCCTCCTTATCCACGGTTGGGAAAGCAACAGCTTCAGGTGGAGGAAACTTATCGGCTACCTACGGGACAGGGACTTCAACATATACGCCTTCGACGCTCCCGCACACGGCTATTCAAGCGGCACCTATCTACATATCCCCCTTTACAGCGATTGTGTCCTGGGAATAATCCGGAAATACCAGCCCAGGCATGTTGTGGCCCACTCCATAGGGGGCATGACGACGCTGTACAGCCTGTTCCGCCAGCCTGAAAACGGGATTGAGAAGATCGTTACCATAGGATCCCCCTCTGAGTTCCATGAGATCATGGCACACTACCGGCAACTCCTGCACCTCAACACCCGGATGATGGAGGCAATGGATGCCTTTGTTATTGATAAATTCGGATTTGCCATTCGTGATTTTTCCTCCTCCCGTTTTGCCAGGGCCATTAACAGTAAAGGTCTGATCTTTCATGACAGACAGGATACTGTTGCCCCTTTTCACGCCTCGGAAGAGGTCCATGGCCATTGGCCTGGCAGCCAACTAGTGGCTACCGAGGGGTTGGGGCATTCCATGCATCAGGAGGAAGTGAATAAAAAGATCCTGGAGTTCCTGATATCCTAGAAAAAAGGTATTTTAGGCAAGAAAATCCACGCCGGCGGCCGCACTATATAAGCAAATACATCATGGAGACCCTGCCCCCCTTTCATATTGCCATTCCCGTCCACAACCTGGATGCCTGCCGTAGATTTTACGGGGAGGTTTTGGGATGTGAAGAAGGCCGGAGCGCTGAGCACTGGGTAGATTTCAATCTTTTCGGGCATCAGCTGGTCATCCATTATAAACCGAAGGCCGGAGAGGAACTGCACGCCAATCCGGTAGATGGGAAACAGGTACCGGTGCCTCACTACGGGGTTGTACTGCCATGGGACACTTTTCAGCAGTTTGCAGAAGAATTAAAAAACAAGGGGATCGACTTCATTATAGAACCCTATATCCGCTTTAAGGGGCAGGTAGGCGAACAAGCGACCATGTTTTTTCTGGATCCCGCCGGAAATGCCCTTGAATTCAAATCGTTCCGGGATATTTCGCAACTCTTCGCCAAATAATTCCTATAGGGTCCAGGCTCCCCCCACTTCGCTCAGGGGCATACACCCTATAAAAACACCCGGGATGGGATCGTATTTCAAGATGTGTTTACCCACTTCCTCCGAACTGAAATAGCCAAACAATACCAACCCTTTGAACTGTTGGTAGAAAGTCGTTTTCCCTTCGTCCCTTACTTTATTACCCCAAATGTATCGGGCCGGGAGGTAGGGGACCCTTTCTTCAGCTTCAAACAATGCGGTGCGTTCTTCGGGCGTACAGGCCTCAAATCCCCGGCCATATTGGGCACGGCATTTGTCCTGAAACGCGTTCAGCCCGGCCATGAATTCCTTTTGAGCGGAGGAATCGAAGCATTCCGAGATTAATTTATCCATAAACCGGTCTACCAATACATCCTTTGCCCCGGGTGAATCTGTCCCGGGCAGGATATGATCGGCCATTTCCGCAATGGCTGAAGCCTGTTGCGGGGTGAAGAAGACCGGCGTCCAATCCATCCTGGTATCTACCTTACAACCCTGCAACATCCCCGAAAAAACCATTCCGGAGAGGCCGGTACCCATCAGGGCGGCGCTAAGTCTCAATGCTTCCCTTCTATCCATTTTTTTTCTTTGTTTTCAGAGCGTGGTCGACCGCCCTGGCGGTCAGGGCCATATATGTAAGTGAGGGGTTTACACAGGAGGAAGAGGTCATGCAGGCCCCGTCGGTGACATATACATTGGGCACCTCATGGATCTGGTTATGGGCATTGAGCACTGATGTCCTGGGGTCGCGCCCCATGCGGGCGGTCCCCATTTCATGGATGCCTTTCCCCACTCCGCCTATTTTATCAAATATTTCCACATTTTCTATCCCCCCTGCTTCCAGCATTTCAGCGGCATCTGTCTTGATCTGTTCCCGCATTTTAAGTTCATTTTCCCGGAATTCGGCATCGAATACTACCAGGGGCAATCCCCATTGATCCTTCTTATCTGGGTGCAGGTACAACCTATTTTCGTGGTATGGAAGGCATTCCCCGAACCCATTCATCATCATGGTCCATTCCCCGGGCTGCGTAAGGGACTCTTTAAATTCGGCCCCGAAACCTTTTTGGCCGGTCCCCCGGTCCCAGGAAACCCGCCTTGCCTCCCCCTGGTAGCCATACCCCCTCAGGAAGGCATCGGTATGCGTCTCCCGGTCGATATTCCTGAATTTCGGGATGTAAATACCATTCGGACGCCTGCCCTTATAGTATTTGTCCTTCAGGCCGCTGAAGGTGCCGGCGGCCCCGGCAAAATAGTGGTGGTCCATGAGGTTATGACCCAATTCCCCGCTATCGTTCCCCATCCCATCCGGAAAACGATCAGACGTGGATTGCATCAGGATAGACGTTGATCCAACGGTAGAGGCATTACAGAAAATAAGGTCAGCGAAATACTCGGTGGTTTCTTTGGTCTCCTCATCAATGATCCTCACCCCTGTCGCCTTGCCGGTGGAATCATCATACAGGATCTCCTGGACGATAGAATGGGGCCTCAGCGTCATATTCCCCGTCTTTTCTGCGGCAGGGAGGGTAACCGCATTGGCGCTGAAGTAGGCGCCATAGGGGCACCCCCGGCTGCAGCGGTTCCGGAACTGGCAGGTACCCCTGCCATTCAACGGTTCGGTGAGGTGCGCCACCCGGCCAATGGTGATGACCCTTCCCGGAAATTTCTTTTCCACCCTATCCTTTACCTGCGTTTCCAGGCAATTGAGATCCATGGGTTTCAGGAACTGCCCGTCCGGCAACTGCTTCAGGCCCAGCTTTTGCCCGCTTACCCCTATATATCGCTCCACATAGTCATACCATGGCGCGAGGTCCTTGTACCGTATCGGCCAGTCTACCCCTATGCCCTCATTTTTATTGGCTTCAAAATCCATTTCATTCCAGCGGTAGCAATGTTTCCCCCAAAGGAGGGAACGCCCGCCGGTCTGATAGCCCCGTATCCAGTCAAATCGTTTATCTTCTTCATAGGGGTGCTCTTCATCGTTCACATAGAAATGCTTGTTATCTGCCCCGACAAAGCCCGAACGCCTTTGTTTTTCATAGGCCTTCTGCTGTTCCGGGGTAAGCGATCCCCTGTTCTCGAAATCCCAGGGGTCCATATTCGCAGTTGGGTAGTCTATTACGTGGCGTACCAGCCGGCCCCGTTCAAGGACCAGGGTCTTAACCCCGTGCTCACATAATTCCTTGGCGGCCCAGCCGCCGCTCATCCCTGAACCTATTACAATGGCGTCATAGGTTTGCCCGGCTTTCCCCTGCCCGTTCAGGTACACATTTTTACTCATTCTTATCCCGTTTGAGATACCCGCAAACTGTGGGCATCCAATTCAAAAAACCAATAAATGTATTATATTTTTTCAATATGGGTAAACTTAACTTCCTCCCAGCCGACTGCGTAGGCTATGCGGCAACTCGCCCGAAAAATCCTTTAAGGCCCAGAAATTAAGCGGTAGTATAGTTTTCCATCCTGCATAAAAGAAGTGCCGCCGTTTTCCAAAATAGCCTTTTCGGAAATTTTGAGGATACGGTCTATAATATCCGATATATAAGTCAGGTTCGGGAGTTCGTCCCGGGAATAGTTGATATATTGGTTATTGAAAGGCTTCTCCCAACGCTCCTGGTACCCCACCTCCTGTGTAAGTGCCGGGGGAATGCAGCCGGCGCCGTTCAGAACTCCCATCAGCCCGGCGCAGGTCGCCCCCTGATTATCGCAGTCGAATCCCGCAGTTACGGCAATTCCCGTGGTTTTGATGAAATCGCCTTCGCCATAGAGGATGGCCATGGCCCCGCACAGGCCATTGACCATGGCCGATACCTGATAATACCAGGGGTCGTCCAAATGTGCCGGGTATTGCAGGTAATTCTCACGGATGAGGTTGCGGGTAACCCGCCAGTCGGGATAGGTATCATGCCATCGCCTGACATCTTTCAAACCCTGAAGGAATGGGCTGTCCTCGGGGATATAGGACATCCCCAGGTCATATAAGCGGGTAACATCCTTTTCAAAAAAAGCCGCACTGTAGAGGGCTGCATAGAACATGGTCGGGTGGGTTCCCCAGTCGTCGCTGGTGATCCGTGCCCCCCATTCTGCCCGTTCCACCGCACGATCTGGCATTCCCGGATAAAAAACACTCCAAATTTCATTCACCAGCTGCGGGTCTATGGCAAACCAGTACGGGTTATTCTCCTTTCTACCGGTTTCCGGGGCCACCAGGCCTTCATCCATAAGGTCCCTTGCCTTCCGGTTGCTAACCCAGATAAAGCGGTTGATATGTTTTTTCCAGGCCTCCGTAATCTCCTCGTAATTGAGGTCCAGTCCGTGTTCTTCCACGGCGTGCAAAGTCACAAATTCAATATCCGTGTCGTCATCGCTCCACGCACCCCCAAGGGCATCTGCAAAAATATTCACGTTCCCCCGCCGGTCCGTACGGTTCATCTTCAGCGCCGCCGAATCTGTTGCATTGTAGTACCGGTCTATAAATACCGGGATAGGTTCTTCATCATAGACCAATTCGAAGGGAAACCCCATATAATTCCCAACAAGTTGTCCCAGCCAATACCCCTCGATCCCGGAACGCAGGGCTTCTCTTGAAATAATTTTGGGTTGCTGTGCACTTGTGCCCATACTCTGCAAGAGGAGGAGCATAAAAATAATTATATAACCGGTTTTCAAGTATTTACAACTCATGTTCGATGTAGGTTTTCCGGTTCCCAATGATTTTCCGTCTTCAGCGATATCGCCAGCTGCTGAGGTCAGCACCCCGGGGGGCGCTCTCGGCAATCCGTTTCATGATCTTGGGGACATACATTGTATTGTAACGGAGGCGGCTGATATGGTTCGGCTGATCCGGGTCGCCATTCCAGCAATGCTCCGCCCGGTCCCCGTATTTTACTTCCCCGTCGTAATAGGGTTCGCTTGTTCGTTCCAGGAAGTCCTCCATCAGGTAAACGGCATTGTTCAGGTAGTAGCTGTCCATATCCCCGCAATAAATATGGATCTTGCCTCTGAGCTTGGGTCCGAGTTTGCTCCAGTCTCGTTCCAGGATGTATCTCAGGTCATAATTTTCCTTCCAGAAATCCGCCACTTCCTTATTGATCACCCCGCTCTTTTTATCCCAGATGCGCTCAGGGTAGCCGTCTTCCCCCTGGGGGGAAAAAGTGGCTTCCCAAATATCCCACTGCTGCCCCGAGCGCGAGTGGGTACCGAGCACCATCTCGAGCTGGTTATCATCCCGAATGGTCGACTGGATCTGCCCCAGGTAATTCCTGTGGGATGGGCGCTCCAGGTCTTTATGGGCACTGGGATAGAAGTAGGCATTTTCATCTTCATAGATATTTGCCAGGGAATAGGCACGGAAATCAATGGGATCAGGGCATGCCGCAAAACACCCGTTATATTCCTCCGGGTACATTACCTGCACTGCCAGCGCTTCCCAGCCCCCTGTGGATCCCCCATAGAGGAAACGGGCCCAGCCTTCGCCTATGCCACGGAACCTCTTTTCGATATAGGGTATCAGTTCATAGGTGATGGCATCTCCGTAAGGTCCCTGGCTGGCAGAATTCACCGCATAGGAATCATCATAGTAGGGTGTTGGGTGCTGTATTTCAATAATCAGGAAACGGGGGAAATCCGGCTCATTCCATCTTTTATAGAAGTCATAGGCCTCCTGCTGCTGGATCAGGTTGTAGCCTTTCACATCAAAGCGTTCCGAATAATCCGGTTCCAGGTCCGTATTGGGCGGGGTGGTCCGGAACCCGCTGAAATCCGAAGGGAAATGCCCGTGAAACACCATAAGGGGATAATGGGCATCCGGGTGTTCGTCGAACCCTTTCGGCAAAAGGACGTGGGCGCCCAGGTACATATCGCGTCCCCAGAATTCGGAAAGTTTTTTTGATTTGATCTTCACATGTTTGATCCATTGGGTATCTTCCGGTTCAGGGATCGGAGGGATCACCTGGTCCATGGTCAGGTTGAAATCCGGGACACCGCCTTCGGTGACGGTCACCTGTACCGGGACGCTGTAAAGGTTGCCCGGGGAGAGGTTCCATTGTTGGCCTTCCCCATGATCCATCGGTAGTTTTACCTGTTGCCCGGTACTCAGGTTAAAGGTCTCGTATACGTGCAGCACCGCCTGAACCCAATATTCCCCCGGGGGCAGATCGGCCAGGCTGGCATGGGGAAAGCCGTAATCCCCGGCATCAAAGGTTTTTATATCTCCGGGGGCCATCCCTTCCACGTCCATCCCAAATACGGGCTGGGCCTTCAGGCCCGCATTGACCTGGAAGCGCGGCTCAACTTCGTTGGAGTCTGCGAAGATCAACAACAGCCTCCCATCCAGGGGCCGCTTACTCGCGGCTTCGGTAAATAAAACACCTACATGAATGTCCGGTTGGTTTTTATCATTGTTTTTACATCCCATAACAAGCAGGATAAAAATGAAAATGAAAATCGGTTTAGAATACATCTGGTTGGTTATTTTCGACAAAAGGTAGGCATTTTCATCCTCCCGGCCTATACCAAAAGCGACATAAAAACGTTATTTATTTGATGAAACTCGGTAAGAATACCTACTAAATTATTGAGTCATGCGCGCCTATACAAAGTATCTCCTGCTCCTGATGTTCGGGTTGATTACCCTCGGAAGTTGTACGAATGATGAAACCGATGAAGGCCTGGAAACCCTAACCCCCAATGAACCATCCGAAAACGTCGCGGTTCATGCACATACGCCTATCGTGCAAAAAGCCCGGGATTAATCCAGGTTGCGGTGCCTTTCCCTGGCCAGAAGGGTATTTTTCAACAACATGGCAATGGTCATGGGCCCTACTCCTCCGGGTACCGGGGTGATGTATGAGGCTTTTTTGCTTACGGATTCGAATTCCACATCACCACTCAGGTAATACCCGCGTTCCCTTGAAGGGTCGGGCACCCTGGTAATCCCTACATCGATCACCACCACCCCGTCTTTGACCATATCGGCTTTCAGAAAACCCGGCACACCCAGGGCCGAAACGATGATGTCTGCCTGCAAGGTCAGGGACTTCAGGTCTTTTGTCCGGCTATGTGCGACGGTGACCGTGGCATTGCCACCTGCAACCTTTTGGCTCATGAGGATACTTATCGGACGGCCAACGATATGGCTCCTCCCAATAACCACGCAATGCTTTCCTTCGGTGGCCACCTGGTAGCGGCGGAGCAATTCCATAATGCCGAAGGGGGTGGCAGGGATGAAGGAAGGCATATCCAGGGCCATTTTCCCGAAATTGGTAGGATGGAAGCCATCCACGTCCTTGTCCGGGTGGATGGCAAGCAATACTTTTTCCTCGTCTATGTGCTTGGGCAGGGGAAGTTGCACTATATAGCCATCCACATCCTTATTTCCATTGAGTTTGTAAACTTCTTCCAGGAGGGCTTTTTCCGTGGTATCTTCCGGGAGGTGTATCAGGGTTGATTCAAAGCCTATCCTTTCACAGGTTCGGACCTTGCTCCCCACATAGGTAAGGCTCGCCCCGTCATTACCCACCAATACGGCTGCCAGGTGCGGGACTTTTTCCCCCCTTTTTTTTATTCGGGTTACTTCTTCAGTAATTTCTTCCTTGATCTGATTGGAGATTTTTTTCCCGTCGAGTAATTCCATTTTAATGCGCCGTATTCTAAGGGCATCATACCGCGTCAGGGCGGCATCTCTGCCAGGTTAATATGTTATTCGTCCGGGGCCTTCCGGGGAATCCTTTAGTATTTTCAGAGAGGGCACGGAATCCGACGGGGGATCATCCGCCACCGCCATCAGGGTCTCAGGCCTCCCATCATCTGCATCATCTTCTTGCCTCCGCCCCCTTGCATCATTTTCATCATCTTGCTCATTTGCTTGAACTGCTTAAGGAGCTGGTTTACTTCCTGTATATCGCGTCCGCTACCCTTTGCGATCCGTTTCTTCCGGCTGGCGTCGAGCAGGGAGGGGTCTGTGCGTTCTTCTGGCGTCATGGAGTGGATTATAGCCTCTATGTGCTTGAAGGCGTCATCGTCTATATCCAGGTCTTTGAGGGCCTTGCCCGCCCCCGGTATCATCCCCAGCAGGTCTTTCATGTTGCCCATTTTCTTTATCTGCTGGATCTGGTTCAGGAAGTCGTCGAAACCAAAACGGTTCTTGGCTATTTTTTTCTGGATCTTCCGGGCCTCTTCCTCGTCAAATTGTTCCTGGGCACGCTCTACCAGGGAAACCACATCGCCCATCCCCAGGATCCTGTCGGCCATACGCGACGGGTGGAACACATCGATGGCCTCCATTTTTTCGCCCGTCCCTATGAATTTGATGGGCTTGTCTACCACGGATTTAATGGATAGGGCTGCCCCTCCACGGGTATCCCCGTCTAGCTTGGTGAGGACGACGCCTTCGAAGTTCAGGACATCGTTAAAGGCTTTGGCGGTGTTTACCGCGTCCTGCCCGGTCATGGCATCCACTACGAATAAGGTTTCCTGTGGTTCTACCGCCTGCCGGATATTCGAGATTTCGGTCATCATCTGCTCATCTACAGCCAGGCGACCGGCTGTATCGATGATCACGGCATTGAAGCCGTTGGCCTTTGCGTGGGCTATCCCGGCTTTGGCCAGGGCCACGGGATCTTTGCTTTCAGGGTCGGTATACACTTCCACCCCAATCTGCTCCCCCACTACCTGCAGCTGGTCAATGGCCGCGGGCCTGTATACGTCGCAGGCTACCAGAAGCGGGTTTTTTCCTTTTTTCTTTTTGAGGTAATTAGCCAGTTTTCCCGAAAAAGTGGTTTTCCCCGAACCCTGAAGGCCCGACATCAGGATAATAGCCGGTTGACCTGAGAGGTCGATCCCCTCTGTTTCTCCACCCATCAGCCCGATGAGTTCATCCCTGACGATTTTTACCATCAGTTGCCCTGGCTGCAGGGAGGTGAGCACCTGTTGTCCAAGCGCCTTCTCCTTCACGCGGTTTGTAAATTCCTTGGCAATCTTGAAATTAACGTCGGCGTCCAGGAGGGCCCTGCGGACCTCCTTCGTAGTTTCCGCAACGTTTATCTCGGTTATCTGCCCGTGGCCCCTGAGGACATGTAGGGCTTTATCCAGTTTGTCACTTAAATTTTCGAACATCTTCGCATTGTATTTCCGGAGCTGCAAATTTAAGAATAACAACGGGATAAGGGAAGCCCGCCCGCGTAAATAAATAAGAAAAGGGCAGCACCCGAAGGTAGCTGCCCTTTTCGACAAATTGGGGGGCAAAAAAGATATCTATAACTGGATCTTCTCAAATACAAGGACGGTTATTTTCCCTTCGCCATTTACCTGCTTCAATTCGAGCCGGTCTGACGTAATGGACACAAAATTCCAGTCGTCCGTCAATTCGCCCAGCGGATCCGCATCGCCGGCATTGAGATACACCTTCAGATGCCCTTCGCTATCCCGGATGATCCTCCAGGCTCCTTCCTGGGTAGGCCCCATATCACCAGTGGTGATAGCCAGGACATGTTCGGCTCCGAATGCGAAGCTATAGGACGAGAAGCTAGACGTATCCTCCAGGTCTCCTTCGGCGTGCTTGGCCACAGCCCAGTCTCCGCCCATGAGGATATTGCCTATTTCGGATACATCCCCGTCGTTTGCGATATCGTCACATACCCGCAGCATGATCAGTTCATAGCCAATTTCGGGGATTTCAAATTTCAGCCGGTTTTCCTTCAGCTCGGCCAGCGGCCATTCGAAGCTGACGGCAGGGTCTGTTTCCATGGTGATGGCCAGGACCAGTCTTCCCTGGGCATTGGCACTTACTTCCCAGGTCCCTTGCAGGGTGGCGGTGCCTCCGAATCCGAGGGTAACCACGCCTTCCGGTAAGAAATGGAACTCATAGCCAATCAGCCTGCGAACCTCTTCGCCCTGGTTTACCACCTTGCCAATGACCCAGCCACACTGGTTCAGGATCTGGCGCAGGTTATCCGGGGGGATATTAAACAAGTCACAGGCCCGGTATAACACAATTCGGTTGCCACCTTCGGAAACGAATTTAATATGGCCCTCTCCTATTTCATATACATACCATTCCAGGTTAAAGTCTACCAGGACATCAAAGTCAAGTTTAACCAGTACCTTATGGTCTGCCACCCGGGTGCTCCAGGTACCTGTAAGGCTGTTGCCGGCCCGGTCTTTGACCACCACTTCCCCATTCTCCTTGAAATTCATCAGGTAGTCTATGTACTGGTCTGTTTGCAACACATTGTCGCGCGCCACTTCATGTACCAGCCAGGGGCATTCCACCAGGTAGGAATTCAACTGCTCCTGGGTGAAATCATCGTCATTGAAGTCCGTATCATCATCTTCATCACAGGCCAGTTTGGCGGTTTCAATGGCATGGGCCAATTCCTCGTTGTTATTGACCTGCATTTCGCTGTCGTCGTAAAGTTTGAGGGTTATCGGGAAATCCACGCTGATCAGGTCATTCTCACCCAGATTCTTAAAGAACAACCTGAGGTCCATATCGCTGTTCACGACAACGGAACCGGTCTGCTGCTTATTCAGGTCGAAGGTGTAAAAAGTAATAGGGTAGACAAAATCGATGCATTCGATATCGTCATCATCCCCGCCTTCCCTGCAATCGGCAGCCAGGGTACGCAAGTCGTCCCTGTTTTCAATGACCACCTGCGTATAATCAGACAGGGTTACGGTGATCGGGAAGATGATATCCATCAACTCCGCCCCGGCCTCATAGGTGGTGATGTCCAACTGATCAAGGATGTTTTCGATTTGTTGCAAATCTTCCTTTGAATCAATGGTGATCTGTATCCCGGCCACATCCACGGTATACGGGAATTGAATGGCAATACAACTCGCCCCGTCAACAATATTGTCAAAAGACCCGTCGCTGGAGGAGGTGTTGACAATCAGTTGGGCCGTTGAGGAAGTTGCCATCATGGTCTGCTGCTCATCCGGCTGAGGGAGTTCTTCAAATTCTTCCTGACAGGAAGTTACACTCAGTGCCATGGTAAGCAGTAGGTAGTACACTGAATACTTAAAAAGCTTTTTCATAACGATTTGGATTTTGTTATTCATTTGTAATGGAAACAACCGTGAAAGCAAATACCCTACCCCATTTTTAATTTTTTTTAAGATATCTTTGACAGTAGCGGCCTGCAGGGGTCCCGAATTCGCCGCCGGCCGTTTTAATGACTAAGGCCTCATTACCAAACGTTTAAAAAAAGAATTCATTCTGTCTTGAATCAAGAAAAAAAGGACCATGTCTGTGACGAGGGGGTTTACAGCGACCTCTTCAGGGCCCATTCGCGGACCATCTACAACTACATCTTTTATAAGTTCGGGAACGAGGAACGCGCCCATGATGCCGTGCAGGAAGCTTTTGTGAAGTTGTGGGAAAATTGCGCGAAGGTGCCTCCGGGAAAGGCCAAATCATATGTTTACACGGTTGCCAACAATTTGTACCTGAATGTGATAAAAGCGGATAAAGTCCGCCTGAAATACGCGGAGAAGCCCACCTCCTCCAAAGACACAGTTTCCCCCGAATACGTGTTGGAGGAAAAACAATTCAGGGAAAAACTGGACCGGGCACTGGACGCCCTTCCTGAAAACCAGCGTACCACGTTTCTCCTCAACCGTGTGGACGGCATGAAATACCAGGAAATTGCAGACATGGAAGGGGTCAGTATCAAAGCCATAGAAAAACGGATGCACCTGGCCTTAAAAAGTCTGCGGGAAAAGATAGACGGGATTTGAGCCGTGCGCGGGACTCAGGGTAACCCGCGGGCCCAGGAAGCGGAGACTGGCAGGCCCGGGCAAAGGAAAGGGAAATTGATCCGGAATAGCTACAATATGCATTGAAAGAAAGTATCGGGGATCAGAGGTAGGGTTTTTTGCCTCCTGGTTGTTATATTAAGGTAAATCCTGAAATCATGAAGGAAACGAAATTGGCAAAGTGGCTGAACGACGAGCTGAGCGAAGCGGAGCTGGCGGAATTTAAAAATTCGCCGGAATACGCTACGTATCAGCGGATCAGGGAGGCGATGGCTACGGCCCGCACCCCCGATTATAACGTCGAAGAAGCCCTGGAGGAAGTCCGTGCCAGGAAGGCCGGGGGTGTTCCCGGCGTGGTTCGCCTGAACCCCTG
>Ga0102953_1000623_pt1 | contig 24007 bp, 17 predicted proteins | sample SalPon2A_C_D2_MG_FD_78509 | JGI IMG/M metagenome (GOLD analysis project Ga0102953, IMG submission 78509) | Soil microbial communities from South San Francisco under conditions of wetland restoration - Salt Pond MetaG R2A_C_D2_MG | ecosystem: Environmental > Terrestrial > Soil > Wetlands | place... | reverse complement strand
AATCCCCGCTTAATCCGGCTCCGGCAGGGTTTCTCGCTGCTCGATATGAAGCGTTACGTGGACCGGCTGGGCTATGACGGGCAGGCTTTCGGCAGCGTCACCTACAAGGACCTGCTCACTTTAGCGCCTGCGATCGTTCCGGTCAGGTTCTTTGGCTACAACCATTTTGTCGTCTTTCGAGGTGCGATCGGGCGCAACGTCCTGTTGGGCGATCCCGCGTATGGCGATCGCACGATGTCTCTGCGGCGGTTTCTTGCTGCCTGGATCGATTACGCCAAACTGGGGCATGTCGCTTTTGTGGTGCGAAGGCGCGACGGCCTCATTCCACCCAATCGGTTGGCAGTGACGGCAGCAGATTTTCCATGGCTCAACTGAGCTTATCAAGCGTGAGACTATGATGTTTTCTGATTCCCGTTTTCTAAAACCCTCCATTGTCATGCTCGCGGCGGCAATGCTGGCGGCAACGGCGCTTTTCGGCGCCGCCCCTCCCCAGCAGTCTGAGGACGTGACCGTCCAGATGCTGCAAAAAGAACTGGCCAAGAGAGACGCCATCATTATCAACCTTCTCAATCGCGTGAAGGCTTTGGAAGCTGAGCGGAAAGGCGACAGCAAAGGTGCTGAAACCGGAGCGGATGCGGCGGCGGCTAAGAAGGCCGATGCCGTCGCCTCCACTACCGCGCCTGCCAACGTCCCCGCCAGCGCCCCTGCTGGTCAGGCGGCGGGCGGCGGCGGTTTAAAGATTGATAAATTAGCAGCCGAGCGAGCCCTGGAACGGAGCCTCGTCCAGGAGGGCGCGCGCCTTCTCAGGCCGGGACAAGTGGAGTTCGATCCCGGTTTCACTTTTTCACGGTACGAGAGCGATTTTCCCGCGACGGTGACATCAGGCAGTGACACTTTCATCGGGCAGGTCAGGCGCACACTGAACGTCTACGACGGGCGGGCCAGCCTCAGATTGGGATTGCCATTCAGGTCACAACTGGAGCTCGGCCTCCCGTCACGGATCGTCAATACCGGCCTGGGGACAACAGTCGGCGGGGCTGTCCAGTCTGCCACCGACCGGTCGGGTTCGGGCCTTGGCGACGTGCAGATTGGCCTGGCCGCGGCGCTCGCTACGGAGAAGTCGTGGCGGCCCAACGTGGTTGGGCGCCTCGCCTGGCTCACCGGGAGCGGATCTGCAATCGACAACGGTGTGTTCCTCGGCGGGGGAAATTCCGGTTTGGCCTCGCAACTGAATGCCTATTGGCGCCGGGATCCCATCGTATTCCTGGCAAACGGAGGCTACGCTCACTATTTCGAAGGCAGCGGCGTCCGTCCGGGTGACAACATCAACTTCTCGCAGGGAGTGGCTCTGGCGGTCAGCCCTGAAACGGCCATGATCTTTTCTCTCGATCAAAGTTATCTGAAGCCGTTCAAGAACAATGGCGCCGAACTCCCCGGAACAGACAGGCTGTCTTCAGTATTCAATTTTTCGACTTCGACAATTCTCGGACGCGGCCTGTTCCTTCGCCTGAGTGCAGGCATTGGTTTGACAAGAGATTCTCCCCGTTACCAATTTGGGGTCTCGCTTCCGTTTCGCTTTCGAGTGAGATAGGGGCCGGTCCACACGATTTATGGACCTGTATTGTAAACCGAAACTCGCACTATGATTGGTCCTAAAACGGGGAGCAGCTCACCGGTCGTTTCCTCTTTAGGTTTGCCCGTGAAAACAAGTGAAGGCCGATCGCGCAACTTCCGAGATCATCCTGATCCAGCCAAGTTGCCATACACCTCTAGACCAGAACGGAACCAGGCAATCCTTAAATTGAAATCCTGCCGGCGGCACATGCGTCCATGCTCAGTGAACTGTTTTGGAAGCCTCTTTCTCCCGCTTTGCTGTTTGGATGAGACTCTCAATTCGCTTCCGGTCCGGATTTTGAGGATAGAGCTTGAGAAGTTTTTCCCAGGCAGCGATGGCACGCGCGGGATCCTTTATCCCGGTTTCATAAACGACTCCCAGGTTGAACAAAGTTCGGAAGTGCCCCGGTTCAATCGCAAGAGCCTTCTGGTACTCTGCAACCGCACGCTTGGGAAGCCCCGAGTAAGCGTAGGCTGTGCCGAGGTCGGTGCGCGCGTTGACATCGCGTGGACTGAGCTGGAGTGCGCGCTGATAATAAGCGGTCGCTGTCGTATATACGTGGTGGTCGTAATATAAATTCCCAAGTTCGATGAGGAGTTTCGGATTTTGAGGGTCGGCTTTGAGTGCTGCTTCAAGCGGGGCGGCCACCGAATCCAAGGAAGCCTGCGGTGGTCCGTTCGAGGCGCCTGGCAGGGTGGTGGAGGGTGTCGCGGATACCCTCGTGGTTGGGGACATAGCTTCCCTTAACAAGTAACCAATTCCAATTCCCGCGACCAGACAGATGAACGCAAAAATGAACATCGCGCGCTCACCCACTGCGGAACTCAGGCGGGCCCCGTCTGGAGCGGCGAGCACGACCTGTCGTTTCTGCTGATGCTTCATCCTGCGCTCCCGCGGAGGCCGTCGGCGTCACAGGCCGGGAGAACAACTTCCGCCTGCTTGTCTGCGTTCGGCTCGGCGAATTGCCAAGCACTTTCCACCTTCGACCCTATCTACTCTGTGGCTCATTGGCAGTGAGGATAATCACGGGCGGGCGTGACACACATCACTGATTAGGGATTCCTAATGTATCAGGCTAAATGTGACCCTGTTCACACCGTGCGGACCTTGTCCATCGGTTGAACTGCTGCCTCCGAAAACGTTTCGCGCTGAGGTTAACGCCCAAAGGGAAACGGGCGGCAGCCTGAAGTGCACCTGCCGGCATTTCTTTTCTTGGTAGCTCACTCTTGCCGCTGGGGGAAAGAACCCCACTGTTCGATTTTTGATCCAAAGCAGGCGGCACCGAGGCAGAGTTGAAAATTACATTAGTCATTTCGGTGTCTTTCATCGTTCTCTCTGCGGAACCCTTCGGACTGGGAGGTGATGGGGTTCCCATTCGGCTCCCTATTGATATCAAGTGGATCTTGACTTCCTGCCTGTTAATGATTTGGGTCGCAGCGCCGCTCAACGCGGCCAGGCATCCGGTGCCACTGGACAAGAAGACCGATACAGCCCAATGCATCAAGTGCCACGGCGACATGGCGAAAGGAAAGTTTGTTCATAAGGCGATGGCGGGCGGATGTTTAACCTGCCATGAAGTTCGAGTGACCGGGAACATCACCCGCGTCAACCTCATCACCGGCACACCCCGAGGACTTTGCGTTACCTGCCATCCCGACAAGAATGCTGCTGATATCAAAGGCAAGGTTCATCCTCCTGCAGTCCACCACTGCCTGGTCTGCCACAACCCGCACTCCTCAAACTACAAATATCAGCTGGTGAAACCTCCCGATGGAGCAACGAAGGCGGAGAACCTTTGCCTGGCTTGTCACAATACCGGAGTCGATGTTCCCAAGGGCGGCAGCCGGCACCCGGCGCTCGACATGGGTTGTGAGACTTGTCACGTCATACACAAGTCCGGCGACCCCATGAAACGCGAATTTGCATATCACTTGACCAAGAACGCGCCGGCATTGTGTCTGGGTTGCCATCAGGCGAGTGACCCAAGCCTCGCCAAGGCACACCGGGGTCAGCCATTCGCCAAAGCGGATTGCCTCCAGTGTCACAATCCGCACCAGTCGGCAAAGCCCATGCTGGCACAGAAGTTCCTCCATCCACCCTATGCAACGATGGCCTGCGGGACATGCCATATGCCCGCCAAGGACGGGAAAGTGGCGTTAACGGCGCCGGACGTCAAGTCCTTGTGCGCGATCTGTCATGGAGATCAGGCAAACGAAATCCAGAAGGCGAAGGTGCAGCACCCTGGCGCGCAGGGTGATTGCACAGTCTGCCACAGCCCTCATGCAGGAAACTCGCCAGCCTTTCTGAAACCCAACCCGGTCGAAGTCTGTCTGGCCTGCCATTCCGACCTTGCGGAGAAAGGCAAGGAAGCGTATCCCCACCAACCGGCATTCCAGCAAGGTTGTGCTATCTGCCACCAACCTCACGGGGGTGCGAACGCGCACCTCTTGCGGGTCAGTGATATCAATTCGCTCTGCCTGGAGTGTCACGGCCCAAACCGTAATCCGCAGCCGGTAAAGGGTACGGACCTTGTGGCGATTTTCAACGGCAGCGTGAAATTACCGGGAAACTACTTCAGAAAAGTTCCCATTTTGCCCCTGAAAGACGGTCTCGGCCACCCGATTGCGAACCATCCAATATCAGGCGTTGTGAAGCTAAGAAACAAGACCACTGTTCAGATGAACTGCCTGACCTGCCACCAGCCGCACGCTTCAACGAAGCGCGATCTCCTGGTGAATGATGAAGAACCCAACATGGCGTTTTGCAACAGGTGCCATACGCAAGGAACGATGCCAGTGCCTAAGTAAGGAGAGGGCCAAAAATGCTTCATATTCGGTCTAATTCGATATTCCTCAGAAATGGCTGGATCATTCTGGCGCTTGTGCTTGCAACGGTGATGATCGGGATCCCGTTGGAAGCAAAGAAGAAGAACAAGCGACAACGTCAACTGGTCGTTGGCCCTCCGACAACGACATTTGACATTTCAAAGATCGTCTGGCCGAGCCCGCCGGAGCTCCCCCGGGTCGAGTTCAAAGCGATCCTGACAGGCCAGATGATTGACTGGAAAGACTTAAAAACGCCGAAAAAGCCCAAACGGTCCTGGATGGATCGCCTGGCTGGAACTGAGCCGAACCAGCAAATCAGAGATTTGCGGAAGAAGATCGGGTTCCAGTTGATGCGCCCCTACGGCGTCGCTGTCGATTCGGACGGGAATATTTACGTTGCGGACCAGGCGGTGGGCGCCATCTTCATATTTCCGGAATCGCTGAAGGGGAAGGTGCAACTCATCAAGAACCACGTGGACGCGCCGCTGCCGATGATTAACGGCCTGGCTATCGACGATGACGGCCGGATTTTTGTGACCGACGTCAAGTTGCATCACGTCCTGGTGCTGAACAAGCAACATCAGCCGATCGCTGAATTTGGAACTGGTGTGCTTCGATCCCCCGCGGGGATCGCGATCGATAAAGAAAACCGTCTCCTGTATGTGGTGGATACCCAGCAGGACCAGGTATTGGTGTTTGATGCAGACAGCTACAAGCTGTTGCGGCGAATCGGGACCGCTGGAAAGAAACACACGCTGACCAGCCCCGGCAATTTCTCACTCCCGGACGGCGTTGCGGTGGACAAAGAAGGCAATGTTTACGTCACGGATACGTTGAACGACCGAGTGGAGATTTTCGACGCGGACGGAAACTTCATCAGCCAGTTCGGAACCCCAGGCGACGGCCCGGGGCATTTTGCCAGACCCAAGGGAATCGCCATCGACCGGGACGGCCATATCTGGGTGACGGATGAAGTCCAGAGCCGCGTGCAAGTGTTCAACCAAAAGGGACAGTTGTTGATCTACTTCGGCGGGCTTGGCTGGTACCCGGGACAATTTCAAGCGCTTTACGGAATTGCGAGTGACGACCGTGACAACCGGATCATTACCACTGAACAGTTCCCTGGCCGGGTCCAGGTGTTTCGGTACATCACGGATGCAGAGGCAGCCGCCATGAGGGCAAAGCGGGAGAATCAGCGCCACCCGGACGCGAAGGCGCCCGGAACTGCGCCGGAGCCCCCCAAACCGGCTAACCCGAATCTGGCGGCCAGGAAAGGTTCAGCAGCGCCATGACATTGCGTCTGGAGCCCACGCTTGGGGCGGCCCCATGCGGTGACAGGTTTCAACTCGATGGAGCGCGGCAAAAAGTTTTGCCCGTATGTTTTCGGACAAGAACGCGGCTCCCGGTAGTGCACAAGCCGCGTAGTAAAGGACGGTCCTTAAGGAGGTTCAATAACTGACATGAGAAAACTTGGTTTTCTGATTGTCGTGATCCTGGCGGCGGCGGGGTTTGCTGTTGCCCAGGTCACGTCTCCGACACAAGACGTTCTCGGAGCGCACAATGTGTACGGGCGTGGCTGCATTGCATGCCATGCGCCGCACAGCGGCGCCGCCGCGAACGGTGGCTCAAGCGCCGCCAACACTGGCAACCTTGCGCTGTGGGGCGAAAACCTTTCGCCGCTCTATGGCCAAACCCTCGTTTTCGGGAACAGTGGACGCGGCACTTACTCTGTTACGATTCCGAACTACGGCACCACTCCGGTGACGGTTGGGAGCAATACGTTCCAGCCGATGGATTTGTCATCGGGAACCAGCGCGCATGACGGAATCTTCGTCATCGCCGCCTGCCTGAGTTGCCACGACGGCAACATCGCGACGAGCGGCATGATGAGAGGCACAACTTATGAAACCGTAACCATCAGCGGCGCAACCTTCAATCCTCCGACTCTGCTCGGAAATGACGGCTCTACACCGGGGAATTACTTGAACGACCACCCGGTGGGACCCGAGGCTGTCGTCAGTTGCGGCGGCAGGTATGACTGGGATTGCACCGTAAACTCGGATGGCTCGATCAGCTTCAACGGACCGGCATCAAGTGCGTTTCTCACCGACTACTTTGATGTCACAACGTACGGGCCAATCGCGGACTTGGTTAAGGTGCCGGGGACGCAGAGCGGCACCACCCCAGGAGCCTACACCAGTAATTCGTGGGTTACCTGCACCACTTGCCACGACCAGCACGACATGCTCTATTTCAATGCTGGCCCCCTCGGGATTAAGCCGACACATTTCTTCGTGCGCGGCTGGTACAATCCCGGCAACACCACGACAAGCAACAGCGCGGCGCAATTCTGCCGTAGCTGCCATGGTGGCGAATCCAACGAGATGCACGGCCAGTTCGTGCCGACCACCTAGTTTAATTGCTAACCCGGGGGGGGATTGCACCCTCCCCCGGCTTTCCCTTGAGGTCTTCATTAAAGGCCGGATCGAACGGCTGAATATTGCTGATCGATAAACGGTTCAGAGGGAGCGACTGATATGAGATTTCGAGTCGTCAAATCCGTACTGCTGGCTACCTTCCTGCTATTGGCCCCCGCCGCGTCGGGTTGGGCGCAACACCTGGTTCCTTCCCATGCCCCGACCCATGGCGGGGGAGATTTTGCAGGCAGCGCACCCATCGTGCCGTCGGGACAGCCGGTTGCGCGAGTGAATGGCGCCGTGCTCACGGACCGCGACCTGTTGCGCGAGATGTACGCCATCTTTCCCTACGCGCGGCAGCACCATGGGTCGTTCCCTAAAGCTATGGAACCGGACATTCGCCGGGGCGCGCTGAAGATGATCGAGTTTGAAGAACTGGTTTATCAGGAGGCGCTCAAGCGGAAAATGACCATTGCCCCCGCCCGCCTCGACAAGGCTAAAGCCGATTTCCGACAACAGTTTCCCAGCTCCAAGATGTACCAGTACTATCTGAAGACTGAATGCAAAGACTCCGAGAAAGTTTTGCGCGGCAAAATCCGGCGCTCGCTGCTGATTGAAGAGCTGCTGAAGATTGATGTAACGGATAAGTCCGCGGTTTCGGTCGCAGAAGCAAAGGCGTGGTATGACAAGCATCCGCAACAGTTCCGCATTCCGGAATCCTATGCTATCCAAACGATATCTGCAATGGCCCCGCCCAAAGCGACCCCAGAACAATTGAAAGAAGCCCGCCAACGCGCCGAGAACTACCTGCACCAGGCCAGGTCGACCACTAATTATCAGCAATTCGGATTGCTGGCTGAAAAGATATCAGAAGATGACTACCGGGTGATGATGGGAGATCACCAACTGGTGGATGCAGCAAAGCTGCCGTCTCAAATCCTGGCTGCAGTGCGGAAGATGCAGCCAGGGCAAGTGAGCGGCATTATCCAGGTCGAGCGGGTTTTCACCATCGTGAGGTTGAACAAGCATGTCCCTGCCGGCATGAGAAAATTCGCCGACGTCAGAGACGCTTTGCGCCAGCAACTGAAAAGACAAAAGGTGGAGCGACTGCGCGCGGAGTTGAACCGCCGCCTACACAAGGGCGCCAGGATTGAAGAGTACTAAAAGAAGAAGTCGACGGTTGGAAGTGGAAGGATTGAGTTTCCCTGATGCCCCGGTGTCAAGGTGGGGAAAGCTCTGGCAAGCCAGGTGCGGCATGAGAAGAATGTGCGGGCGGAAGATGATCGTAGTCGCCATGTTCCTCCTGGCGCCAGCCGCGATTGCATCCGCGCAGGTCACAGCGGGTGATGCCAGCATGAATCTGAGCGGAAGCGTTAGCGGCGGGTACTCGGGAAGCTACGCGAATTTCGGCCCCTCCAGCCATGGGACAGGCTTCGGTGGAACCGGGGATCTTTCCGGCTTCTATTACAATCCACAGTTTCTTTCGTTCAGTGTGGCCCCTTTTTACAACCAGTCACGGAATAACTCCAGCTATCAATCAATTACTGACAGCTCAGGCGTAACCGCAAGCACCTCCATATTCGGAGGCAGCAAGTATCCCGGTAGCGTGACCTACAGCAACGTGTACAACAGCGAGGGAAACTACTTTCTGCCGGGGATAGCAAACTACAAGACCAACGGAAACTCTCAGACTTTCGGAGTGGGCTGGTCCGGCAATCCCACGGACAGATTATCCTTTTCAGGCGGTTATCAGAAAGCCAGTAACAACTCTTCCGTGTACGGGACGGATAACCAAATCGAGTCCCATTACAACTCGCTTTTCGTCACGTCGCGTTACAGGGTGGCGGGTTTCCGATTGGGTGGCGGCGTTCATTATTCCAAGGGAGATTTCTCATTTCCGCAGATTCTTACAGGCCAGACCGGTCAAGCCAGCGATGTCAATACCACAACTTACAACTTGGATCTGTCTCGAAGTGTGGGGTGGCACGGTAATACCTGGTTGAATTACACGAGGAGCCACGTGGTCTACGATACCTTGGGAGTACGAGATTCGCAGACGGATAACGTGGTAACCGGGGGCGTTGCCTTGAAACCGACAAAGAAGCTGAGCACCAGCTTCGGCGCAGATTACGACTCTAATCTTGCTGCAACGTTGTACCAGGCCGAGCTCAGTGCCGGTGCAGTCGTTCCCCTCCCGTTGCAACAGTCTCACTCCTGGGGCGTTTACGGAGATTCGCAATATGCCCTGACTGACCAGCTCTACATTAGCGGCAACTTCATACACCGCCAGCAACTGTTCCTGGGATATTCCTTTGGTTCGACCGCATATGGCGGTGGGGTCCATTACGGAACCAAATTGTTCGGCGGCCGCTTCACGGGAGGAACGATTGTCACGCGGAGTGGTCTGGGCAGTACCGGTGGATCCCTGCTGGGTATCTTGAGCAATGCCCTTTACACTCGCCGGATCGGTGTGTGGAATGTAAACGGCTCCTTTGCCTACTCGCGGAGCGAGCAGACACTGCTGATCGCTTATGCGACCTCCGGCTATAGCTACTCGACTTCCGTAGGCCGCCGGTTCGGCAGATTTTATTGGAACGGAACCGCCGGTGGTTCCAAGAGTATGATCTCGCAGGAGCTGGGCCCGACATCGTATACCCAAAGTTATACCACCTCTCTCTCCTACAACTGGTTGGGAGTCAGCGGAGGGTACTCGAAGTCACGCGGTATGGGCTTGTTCACAAGCCAGGGAATCACTCCGGTGCCGCCGAATGTGCCTCCAGTGGTGATTCCTTCGCCAATTCTTTACCGGGGCACAACATACTCGGCTGCTGTGGGCGCCACTCCCATTCGAGGGCTGACCTTTAGTGGCAGCTTCAGCTCGACCAGGAGCAGCACCGAGAGCGCGCTGCTCTCTTCGAGCAACCACACACAGCAGGCTTACTCGTACCTGCAATATAAGTTTCGCAAAGTGTTTTTCACTGCGGGATACAGCCGGCTGGTGCAGGGTTTCAGCGCGAGCACGCTGGCGCCGGCCATGGTGAATACGTTCTACTTTGGATTATCGAGATGGTTCAATTTCTTTTGATGAACAAGCTCGGGATACAAGGACGCCCAAAGAGAAGCGAATCCGCGTTGAGTGCTTCCTGCACGTGGTGGTGCCTTTGTTTTTTGGCGGTGAATCTGCTTTTCGTTTCCCTTGCGCTGGCGAGCCCGAGGGGAAAGTCCGCAAAACCAGTCATGGCGCCGGAACTGGAACTCACTGGAGGGCGGAAGCTCCTGTATAAAGGCAGCATCAGCTCGCAGAAACAAGTCAGAGGCCGGCGCAGGTTCTGGGGCCGGCTGCTCGATGCTGTAGTGGGCGAACCTCATTTCCATGACTTGATCATTCCCTACAGCGTGGTTACCGATTCGCGCGGCCGCATCATCGTGACGGATCCAGGCGCAGGCGGAATCGACGTCTTTGACTTTGCACGGCATAAGTTCAAATTCATTTCGCGCAGGAGAGAAAAGAACGGCCTGGTCTCCCCGCAGTGCGTGGCAGTGGATAGTGCAGACAATATTTACGTCACGGATTCCTACTCCGGCAAGATCTTTGTCTTCGCTGCGAACGGCAAGTTCCGCCGTGTTATCGGGAGCCTCAAGGGTGGAGAAGGCTATTTTAAGCGGCCCACGGGCATCGCGGTCGACTCACAAGCGCAGCGCATTTACGTGACGGACACGCTGCGCCACAGCATATACGTGCTGGATATGGAGGGGCACATATTGCAGAAAATCGGCCACCGCGGCACTGGACCGGGCGAATTCAATTACCCGACGGAATTGCGGCTGCAGGGCAAGAACTTGATTGTGGTTGACGCCATGAACTTTCGAGTCCAGGTTCTGGACCTGTCCGGGAAATTCGAATACGCCATCGGAAGCCGGGGCGATGGAAAAGGCCAACTGTTTCGGCCTAAGGGAATTGGCGTGGACTCCGAGGGACACTTGTACGTGGTAGAAGGCCTGAGCGACAGGGTTCAAGTCTTCGACCGGGAGGGACGGCTTCTTTATACCTTTGGCCACCCCGGGACAGGATTCGGAGAATTTCAACTGCCTGCCGGACTGTTTATCGATAGCGAAGACCGCGTGTATGTGGTCGATTCCTATGATCGCCGCGTGCAGGTCTTTCAGTACTTCGGGGTGAGAAGGAGATGACAACTTTCACCCGAAAACGCGGAAGCAACGGAAAAGGATCTATTGTTTCATGGTTCCTGGCTTTCGGCCTGGGGCTCCTGCTCTGCGTCCTGGCGGCGGTGTTTCCTCGTACCCGGACCGCACTGGCACAGGACGTGATTGGAATGCACGATCTCTCGCCGGCAGGAACCTCACCAATTAAGGGCGGGCTGTCCGGCTCGTGCTACTATTGCCACACTCCTCACTCCGGGTTGAACGGCACAAATGGTGTCACTCAAACTCCGCTTTGGGATCAGAAGCTTTCCAATGTCATGACCTACACGATATACAACGCGACGACGAACCAGACGAACGGCACGCTTGTTCCCGGCTCGAACAGCACCCTTTGCCTCAGTTGTCACGATGGTACCGTCGGAGGAGCGACGGGCATCTCGCCCGGCCACCTGGTCCCTTACGGGACTCTTCCCATGACTGGGAATTGGTATCCCGGGGACATGCTGGGGACTGACCTTTCCACGATGCACCCTTTTAATTTTGTCCTGCCGCTGGCTTCCGCGCCGGACTTGTTGCCGTCCCTGGTGGGAACCTCGCCGTCCACCGGGAATCCGGCTGTGAGGCTTTTTGACGGAAATGTGCAGTGCGGAAGCTGCCACAATCCACACGTGCAGAACACTGATCCTTCCGGGTATTTCCTGGTGGTTGACAACACGAACGGAGCGCTCTGCCTGGCCTGCCATTCGACGGTCCCCACCGGGTCAGGAATGGGGATGGTTAGCCTGAAACATAGTGCGGCGAGAACAGCGGCGGGATCGCCCCCATCTGCTCGGGCTGCAGGCAGCAATACGAATCCCCTGGCCGGATGGCAGACGAGCATGCATGCCATTGCGACAAACAGGGTGTCGCCACAGGTCGTCCGTGAGAGCAATTTCGAGGGTTTGAGCCGGATTCCCCCCATCATAAGGAGAGAGTCCCTGGGGCCCTATTCCACGGTCGCCCGGAATGCTTGCGCGTCGTGCCACTCGATGCACAACGCTCCGGGAAAGGAATCTCTGCTTAAGGCTGTCAGCGACGGCGCCTGCCTGAACTGCCACGACGGCAGCTCAAATGTTTCTCCACCCCTGCCCAATATACTCGCTGAAATGACGCCGCCGAAACATGGACATGAATATTCCATGGGGGATAATCCTCACCGGCCTAATGAGCCGGTCTTGTTAAATCAAGGCCTTCATGTTACCTGCGTCGATTGCCACAATCCACACGCCGACCAGCGAGTCACCGAGTTTTCGGCAGCACCCACGGTTCGTCCATCGGAGGCTGGGGTCGCGGGAATCAGCGCCACGGACGGCAAAACCGTGGTCAGCCCCGCGGCGAACCAATATGAGATTTGTTTGCGCTGTCATGGCACAAGCACCGGAAAGAAGTTTAGCGTCAATTTTGGCTATGAGCCCCGGCGCGTGGTCTCTGCCCCAGACCCCCTGAATGTCATCCCTGAATTCAATGCTTTTGCGACTTCCAGCCATCCGGTCTTCCAGAATCGCCGCAGCATGTTGCCACAGCCCAGCCTCCGTCCTTACATGTTGAACCTTGATGGCAAGACGCCAGGCCGAGCCATGGGCAACCGGATTTTATGTACGGACTGCCACAACAGCGATGACAATCGGGAATTCGGGGGCAAAGGACCGGATGGGCCGCACGGATCCATTTTTCCACATATCCTGGCGCGCCGGTATGAGTTCAGCACGGCACCCACTCCCGGCGGGTTGGTGACCAATTTATTCCCGAACCCGAGCTTGAGTGCCGCGGGCGGCCTGAGTGGTGGGCCGTATGCCCTGTGCGCCAAATGCCACGATCTCTCTCGGATTATGACCGATGCGAGTTGGAACGGACACTTGCGGCATGTTGTACAAGACGGCTTTTCATGCTCCGTCTGCCATACGGCCCATGGGGTGCCCGCACAATCCGGGAGCATGTCAGGCGAGCGCCTTGTGGATTTCGACGCCAACGTCGTTGCTCCGAACGGTGCCGTTCCGGTCTCCTATAACCGGGCCACGAATTCCTGCAGCCTGGTGTGCCATAATCATGCGCATCAACTTCGGTCGGTTAGTAGTACTGCCACAAATGGCCAGTAGAGAAATGTACTTGCAGGTGTGAACCGGGCTCACCCTTTTAACGGCACTTTGGACGAACCGGTTGGCGCGGCCTGCTTTCCTCTTGGCTTTTTCCCGGAAGAAGAACACCCGCAGAAAAGGTAGCACAAGCCAGAAAAGCAATTGGCGCCTTTACTTAACTGCTGAATACCGAACAGGTGCTGCCCGAATTACATCTTCGAAACTCCATCAACCCGGGCTGAGAAAGATGCATCTTCCAGGTTGATTGCACGCGGAAAGAGGATGTTGTTCTCCAGATGAATATGCCGGTGCAAATCTGCCTCAAATGCCTCCAGCCCCTGATAAAGTGCCTTGAAACTGGTGCAGGCATTCTGGGGCGCCGTGAAGTTGCCGGTCAGGCTGCGAATCTCTTTCAGCAGGTGTCCGGCGTCATCGTGTTCCTGGACCATCATGCGCACCGGGTTTTGAACTGTTCCAAACGGCGCCCGCGGCGGAGCCGACTTGTGCGTTGCCGAATCTTCGAGTGCGATGATGTACGGGAACAGCATCTGCTCTTCCTTCATCATGTGCATGCCCAATTCGTTGCGCAGTGAGCTGAATGCGTCCTGCACCTGAGAGAGCTCTGGATTATGCTCCCCGTGTTTTGAAACCACTTTTGCCAGCAGCGGCTGCAGGCGCAAGCCTTCTTCACGGCAATAAGCGTGGTGTTTTTCCACGATATGGCTGATGAGGCTGGCGAGAGATTGTTCGCTCCAGTTCACGTCGCCAGATTGGCCGTTGCCGGCGCCTTCCAGCAGGCCCTCTACGTGGTTCAGGTCAACACCCGCTTCCTCGCATGCAGCCGCCAAAGGCTTTTTCCCGCCACAGCAATAGTCGATCCCCAGTTTTTCAAAAACAGCAGCCGCCTGCGGCCTTTCGAGCGCAATTTCCGAAACAGTTCGTTGAGTGTCGATACTCATCGGTCCTCCTTTTGATATTCATTTCTGTAACCGATTGCTGTGCGCTACAAAGCCCCACACAGCCCGCGTTCACTAGGTTCATTACACAATAGGGGGCAGAAGGGCGCCTATGACCAAAGTCACAGTAAACTCCTGCAAGCTTCGTTCTAATGTGGAATACACGCTCCGCGTGAAGAATGCGCTGTGGGGGAAATTCTGATGAGCACACTTACTCTTGAAAAAGCCTGTCTGCCGGCTGAGTGGGTTCGCGCTTACGCACGCGACGCCGAGGGCCGGCCGGATTACGCCGACCCTGCATGGGAACGAAAGGCCGCCAGAGCGCTTGCCGCGTTTATCCTCTCGGGAATATTCTTTCTGGCGCTTCCCGGTACCTTTCTGGGGGTCTGGAACCTGCTGCAAATCTCAGCCCATCAATCTCACACGGCAGCCAGCACGGCCTGGATCCAGGCCCACGGGCACGCGCAGTTATTCGGCTGGGTAGGAAGTTTCATACTCGGAATATCACTCTACATTCTCCCCAAATTTCGGGGCCGGCCTTTGAAATCCTTTTCGCTGGTCTGGTTCATCTGGGGAATCTGGACTGCGGGAGTGGCCCTGCGCTGGTGGGTCGGTGTTGAAGGGACGGCATGGCGGTTCGGATTGCCCGCCTCTGCTGTTCTTGAGCTCGCCGCTTTCGTGTTGGCGCAGCGTGTCCTGGTTTTCAATGGCGCAAAAAAGAAAAGCAAGAAGCCGGAAGACCTGGGCTCGTGGCTGGGCATCTGGGGATTTGTATCCCTTGGCGTGGCGCTGATTCTGAACCTGGGACTTTCCATCTGGCTCGCGCTGGAGGGCAACTCGCCGGTGTTTCCTCCAAAATGGGACCACACTTTTCTGATCCTGATGGTTTGGGGATTTGCAGTGGTGATGGCCTGGGGCTTCAGCACACGGTTTGTTACCGTCTTTCTCGGCCTCGATTCCCCTCGGCATCAGGCGGCCGGGAAATTCGGCATCGGCATTGTCGCCCTGCTGGCATTGGCGCTGGCACGCCAGTTTTTCCTGGCCGACCTGCTGATCCTGGTGCTTTCACTTTACGCAATCTGGGCATTGCGCATTTTTCACAAGGCTGTACGCCCCGCAAAGCTCACCGGAGCCTACCGGCACTACCCCACGTTTATTCGTCTTGCCTACGCCTGGCTTGTCGCGGGAGCGATACTGGGCGTTGCTGCTGATTTTGTGCCACGCGCTACCGGCCTGGGTGGCGCCTCCCGCCATGCCGTCACGGTAGGCTTTATTGCCCTGCTGATTCTTGCGCTCGGCCCGCGAATGCTGCCTTCGTTTTTGAACGGCCGCGAACTTTACAGCACACGTTGGATGGCTGTAAGCCTCTGGTTGTTGAGTGCTGGATGCCTTTTGCGGGTGTCGAGCGAAGCTGTCGCCTATTCTCTTGGTGGTAGCGCCTGGAGCCTGCTGCCGGTTTCGGCCTATCTGGAATTCGCGGGCGTACTCGCCTTCGTTATCAATATGGCGGCGACGCTGGCGCAGCCCCTCCCCGCCTGGTTTGCAGCTCAGGGCATCAGCGACCGGTTGCCTCTGTACTGGTACGTCACAAGCTTTCCAAAAACCAGGCCGCTGCTCATCCGGGCCGGCCTGAAGACACTTTCGCTAGCGAAAAAAGCACCGTATTCTCTGAGCCTGGCGGAAGCGGCAGCGGCCGACCACGCCGACCTGAACCATCTTGTGACCGAGTTGAATGCTTTTTTCAATAAGCGTCAGCCGCGACGCGTGGGAAGATAAGAATTCCAACGCGGTTGCTTTTCGCCGTAATTTCAGGGCTTTTAATTCCACAAAAGACACGCCATGAGAATTCTTGCTTTCGTCATCGCCATTTACACGCCGGTGATGCTCCTGATCCACGTTTCAACCTCAAAGATTCTTAGGGCATGGAATGAGCAGCCCGATTCAGGCATCAGCCGGTGGTTCACTCCCCGTCGCGCTTTGAGGGTGGAAGGCGTGTTCTGGCTGCTGGCGCTGGCGGCCTGGTCTCTGTGGCAGCCACTGGTCTGGAAGGTTCTGGTCGTCGTATTCGCATTGATCCACCTGGGGATCTGGGGCGCCGGCGAGTTGACAGCCGGCCGGCAGAAGGGTCCGGCCTTTACGTCATCACCCACGGTGAAACGAATCATCGTGATCTTCGATTTGGTTGAGGCGTTTGTCCTTGCCGCCCTGGGAGTTGTCACGGTGTTGTATCTGATTGGACCTGGATAGATGACTGGTTGAACAGGCATCGACGAACTCTGTGCGACATCAGATGAAACAAAATTTCAAGGATAAGTTGCTGTGGGATTGCCCGGAACCATGAAGGCCAGCGGACGCTTGAGTACTCCCATTGAAGCCACGCCGGAAACCGGTAACATCAGGCTCAGACGCCGTGACCAAAAACTTGCCGACCCCGATGGGTGCCATCACGGCCACTCCTTTTTATAATCGATTTCATGTATTGCCCGCCTGATCAGTTCACTACTCCGGGAGTTCTTATGGATTACCGTGACTAAAGTCACAGCATCCGCCAACACCATGAACTAGAAGATACCAATCCGCTTTCCGTGGTTTGCTTTTGCCGCTGGCCGCGGGTGCGCAATTGTCGGGCATCAGGGGAAGCTATAACCCAGTCAAGGAGAAAAGCATGGAACAGTCTGCTCATGGCCCATTGCCCATCCGGCATGCATTCATTCATGAAAAAGGAATTTTTCGTTTCAGCCTGCTGAGCGGAGCGCTGATCTTTCTTGCGCTGACGGGCCTCGCCATCTGGCTGCTGCCTTTCAGCGTGCCGACCCAGGTTTCAGTGCTGATGCACACCCTGCTGGGCCTTGCCATCGTCATCCCTCTCACTTTGTGGCAACTGAGCCACTGGCTGGCCACGCGCAAGGTGCGGAGATCGTTCCGCAAGATCTGCGCTTACACGGGGTTCTGGTCAATGGCAGTGGTGGTGGTGTCAGGACTGGTCCTCACCTGGCAGGCCATGTTCGGGCTTTACACCAGCCACTTGTGGGACCAGTTGCACCTGTGGAGTGGCATTGTGGCCCTGCCGTTTCTTGGCTATCACGTCTGGCCCCATGCAAAAAAGGCGGGACAGGAACTGCACAACGGCCTGAACGTGCTGGGCAATTCGGGCCACGTCCCTCTGCCTGACTTCGGCCCTGGACGCCGCCACATGTGGCTGGCAAGCGGGCTGACGGTGCTCGCGCTGGGGGCGGTTGTCGGCATTCTTGCAGGGGTTTACAAAGCCTATGCGCCGGACTTCAGCCACTATGCGCTGCCGGCGGGGTACAAAATGCCTTACGGCAAGGACCCGTTTGCTCCCAGCCTGGCCAGGACGGTGAGTGGCGGGCCGGTGGCTCCCCAGCTCCTGTCGGGATCGAAGTCCTGCAGTGCGTCAGGGTGCCACACGGAGATATATCGCGAGTGGGATGCCAGCGCTCACCACTGGGCGGCGGAAGATAAGGGGTTTCGGGCCGTGCAGACCGCGCTGATTCGCGCCAATGGGGCTCCCTCCGCCCGTTACTGTGCCGGCTGCCATGAACCCGTCTCCCTGCTGTCAGGCTACAAGAATGGCAGCACCAGCGCCAGGGCTCCGGGCTTCAAGGAGGGCGATTCATGCGTTGCCTGCCACTCAATGCGCCGCGTGGATGTGCAAGGAAACGGAAATTATGTCTGGGCCCCTCCCAAGCCTTACCTGTTTGAGTACGCTGGCGCCGGCCACGCGACTTCTATCACGCATTTTCTGATTCGCGCCTATCCCCGGCAGCATGATGCGGATTACGATCTGACACTCGACAAGAACCCAGCTTCCTGCGGCGCCTGCCACAAGCAGTTTATCAATAAGGAAATCAATAACATCGGATTTGTCCAGCTTCAGAACCAGTACGACGAATGGAAGCATGGAAAGTGGAACACGTCTCCGAATCCGGCCCACCGGCTCCGCTGCCAGCAGTGCCACATGTATTACGAGAAGGCGCCCAGCATCGCACTCGCCGATCCTTATGACTTGAAGGCGGGCCTGGGCCTCAAGCACCGCAATCACTGGTTTGCCGCCGCCAACCAGTGGATGCCGGAAGCAATTCATACGCCCGATGCCGCAGGGCAGACGCAGCGGGTGAACCAATGGCTCAAGGGGAAGAAATACATCCCTGAGATTGGCAAGATCTGGCCCAAGGGTCCCGTCGTTCCCATAAAGATCGTTCCCCCGCGGTCGGCGAGTCCGGGCCGGAAGATGGAGTTTCGCACGGTGCTTTCCAACAACAAGGCGGGGCATGCCTTCCCCACCGGTCCGTTGGATCTCATCCGTGCCTGGGTGGAAGTAAAAGTCAGCGATCCATCAGGGCACATCATCTTCCACTCCGGCGAACTGACGCCGGATGACCACGTCGAACCCGGGACCTTTGTTCTGACAGCGTGGGGAATCAACCCTGAAGGGAAGCGAATCACTCGCCATCGCTTGTGGCGTTTTGTCGGCCTAAAGTGGAAGCGGACAATCTTCCCCGGCTACTCCGACATGTACGAGTACAAGTTCAAGGTTCCGCGCAACGTGAAAGGCCCGCTGACCATCACGGCGCGGTTGCGCTACCGCAAAGCCAACCAGTATTTTATGAACTTCAGTTTCCCGGGTAAACATCTCGTATCGCCGATTACCAATCTTTCCTCCGACCGCGTGGAAGTGCAGCTGGCCGGAAGCAAACGGGCTCGGGCTGCCACATCGGTTAAGCGGAGCAAAGTGAGTTCGCTGGCTCCGCTGCCAAAAACAGGGGCAGGCCGATGACGCGCCGGGAAGTGCTCTTGTCAGGCGCCGGCGCTCTTGCGGCCTTCACCGCGGCCTGTTCGAACTCCAGGAAGAATTCAAAGCCCCAGGTGTTTGACAGCGCGGCCCGGAACCTTCCTGCGGACCATCCGGCGATCGTATTTACCGACGTCACGCAACAGGCCGGGATCGATTTTGTCCATTCACGCGGCGCCCGCACCCACCAGCTTCCTGAAGACATGGGGCCCGGCGCTGCCTGGGGCGATTTTGACAACGACGGCTGGCCGGACCTCTACCTGGTGAACCAACCCGGCCCCTGGGGAGCAAAATCCGGCGCCGACGCGCCCCACAGCCATCTCTACCGCAACAATCACGACGGGACCTTTACCGACGCGACGCTGAAGGCCTGCGTGGCCAACCATGGTGGTTACGGCATGGGGGCGGCGTGGGGCGATTACGACAACGATGGACACCTCGACCTCTACGTCACCAACTACGGCCGGTGTGTCCTTTACCACAACAACGGCGACGGCACCTTCACCGACGTGACCGACCGCGCTGGCGTGGGCAACCACCGCTGGGGCATGACGCCGGTGTGGGTGGACTACGATAACGACGGCTACCTCGACCTTTACGTCACCAACTATGTGGATTACGACCTTCGCGGTGTTCCCACCGGAGCCACCTCGCAGGAATACGGCACCAACGTGCCCTTTACCCTCAACCCTTCTTCCTTCGATCCGGTTCCGAACCGCCTGTACCACAACAACCGCGACGGAACATTCACGGACGTCGCCGGGCGGCTGGGCGTGGGCAACCACGAAGGGCGCAGCCTGTCCGCTGCCTTTGGCGACTTCAACCTGGACGGCTGGCTGGATTTTTATGTCGGCAACGATATCTCTTCCAACCGCATGTTCCGGAACCTGGGCCGCGGGCGCTACAAGGACATCAGCGCCTCCTCATGGACCGAGGAGGACCGTGGCACCATGGGCATTGCGCTGGGAGACTTCGACGAAGACGGCGACATTGACATGTTCCTCACCCACTGGATTGGCCAGGGTTACGCGCTCTATCAGAACCTCTGGGAGGAACAGCATAGAAAGGGCAAGCTGCACTTTTCCGACGCCGCGGATATGTACGGCTGCGGAGAGATTGCCATGGGCAATGCCGGCTGGAGCACGTTCTTCTTCGATTTTGACAATGACGGACACCTGGACCTGGTGGCCATCAACGGCTCAACCCTTGAAGACAAGAGTGACACGACAAAGCTGATTCCGGGTCAGCCTTATCTTTTCTGGTCCAAAGGCCAGAACGGCTACTACGACATGGCGCGTTCAGGCGCTGCGGGCAGCGCGCTCAAACAGGCGATTGTGGGGCGCGGAGCAGCCTACGCTGACTATGACCGCGACGGTGACCTGGACATGATCATCATGACCAATCACGGCCGGCCCATGCTGCTGAGAAACGACGGGGGCAACCACAACCATTGGGTATCGGTCCACCTGGTGGGCCGGCGTAGCAACCGTTCCGGCTATGGCGCGAAGGTCTATCTTGATGCCGGCGGCAAGCGGCAATTGCGCGAGTATGGAACACAAGGTTCCTACCTTTCACAATCTGCGCCGGAAGCCTGGTTCGGCCTGGGCAGGTTGGATCGGGTGGACAAGATTGAGGTGCATTGGCTGGGCGGCAGGACCCAGGTGGTCGAAAATCCGCGCGTCGATCAGGTCCTGACCATCACGGAAAGCTGAAAAGGCCGAACTTCGACGGACTGCCCTATTGAACCACATCCCGGCGCCCACCAAGGACAATCTGCGCCGCGTCAGGTAGTTTAGCCGGCGGGCATTTGGAGGCATGGCTCCATCTGATGCGCCTTTGCAAATTCCCCGCGAGCTTCCATGAGATTTCTCCTGTCACGCAGGGCGTGAGGTTTCAGCATTGCAAGCAAACCCCTGACCCGCGCGGGGGCGGGTTTATGTTCTCCAATTTCTGCTTTCCTCCGGATTATGCCCTGTTGCGCTGGGGCTGGTAGGAGCACCAGGGGTCGGTGGCCAGATGGTCGCCGGTCAGCGCATATGCCCGTGATCGGGAGCCGCCGCAAATGGAGCGGTATTCGCACCGGTGGCAGCGGCCGTGCAGGGCCTCGGGGTCGCGCAGCTCACGCATCAGAGGGGAGTTGCGGTAAATCTCAGTTAAAGTTTGCGCGCGCACGTTGCCGGCTGATTTCGGCAGGAAACCGCTGGGATAAACTTCACCCAGGTGGGAAACAAATACAAAGCCCTTGCCCGCGTTCACCCCGTGGGGCGCAAATCCGATGGTATGGCCCGGGCCTTCTGATCTTCGCAGCATTTCGGGCATCGATACCTTGCCTCCGGGAGCCGGCTGCCCGTGCGAAGGCTGCGCAGACTGGCGCTCGGCCTCATGCTGCGCCACAAAGCGGCGATAGTGAGGCGCTTCGGTCACCTTCAAAATAAAGTTTGATTTCTTTTGAACCTCATACAGGATGGCGAACAGTTCCTCGCAGCGCCGGGCCTCAATTCCGTCGAGAGCTTCGCCGCGGCCAACCGGGACCAGGAAAAAGACCTCCCAGAAGACGGCCTTCAGACGGTCAACCAGCTCGGCCATCTCGGAAAGGTAGGGCACCGAACCCGCCCACAGCGTGGTGTTGATCTGCAGAGGAAGGTTGTTCTGGTGCGCCCATTCGGCCGCCTCCATCGTTTTGGCAAAGGCGCCCTTGACGCTGCGGAAACCATCGTGCAGGTCGGCGCTCGGATAATCCAGGCTGAGGGCCATCTGGTCGAGCCCCGCCTGTTTCAGATTGCGCACCACGTCCTCAGTCAGACTGGGAGTCGCGGCCGGGATGGTTCCCATGCGCAGTCCCAGGCGCTTGCCTTCACGAACCAGCTCCAGCAAGTCGGGGCGCTTGGCAGGATCTCCGCCGCTGAGAATAAAAACCGGCGTGCCCATCTGTTTGGCCTCGGCCAGCAGCTTGAATCCTTCCTCGGTGGAGAGCTCTTCGGGATGGCGCAATGGCTGGGCCGAAGCACGGCAATGCACACAGGCAAGGTCACAGGCCTGGGTCGTTTCCCAGATCACCAGGAAGGGTGCAGAGGCAAAATCGATGGTTGGCATCATAGCCTTTTCATCTTACCAGAGTCGCATGCCGTTGGTGCGAGTGAACGGCCGGTTAGCGGGCAACCTTTTATCCCGTGCAACTGTGGTGAGAAGGATTCACGCGGAAAGGCCCATGACCAAGGCTGATTAATGGATGGTCTCGGTTTCGAGCGGTGGTTCCTTGGCCTGCACGATGACGCGGAAATTGAAGCGTCCAATGGCCAGGCCGCCGGGCGTCTCCACGTCCACGCGCCACAGTCCGGCGGTGATGGAGGATAAGTGCGAAAACGTTCGATAGCCACTGGCACGCCCTCCCACAACAGAAAGGGGAACGACGGCGGGCGTGACCCACTCGCCGCTGGCCTGATCGTAGTGCTGCCATTCGTGAACGATCTTTGTGGTCAGCGCGGTCGGACAGAAGACCGCCGAATAAAAAGTGAGGGAGTCACCGCGTTTGATGTGGACGGTCTGGCGCAGGGAGAAAAACCGCCTGATGAAACCAATGGAAGCAAATCCGTCAGTGGTTTGCTTTTCACTGGTCACCGTGTAATCGCCGGGACCATTCACGGTGAGCGAGTGGTAGATGTCGGCCTTCTTTAAAGATAAAGGAAGCGGCGGGATGAGGTTCAGGAAATACAGACCGTTCACAAGAACTAGAATCCCGGCAATGGACGCCAGCGTTGCCCATCCACTTCGCCCCCGGAATCGGTGGCGTGAAAAAGCCACGAGAATGAGAAGGACCACGGCGATTGCAGCCACGCTGACGCCGCTGCTAATCAGAAATACCCTCGAGCTGATCCGGTGCAGAATCATCGGCATCATGTAGATGGCAAATGCGTAGAGCGCAAGAAACAGCAGAGCAATCTGAAAGGAAAGTCGCGCATAGCGGCGTTTCAGGGATTCATTGGCAATAAATGCGACGGCGAGAATCAAAAGAAACGGCCAGCTTGTCCAGATGGTCCCGCTACGGAAATAGAAGACAAGATAGATGGAAAGGAGACCTCCAAAGGCAAACTGGATGAGGTTGACAAGCCAGAACTGAAGTTTGTGCGGGTCCGCTTCAGGCCGCACCCCGTTCTCGTCCGGGGTGTTATTCAGCAGGTTGATCCAGACGACACAGATGGTCACGACCGCAAGATGGCCGGCGACATAGAAATTGTCCCAGAGAACGTCCACCCTCTGCAGCGTGAACGCGTCAAACACGAACCCGCCGATGAGTGAGAGGGAAGAAATCGGCCGCTCAAGACGGGCATATGCCCTGCGCGCAAACCCAAGAATTGAGTTTTCCCTTATGGACATTTGGACCCGAGGCTCAAAACGCTCATAGTATGAGATAAGATGCGAAAAGTTAAATCTACAGATGCCCCTCCGAATAGGAAAACGTGGAAGGGCATAAAATGCACTTACGCGGTGCGCAAAGGTGTAGCAGGTTGCTGCTTGCTCTGAAGTGCGAAAGTGAACCAGAGCTGAAGGCGGCCTTGTGCCGGAGCCATACGCTCACGCCCGTCCGGCACACTTTTAATGACATCTATCCCACTGGCGACGAGATGCGGCGCCTGGAAACGCCTTACCTGCAGGCGCGTTATCAAGCGCCCGGGATATCGCAGCGCGCCCACATTAGAATGCCAACGAGCATGAAACTTCTGGCATCCGCTATTGCGGCCCCACGTGGCTGACATCGATGGGTTTGAAACCAATCTTGAAAGCCGGCGATCCGGGTTTGAGAGAAAAATCGCCGTGTGAAGGATCCACGAACATCGGATTGGCAATCAGCGAATGCACGTCCTGCCCGCGCGCCTTCCATTCGGCAAACGACATCTTCCCGAATTTTATGGGCTTGCCGTCCGTGCGATAGTAGAGATTGTAATCGAAATGGAATTCATTGTTCGACCACTTGCCATCCAGCAGCTTGCCCGAATTCCAATAAACAATGTTGTGTTCAAAAGTAAAGCTCGGGTGATTTTCCTGGCGCGTGCGCCGGATCTGCGCCTCTTTGCCGTATGCAAAAATATTATTCTTGACGATGTT